>Ga0335069_10005265_pt1 | contig 19049 bp, 13 predicted proteins | sample Lox_Sample_11_FD_206714 | JGI IMG/M metagenome (GOLD analysis project Ga0335069, IMG submission 206714) | Soil microbial communities from Loxahatchee National Wildlife Refuge, Florida, United States - Lox_Sample_1.1 | ecosystem: Environmental > Terrestrial > Soil > Wetlands | place: USA... | reverse complement strand
TGGCTTCGGAGGTGAGAGCGCGGGCATAGTTATCCTGTGCTGCAGCCGATTTCTGACGGATCAACGTGGCCTGAATCGTTGGAAGTACCTCGTTGATCGGCTGGGTATGAGCAGGCGTGCGTTCTTCTACCTGGATGATGTGGTAGCCGTATTGCGATTTGACGATCTTGATATCTCCGATCTTCTGCGTGAAGATGGCGTTGTCAAACTCCGGCACCATGTGACCGCGCTGCGCAAAACCAAGCTCGCCGCCAGAGTCCTTGCTGCCCGGATCGTCCGAGTACTTCTTCGCCAGATCCGCAAAATTGGCGCCGCCCTGAATCTGTTTCAGAATCGACTCGGCCTTGGCCTTGGCTGCCGCATCGGTCTTCGCGTCGGCGCCGGGCGCAACCTTGATCAGGATGTGGCGCGACTTCGCCTGCTCGGGAGTCGTGTATTCGGATTGATGCGCGTTGTAATACTGCTGGATCTCCTGCTGGGTGGGCTGGCGCACGCCGCCCGGCACATCATTTGAAGTGAATGCAAAGTACGTGATCGAACGCTCTTCGGGAACCGCATTCGCATAACGCGCGGCATTCTTCTTGAAGAAGGCTTCGAGCTCGGCGTCAGAGGGATTGATCTGCTTGCGAATATCGTCACCCGAGATCACGGCGTACTGGAACTTCACCTTGAGGTTGTTCTTGCGGTAGAGTTCGCGCGCCTCGTTGTCGCTCACAGTCACACCGGCTGTGATCAGCGACTCAAGCCGACGCATGATGATGTCGTGCTTCACGCTCTCTTCAAAGTCTGCAACCGACATCTCAAATCGCGTGGCAATGAGCGAAGCGTACTGATCCTTGCCGATGAACTTGCCATTGGGAAAGAGCACCTGTCCGGCCTGCCCCTGGTGGAGGAAACTGGCAACGTCGTCATCGGTGGCGGTGATCCCCAGCTTGCGCGCCTCTGAGAGCAGGATCTGCTGCTGGACCATCTGCTGGCCTACCTGCTGCTCAAACAGATTGACGATCATCGGATTCGAAGCGTACTGAGGGTTGCGCTGCTGCAATTGCATTCGCGCCTGTTGCGAGACTCGCTCCTGGCTGATGGCATCGCCACTTGAAATCCAGCGGCTGTACCAGTGCGGGTAAATCACGGCGAAGGTGTCGGCAGACACGGCGCCCTGCCCCGTCAGACCGGGGATTAGGTAAACAACCATCGAAACCGAGGCGGCTGCGATGATGACGACAAACAATGCCTTGACGACGCGATTGTCTTTGCTTTGCAGGAAACGAATCATGAGTGGGTTTAAGCCTTCAACTCTCTACGCGCGCGGACAGTACAAACCAGCCTCTCCGCCACCGCTCTGAGGCGATTCTCGGGGGCAGGCTTCTCTGACAAATGCGCAATTCTCGCTCGTTGCGATTCTCTGACATTATAGACGACGGCACGCACGGATTTGGCGCCTGGGCAGGCCCTCATCCGGGTATATCCGGAGCAACGAAAACAGCATGCAATCTTTGTGCTCGCTGTTTTTGGCTCTCGTCTGAGAACAAGCGATCCGGACCATGTTTTACGAGTCAGGCTCTCGACGTCACAGGGCGTTACGGGAGCCTGCTCTGTATTACCGCCAGTAGTAGTACCCACCCACCGTGTAATACGGACGGTAATAGACCGGAGCATAGTAATACGGCGAGGGCCCGTAGGGGTATGGAGGACGACGATACAGCCTCGGCCCACCTGGGTAGAGCCCTTGAGCCAGCCGCATCGCTTCCTGCGCCGAAACCGGCTGCACCGTTACTGAAGCAGCTAGGTGGAAGCTCACCAGCGCCTCTGCCGGGATCCAGACACCGGGTCCCGAGGAAACCGCCGAACCGACGGCTCCTGCTCCTCCGCCTGCCGCTGCGCCGATCGCTGCTCCGGGGCCGCCACCTACGATGCCGCCGATGACCGCGCCGAGAATGGCGCCGCCGGCGATATTGCCCGCGGAGTGTCCCCCCTTGCCGGGTCCTTTCACCTTGAACAGGTCAGACGCCAGCGGATAGCTCATGCCCGCGAGATCAAGCGAGGTCAACTGCAGAGCCAACTCCGCGCTTCCCGTCAACGAGCCTTTCTCCGGATGACGTACGTCGGTTATCACTCCACGAACCGTGGCGCCACGCGGAATTGCGAGAACACCACCCAGAGCCACGTCCTGAATCACCGTGAACTGAACCGGCTGGCCGGGCTGCGCCTGTTTGCTGTTGACAGGCTCGCTCGTACGCACCTGGATCAACGTTCCTGCGGGCACAGTCACTGGTCCGCGCGCTAACTGGTACTGCGGCACCGGAGGCTGTTGCGGATACGGCTGGTACTGCGGAGGATACGGCTGTCCATAGCCCGGAGGAGGAGCTTGCCCGTAGCCCGGATATGGGCCCGGTTGGTTCGCAGGTCCCTGACCGTAGGCGGGCCGCTGATTCTGTGCCCCATCCTGTGGCGGATTCTGTGTTGCACCGGGATTCTGGCCGTATGCCGGGGCTCCGCCCTGCGGCGCTTCAGACTGTGGCTGATCGCCCGCGTAATCCTGATCGTTCTGGCCCATCTGATCGGTCGGAATACCCTGGGCGTTCGCGTCCTGCGCTGGATTGCCGACCTTGAGATTGTTATGGACCGCCTTCACTCCGGAGACGCTCTTGGCAAGAGATTCGGCAAGCTGGCGCGAAGAGTCACTCGAGACTGTTCCCGAGAGCGTCACTTCTCCCTGGATTGTTGCGGCCGTAATCAGGTCATCCTTCAAGGCTTGGGAGCCATCCAGGGCGTGTACGACATCCATTTCGATCTGTCCGTCAGTCCGCTGGTCGCCGGAGGGGGAAGCAGACTGCGCCAGCGCCAAAGCGGCACCGAGGACCACGAGAAAGACTCCGCCATAAATCAAAGATAATAATTGCTTTAACGTTGTCCTTCTCATTCCTCTATCTCCTGCGTTCACGCTGCCCCCTGTTCCCGTTTCAACGGGGTGCTCATATCCCAGTCACTCTTCTTTTGACCCCGGGTCACGGAAAAAGTTCCGATCGTAGGGTACAGGATGCCCTTGAAATGCGGTACGTACCTTGGTACTGCAAATAGGCTCGGGCAGGTGCAGCAGAGTGCCGACGCGGCAAAGGCGGACGATGGCCTGACCCGTCGGTCTATGCCTCAGCCTGCACCTGGTCTTCAGCCGGTTGCCTGACCGGCTCGGTCAGCACCTGGTGATCGGGAAAGAACATCTGGAATACCGTTCCCGTTGTGCGTCCCGAAGACGCCGAACGGCTGCGCACGCGAACGCTGCCTCGATGCTTCTGGATGATTTCGGCGCTGACCCAGAGACCGAGACCGGTTCCCGTGATTCCCTTTGTGGTGAAAAAGGCTTCGAAGAGATGCTGCTGCGTCTCGGGATCCATTCCGGAGCCGGTGTCGGCGACCGTGAAGCGAATGCCCTCCTTGCCGGAGTCTCGCCAGTCCCGGGATCGTCGAGCACAAACGACCAGACGTCCGCCTCCTGATGTAGCGTCAATGGCATTGCTGACCATGTTCGCAATGACCTGCCGCACCTCTCCAGCGAAGCAATAGAGATCCATCTTGGGATCGTATTTCCGCTCCAGCTGGATGCCGAGCGTGCTCATCCGGACATTGTAGAGAGTGAGTACCGAGTCAAGGAGTTCCGCCATGGTGGCTCGCGAAGGCAAGGTCGATTGACGATAGAAGCGAAGCGTCTGCTGCGTGATCTCAGACATGCGCCGAACCTCTTCCTGCGCCATGGCAACGTAGTTTTCTGCGGGCCCTTGAAGCTGACAGAACTTGCGCAGGAGAAAAAGCAGATTGGTGATGGCCTCGAGAGGGTTGTTGATTTCGTGCGCGATCGAGGCAGCCAGACGACCGGTTGCAGCGAGCTTCTCATTCCTGCGCAGGGCCTCCTCGCCGCGCTTGCGTTCGCTGGCGTCGACAACGATTGCTCCGACCCAGCGAACCTGGTTCGTGCCCGTTCGCACTGGGTATGCCGTAACGACCCAGGTCCGCGGCCACTTGGGTCTGTCGTTCGCCGGGCCCGTCACCTCGAGTTCCTGCACGGGCCTCTCGGTTGCAAGGACCTGTTCGACCGCCTTTTCAAGCTGCGTTGCAATCTGCCGTGGCAACAGCTCAGAGAGTGTTCGACCCAGATGCTGCGTGAGCGCTACTCCCGTCATGTTTGCGAAGACGTCATTGGTGCGAACAATGCGGCACCGGCGATCGAAGAACACAAAACCGATCGGCGCATTGGCGAGCATCGAGTCGAGCAACGAAAGCGTATCGTTGAGCCCTGCACGCTGCTCCTCGAGTGAAGCGACCATGGTGTTGAACGCTTCGATAAGGTCGCCAAACTCGTTCTCAGCTCTGACCGGGAGCGGAAAGATGCCCGTATCGTGCGTGGAATGCATCAACGCACGCGTGCCTTTTTGCAGCAGTTTAAGCGGCTGGCTAATGGTGTGCGACATCAGCAGAACGAGCAACGCCGAAGCCCCGACCCAGATGAGCCCGAAGGAGAGTATGCTCCGAAGCACCTCGGTCTGTTCTGGAGCCCACGTGACGGTTGTCTCGACCCACACATAGCCCCGAAGGTCGCCACCCCCGATGTAAACGGGCTGCACGCCCTCGAGCTGGCGTCGGCCGATTGCAAACACGATTGGAGAGTCGTGCCTGACCGTAGCCAGTTGAGCTCTTTCCTCGGGTTTAAGCGGATGCAGCGATGGATTTCCATCGCTCGCAGCGAGGACGTCGCCTGCCGAGTCGGTGACTCTCGCGAGGTCGATATTCGGGTCGTCACCGATCATCTTCACCGCAGTCAAGACCCAGTCGGCACGATCCCTCTGGAACGCGTCGCGCACGTGGAGAGCCGCAGAGGTGGCCTGAAGTTCAAGACGCTCGATTGCACGCTCGCGCACCTCTTCCGCCTGGTGCTCCATCAGCAATAGGGCAATCACGCCAATGGAGAGCACCTCAAGTGCCGTCAGGCCAAGGATGATCTGCCAACGAATCGTGCGCGGCCATAACCGCATATGCCGACCTCGTGCCGGGTGGGGATTGTGTGCCTCAGTGTATCGAAAACCTGTGGAAAATACCGTGCATTATTTCGTTGAAAGTGCCCGAGCGATCTGGGCACCGTGAAATCGTCCGTTTTCAATAAAGATCTCGTTCGTGCGGGACCCGGCGACAATCACCCCCGCCAGAAAAATGCCGGGCACGTTACTCTCCAGCGTCCCGGGATCGCAGATGGGACGCCTGTCTGGCCCTTTAAACCGCACACCAATATTCTCGAGGAACTCGAAGTCGGGGTGATAGCCGGTCATGGCAAACACAAAGTCGTTCTTCAGCGTCTCCCGCCCTTCGGGCGTTTCGATGACCACATAGTCGGGCGTAATCTCGGCCACATGGCTGTTGAAGCATGCCCTGATTTCGCCGTTCTTGATGCGATTCTCAATGTCAGGCTTGATCCAGTATTTAACGTGCTGGTGCATGCCTTCGTGACGATGCACCAGCGTTACACGCGCCCCGCTCCGCCAGAGTTCGAGGGCCGCGATGGCCGCCGAGTTCTTGCCGCCGATGACAAGGACATCCGTGTTGAAGTAAGGGTGTGGATCGTTGTAGTAGTGATGGACCTTGCTCAGATTCTCCCCGGGAATCGACATGAAATTGGGGAGGTCGTAGTAGCCAGTTGCGATGATCAGCTTGCGAGCATTCAATACACCGGGACGGCCGAAGCGGTCTTCGATGTGGACGATGAAAGCGCCGTCGGACCCTGTAACCCTTTCGACGCGTTGGTACTGACGCACATCGAGTTTGTAATACGCTGCGACCAGCCTGTAATACTGCAGTGCCTCGTTGCGCGATGGCTTGGGATTTGGGCTGGGAAATGGAATGCCACCAATCTCAAGCAGTTCCGGCGTAGTAAAGAATGTCATATGAGACGGGTAGTGGAACAGGGAGTTGCAGATACACCCCTTGTCCACCAGCACAACCCTGAATCCCGCCTTCTGCGCATCAATCGCGCACGCAAGGCCGGTCGGGCCCGCGCCGATCACCAGTACGTCGAATGGACCCTCGCTGTCCGCACTCCCAATCGAATCGGCCAGGACTCCTACCTCCAGCTCGCTCATGACTCTAGATTAGGGCATCGAAGGGACGCAGCGGCCTTAGGGGGATCGAGCCGGAATCAAGCCGCATCCATTACCCTAGAGGTTTCGAGGGAGCGAGTTTACATGACCGTCATTCGCCAGGAAGACTTCATCGCGAGCGTTGCGGGCGCGTTGCAGTACATCAGCTACTACCATCCTGTGGATTACATCACGAGCCTCACCCGGGCCTATGAACGCGAGCAATCGCACGCGGCGAAAGACGCGATCGCACAGATTCTCATCAACAGCCGCATGTGCGCCGAAGGCCACCGGCCCATCTGCCAGGACACCGGCATCGTGAACGCCTTCGTGAAAGTCGGCATGGATGTTCGCTTCGAGGCCGCACCCGGCGAGAAGACCCTCGATCTGCAAGAGATGGTGGATGAAGGCGTCCGCCGTGCCTATCTCGACCCCGACAACAAGCTTCGGGCTTCCCTTCTGGCCGACCCTGCGGGCGCTCGCAAAAACACCAAAGACAACACACCCGCCTGCGTGACCGTGGAACTGGTTCACGGCAACACCGTTGAAGTCACCGTCGCTGCGAAGGGTGGCGGCTCCGAAGCCAAGAGCAAGTTCGCGATGCTCAATCCATCGGACTCCGTCGTCGAGTGGGTGCTGAAGACTGTGCCGACGATGGGCGCGGGCTGGTGCCCTCCCGGAATGCTGGGCATCGGGATCGGGGGCACGGCGGAAAAGGCAATGCTGCTGGCCAAGCTGTCGCTGATGGATCCCATCGACATCCAGGATTTGATCGCATGCGGGCCCAAAACGACGGCCGAGAGACTGCGCGTCGAGCTTTACGACAAGGTCAACCGGCTCGGCATCGGCGCGCAAGGCCTGGGCGGTCTCACTACCGTGCTCGACGTCAAGGTTCTTGATACGCCGGCACATGCGGCAAATCTGCCGGTCGCGATGATTCCGAACTGCGCTGCCACGCGACATGCGCATATCGTGCTCGATGGATCGGGCCCCGCATTTCTTGATCCCCCGAGTCTCGAAGACTGGCCAAAGCTGGCGTACGACCCGTCTGGCGCGCGTCGTGTGAATCTCGACACCGTAACCCGCGAAGAGGCCGCGACTTGGAAACCAGGCGAGGTACTGCTGCTGACCGGCAAGCTGCTCACCGGTCGCGACGCGGCCCACAAGCGCATGACCGACATGCTCAGTCGCGGCGAAAAGCTGCCCGTTGACTTTCGCGATCGCTTTATCTACTACGTTGGCCCGGTCGATCCGGTCCGTGAGGAGGTCATCGGGCCCGCCGGTCCCACCACCGCCACGCGCATGGACAAGTTCACCCGGCAGATGCTTGCTGAAACCGGATTGCTTGGCATGGTTGGAAAGGCCGAGCGCGGTCCGGTCGCCATCGACGCGATCCGTGAGTTCGGTGCAGTTTACCTGATGGCGGTGGGAGGCGCGGCGTATCTCGTGTCAAAGGCGATTACAGGCGCGCGGCAGCTGGCTTTCGAAGATCTCGGCATGGAGGGAATCTACGAATTTGAGGTCAAGGAGATGCCCGTAACCGTCGCGGTGGATGCCAAGGGAACGAGCGTCCACGAGACCGGCCCGGCCGAGTGGAAGCAGCGCATTGCCGGGATTCCGATACTCCAATAAAGCAAAAGCAGGGAGCCGGAACGAGATGTTCGTGGCTCCCGGCTATCTTTTCCTTATTTCTCTACTTGCCTCTTCCAAACCGGCAGACCAGTCCGTAGGTGGCGCCCCAATCGTTCTGGATTCCGCCTCCAAAGCCGGTTGCAAAGTATTCCGGAGCGAGACGCAGTGACAGGCTCGGGCTGAGATTGACTTCTCCGACAGGGCCAACAGCAAAGGCATAGGTCGCTCCATCGGGATGCAGACCGAGGATCGCGGTCCCGAATCCGTTCGTGTCACCGGAGAAGTTCCCGATTGCAACGCCGGCAGAGGCACGTCCGGCAATGGAATACCGTGGGCGCAGGATAAAGCGGTAGGTTGGGCCGAAAAGGGCGTCGTAGTGGCTGATGGCAGGCCGGGTCACCGAAGTGGAATTCAGGCCGACATACGCCGTCCCATATTGGCCTCGCCCGTCAAAAACGATGCCCAGCCTCTCATTCAGGTAGCGGGTGACAGCGGCATCCCACGAGTACATGGTCACGTGCTGAAGGTTCGGGCCTGGCGTAAAGCGCTGGTAGTTGCTGCCGACAAAGACTTCGTAAAGCTGCGCATAGGTGTCGTGGATCGCCTGGGCGCGGCGCTGTTCGCGACGTGCACGAATGCGTGATTCAACACTGGCCTGGCCATTCTGGGTGGTCGTTGCCTGGGCCGGGGCCGCCGGAGCGGGCGCTTGCGACGTGGACTCGGGACTAGTGTCTTGATTCTGTGCCAATGCGGCAATGGACGCCGGCAAAAGGAGCGCCAACAAAACAGCAGAACGGCGGAATGAATGCATCGGTCTTGACTTACCTCCACAACGGTACGGAGGCGCACCGCCTTGGCAGAGATCCCCCTCTGTTATTAAAACATCCTGAGCCGGTGCAGCCGGGCGCTTCCCTCCCCGCACTTTGGTGTCTGACAGACTTACCAGCAATGCACTGGACCGCAAAGCAATGCACTAGGATGGAGTCCATCGGAGGCCGGCTTTTATGGTCCGCTTTATCTTCGGCATGATTGTCGGGGTTGTGCTTTTGTTTTTCTCGGTATATGCCCTGGCCTGGTACGGCAGAATGCCCGTTACGGTGGCCGATTCCCCGCTGCCGCACGAGAGGCAGATCGTCTCGAAGGTTCTTCACTTGCGCATGCAGCGCGAAGCAGTCGGTGCATCTCCTATCCAGCCGGAGGAAGCGAATTTCGTCGCGGGAGCCAGGATTTACACGGAGCGCTGCTCAGTTTGCCACGGGCTTCACGGCAAGCCCTCCGCGCTCGGCGCGGACATGTACCCCATTGCACCGCAACTGCTGGAGACTCACGGCAAGAACAACGTCGTCGGGGTCAGCGATGACCCCGTGGGAACAACCTATTGGAAGGTCTATAACGGGATCCGTCTCACGGGAATGCCGTCGTTCAAAGACCAGCTTGACGAGAACGCGATGTGGCAGGTGAGTCTCTTTCTCGCTTACGCCGATAAGCCGATGCCTCCTGCTGCTCTGCAAATTCTGCGCAGCGCGCCGGCGCCGCCGACAGGAAAACACACACAGCCAGCGCCACCCGAGGAACCTCCAATAAAGTCGGCACCTTTCTCAGGGACGCCGGAAGAAAAGGGCAGCCCGGAACAGTGAGCTAGTGGGTAAGATGTTGACCATTGATACCTTTGAAGCACCGGCGGCCTGAACCGAAAGGATCGTTACGATGAAGTTGCTCGACTCCCTGCGAAAGGGATTTCGTTTCTTTCTCATGAGTTTTGGCGTGTCGAGCCCGGCGAAGAAGCCGGCTCCTGCGCCGCAACCCGGATCGAAGGCGGACGGCAGCAAATAGTCGGACCGGCGATTTTATGCACCTCCGTGCGCCCTGAGATTGTCTAACTGCTTGAATGAGCGACCCCGAGATCACCGAGAAAAACCAGGCTCCAGACTCTGAACAGGCGAGCAAGAGAGGGTTGCTGCGCGCGTTCTGGGATTTCTTTGTTCTCTTCAGTGGAATCTCGACGAGGTCGAACCTCTCGCGCACGCGGCGCGAACCCGTACAGAGCCGGGGTCTCTTTCTGTTCCGCAAACCAAAACGACAGTGAGCTTTGTCCGGGTTCCGTTAGTTCTCGCTTGGTAGAATCGAATCGATGAGCATCACCCGCCAGCAGGCCCTTGACTATTTCAACTCTTCCGACCTGATTGGCCTGGGATTCGAGGCCGACGCGGTCCGTCGCCGCCTCCATCCCGAAGGCGTGGTCACGTACATCATCGATCGCAATATCAACTACACCAACTTCTGCACCGAATATTGCACTTTCTGCGCCTTCTATCGCCCGTTGAAGGGACCTCGCTCGGACGAGGGCTACATCCTCGACTTCGAAAAGATCTACGAGAAGATCGCTGAAACGCAGGAGATGGGTGGCACAGGCGTTCTGATGCAGGGCGGCATTCATCCAGATCTGAAGATCGACTGGTTTGAAGGGCTCTTCAGGGGGATCAAGGAGCGCTTCCCGAAGATCTGGCTCCATTGCCTCTCCGCATCCGAAGTGCTGGCGATTGCCGAATACAGCAGTCTGAGTTTGCGCGACACCATCGCCCGGCTGCGTGATGCCGGCCTCGACTCCATTCCCGGAGGCGGAGCTGAGATCCTCGATGACGACGTGCGCAAGCGGATAGCGCGCCTCAAGTGCCGCACACAGGACTGGGTCAGCGTTCACCGCACTGCGCATCAGCTTGGTATGCGCACCACCGCCACCATGATGTTCGGCGTGGGCGAGACGATGGATCAGCGGATCAATCACTTCGAAGTTGTCCGCAACCTGCAGGAAGAAACCGGCGGATTCACCGCCTTCATCCCCTGGAGCTTCCAGCCGAAGTACACGGCTCTTGGAGGCCGTGGCTGGGATGAGGCAACCAGCGTCGAATACTTGAAGGTGCTCGCCATCTCGCGTCTCTATCTCGACAACATCGAGAATGTGCAGGCCAGCTGGGTTACCCAGGGGCTCAAAGTCCTCGAACTCGGTCTTCACTTCGGCGGAAATGACGTGGGCTCTGTGATGCTGGAGGAGAACGTGGTCAAAGCTGCGGGAACGAGCAACTGCACTACGGAGGAGGAACTCCGCCGCATCATCCGCGACGCCGGATTCAAGCCCGTTCAGCGCGATACGTTGTATCGCACCATGTTTCTCAACTAATGCCGAAGCCTGTGAGGTTCCGATGACAAGCATGCGCCGGCGTTTTCGCGTCGCCTGCGTGGGCACTCTTCTATTGATTGCCTGTGTTGTACTGAGCGGCTCCGCATTGGGCCAAGGTACAGACGCCGGCCACAGGAATGCGTTCGAGCAACCTGAGTTTGAGACGGCGACAATCAGCCCTCATCACGCAGGAGAGTTTGTGTCTTCCGTGGGCGGGCCCTCGGGCAGGTTCGAAGCGAAGAATGTCACAGCGAAGATGCTTGTGCAGATGGCCTTCAATGTTGCGTCAGATCGTGTATCGGGAGGGCCGCAGTGGGTCGGGTCGCAGCGCTTTGATGTGACGGCGAAGATCTCTGACGCTCAATGGCAGGATCTGAGCAGGCCGGGTAACGATCCTGACCAGATCGTCCGGCACATGCTCCAGTCTCTCCTGGTTCAACGCTTTCAGCTTGCAGTCACTCACCAGGAGAGAGATCTGCTCGTTTTTGCTCTTGTGGCTTGCAAAAGCGGCGTGAAGCTAGGCGTCGCCGGTACGCCGAAGCCGGATGCAGTCGAAGAGAAGCCGCTCCTCATGGCGATGGGACAGGATGATGTCCCAATCAGCGCGCTTGCCAGCTTTCTATCCGCGCACTTTGGACGCACCGTGCTTGATAACACGGGTCTGTCGAGGAGATACGATATCCATCTGCGAGTCGAGATCCCAGACGAAAACTCTCCCGATGCGGTGAACCGAGCCATCTTCAGCGCGCTTGAGGATCAGCTGGGACTGAAGCTGGTCCCGCGGCGGATGGTTATGGATACGATCGTGGTTGATCGTCTGGAACAACCCTCGAATTAGCCGGACGCTGACGCGGCCAGGAATGCACGCGTTTTCCCGTCACTGCGTCGTCCTCAAGCTGCCTGCTATCCTGTCGCGTGCAATTTGAGAGTTTTGTCTATCCGCCGTACGACATCCCGCTGATAGAGGCCTTCGGCGGACGCTTTGAATCCGTCTTTGTTCTCCTCCATCCCTTTATCCATGTCCCGCAGTCCCTGGCATGGTCGGTTACAAGGCGCTACCCCGACGACGCCCAGATTGCCCACTGCGGAACCAGGTGCAGGTGGACCGAGGTGGCCGCGCTCACGGGTCTGGCAAATTGTGCCAGGTTGAACCAGGCTCTGCTCACAGCCATCGGTTCGTTGGACAACCATCTTGCCGACCCGCACGGCCGCGATGCACTGCAGGCCTATCTGCAAGCTCAGCCGGTGTGGATGCCGGTGGAAGGGTGCTTCGCGCCGCTCCTGCAGTCCGACATCTTACGCGCGTTCGCATTTGCGGGAGCGAGAGAAGTGATCCACGTCCCTGAGTTTCCGCAGTCCGACCCCGTGGCGACGCTGCCGCTCTCCAGGCTGCGGAGCCGGGAAATTCCCTTCCCCTCGAGCGGCACACTCCTCGCTCCCGACGCATCGTTCCTCTTCACCGTGGACTGGGACAGCTTCTTCACACTCTTCTATGGCACACGCTCTTTCGTGACTGAAGTCGCCGCGATGCTCGACCTGGAGGGCTTCTTTGCCCTACCCACGACGGAGCATGCCTGGTTTAACTATTCGATGGGCTGCGCCACCGTCACGCTGTCGCCGGAACACTGGCAGACCGCAGAACAGGATCTCCGATGAGGTTGGGTGTTTCTTTCAGCTCACCTGTTGGTAACCGAGCGTGTTACCAGCATCTCGAAAACACCTAACATTCGATTGACCTGTCACTTGGCCCGTCAGAAAATGAAACATTTATGGGTACGACAGTTAATCCCTTTGACGCCTCGATCATCCACTTCGTAGATCAGTTTGCGCAGCGGTCGTGGCTGTTCGACAGGACGGTTGCTGAACTCCAAAACAACCTGCTGACTTCGGGCGGCTTGATCACCGCGCTGTTCTGGCTGGTGTGGGTGCGTGAGACTCCAGATCGGGAAAGGAATCGGTCAATAATCCTTGCAGGTATCGTATTGACGACTCTCTCCCTCGCTATCGCACGAGCATTAGCTTTATTTCTTCCTTTTCGGGAACGTCCGATGTTCTCCGAGTCTCTGGGATTACGAATGCCAATTTCGGAGGGAAGCGCCCAATTAATCCACTGGAGTTCGTTTCCGAGCGACCACGCGGTCATGTATTTCTCGCTGGCAACAATCCTCTTCCTGGCTTGGCGCAAGATCGGGATTTTTGCATATTGCCACGCACTTTTCTTCATCTGCTTTCCGCTCCTGTATCGGGGAATTCACTATCCGACCGACCTTATTGCAGGAGCTCTTATCGGAACCGGAGTTGCGAGTCTTGCGTCGATCGACAGCGTCCGCGAAGCTATCGCCAAACCCGGGTTCCGTTGGCGTGCGAGTTCACCTGCCACCTTTTACCCGGCCCTTTACTTGTGCACACTGCTGACGGCGACGCAATTCGACTCTGTACGAAATGTCGCCTACGGCATCTGGAAAGCCCTGAAGAGACACCCCTGAAGACTCGAACAGCGTCCAAAACTGCCCCATCGGATTGGCAGCGAACGCTCGCGCGGCTGGTGCATGAAGGATTGTGACAGACCCCGCCAGATCAGCCTTGCGCGTTGAAAGGCCACTGACCAAGCCTTCTGGCCCGCCAGACATAAACGACAGTTCCACTGCACGCGATACCCATCGCAAGCGTCAAACCCCAGGCAGCGTTGACGCGGTTGATGAGCAGGAACGTGAATCCCGCCATTGCCGCAAGCGGGGGGAAGGGATAAAGCGGAATCCTGAACGGCCGCTTCAACTCGGGCTGCCGTACCCGCAGCACCATTACTCCAATCTGTTGCGGAAAGAACTGCAGCAGAATGCGCGTGATAACCAGCATCGTGATCACCTGCTGCAGCGAGAAGAAACAGAACACGCACGCCACCATCCCCAGAGCGACCAGGGAGCGGTGCGGGATTCCGTGCCTGGGATGGACAGCGGCGAGTACGCGAAAGTAGTTCCCGTCGCGCGCCGCGGCATACGGCACACGAGAGTAGCCAAGCAGCAGCGAGAATACCGACGAAAACGCCGTCCACACAATCAATGCCGCCATCAGCCTGCCCGCCCATTGGCCAAACGCGGACTGCGCAATATCGGCGGCAAGTTGCAAGTGGACCGATGCGCCCGCTGCGGCGTGCTCTGCAGCGTCGTGAACGGCCGGCAGCGCGGCGAAGTTCATTGTCACGTAGAACGCGGCGACAAACACAACCGACAGCAGAATCGCGCGCGGAATCGTCCGCTCAGGCTGGCGCACCTCGCTGCCAAGGAAGGTAATGTTGTAGTACCCCCAGTAGTCGTAGGTAGCGATCAGTGTTGCCTGGGCGAGGCCGCCAAGTGCTACCGGAATAGCCAGCGCCGGGGTCGGCGGCATATGCCATCCCCCATTTGCAGCAGCATGCGCAAAGCCTGAAGCAATCACGCCGACCAGCGCCGCCATCACTCCAACAAACAGCACCCAGGCCGTCCCCGTGATGATGCTCAGTCTTCGGTAAAGCAGCCAGGTCACGAACAAGCAAGCCGCAGCTGCTGTAAAGTTCGCGTAATGCAATGCAGGCAGCGCGGCTATCGGCGCACTCTCAAGTCCTGGCCAGAACCATGCGAGAAAGCTCGACAGACCGATACAGCCCGAGGCTATCGAAAGCGGTGCGGAAAAACTAAGCTGCCACACATAGAGGAAACTCAGCCAGTTCCCTGCCCGATCGGGTCTATAAATCTCGCGCAAGAACGCATAAGATCCGCCTGCTCGCGGAAGTGCTGCTCCCAGTTCCGCCCACACGAGACCATCTGCCACGGCAATCGCAGCACCCAGCAGCCAGGCCCACACCGAGAGCCGATATCCTGCGGCCGCAATCACCAACGGCAAGGTGATGAACGGACCGACGCCGATCATTTCGAGCATGTTGAAGAGAACCGCCGAGCGAAGGCCGATACGACGCTCAAGAGAGGCAGGCTTGTCTGTTGCCGGATTGCCGGGGATGGATGAGGACGGGATCATTCAGCAGTCGTGCTGCCCGGATTGTACACTGACGAGAACCATGGATTTTCCCGGGAAGGTTCATCGCACTGCAGCGATTTCGACTCTTGCGGGCCTCATATCCGCCTGCATCGGCTCATCTGCCATGAATGCGCAGCAAGCTGCCGCGCTCGCCTCGCTGCCGAAGACCGATCCAGCGGAGACAGCTCTTCCGCTGCCCGAAGATCGCGGCGAAACCGCGCTCGCACAGACACTCAAGCGGCTGGACACGACCGCCAGCCTGATGATGATCGTGGCACACCCCGACGACGAAGATGGTGCGCTCCTCACCTATCTTTCGCGCGGCCTCGGAGTGCGCGCAGCCCTCCTGACGCTGACGCGCGGCGAGGGCGGACAGAATGCGATGTCCGCCGAGACGTATGATGCGCTCGGCATCATCCGCACGAATGAGTTGCTGCGGGCCGGAGAATTCTATGGTGCCAAGCAACTTTGGGGAACGGAGGCCGACTTCGGATTCTCAAAGACACAGGAAGAGGCGTTCACCAAGTGGGGTCATGACCGGGTGCTCTACGACGCTGTTCTCGCCGTGCGGCGCGAACGGCCGCAAATCATTGTCTCGACCTTTATTGGCGCAATCACCGACGGCCACGGTCAGCACCAGGTCTCTGGCGAGATTGCACAAGAGGTTTTCAAAGCTGCTGCCGACCCAAAGGTCTTTCCCGAGCAGCTGAAAGAGGGCATTGAGCCGTGGCAGCCACTCGCTGTCTACTCCATGGTTCCGTTTGCTCCCGTCACCGAGCAGGGCATGTTCGACTATGCAACCGGCAAGTGGGCTCCGGCGAAGTTTCACAACTATGTCACCGGCGAATGGCTCACAAACGCTCCATCGACCGATGTGAAACTGCCGGTTGGCAATCTCGACGCAACGCTTGGACGAAGCTACGTGCAGATCGCACGCGAGGGCTGGGGCGAGCAGAAGTCGCAGAACGGAGGAGCCAATCCGACACTGAGTGGGCCTGCGACCGCGAATTACCACTTGTGGGCTGTGGCACCGGCTGCGCAAGAGAATCTGTACGCGGGCAGGAACAGCTCTGCCCCTGTCGCCACAGATTTGTTCCACAACGACGAGGTCAACATTGACACAGGCATCGAGGGACTTGCACGTCTTGCGAACGCAGCACCTGCCTGGCTTTCGAACGGCCTGCGTGAAATCGGCTCCGGCCTCCGACAACTTGAGTCGAAATGCCCTTGCCACGCCGGGCTGCCTGTGGCTCAGGAGCTTGCTCCGATCTATCGTCAGACACTCGCGCTTCGTCAGAGAGTTGAAGCCAGTGATCTCGATGCCAAGTCCAAAGCCGGGTTGCTGCTGGAACTGGATGTGAAGATCGACGAGTTCCAGGCGGCGCTCAAAGACCTTCTCGGCCTCGACCTGATCGCATTCAGGACGAATGAGAATCGCGCTCAGCCGGCTGGATTCCGCGGCGGAACCGCAGATGAGATGCCGGACAGCGTGGCCCCTGACGAGAGTTTTCGTGTCCACGTGCATGCGGCGCAGGCAACCGCATCAACACGCCTTGAGAAGATCTGGCTTGAGAGCTACACCGGCGATGCATGGAAAAGCGATCAGACGGGCAGCGCTCCCGAACCGACAGCGCCCACTGCGGACCCGATATTCTCCGTACGCGTATCGTCCAACGCTGAGGCGACCGCGCCCTACTTTACGCGACCAAACATCGAGCAACCCTACTACGACATCGCCAGGCCCGAGTGGCGCGGACGCTCTTTCGCACCCTATCCGCTGGCTGCATGGGCGGAATTCAGCTTTGACGGCCTCCCGATCCGTCTGGGCGGCGTCGTTCAGGTGCTCCAACGAATTACTGGTCGCGGCGGCGTTTATCAGCCGCTCATCGTCACACCGGCGATCGGTGTCAGTGTGGACCCAGACGCGCGGACGCTTCCGCTTGACGGCAGTGCATTCCCGGTGAGGGTTACTGTGCACACGCAGGCAGCGGCCGAGGGAACAGTCGAACTCAGTCTGCCTCCCGGCTGGCGCTCCGAGCCCTCCCAGGCACAGTTCCTCCGCAAGAATGCGGGCGATACTGACCCCATCCTCTTCTCCGTCACTCCGGATGCCAAGGGGACTGAGGCATACTCCATCATCGCTGTAGCTCATGCCGGTGGCCGCGCGTATGAGAGTGGCTGGCACAATGTCGACTATGCGGGGCTGCGTCCCTACAACCAGTACAAGCGCGCCGAACTGCGCGTGCGCAAAGTCGATGCGAGGCTCGCGCCGGGACTGCGTATCGGCTACGTGATGGGCACCGGCGACCTGGTACCGGACGCGATCGAGGGATTGGGTGTAACCCCTCAGTTGCTGACTCCCGCTGATCTCGCTTCAAATGACCTCTCCTCCTATAACGTCGTCGTCATTGGCATCCGTGCGTATTCGGCGCACTCCGAATTGGCCAAGGTTGAACCGCGCCTTGACGACTTTGTCCGCCAGGGAGGGACACTTGTCGTCCAGTACCAGAGCGGAACGTTCCCTGCCCCACTACCTCTGACCATCGGCCGCTTCGCGGAACGTGTGGTGGATGAGCAGGCGCCGGTCAAACTTCTCGACCCGTCGAACTCTCTGCTCACTTCACCCAACAAGATCACTCCCGCCGACTTCGATGGCTGGGTTGAAGAGCGAGGCCACTCGTTCCTCGAATCATGGGATCCTGGTTACACCGCTCTGACAGAGACAGCCGACCCGGGGCAGGATCCGCAACGTGGGGGATTAGTTGTCGCCCATCCGGGTAAGGGCACCTATATCTATGTCGCATACGCACTCCATCGACAGTTACCCGAGTTAGTGCCGGGATCTTACCGCTTGCTTGCCAATCTACTGAGCGCAGGCAGGAGCGCGAAGACGACACCGTAGCGCACAACTTATTGCGATTCCTTGCAAGGCCCCTGGCTGCGCGCCAGCGCCGTGCGTTCTGAAGGACGCAAGTCCTTGGTCCCGTGTCTATATGAATAAGATGTGAAATTCACCATTCCGTAACAAACCGAAGATCGCACTTACTAAGTTGTTAAAAATATGTGAATTAGTCAAATATTCATAAAACTCTGCGAACCTCAAAGCAGATTCGGCCCGGGATAACTTCGTTCGTGCAGATTTGCAGGGAAACCTTTCTGTGCAGTGACGAAACGCCGTTGTCGAATTGAATGGTTTCATCTTCAAACATGATGAAGTGACCCAGCAAAAGGCGTTCGGATTCTTACGAGCGTTTGCACCACTCAACCTGATTCTGAGAGGAAACAGAGGTCAAATGAACTCCAAATTGAAATCGGTTGCCGTGTTGGCACTGGCAGCCTGTCTTGTAAGCTCACAAGCTTACGCCGGTGACCCCCCTGCGCCAGCGCAGAAGAAAACTGCGGCCAAGAAGCCGCCCAAGCCTACAGTTGAAGAACAGATCGAGGCTCTTCGCCAGCAACTGCAGGGTCAGATCGACAGCCTGAAGTCCGATCTTGCCGCAAAGGATACCCAGCTGAAGCAGGCGCAACAGACTGCAGCAGACGCGCAGGCCGCTGCCTCAAAGGCACAGGCGGATGCGACGGCTCAACAGCAAGCGAACACAGAGAATACTGCCGCGGTGAGCGCGTTGCAGTCCAACGTCGCAGACATGAAGCAAGCTAACGCGGCGATGGTGTCGTCTCTCTCGGATGACGCCGCTTCCATCAAGAAGGCGATCGCCAGCCCAGAAAACATCAATTTCAAAGGTATTACCCTCTCCTTCACAGGCAGCTTCCTGGCGGCTGAAACCGTGTGGCGCCAAGGAGCAGTGGGAGGCGATATCAACACGCCATTCACAGGTGTTCCGCTGGACAATTCGAACGCTGCTCAGCTAAGCGAATTTCAGGGAACGGCGCGTCAGTCGCGTTTGGCCCTGCGAGCGACCGGAAAACTCCCCAAAATGACGTTGACCGGCTACTACGAATTGGACTGGTTAGGAACCGGCATTACGTCAAACAACAACCAATCGAACAGTTACGTGATGCGTCAGCGGCAGTTGTGGGCAGACGTGGCAATGCATAACGGCTGGGACATCTCGGCTGGCCAGGGCTGGTCGCTTGTCGCGGAA
>Ga0335069_10005264_pt1 | contig 19049 bp, 18 predicted proteins | sample Lox_Sample_11_FD_206714 | JGI IMG/M metagenome (GOLD analysis project Ga0335069, IMG submission 206714) | Soil microbial communities from Loxahatchee National Wildlife Refuge, Florida, United States - Lox_Sample_1.1 | ecosystem: Environmental > Terrestrial > Soil > Wetlands | place: USA... | reverse complement strand
CCCCCGTCGGCTCACCCTTCTTATTCCTTAACGGGACCGGTACAAGCTCTTCCTGGATGCGTCCAGTTTTGTATGCCGCGTCGGCCAGTTGCTGCGAGCGGAGCGCGAAGCAGTCCTGCATCTCGCGCGTGATCCCTTGCTGCTCCGCGTACAACTCGGCCGTGTTCGCCATCGCCATGCCGCAGTAGCTGTCGAACAACGCGACCATCAGCGAGTCTTCCAGCTTGCCCTCGCCGAGCCCCACACCCCAGCGCATCCCGCGGATGACGTGCGGCGCCTGTGACATGGACTCCATGCCGCCCGCGAGCGCGATGGAACATTCGCCAAGCTGGATCATCTGCGCCGCCGTCACCAGCGACTGCATCCCCGATCCGCACAACCGGTTCACCGTCAGCGCCGGAATTTCAATCGGCACACCCGCACGCAATCCAACGTGCCGCGCCCCATACAGAGCATCGCCCGACGTTTGTTGTGCGTTGCCGAAGATGACGTGATCCACTTCCTGCGGATCGATGTGCTCGCGTTCCAGCGCACCCTTCGCTGCAACCGCTCCCAACTCCATGGCCGTGAAATCGCGCAACTTCCCGCAATAACGACCCATCGGCGTGCGAACGCCGCTGACAATTGCAATATCGGTGTAAGTAGACATAACAGATTCGAACGACCGTTCTAATAAACTGTAATCGGCAAACGGTAAACGGTAAAGTCAGGCGAAACTCGCCAATCGATCGTTGTGAACTGTGAGCTGTGAGAATCATCACACCCGCGTACAGGCAGGATTCGGCACAATCCTGAAATGCCACTTCCACAGCAGGAACTCAGAGATCGAACCAAGGTGTTCGCGTTGCGCGTGATGCGATTGTATCGAGCATTGCCGCATGCGCCCGACATCCAGGTAGTTGGCAAGCAGTTACTTCGCAGCGGAACGTCGGTGGCTGCTAATCATCGAGCAGCGGCCCGAGGACGTTCGCGCCAGGAGTTCGCGGCGAAGATCGGCATCGTACGCGAAGAAGCCGACGAGTCTCTGTTCTGGCTTGAACTCCTGCGCGACTCAGGGTTCGTCAAACCGGAGCTGCTGGAAGGTTTATTACAGGAAGCAAAAGAGCTTACGGCAATCTTTACAACTTCGTACGAGACAGCGAAAAGGAAAACCTGATTTCGAGCTTTCCGTTTTTGGTTTTACTTTACCGTTTACCGTTTACAGCTTACCGTTTCAGTACGCTCCGACAACGTTCGTGTCGTAGCTCGCCGCCATCGAGTGTGCCCGGTCCGTGCCTTCATGCTTGGCGGTTTCCAGCGCCGCCTCGACGCGATTGATGCCTTCCGTCACGATATCGACGGCATCGTACTTCTGCTGCATTACCAGCTCGGCGATGCCGGTGGTGATGGTGACCGGGTCTTTGCGCCCCGGCATGCGGGCGTTGGCGAGGCTCTTGCGAAGCTTGTCGAGCACGAAGAATGCGCTTTTGTCGTTGGTATCGGCCAGCACCAGCACGATGCCTGTGAGGTCGTAGCGCACTGCGATGTCGTTCTGCCGGATGTTTGCCGTCACCGTATGGCCGATTTCCTGCATCGCTTCTTCCACGCGTTCTTCGCCGACTTCCTTTACCAGCGTGGAGGCCGATCCGAGATTCATTAACACCAAGGTTACAGGAGTCTTCTGCTGCAATCCGCGCTGCACTTCCGAGAGCAGCACGTCGAGGTACGATGACCGGCGCAACAGGCCTGACCTCTCGTCGGTGACCGCCATGTTCTTCACCAGGCTGCGCAGGCGGGCATTGTTCACCGCCAGCACGATCTGTTCGGCGATCGTGTTGAGCACCATCTCGTCAACACTTCGGAAGGAGCGGGTTCCGCCGCACTGCTCGAGAATAATGATGCCGATGGGTTCCTCTCCGTCCTTCAGGGGCACCGCCATCAGCGAATCGATCTTTTGCCCCGTCAGCACCGGGCGCAGCGCTTCCAGTTCCGGCGCCGACTGTGCTTTCTCAAAAGAAACGGCACCGCCCGATCTCACCGCGAGCGTCTGCAGCGAGGGGATCAGCTTCGCCAGTCCCATCACGTCGGACTTGGTCACGTGCGGGGAGCAGAACTCCATCGCCGCCGACGGCGGTTTGCCGGGTGAGCACAGCCCCGCCACGCAGCGCGAAACGTTCCAATGACGGCCGACATCGTTCACCGTGGCGAACAGCACCGCCTTCACGCTCGACTGCCGCGAGATGTTGCGCGTAATCTCGGTTACCCGTGCGAAATTGTCGACCGCGCTTTCATTAACCGCTGCCACTGGCACGGCGCTCACCGTGGGCTTTGCTGCTGTCGCCGCCGGCCTCGGCGCAGGCTTCTCGTCTTCATACTTCGGCAGGAACGCCGCCGCCGCGTACAGTTGCGCCAGTTTTTCGCGCTTGTCTTCTTCGTGCGGGAACAGCTTGTTGATCCGCTCCAGCCGCTCCACGGCCTTCGACCGCATCGAATATTGCAGGAAGATTTCCGCCTGCAGCATCAGGTCTTCGAGCACCGTCGGTTCTTTGTCCTGTTCCGGCGCGGAGTCGACCGCAGCTGCCGGATCTTCCGGCAACTCGTCGGCCAGCGCCGTTGCCTTCGGCTGGCTGCGCGTTGCCGGCGCCAGTCGGTTGGCGATCGCGTTAAAGCGGTTTGCGTCGATCTTGCCCTGCAGCATCGCCAGGCGCTCTTCATGGCCCGGTTCGTAGGCGTCTACCTCCGAGGCGCGATCCAGGAAGTCGGCGGCCTTGATGAAGTTGCGCTGTGCAAAGTGCAGCTCGAACAGCTTCAACAGCGTCGCGCTGTACTCATGCTCGCGGTTTGATTTGTTGTACAGGTGTGCGAGGTATTCCAGCAGCTCCAGGTCGGCCGGGTGTCTGTCCGACATCTCGCGCACCATCGTCAGGTATTCGCGAGTCGTCGAACGAGCCTTGGCAATCTGCTCAACCGACCGCATGTAACGCACGCCATCGCCGCTCTGGCCATTGCGGATATACGCGCTGAGCACGTCCCGCACCAGCAGCAGGGCCGATTCATTCTGCTGATAAAGCTTGGCGACGATGCCTTCAGCCTGGCCGACATGGTTGGCCAGCAGCAGCGCTTGTGCGTAAAGCTCGAAGTATTCGACCGTCGAGATCACGCCGGCTTGAAGCACCTGCACCGCCTCTTCCCCTTTCAGCGCGCGCAACAGGCAACGCGCATGATTCAGCACGATCCCCGGACTCTGCGAGTCCATGCCGTACGCGCGGGCATAAATCGGCGAGGGGTCGCGCCCGGCGGCCTCTTCCAGCCGTCCTAACTGCAGCAAGGCCTCCGCCGCGCCCGGCCGGTCGCCCATGGACTCCGCCATTTCAGCTTCACGCCGGTAGTTTTCGGCCGACGGCTCCAGGGCCACCAGTTTCTTGATCGCCGCGAACGCGTCGTCTTTTCGACCCTTGGCAAGCAGCGCGTCAACGCAGCTATGAAACGCCTCTACCGCCTCGCGCGGGCTCGATTTCTCGATTAGCTGTGCGTAGGAGTATGTGCGTTCGAAATCAGGAGTCCCGAACCTTTGCAGCTTGCGGTAGTAGTTGATCGCGTCCGCCGGACGGTTTTGCGAGGCGGCGTGATCGAAGAGTTCACCCAGGTATTGCGTTGCTTCCCGGGACTGGCTCAGGGAGATCGCCAGTTCCGCCGCACGCTGGCGGGCGTAATCGTTCCCGGGATCCAGGATCAGCAACTGGCGCAGCTCGTCGAGCGCCATCGAGAGCTTTCCCTTTTGCAGGAACTTCTCCGCTTTTTCCAGGTGCTTGTCGATTTCCGACGACATGAGTGCGAGACCCGAGGGCTTTTCCGCAAGTCAGCGTATTGTATGCGGACTGTGAGTCAGCGGCAATTCAGGAGATAGCCGAGTCAAGGCACGGAAGTACATAAGCCGTAAACGGTAAACTGTAAACAGTAAAGTCAACTGGCGCCTCTGGTTCTTACTTTACCGTTTACCGTTTAAAGCTTACCGTTTCATTCGTGCAGAACAAGATCTTCTGGATCCTGGTCCTGATCCTCAGCCTCCTCGCCGATATGGTTCTCCCCCTCATGTGGGGCCTGTTAGCCACTATCCCCATCATCTTCATCAGCTGGTGGATCGTCTATCGTTCCGATTGGTTTTGATCTCGATTTTGCTTCTCAATTTACCCTTTCCCCTTTCTACCGCACAGCTTTCCTTGACTTTCGCTTTCCCTTCGCTTATACTTCGCCTTAGGTTCGGCTCTGACCTTCTCCGCAGGACGGCATGCGAATGGCTCTTACGAAACGCCAGCGCGAGATTTACGACTACCTCGCTGACTTTGTTGTCCGCAACGGATATTCCCCCTCGTTCGAGGAAATCGGCGAAGCCATGGGGCTGAGTTCGCTCGCCACGGTCCACAAGCACATCTCCAACCTCGAGGAAAAGGGGCTCCTGAAGCGCGATTACAACCGCAGCAGGTCCATCGACGTGCTGCCGCCGAAGGGCAATCTGAAGAAATCGATGTCCCTTGCCCCCCCGCCGCTGGAGTTGCCGCTGATGGGCCGCATCGCCGCCGGTCGCCCCATCGAGGCCGTCGAGAATCCCGAAACGCTCTCGCTCTCCGACTTCACCAGCTCGAAAGACGTGTACGTACTAAAGGTGATGGGCGACTCCATGCAGGACGAACATATCGTCGAAGGCGATTACGTCATCGTGGAAAAAGCCGAATCCGCGCGAAACGGTGAGATCGTGGTTGCTGTGGTGAACAACGACGACGCCACACTGAAGCGCATCTACCACGAAGGCGAGAACACCCGCCTGCAGCCCTCGAATGCCAAGATGCAACCCATCATCGTGCCGTCGCGCGCAGTTCAGGTGCAGGGAAGAGTAATTGGGGTGCTCAGGAAGTACTAGGATTCAGGAATCCCAGGGATTAAATACCTGCACTCCTGTCACCGTGACATGTCGTGTATTCCGCGTCGATAGAATTAAGTCATGGTGTAGAGCCGTGGCAGCCATCAGACCATCTATCGGAGGGAGAGGAGAACCTAACGCACGGCAAGTTGCGGTGAGCCTTCCCCATCGATCTGCAATACCACTGGTGATGGGAATGATGCGGCCAGCGAATCGAAATCGTACCTGGCTGTCTAAGAATGCTTCCAATTCCGCTCGGCGGCGAGCACTCGGTTGCAGAACTACCCCCTGCCTGATTTCACCTATTGTCAGCACGCTCACGTGCAATAAATCCTCGTCTACCGATCTTAGCCACTGCAGTACCTTTGCAGACGGCATCGGTCTGGTTGTTTCGGAAAAGATGTTCGTATCGATCAGGAACCCGCTCACAGGTCGATCTCCCTATCCGGCTGTTCTTCGCGCTTAATATCAAGGTCAAGGCCCATGAGCGGGGAATTGCGGAAGAAATCAACGATGTCGCCGGATCTTTTTGCCCGTCCCGTAAGTCGTTCGAACTCTTCAATCGGAATGATCACCACTTCCTCTTTGCCAGCCTTGGTTACATGCTGCGGCCCTTCCGTCCTCGCCCTGCGGAATACTTCACTGAACTGCGCCTTGGCAGTCTGCAACTGCCACTTCTGCGGAGGCTTGCGGGCGGAAGGGTTTACCGCCTCGGACTTTGGTTTGCGCTTGGTTTGAGCCATGGACACCCCCGGATACGCTGACTAGTCAGACTAGTCAGCATTATAGCACGCACAGAAAAGCCCGGCACGCGGCCGGGCTCCTCAAAACCTGCGAAGCATTAGCTGTTCACGTGCTTGTTCAGCGCCTTCTCGATCGTCTCTTTCGGCACATAGCCGACGATCTGCTCCGCTACCTGGCCGCCCTTGAACACCAGCAGCGTGGGGATGCCGCGCACGTTGTAGCGCTGCGGCGTGGCGGTGTTTTTGTCCACGTCCATTTTGGCGACCGTCACCTTGCCCTGGTACTTGCTGGCGACTTCGTCCACCAGCGGCGCCAACGCGCGGCACGGACCGCACCATGCGGCCCAAAAATCGACGATCACCGGCTGATCGGACTTCAACACCGCGGAATCGAAGTTCGAATCGGTTACTTCCAGAATCAGATCACTGGCCATTGTCCTGTATCTCTCCTCTATGAGTTGCCACCGCTCGCGAGCCGTCCGGCTAAATTCCGGCGCTCGCGATGATGTCGCGCCGGTTTTCGGGTGGCTTCTGTATCGTAGCAGTACATTGGATGCAACGGGAATGCCAAAGTCGCAGGCCGGAGTCGCCCCTTCCCATTTCGAACCTCAAGCCCCGGGTTGGCAGCAACTTAGCTGCATTTCCCATATTGAACCAGCACTACAATAGACACCGCACTCCATGTCTTCTCTGAAAGACATCCTGAACCAGAACGTGCGCGAAGCCGCACCCGAGCTGGTCTCGCCGCTCGCGCGCAACCGCCTGCGCTGCTACTCCTGCGGACACGAGTGCCCCATCCCCGAAGGTCAGGCCGGAGTGTGCAAGGTGCGCTTCAACGAGGGCGGCAAGTTGTACGTCCCGCACGGCTACGTCGGCGGCGTGCAGTGCGACCCGATCGAGAAGAAGCCGTTCTTCCACGTCCATCCCGGAGCCCTCGCCTACAGCTTCGGCATGCTCGGATGCGACCTCCACTGCGCCTACTGCCAGAACTGGGTGACCTCGCAGGCTCTGCGCGATCCGAGTGCCGTCTCGCCTCCGCTGAAGGCCTCGCCCGAAGCGCTGGTTCGCCAAGCCGTCCGCCAGGGCGCGCGCGTGCTGGTTTCGACGTACAACGAGCCACTGATCACCAGCGAGTGGGCGGTTGAAATCTTCCAAGCGGCAAAGGCTGCCGGGCTCGACACGGCGTTCGTCTCCAATGGCAACGGCACGCCGCAGGTACTCGAGTACCTGCGCCCCTGGATCGACTACTACAAGGTCGACCTCAAGAGCTTCGACGACGCGCACTACCGCAAACTCGGCGGCCGGCTCGAGCCCATCCTGCGGACGATTCGCACGTTGCACGAGATGGGCATCTGGCTCGAGATCGTTACGCTCATCATCCCGGGCTTCAACGATTCTTCGGATGAACTGCGGCGCGCCGCGGAATTCCTGGCCAGCGTATCGCGCGATATTCCATGGCACGTGACCGCTTTTCACCAGGACTACAAGATGACGGACCCCGACGACACTCCGCCGTCAACGTTGAAGCGCGCAGCGGAGATGGGGAAGCGTGCAGGGTTGAAGTTCGTCTACGCCGGAAACATCCCCGGCCGCGTTGGTGGCCTGGAGAACACCTGCTGCCCGAACTGTAATGAGCTGCTGGTCGAACGCTACAGTTACATGATCAAGCAGTACAGGATCACTCCTGATGGTGCTTGCCCGAAGTGTCACACCCAGATCCCGGGGCGCTGGGGAAAAGAGTTCGAAGGGCAGATCACGGCGGTGCCGTTTACGGCGGGGCTGCGGGTGTTCTCGTAATCTGTTGATCTGATGATGTGGTGCATCAGGCGACCGGAACGGCGATTACTAGTTGGTAAAGCTCTACTTGTCTCAACTGGCAGCCTCTCGTCGAATGTGGTCGCTTCATCGCAAGAGATCGAGGGCTGAGGATCGCCGACTCGGAAGTGTAAGTCATTTGTTTTCAGCCGATGGTATATCCCCCCCCGCCACCCTACCTTGATCTATTTAAATCAATCACTTACAAAGGTTTATCCGGGTCGATCGATGAAAACAAACCGTTTAGCCAAACAGTCCCAAACGTTTACTTTTCAAGCAACAAACACCTGCGGATGACAGGCCCCTCCTGGGAGGGATGAGAGCAGGCAAAACACTCCTCGCTCCTCACGTGATTTCACCGTAGCAGTTTCGCGGATTTGGGCCAAAGGAAAAGTGAGTTTTCCGCGCGGTTCTCACAAGATTTTTTTCCCGAATTGGCACGTGATTATTTTGTTGCCAAACCGTGGCGGGAACTTCGCCCCGCCGGAAGGACTTCCACCCCATAGCGGAAGGGAGGTGGCAATCCCGGGAAGCCCGTCCGCATAAGGAGTCCGTCTTAGACGGCTCCAGTCCGAAGTGCCACACAGAGATTCCAGAGCACTGGGGTAAAGAGTTCGATGGGCAGATCACGGCGGTGCCGTACACGGCGGGTTGAGGGTGTGGTCGTAGCTCGGAAGTAGAGATTGTGGATCAGGTACGGTATGGCGCCGAAGGTTACTTTCGTTCTACAGTATCCAGACCGGACAGATTCAGGCGAGGCGTTGATGAGCACATGGCAGAATCCGCAACAGGACACCGGCGATGCACCCAAATTCCGCCTCGAAGATCAGATGGCATATCATGTGAAGACTTGGCTGGAGATCCGTGGATTTCAAGTCAAGCAAGAATTCAGAACACCTTGGGGAATCTGCGACTTAGTCGCCGTTCACATTGATTCCAAGTATTTCGGGAATCGAATTAACGCGGGACAACTAGGTGCCGTCGGCCCGATACGCCGCGTCGCAATACTTAACGAAATTCCGGCTGAAACAAATGTTCACCTCGAAGAGATATTTCGCCGTGTCGAAACCATCGCTGCGCCAGCTGAAGTTCTACAGGACTTGGCCAAGCTCACGATTGGCAAGTTCGTTAGAGAAACAGCTCCTCATACTTATCGGCGACTTCTACCCTCCCGAAGTCGCGCAAACAAGATTTTATCGATTGAGCTGAAGTTGGACCGGGTAGAAGAAGTAATTTCGCAGGCTGTTTCCAACCTCACCTTTTCAGATGAATCTTTCATCGCGCTACCCGACTCATCTGCAGTCCGTGTGATGAGGTCTAGCCGCGTGGAGCATCTAAAAGAACTTGGAGTCGGAGTACTTGCGGTCGCAAGAGGGGGCTGCGAGATATTGCTTGCCTCGACAGGAAATACGGCGGAGCGAAATGACGCTGCGTATTTACACTGTATTGAAAGATTTTGGCGCGACCTCATAAACAAAACAGCATGAGTTGTTTTGCCACTCTCTCTGGCCTGCGTGCAGTTCCTTCACCGGATGGCAAGTCAGGCAGTCCCTTCCCGAGAACGTATGCTGAAGAAAGATCTTGATAGAGCGCCAAGGACCTTCCGGCATTTGGCGTATCGCTGAGTCTCGAAAGCCACTGTTGGTAATAGGTAGCTACTTGCATACGACCGTCGACCGAGAGCTGCGAGAAATGTCGAAGAAGAGTCAACATTTCGGAATGTGCGGTTTCAGTGGGAGCGACCATCTCGATTGTGTTCTCGAGCCAAGCTCTCAACTGTGGATTCGCCACCGCCCAGCGCCGTAATCCGGGCAACGCTACTCGTGACTTGGCGGCCTTTGCGAAGCCACCCGCGAGATGATATTGATAGGAATTTCCAAGACCGATAGCCGGGTGCGTAGCAAGCCCTCGGCACCATAAAACCAAGTTGAGCCCCCAGTACGGCCCCGATATGACTTTCAAGTCTCTTTGCGCCTTCGCCAGTAGCTCCTCATGAAGCGCGACAAGGCTGCCAAACCGGTAAGCCTCTAAGCTGGAAGAACCATCTTGGTCGTATAACGAAGCATCGACGATCCAGACGCCCGCAGCTTTAGAAAGGTCGACTGCGGCTAAGGCATTGTCTATTCGTTTCGTTCGCTCTGCTTTAAGCTTAATCTGACTCGAATGCGTGATCACTACTGGAACTATGAAATCTCCAGCGAATCTCGTAGTTGACTTCCATGCATCAGCTTGAGAGGCCAAAAGTCGATTAATTCTGTTTCGACTTGCGTCCTTGATGCAGGGCAACTGCGGCACGGAAATCCAATCGGTGTTACTAAAAGCGAGGACGCGGTCCAAGGCACTCTTAACAAAGTTGCCTATCACCTCAGGCGTTGGTCTCGCCTGGAACTGGGGATCTACGATGCGGTCAACGGATTGAAGTGTGCCCAGATACTGACGAAAGGATTCGTTGATGGTGGGCCAGTTCTCCAAGCCATCTATTCCTGCGTCGATCCACAAACGCGCACCTTGGACGTGCTTCGAGGTTTTCGGAAGGGTCTCTAGTGAGACTCTGGCGATCGGAGAACCCGAATACAGCCTGGACCAAATCCGACAATCACGTTCGGTCTGAATAATGGGAATGTATTCGGCCATTGTTAGTCCCAGACCGCCAGCCCCGCTCTGTGCTTCAAATGACGGCACGAATGCTCCAGTTCAGGAAAGATAGTCATTTCATCGACCCCGACTCTCTGCAACTCTGCTCTCAGAGAAGCCTTCGATTCCTTGAAGATCGGTAATCCTACAAGGGAAGGAATGCCCGCCCCCTCAAGCGCAAATCGAGAACCGTGGATCGTAAAAACGCCTTTCTGCAGGATGAGTCTTTCGGAATTCCATACAGGGTTGACTGCAATAGCCGTCCTTCCGGACTTGCTCTGCATGGGCCCTAGAGATAAATAAGAGGTTATTAGCTTAGAGTCCAATTGCGGGTCGAGCACACGGGGCTTTTTCGGGTCGATAAGCCTATTCAGGTCCACTGGATTAAGGACAAAGACAATGCCGTCCTGTGAACAGCTGAGGCAGGCAAAGAAAAGAGCCACGGTTGCGCTCTCAGTCCAATCTAACAATCGGGTCGGCAAACCATAGTGTTGAGCAATTTGGGCCCACATCAGCTCCTGATCATCACGAGGCGGTCGCGGCAGCCTAATGTCGGCGATTCGTTTGAATTCCGAGATAAGCGATAGAGCTCGAGCACGTTCCCCCTTTCTCTTAAAACGCAATGCTGAAGGGGTGAGCGTCCACGCTAAATCGGCGTGTCCTCGGAACCAAAACGTATCTTGAGAGGTAACTACTCCAGCTATTACTGCGAAGTAGTCCGCCAATGAGGAGATTCGTTTCCTAATAAAGGGGACAGCTATGGGACAGGTCCCTAGCCGTGACTGCTCCGACTTATTTAGCGCAAACGTGATCTTGACCTCAAATACCGCGGATAGAGCAAGGTTGACTCAGCATTTGTATAGCCCAAGATACACTGGGACATCACGTTTTGCATTTAAGTATTTAACGCCTATGAACAGTAGGCGACCTTCTTCGAAAGAAACTCTTGCCTTCGCGGCCTCAATTGCCACTTACAAATGACGCAATTACAAAATCCTTCTCATTCCCCGTAGTTCGCCACCGCCCGCTTCACTTTCCCGCTCTCATCGAACTCCATGAACTCCGCCGTCTTTGTCCCCTTCTGGTTGAGGTAGACAAGCACCACGCTCGACAGTCCGCTCATCACCTCCAGCAGTTCAAAGCACAGGTTCGGATAGGCTGCGATCCCGCGCTGGAAGTAGCTGCGCAAGGCGGCCTTTCCGCGCACGGTACCTGACGGATCGTTCAACAGCCGGGCGGCCACCGGAGAGGTCAGAACAACATCGTCGGCGTAGTGCGACAGGATGGCGTCGAGGTCGTGCGAGTTCCATGCGGCGATCCATTCGTGGGCGAAGGCGGAGGGGGCGAGCGAAGGCATCGACGAAATATACACGGCGTCGGCACGGCGGCCTCTTCCAAGAGAAGGAAAGACAGAGCCCGACTATCACGAGACTCAATGTCGTCCCTGACGGGACTCTATGAATTGTTTGCTGCCGGCACCCGGCACTCACGTGCCGGGCTATGGAATGCCGTCCGCTTCGCGGACTGCGCGGACAGCTATGGAATGCCGTCCGCTTTGCGGACTGCGCAGACAGCTATGGAATTCCGTCCGCTTCGCGGACTGCGCGGACAGCTATGGAATGCCCTCCGCTTCGCGGACTGCGCGGACAGCTATGGAATTCCGTCCGCTTTGCGGACTGCGCGGACAGCTATGGAATGCCGTCCGCTTCGCGGACTGCGCGGACAGCTATGGAATGCCGTCCGCTTCGCGGACTGCACGGACAGCTATGGAATGCCGTCCGCTTCGCGGACTGCGCGGACAGCTATGGAATGCCGTCCGCTTCGCGGACTGCGCGGACGGGAGTGTCCGCGTCACCCCAAGCCTGAGCACCGCCTCAGCACCCCCGGCCTCAGCACCCCCGGCCTCAGCACCCCCGGCCTCAGCACCCCCGGCCTCAGCACCCCCGGCCTCAGCACCCCCGGCCTCAGCACCCCCGGCTTGAGCACCCCCGGCTTGAGCACCCCAAGCGTCAGCACCCCAAGCCCCGCGGAGCTTCGCTCCGCCTGAACCTGCGAGGGCGCTCGTTCCCACACTTCACCGCAACCGTATGCTCGCATGTGGTAAAACAATTCACGGATGATCAAGTCGATCCACAAACTTGTTGTTCCAAAAAGCGAGGCCGATTACGCGGGCTTGCTGGCGTTCTTTGAAGCGTTGGGATTCATGGAAGGCGAGTCGTGGAGCGGGCGCCGCTCCAAAGGCGTGAAGCTCGACGCGCCGGAAGCTGGAATTGAGCTTGGCATCGGCGAAGGATTTCCGGATGCCGACCTGGTCATCGAGTGCGACAGCGCCGATGTGCTCTACGCGCAGGCGCAGCAGCACGGAATGAAGATCGTCGGTGAGATGAAAGACCTCGATTGGGGAGCGCATCTGTTCGTCGTCGAGATGCCGGCGAACTTCGGTAAACTCGCGGTCTTCTCCTACAACGAGAACTGGCGCAACAAGACGTTGGAAGGCGACCTGAACGCCACCGAGATGAAGTTTGCCATCGTCGTGTCGCGGTTTAACGCATTCATCACGGAGCGGCTGCTCGCCGGCGCATTACAAGCTCTTCGCCAATGCGGCGCGAAGAACGAGAATGTCGAGATCGTGCGCGTTCCCGGAGCGTACGAGATTCCGAGCGCCTCGCGTATGCTGGCCGAAACCAAGCGGTACCACGCGATCGTCTGCATCGGCTGCCTGTTGCGCGGCGACACGGCGCACTATGACGTGATCGTCAACGAAGTCGGGCGCGGCATCGGCCAGTCGGCGCAGGAAACAGGTATTCCACACGCGTTCGGTGTGCTGACCTGCGATACTTTGGAACAGGCCATCGATCGCGCAGGACTGAAGGCCGGAAACAAGGGATTCGAGGCGGGGTTGGCGGCGGTGGAAATGGCGGCGCTTAAGAAGAAAGTGGTTAGTGGATAGTTTCTTGAACCACCAAGGGCACAAAGGAACACCAAGGAATTCTGAGAGAAAAATCAAAACCCTAAATCCTTTGTGATCCTTGGTGTCCTTTGTGGTTAAACAGAAAATGGGAACACGACGAAAATCACGGGAACTCGTAGTCCAGATGCTGTTCCAGTCCGATATGGGTAAGCAGGATCCGGAACAGACGCGCAAGATCTTCTGGTCGGAACGGCAGGAGATGGATGAATACGTCCGCGACTTTGCCGACGACATCTTTCGCGTGGCGACCGATCGCGCGGCGGAGATCGACCAGATCATCGAAGCCCACGCGCCGAACTGGAAGATGGACCGCATGGCGGCTGTCGATCGCAACGTCATTCGCGGCGCCGTCGCCGAGATGGTTGGATTCAAGACTCCGGGGCCGGTGGTGATTAATGAAGCCATCGAGATCGCGCGCAAGTTCTCCTCTCCCGAGGCGATCAATTTTATTAACGCCGTGCTGGATAGTGTTTCTAAAGATGTGAAGAAATAGTCGCCCAGTCTCGCAGTCTTTCAGTCGCGCGGATGAGCGTTGGACGGAGAAACTGACAGACTGATCGACTGAGAGACTTTTATGAACTGGACAGACGAAGCGAACTCGATTGTAGAAGAACTGGTGCGGGATTTGCCGGCGCCGGTGCGGGAGTCAGTGGTCGAGTCGGCGCATATGCGGGCAGAGGCGCTGACGACCGACGACGGCGAAGATGAGGTCTCGATGGAAACGGCGGTACGGGCGTTCATCGAGAGCACGCCGTCTGATCTGCGGAATCGCTTGAAGCATACGCTCACGTACCAGGGAATCGATCCCGAGGAATACGAAGAGGCGTTTGGCAGCTAAAGCAGAAGTGAATCTCTCCTTTGACTCTGTGACTCGGTGTTGAAAACAACTGCTCACTGATCATCTAGATAAACGGGACGCAGATGGTCTCCAACACAGAGATCGCAGGGAAAAAGAGAGGCTGTATTCTAACGATATCGTTACTCTCCCCACTTACTGGTTCTTCACCGCAACCAAGTCGGCAGAGACCGGAACGGTAATCTGCTGCGCATCGGTGTTGGTGCTCGTGTCGATGCGGTGGACGGCTTTATCGGAGCCGCCTCCGACCCAAAGATTAGCGCCATCGAGAGTGAGCGCCCCAGTGGTCGCCGCGGAGCCGTTGCTTAGACCGGCAACGCTCGCGGTATTGCCAGAAATGTCATAGACGACGATCTTTCCCGCGCTGCTGATCATGTAAAGCTTGGTGCCGGCGCCGTTGCTGAACATCTGCGTCGGGTTGATGGCGCCTTGTCCGAGGTCCGTGGAAGCGACGGAGTCGGTGAGCGCCGGCGGACATCCGTTGCCGTTCGTGGTTGCGGTAACGGTGTTCAGGATCGCGCCGGCGAGAGCGTAGACCTTGCTGCCATCGGCGGAGGCGATGATGTGGTCAGGCGTGGCGTTAACGGCGATCACATCCTTCTCCGTGCCGTCGCAGGTGGTACGAGCAGTTACGGAGCTGTTCTCGCCACCGGCGAGATACCCGAATGAGCCCTGTCCGAGGAAGGTGACGTCATCCGCGGGCGAGTTGAGCGTGATCGTGCGCAGAGAATTCGTGCTGCTGGAGATGAAAAGCTGGTTGCCGACAACGACGAAAGTGGTTTGGTCGTCGGGCGAGGTCGAAGCGCGAACGTTCGTGGGTGTCGCGGTTGGGACGGAGAACTTGTCGGCGATGGTGCCATTCGCCAGGCTTAAGACGGTGATGGTTTTGCTGGGATCGTCGTAAAGGACAATGCGGCCACCGGAGTTGGAGAGATCGACGATCGCGCCGGGTATGACAGCCGTCACGCCCACGGTGTTGGTGCTGTAGGTGTAGTTCATCAGCTCCGCGGTACTGCCCAGGTAGGCCACGCCGGTGTTGCGCGCGTACACCATCGAGTTGGGCTGGTAGGGCAGCGTGAGGGAAGTTCCCACGGTGCTGGTGGTGATGTCGATCGGCACAAGCTGCGTGTCGGACTTGCTGGCGACGATCACCTGCGTGGATTTGGAGTTGGTTCCAGTCGCGGTGGTGCCTTGCGTGGTGCCGTTGACGACGTTGGAGAAGATTGGAAAAAGTCCATTGTTGCACAACGGCGGCGAACAGGAAGCGACGATCGCGCTGTTGCCCGGATTCAAGGCGGTAGCCAGGCCGTTGGTATCGACAGAGAGAGCTTCGAGATAGCTCGTGTTGTAGGAGAGGCGACCCGACGTGATCGTGACGGTGTTGCCGTTGCTGTCTATGACCGTGGGGGTTAACTGCTGCGTGGCGGCCTGCGCGATGGAGAAGCTGTTGGTGGAGCCGGCTGCGAGCGAAATGCTGGTGACGGGACAAGTGGTGAACGTTCCCGGGGAACTGGAAGTGCCGGCAATGGAGGCATAGACGCGGGCGCGGCCAGGATTGACGGCGGTGGCGAGACCCTTGTTATCGAGCGCGACCACGGTAGCGTCGGAACTGGACCAGTTAAAGGAAGTGGAATCTACGGCGACAGAGTTGGTGATGTCAGTGCCAGCGGAATTGAACGCGGTGGCGGTCATCTGCTGGGTGCCTTTAGTGGAGAGACAGTCAACGTTTAACGGAGTGACGCTGACACGCGCCACTGGCTGGTGAACCAGAACGGTGAGCGAGGCGGAGAGGCCGTCCGATGTAACGGTCAAAGTAGTCCTGCCGTCAGCAGAAGGCGGAGTGCAGTAGATGAAATCGCTGCTCCAGGTGCCGCCGCAAAGACAGGTGGTGGCGGTGGTGTTGAGGGTGTCACCGCAGCTACCGCCGGTGGCGGTGACGGTCGCGATGCCGGTGTTGCTGGAGGTCCAGACAAATTTCTGATTGGTCATCGCATTGCCGTTGTTATCAAGCACTTGTGCGCTCACCGCCTGCACGTCGCCGAACTTCAAGGAAATGGAGCTGGTGGGAGCGAGGGAGATGCTGGTAGGCGTGACCGGGGTGCTGCTGTGGCCGCAGCCGGAGATGGCGAGGCCGAGTACGATGATGGAAAGAACGATCCAGAGTGCCTGACGCTTGAATAATGACGGAACCACCTGCAACATGCATCCTCCCCGCTTCGGAGTAGGGCGAAGCGGATATGACTTATCAATAAAGTAGAAATGTTGAGTGTAGAAGGAAGAGCTACATCTGTCCATCAGACCCGTCTCTTCATCTCGCGAATGGTTGAAACCGGAGAAGCCGGGAATGTTGTGGTGAAAGAAAAGGGGGATAGCGGATAGGGGATGGGGGATAGGATTCATGGCGTGGGTGGGTCCCGCTGGCACCTCGAATCCGAATACTGCCAGACAACGGACTAGCGCGGAAGTCGCAGAAAGCCGAGAGACGGAAGGATTTTGACGCCGACTGCGTCGAATGTGATCGAAGGGGCTTCAAATCGGCGTCGGAAGTGTGTTGTCCGCCCGGTAACCAGCAAATCCGGCCTAACTTGTTGACGACCCTGGACAGAGTTGGTATATTTGAAAAGTTCTGCGAGTAAGTTTGGACTGCGTAGTAGCAGCTGAGCTGTTTTCGATAGCCGGACGGAACGTGGTTCGGCGCCTCTCGCTGAAATAGAACCTGCGCTTCCTCTCACCTTCAAAGTCCATCCGGGCCTTCCGAGAGGGTATGCAGGTTCCTGAGAGCGAAACGGAGTGCCCCGATAAGCTGGGCGCCACCGTCGATCTCCAAACCAATCAAGCAATTTTCCCTGAGCGCGGTTAGCCGGGGAAGTATGGCGCGCTGAGGCGTGCCAGCCTTTGGAATGCTCATTCAACCGGATAGGGTTGGGTGAGGCACCCAAAATGTGCGAGAACGCGCTTGTGCGCGAAGGAGCTGGGAAGAGTGCCAACATTTAATCAATTGGTGAAGAGCGGCCGCACCGCGCCGAACTACAAGACGGCCAGTCCGGCTCTCCAGAGTTCGCCGCAGAAGCGTGGCGTTTGCACGCGTGTTTACACCCAGACGCCGAAAAAGCCGAACTCGGCGCTGCGCAAGGTGGCCCGTGTTCGCCTCACCAACGGGATCGAGGTCACGACGTACATCCCCGGCATCGGCCACAACCTGCAGGAGCACTCGATTGTGCTCATCCGCGGCGGCCGTGTGAAAGACCTGCCGGGCGTGCGCTATCACGTGATCCGTGGAACGCTGGACGCGGTGGGCGTTGCGAACCGCAAGCAGGGCCGGTCGAAGTACGGGGCGAAGAGGCCGAAAAGCTAGTGGGTAGTGGTTGGTGGGTAGTGGTTAGAAAAGATCAAGGCTTCGGCGGTTTCGCTGAGAGCCGATAGCTAAAAGCTGAGAGCTGAGTTTTATGCCAAGAAAAGGTCATGCGTCGTTGAAGCGGGAGGTAGCGCCGGATCCGGTGTACCAATCCACGCTGGTTACGAAGTTCGTCAACTCGATGATGTACGACGGTGAGAAGTCCACCGCCGAAAGCATCTTCTACAACTCGATGAAGCGCCTGGAAGAAAAGGGCGGCGACGAGGCGTTGAAGCTCTTCAAGAAAGCAGTCGAAAACGTGAAGCCGCTGCTGGAAGTCAAGACCCGCCGCGTGGGCGGCGCCAACTACCAGGTGCCGGTGGAAGTGAATCCGGACCGGCGCACGTCGCTGGCGATCCGCTGGCTGGTGAGCTATGCGCGCGGCCGCGGCGAAAAGGGCATGACTGACAAGTTGAGCAATGAATTGCTCGACGCGGCGAACAATCGCGGCGCCGCGGTGAAGAAGCGGGAAGACGTCCACCGCATGGCGGAAGCGAACAAGGCGTTCGCACACTACAGATGGTAGTAGTCAGGAGTCGGGAGTCAGGAGTCAGCGCCACGGAGCGATGACCCACGAACGACAAACGACCAAGGACTAACGACGGAGTTTTCGTTGGGGTGAGAGGCGCCAGTCCTCCTTTTTAGAAGCTGGCAGTTAAAGGAATAGAAGTGGCGAGACAAGTTCCATTAGCGCGTTGCCGGAACATCGGCATCATGGCTCACATCGACGCGGGCAAGACCACGACGACGGAGCGCATCCTGTTCTACACGGGCAGGACGCACCGCATCGGCGAAGTCCACGAAGGCACAGCCACGATGGACTGGATGGAGCAGGAGCAGGAGCGCGGCATCACGATCACCAGCGCGGCTACGACCTGCACCTGGCGCGACGTTCTGATCAACATTATCGACACCCCCGGCCACGTCGATTTCACCGCCGAAGTGGAGCGCTCGCTGCGCGTTCTGGACGGTGCGGTCGCGGTGTTCGACGCCGTGCATGGCGTGGAGCCGCAGTCGGAGACGGTGTGGCGCCAGGCCGACAAGTACGGGGTTCCGCGCATTTGCTTCATCAACAAAATGGACAAGACGGGCGCGGACTTCGAACATGCGATGGACACCATCCGCAAGCGTTTGAATGCGAAGCCGGTGGCGATCCAGTTGCCCGTCGGACAGGAATCGGCCTACAAGGGCGCGATCGACCTGTTCTCGATGAAGGCGGTGCTCTTCCTCGATGAGACGATGGGCGCCGAGTATGTCATTGAAGAGATCCCTGAGAACCTGAAGAAGAAGGCGCAGGCGTTCCACAACCAGATGGTGGAATCGATCGTCGAGAACGACGACGAACTGCTGCATAAGTACATGGAAGGCGAGACCATTAGCCCGGAAGAGCTGAAGGCTTCGCTGCGTAAGTCGACGATTGCGTTGAAGGTTTTTCCGGTCATCTGCGGAACGGCGTTCAAGAACAAAGGTGTGCAGCCGCTGTTGGATGCGGTGGTGGACTTCCTGCCTTCGCCCGTCGATATTCCGCCGATCAAGGGTCACGATCCCGACAATCCTGAAAAAGTTGTTGAGCGTCCGGCCGACGACAAGGCGCCGTTCTCGGCGCTGGCGTTCAAGATCATGAGCGATCCGTTCGTCGGTCAACTGGTGTTCATTCGTGTGTACTCCGGTTCGCTGAAAACAGGCGACAGCGTGTACATCACCTGCAAGCGCAGAACTGAGCGTATCGGCCGCTTGTT
>Ga0335069_10005263_pt1 | contig 19050 bp, 25 predicted proteins | sample Lox_Sample_11_FD_206714 | JGI IMG/M metagenome (GOLD analysis project Ga0335069, IMG submission 206714) | Soil microbial communities from Loxahatchee National Wildlife Refuge, Florida, United States - Lox_Sample_1.1 | ecosystem: Environmental > Terrestrial > Soil > Wetlands | place: USA... | reverse complement strand
TGATTTTGGTCCCCTGACAGACGAGTTGGGTATGTCCACCTACGCTGATGCTCGCGCTGCCGCCGGAGGTGGCCGCAATGATGACGTCGAACGTGTTGGTTGGGGTGGCAAGCACATCGCCGCTGCTATCGACACTCACCGATCCGCCGTCATTTGCGATCAGCGTAGGAGTGCCTGGGGATGGCGTGGAGTACGCTCCCGTGTCATCCAAGTAAGTGGTGCCGCTGCCGGACCCGGCCGGCGCGAACCCGTGCGCCGCCGGCGAGACGTTGCCGGTGGTGATGTTGCTAAACTGGATGTCGCTATCGGCCACCGCTTGGAACTGCCCACCGATCACAATGCCAGATCCGAGCGTTATCGAAGTAAGGTACTCCGCCATGTCAGAAACTCCCGCTGCTGAAGGTGCCGGAAGGCCCGGGCGCTACTTGGTTCAGGGTGCCGCCGATGCCGACGACGAGGAAGTCACCCACCGTACCGCCGCCGACTGGCGTAGTGCCGATGACCAACCCACCGCCTCCGCCGGTGCCCAGCACGATGCACAAGCCTGAGACGTACTGGCCACCGCTGGCGTCGGTGCCCGTGACGCCTTGATAGGGCCCGACGGCAAGGGCACACGGCGAGCCACCGCCCAGGGAAAAGGTGATTCCCCAGGGACCGGTCAAGCCGCTGCCTGGGGTGTAGCTCAGGATTTGGATAAAGACATCGAAGGTTGCTCCGCCATCCTGAGAGGTGCCCAGGACCAGTTCCGAGTAGTTCCCCGCAGTCACCTCCGGTGGGTCCAACCATTGGATGACGCCCACGACGCCTCCAATCAGGGCCGAGTCCGCGAACGTTAGCTGTGTGGGCTCAATGAACAGGTTGTAGCCGCTGCTCGTGTCAGCCAGACTCAACGCGGCCCCAGGGCAGACGATGAGCGGTGGATCAATAAAGGTCTTTTGCCCTCCGAAGGTCTGGGAGACAGTGTTCACCGCGCCGGCCTGCGTATCGCTCGCTTCCAGGAGCTGGAGGCCCGGGACGCCACTTCCCTCATCGAAGCAAGTAATCCCTGAGGTTGAGGATGTCATGAGAGTCGTGACGTCGGTGAACACCGGAGAGCCCGTGTCATCCTGCACGGTCAGTGTGCCGCCTTCGCTGACGGACAACTCAACCACTCCCTGTTTGAGCTGCTCCGTCGTGGCGCTGGCGGAGATACCCGTCAGCACCTTGCAGGCCAAAAACCCCACGTTCCCCACGAACTGGTAAGGGCTCCAGCCATGAGTCGGCACTTGGAAGACGGCCCCCAGTCCCGAGCCCGACGTAGAGGTCTGCGTGAGCGTTGGCGGAAAGGGAGGTGTCCACTCCCCCCCGGTGGTCACGAGCACGGTGGAGATTGCACCGCCAGACGTCGTGTTGGTGACCTCGACCACGGCCGGGGTGATCGAGCCCCCTGCCAGGGTGATCGTGTCACCGACGTTGTAGCCACTGCCGGAGACAATCGCCTCGGCGGTACGCAACGCAGCGTTGGGATCTAGGGTGTTCCCAACGCGCACCGCAAAGCAGTCTTGTATCACCCTCATTGCGAGTTATCTCCGGGGTGGAAACCTTGGTAGCCGTCGGGCATGCCAAAAGTGCCGGCCAGGACACGGCACGTCGGCGCGTCGTCTGGTGCTCCATACATCCAATACTCCGGTCTCCCCCACCACCCATAAGCCCACGGGCAGAATTCCCGCTTGCGCCGGTATCTCCGCCGCGCGGGATACTGGTTGCCCGGCCCCGAGTTGTCCCACTCGCCTAGGTCCTGATCACCCCTGTACTCCGTCGCCCCAAAAGCCGTAGGGAACGGCAGCATCCGAATGGGAGTACAGCATTGTTGCCAACGCACGATAATGGGAGGTCGGGCAGGATTGCGCCACACACGCACCGGACCTTCCCAGGCCGTTCGCATGTGGGTAAAGCCCCACCCACAAGGGTGCAGTGGGGTCACGGTTCCCGGCGCAGCCGTCCACGTTCCACAAAAAAAGGCCGGCCCACCTTCTTGGACGTGGTCCGCTCGGGAACGGCGAAGGTGATCTTCTGGTAGCTGTCCCCGAGCACTACGGCCGTGCCGGTCCCTGCCGTTTGCTTGGCCGGCGGTCGCCACTTTGTTGGCCAACGCACCACCAGCGTGCCATCGGGGGCGGCGAAGGTGTAGCTGAGGATGCGGTAGATCTGGTTGAGCCCCAGCATGTTATCGCCGCGGAGGCCGCGAACGCTGACGAGCCCCCCATCCGCGACGAAACCGGGCAGGGGCCCGGCCAAGGAGAAGGTCACCGTCCCTGCCGTGTCATCCAGAGCGAACCCGGTGATGGCCACGGGCACCAGCGCACCTCCTCCTGTGGTCACCGTGGCGCGGGCCCGGCTTTTCATGGCCCAGTTGGTCACTGACACCTTCGAGATGTCGGTAGAGATCTGGAGTGCGTTCAGCCAGTTTGCCAGCGGGCCGCCCAGGAAGGCGTTGTTCAGGATTGGAGCCGGGTTGTTGATGGCGGGCATCCAGCTATCCGGGATGCCGTGGATGTGATAGGGGCTCCGATACTGCGTTCCGTTGGCGTAGAAGCGGATCAGGAAAGCCTGATCGTAGTCCGGGACGTCCGACGATTTCTGGTTCACGGCCCCTCCTCTGGGTGGCTGCGCGCCGTTCCACGCCTGGACATTGCCAGGGAACTGCTCCACACTGTCGCCTTGCAGGCCCTCGTCAGACACCCGAGCAGCGATGAACTGGGCATCTGGGTGGAGCATGCCCAGGCGGGCGTTGATCATGTTGCGGAAGTCGGCACTCGCCATGACGTTCGTGCTCGTAGACCCTGTGGTGCTGTAGTACAGCCCTTCGGTCCAGCCGATGTTGCCCGCATTGAAAAACAATGTGGTTTTGAAGAAACTCCCGACCGGGATTGTCATTGGCAACTCTCCTTGGATTGTTAGGGCGATGGGTTGGCTTGTTCCGCTGCTACCCTGTAGGGGACCAGGGCAACTACACCGACATATCTGCTCTCTGTCAGGGAGACACTGGGGCCTCTCAGTGTCCCCCTGAGCCCTTGATCAAATCATCTCCAAATAGCGCGTGCCAGATCTTGTTTAAGAGGACGGTTTTACTTTCTTCTGGATCGAACTCTGGGAGCTCCCAAACTATCTCACCTCCCTGAGGAGGCCCTGGCAGGGGCCCGCCCCTTGCGAGCCCCAAGTGGCTATGAGTGATCCGTGTGATGCTGTCCCGCCATCTCTCCTTCGATGACACCCGTAGAGCCACCAGCTGCGCATCTACACTCAACATGCGTAGGCGTGCCAGGACCATGTTGATCACTTCCAGGGAGTTGAACACCTCAGCGGCATTCGCGCCGTTGGAGTACAGATAGAGGGATTCTTGCCAACCTACCTGCGCGGTCAGCCATTTCCCCGTGGCATCCATGGTGATCCCCCCGTTGAACATCATGGTGACCTCATACACTCCTGCACTCGGCCCAGGCATCGATGACCCATCACTGGTGAGGATGGCATATTGTGTTCGGTTTCTCCGGTGTCGGCCTTCAGGGCCCGAACACAAGATTTTTCACGGTTTCTCATGGCAGCGTTTGGCGGATTATCCGCCTCTTCTCACTCCCTGCTCACTGTCCCCAGATGAAGTCGGGCACAGCGTAGACCCCGTCGCCAGGATTGTTGATCTGCGTGATCGGCAATTGCATCTGTCCACCGACCAGGAAGGTATTGGCCGCATCGGTCAAGTAGCAGTTGGCGATCTGCGTGGAGAAGGAAGCGCCCGGGGCGTATCCGGGATACACCTGGGTCGCGGTTGGCTCCGGGGTCAGACCGACCGCTGTGCCCGTGGCGAACGACATGTTCATCGTCGCGTCGTTGGCCGCTTTCGTCTTGGCCGTCAGCGTCACCACGTTGAGGGCTGAAGTGGGGGTGAAGAAGGCACCGACGTCCGCATCTGCCGCCAGAGCGGTGGTAATCTTGGTAGCCAGGCCGGTGTTGGTGTCGGTGGTGAGCACCGCCACGGTCACGGTGCGGGGGCTTCCGGTCATGCCCGCTGCGGTGACTACAACGCTCAGGTTGCCCGCGGTGGTGATCGGGCCAATGGCCACGTTGGAGATCACTTGTGTGTCCCCATCGGTGGCCTCGAACAGGTTGCCGGGGAACGCGACATGGACCAGGCCGTCACCACCGATGTAGGCAGCAATGCCGTTGACCCCGGTCGCCACGCGGTAACCGGGGAACACACACTCCGTGACGGAGGCCAACGTCGTCCCGGGAGTAAAGGCAGCGTTGACAGAGCCCGCATGGAGGTTCAAGCCCTCCAGCGGGCCACCGACGCTGCATGCCCAATTGGCCAGCGCCAGTTGTTCAATCAAAGTCGTCACTAAGGACATAAGGTCTCCTCTTGAGAGGCAGGGCCCGGCCGTGGTCCCAGCATGCACCCATGCTCGGCCGGTCCTCTGCCACAATTCAGAGTGAACGATTGAGCACGTGGAATCAAGTCCACCCTGCCCGATCAGTCTGGCAGAGGGTGCGGCTCATCCCCTGGGGCCCAGGGCACGCGGATCGTGCCGATGAGGTTGGGACAGACTCCTTCGATGTACATTCGGCGCATTCGCGACCGGACAATGTCGGCGTAGCGGGACTCGCGGGCATCCTCCTTGACCTTGCTGGCGCGGTGCCCAGGAGTGCCGTTCTCCTTTTGGCGGGCGTCATAGGCGCGTTTCTGAGCGCTCTTGCCTGCGACTTGGCAGGCAGGCCGGCAGTATTTCTGTTGGGTGTTGCGCGGGCGGAAGGGATAGCGGCAGTGAGCACAGAGCATGGAGTTGCCCTCCAGATCACAGGGGACATCTGGAGGGCATTGTAGATGTGACAGGTTGTACAGGAAAGGCTAAGGCGCACGGGGGGAATGCGCCTTCTGGTGAGTGCAGAAGTCTGCGCTAGGCGGGGGTGGCAGAGAGGGCCTTGCGGCGCTCCTCGCGCTCGGCCTCCAGTTGTTGCCGGGCTTCTTGCAGGAGCATCTCTTGCGTGTGATCGATCAGCACACGGGCCAGCGCTTTGGGTGACAGGTTATCCGGGCATTCAGGCTGCTGCGCCAGGGCGAGGACACCACAGACCAGGACCTTGCGAACATCCACCTCCGTCGCATCCTCCACCCATCGCAACAGTGCCTGGACGCTTTCCGGTTGCTCCCACTCTGGCTCTGGGACGTCGATAGCCTCCCAGTCGCCAGCGAATTGGAACGCCTCACTGAGGAGCAAGTAGCGGGCCAGGTGACGGCACAGGTCTGCCAGGGGGAGACTGAGCCACCGCTCCTTGGTCCGGCCCCAGAGGATCTCATCGGCCCGGCGCGCGACAGCCCAGTCCGCCACCTCTGGCAACGGCAGCGGTGCAGCCGGGGCTGACTGCGGCTCGCACTGGGGCTCTGGCTTCGCCGGCTCAGCCTTCTTCTGCTTCTCTTCCAGGATCTCCCGGACGAGCGTCTTGCGGAGCAACCAGTGCGGGTGACCCAGATTGTCGTGAGCGAGGATGCGCTCTTTCTTGGCCCTCTTGTCCTTGCCAATCAGTCCTTCCCAGTCCTTCAGCTTGCCGTCGGTGTTCAGGCCAGGGTCGGGGGGTGCTGCCAGGTCGATGTACATCGTGTGGGGCCCCAGAGTTGTTGAGGAGCCGAAGATCATCCGGGCTTCATCGCGGCTCATCACGAGCCGGCCTTGCGACTTGGCCTCTTCCTCGTTCTTGGTCACGACCTTCAGCAGTTTGGCCACGAAGCAGGGCGGGTTAGTACACACATCGGGACGGGAGCCAGCGCAATCGGGGTTGTTGCCGGCGCGGTGCGGGCACTTGGTACAACTGCCTGCGGTGGGGTCGAGCTGCTCGTCGCTTGGGTCAAAGTTGGCACCCTTGAGCTCCACCATGTAGTTTTGCTCAACCAGCTTTTTGGCTTCCAGGAACGGCAGAGGGTGAAACCCCTCTGCCCGGGGTTGTCCCAACACGTGATCGGTAGCCTTCTCTCTTTCCTTGGCGTCAGGGATACGGGCCAGCAGTTGAGCCGTGGACATGGACAAGTAACCACCCGACAGCGCCCCCTTCGCTTTTTCCGGCAGTTGCCGCAACTTGAGGATACCGCGAACAGAGGAGGCGCTCTTGCCGATCTTCTGCGCGATCTCATCGACGGTGACCTTGTGGCACTCCATGAGGTGATAATAGCCCTCCGCCTTCTCAAGCGGAGTCACGTCCTCGCGCTGTTCGTTCTCGATCACTTGACACTCAGCCGCATCGAGGTCGCTCATCGCGGACACCACACAGGGCACCTCGGAGAGACCGGCCAGTTTCGCGGCCCGCCACCTCCTTTCGCCCGCAATCAGCTCATACACGGGGTTGGCCTCACACTCCTCTCTGGTAGCGCACCATTTCAGCACGCCAGCCATCGGGGCCCGCAGCCAGGCGAAGCCTTCCTTTCCTTTCTCGGTTGCGGGGAAGATGCTGAACTTGGGGTGTTGCCTGATCAGCAGCGGCTGCAGAATCCCCTTGCTCTTGATGGACGCAGCCAGTTCTTCGAGGCCGGCTTGATCGAAGGTCTTGCGAGGGTTGGTGTGGCTTTCCAGGATCATTCTGACCGGCACCAGTTTGAGCGTGCCGTTGGGTTGGGCCGGTGCGGCCTGGGCCGGCTCGGCCTGGGGTGCTTTGGCCGCTGTCTTCTTCTTAGCCATTGTTGAGGTCTCCATAGAGGTCAGGGTTGTGATCAGGCGATTGCTTGGCACCATGTGCCCATCCTTCGCGGGTCACATGGTAGGCGGTCTTTCCAGGCGTTGGCTCCGCGGCCTGGGCGGGCTCGGGATTCTCCTCGACCTGTGACGGTATTTCGACCGGCAGGAACCGCAGGGCGAAATCGGCGAGCGAACAGGTGTACCACAGGCCGCGATCGGGGCCGTCCAGGCCCTCGTAGACGACACACTGTTGCAGGGTCCGGCCGTCCTGGGCCAGCGCTCGCACGGCGTAGCGGCCCTGCCGCCAGCGGCCTGCGACCGGGCCGTCTGGGGTCTGGCGGAGCGTCGTGGGCGCATAGTCGTACTCGGTGCCCGGGGCGAGGTTCAGGCGGTGGGCAATCTCGGGGGTGGCGCTCACGAGCTACCCTCCCGTTCTTCGCGCAGGCGTTTCAGGCGGTGGTAACGGTGACGGTGGCGCTCCGCCACGTGCTCAGCATTCTCCTTTTGCCAAGCAGCGCCCTTGCGTCTGGTATTTTCCACTGAGCACTTAGGCGAGCAGCAGATGACATTCTTCCGGTGATCGCTGAACAACTCGCGGCAGATGGCGCAGTGGCGCACGGTACTTGCTTGCACCCTCAGTTCGTCGGCGCGCTGCCTAGACCAGTCGAGGTATTTGTCCCAGTGCGCCGCTCGCTTCAGATTGTTGCGCTGAATCCTCCGCTTGAGCCGGCAGACGGGGCCACACAACTTATCGCGAGTGTGGTACGGCGTGAACCATTGTTCGCAGACTTCACAGCGTTTTTGCTTGTGCATTCAGCCCTCCATCGTTCAGCGGCACAGGTGCCGCAACCAAATCTCCGCGAGCGCGTCCGCCCGTCCGCCCGTCCGCCAACGCCTTCAACTGCATATGACATCAGTACTTGCGCGGCGGACGCGCTTGGCGGACGCGCTCGCGCTTGGCGGACGGCGGACGCGCGGCGGACGCGCTCCAGAGTAGAGCGCGTCCGCCCTTAAGTTGTTATGCAACAACGAGTTGCACAATTGGCGGACGGGCGGACGCGCTCGCGGAGATTTCCTTATCTCTAAAAAAGAGAAGAAATCCCCCCTTTCACATCCTCTCCTTTGAAAAATCGCCAGGAGGCGGTTGCTCAGGCGGATCGGCGAACGGGTTGGACGCCGTCGACGTCGCCGTCCTGGTCAGGATCACGAGGCGCGTCCGGGCCTTCCTTGCCCGATCGTGATCGACCTTGATCCCCGATTGCTCCAGCGGCGTCGCAAGGGCATCCAGGCGCTTGGACAGGCAACTGGCGGTCTTCGGCCAGCTGCCCTTCTTGGTCACTTCGCTGCCAGCCTGCCCAGCCAGCGCAGCCAGCAACTCCGTTGCGGTGCCCTGCCACTTTCCTTGATTGGCAGACAGGACGGCTTCAATGGGCCCTACCAGGGCATCGGCGGCGATCGCCGTCTCGCCGGCCGTCTGTTGGTTGGCCTCGATTGCCTCGCGGACATCGGCTGCGCCCCAGCCAAAGGAAGGGCCGGCCTCAATGGCGAGTTGCTCAAAGCCAGGGAAGCGGGACTGGAACGGGCCTTCAGCCTTTCCCCGATTCGCCGTTGCGGTGACCAGAGCGTTGAGGAGCGCACCGAGAATGAGGGGGGCCTCGAGCTCGAACTCGCGGAGAAGGTCGTGCCTGCTCCGGCGGAGCTCTTCGGGCATTGGCTGGAGCTCCACCAGCAAACATCGGCTCAGCAGGTCCGGGCGCTCCGCCACAGAGCCAATGCCATTGAGAACGACCGGCCGGCATGCGTTGAGGACTGCTTCCTCATCGTTGGAGTACAAGGCGCGAGTGGCGAACGCACCACCGGTGCTCAGCCGGCAGAGGGCGGCGCTCATGCTCTGGCCGATGTTCTCCACGTTGTCGATGTTGAGTACCCAACTATTCCGCGCCGCAATTGCAAGGTCATGTTCCTTCTCTGGGGGGGCACGGAGGGGGCTGGAACTGGGGTCAACCAGCGATCGAAGGATTCGCGCCGCCATCGACTTGCCAGTGTGTTGCCGCCCAGAAAGGACCAGCAGCGGATAATCGGTGCCATCCCGGAGCGCGGAGAGTAGCCAAGCATGTACCAGCAGCTTTTGCAACGGGTCACTGACGTTCAGGTATCTGTCCAACAGGTTGATGCTGCCGCCTTGCTGTGGCACCGGCAGGGCGGTCATGCCTCGCCGGCGGATAAAATTGACCGGCGCGGTCGGCTGAATCCGCCAGCCCTGCGCGTCGATCTCAATTGCTTGGTATCTCTCGTCGCCCAGGTCGATGTACGCCTTGTCATCGCGGTGGCCGACACGGAGGTACACTGGCTCGGCGTTTGGTGTCTTCGCGGCCAGAGAGCACAAGGTCTGCATGGTCGTTTCGATGCTCGCCGCCCCGATCGTCTCGCCAGTCAGCCGCCAGGCTACTTCGCGAATGTGATACGCATAGCCAAGGGACGGCAGCGAGTAGACTCGGCTGATGCCATCCACTTTCTGGCGAACGTAGGGCATGCCATCGTCGGCTCGGAAAAGATGGGCACCGGCTTCCAGGATTGCCCGTACCAATCCGGCTGCGCCCCCGCCACCTTTGCCACCTTCAGAGGGTGGGGGTTGCGGGGGAGGGGGAGCCGAGCCGGTGGGTGGCGAGGGTGGCTTGCCGCCCCACCCATCGGCCCGGAGCTGCTTGGCGCAGGCGGAGAGGTTGCCGGCGTAGCAGAGCATTGCTACGGTCCTGAACTTGCCGTATGCCTTGCCGCCTTCCAGCGGTGCCGCGTTGGTGCTGAAGACGCGGAGCAGGTCCTCACCGCTCTTGCCCTTGCAATAGCCGGTCGTGGCGCTGACGCCCGGCTCGTTCTTGTTCGGCCGCTGCCAGTGCTGCACGGCTCCGTAGCCGCCGACCAACACCCACCCATGCGGGGTGAGGATGTCGGCCCACGGGGGGCCGTTGCGGTCGAAGTCTTCGCCAGGCCGGAAGCAAGTGGTGCCTTTCGGCTGCGCTGGGGGAGTCGGCCGGCGGAGGTCCCATGCCCGGGCACGCTGGAGCAGAAGTTTGCCCTCTGCCTCGCTGATCGGGCGGAGGTTGACCAGGTCGGTGCCGCCAATCGGCGTGTAGGGCAGGCCCAGCTTGTGGCACTCAGGCGGAGAGCCCGGGGCCAGGCCATAGCCGCCCTCGCCGCGGGTCTCTGTGATCACTTGTTGCCCAGGCGGTTGCTTGGGGTCACTGGCGAGGACGGTGGACGCGGGAGCTGAGGCCACGGCCCAGCGGAACCAGAGGTGATAGCCGCGGGGGCTCTTGATCTGGGCGACGCGGTCGAGGAGGCCCGGCGCTTCGGCCTGGATCGCCTGGCAGAAGACCGGGTAGACCTCCTCCGCGTGGTTGTCGAAGTCGAGGAGCACGAGGCCACCACTGGCACGGCCGCAGATTAGAGCGATACCGGGGATGTTGGCCTTGCGGCCCCAGATCCGGCCGGCTTCCGCTTCGGACAGGGGCTTGTCGCGCAGGTGGCCCCAGTGGAAGGTTGTCTTCTTGTTGCTGCCTTGCTCAATGTGGAAGATCGAGAAGCCTGCGCGGAGATACGCGAGGGCAGATGCGAAGATGGGATTGGATGTGAAAGGGGGGGCTGCGTGGGGCTCGCTCATGGTCGCGCTCTCTTCTCACGAGGCCACCGGCGCGGGCAGGGAGTCGCGCCGCTGGGGGGTGGGGTTGCTGGCTTACTTGCCGCCGGCCTGGCCGTTGCGGGGTGGCGCAGGTCATGGGTGCGGCGGAGAGGCAAGGCACACGGCCGGCGGCGCGGGCAGGGGGGTCGCGCCGCCGGCGGGGGCGGTTGCGTTGTGTCAGGCTTTGGGTTGCGAACCGTTGGCCAAGTGCGCCAATAACGCCTTCGGGCGGATGCTTCGGGCCTCGCGGACGTCGGTGTGCCCTGAGAGGCCGGCCTCGTTCTGCCACCAGGAGAGCTCCGGGTGTTCGAGGTCCTCGATGCAGATGAGCCAGGGGCCGGCGCACTGCCGCCACAGCGGCCGATACACCCACACGCACAGGTCAGGCTCCCATCCGAACTCGATCTCCCATTCCGTTGCGTCCCATCCCTTGGACGTGGCGTAGCGGCTTGCTTCCCAGTAGTGCGCCTCGCCCAGCGTCGGCCGCGGCTCGGCGAGGGAAAGCAGCTCCTGGACTTTGGCCTCGTGGTCGTCGCCAGCATGGAGCAGCCAGTCCTTCAGGCGGAAGCGGCAGAGGAAGTCGGTGCAGTCGGCGCGGAGCCGGCGTTGGCACATGGCGAGGGTCGATTCATCGGGCTTCATGGGTTAGCCTCCTGTTGCTGCTTTGCTCGCCGGCGAGCCGCGGTGATGGCTGCACCTCTGGCACCGGCTTGTTGGGCGGTCAGCGATCGGTAGCACACCCCTTCGGCCTGGAGACGCTCCCAGGTTGTGTCGCCGTTGCGGACCCGGCTTCCCAGCAGCTTGTAGCAGGGGTTGCACAAGCCGCGCGTCCGCGCCCCCCATTGCTCGGAATGGCAGCGGAGGCAAGCAGAGGAAGAGCGATCCATGTTGGCGTTGCTGAGCACGAGCGAGGGGTGGAGCCGCATCTCGTCGATACAGACGCGGTCAGGGATGATGTTCTGGGAGTCGAAGTCGTACCAATGCAACTCCTCAGCGGACACCTCGCACCTCTTCAGCGCGCCCGGGTGCTCTGCGCTGACCACGAGGCAGAGCAATGCGCCCGGACGGGGCGAGCAATAGCCGCAGTGATCCACGATGGCGCTGGGAAAGGAGATCGGTGCCAGGGGGACCCAATCGCAGGGGACTGCCGTGCGCCAGGTCCCCTTGGCGTTGCGGACGATGGAGATGAACACTTTCATGGTTTCACCCCCCGGATGACGTCGTATTGCGGGCCCCAGCCCTTGCGCAGGATGAGCGCGATGCCGGGAGCGTAACGGTCCATGTAGTCGATGAGCCCCTCGGTCAAACCACGAATCAAGGACGCGGACTCCCCGGTGTTGCCAGGGTGGCGGAGGCTCAATTGGAGGTGCCCGATCAACGCGAGCGCAGTAACCCAACTCAGATCGATATCAAGCCACGGCTTGACGCTCTCTCCGGCCTTCAGGTGCGCCATGAGGCGCTCAAACTCTGCATCGTCTGGCATGGTGCTTCCTCTTGGATGGCGGCGGAGGAACCTCCGCCGCGGTGGCGGTATCTCAGACAATCAGCGCGGCCAGGCGGACCGGCCCAGTGCGCTCCAGGGTGTTGGCGTCATGCCAGGACAGTTTCTCCACTTCGATCATGTCCATCTGCCCGATGTGGGCCTGGCCGATCGGCGCGGAGAGGTAGTGACTGATCTTGCCGCCGCGGGAGACGACTCCCTGGCGGAAGGAGCTGCCGGCCGGCGCGTCGTCGGGGAGCGCGAGGACGGCCCCCGCGGGATAGCAGGGGTTGAGCTCGGTCGGCATGCCCAACCACATCAGCCATTTGATTCGGATCATGGTGCCCATGGGTTACCATCCTTCCTTCACTTGTTGGGAGTCTGTGGCGTATTGCAGGATCTCCCGAACCTCACTGGCCCAGGAGGCGACCACGTTGGTCAGGTTGATCGGTGGCTCCGCGCGTACAAGGATGCACCGCAGGAGTTGCAGCATCCACAGGGTGGCGTCGGCGTGGTCGTGGCAACCGCAGGTGCAGCCGTCGCGATCGGGCGCGAGACGCTCGCTTGGCCAGTGTTGGCACTTCGGGCAAATCATCGGATGTTGATCTCCAAATGCAGGCGCAGGCCGGGGAGGTCAACCTGGCACTCAGAGAGTGCTTGGATCGAGGCACCGGCCATTTGGACCACCTTCCCGGGGTCCATCCTGCCCTCACGAGCAAGGCGAACCTGGCGGTGCACGTGGCCCTCCTCATCCTTCACTTCGACTACGATCTCCCTTGGTTGCATGCGTAGGGCCCTCAAAGGGTGCAGACCTCTGCACAACACTTGGATCGGCGCGTAGTCTGAGCGCTGGCACCGAACCGGGTGCGCAACGCTCACACGACGCAGGAAAGGCGAGTGGTCCTGGCAGGGGTCGAACCTGCACGCTGGGGCGCCCAGTTCCCCAGTCACTCCATGAGTCAGGACCGATGGGGTGACCGACTCTCCCCATGCTCCTCCTTTCAGTTGGTTCGGTCACCCCAGGTCAGGGGAGGGCCGGTCAGGCCCCGGTTCACCCTCGGTGGGGAGGGTGGGCCGGGATCGGCCGGCATCGACGTCGGCAGAGCTCGACTCGATATTGTCAGGGTGGTCTGGGACTGACAAACGGGCCAGCTTGTGTTAATCTAATGGCATTGTAATGCATAGTCAATGCCAGAAGTGAATTTGCATTACAAGGCATTTTCTGGCTGCTCTTGGTCGGATGTATGGCCTCCGCCAGAAAACGATTGACAGCAAAAGCAAAGGGCATCACAATGCGCACCATGAGCAAGAAACGTCCCAGCAAGGCTGAACAGTCAGGTGAGCCGGAGAGCGCTGGACAAGGACGATCAAGCGTCCCGTTCAGCATGCGCATGGATCCGGCATTGCGTGAGGCGCTCGACAAGTACTGCGAGAAGAGCCGCCACAAGATCGCGACAGCCATCAGCCTCGCGCTTGAAGCCTTCTTGAAGGCAGAGGGCTTCTGGCCCCCGCCATCACCGCCAGCGCCAGGCCCTGGCCAGAAGCCTTGACCCGTGTCGGCATTTCGTCACAGGTCGAGGACGTCGCCCGGGTCCACGCCGATCGGGGCCGGCCTGGCCGAGCTGCTACACGTTCAACCCCATCGACCGCAACCTTTCCTTGCCCTTGCTGGTGCTCGCCGGCGAAACGCTCGCCGGCGATGAACCTGGCCCAGAACACAAGCCAACCACATCAGCCAGGCGCACCAGCAAGCGGGCTCCCAGTCTCCGCCAAGCGGGCAAGCGCCCCTGGCGAATCCATCCGTAGACCGTCGTCCGGTGCGCCCGAAGGAGCCGGCCGGCCTCGCTGGGGCTGATCAGGTCGTCGGGCAGGTTCGTCCGCATCGCTTGTTCTCCGCAAGCCAAGGGTAAGGCGTTCCGTCTCAAACTGGTCGATCCATTCCGGTAGGGTGAGGACCTCGCTGCCGAGCCGGAAGGTCTGCAACACAACGGCGCGGCCGGGCGCTTCCCGCGATCGATAGCCGATGTCGGGGTTGATCCAGCGCAGGATGGATTTGTAGCTGGCGGGCTTGCCGCCGCGGCCCCGAACGCGCTGAGCGGCCTGGGCCAGACTGAGAGCGCGCTTGAGTTGATGCGCGCTGGGTTCTTGGGTCTGCATGGGATACCTCCTCAAGTGCCGCATTGCATCGTAGGGCCGTAATCTCAGGCTGACTATGCCTTCACCGCGGTGATACTCAGAAGGGACTGAGTAGCTCAGAATTTGCCGGGGATGTGATAGCCGCGGACAGGGCCAGAGCGGTTGACGAGCCGCCCCGTGCGCACGAGGGACGCCAGGGCACGCCGCACCGTGCTTTCCCCCCAGAGTTTGTCTTGGTTCTCAAGTGCCGAGAGTATCCAGTCGCAGACGCGAGGACGGTCCTCAGACGACAGTAGTCTGAGGATGTCCTGCTGGCAGGGAGTGAGCGTTGGCCGGACTGGTTGCAGCCGGAGCAACACCTTGAAATGTGGCGTAACTTCCGTGAGAGAGATTACCTGAGGGAGCCGAGCTCCCTGTTCTTCCAGGCTTTCCAACAGCTTCCGAATTGCCGTCTGGATTGTGTTGCGGACCTCGCACATAGCGGATGCCTCCACAATGAGACAAACGCGATATATGTGCGAGGCCGCACAAAGTACAGATCAGTCTTTGGCGGTCCGTTTGTGGCCAGCGCTGGGCACCCGGGTCTAACCGGACTGCTTTGCTCCTTTGATCACAAGGGACAGATCGATCTGCATGCCGTAGGTGTTGGTGGTGTCGATGGAGGATTGACCCAGGAGGGCCCGGGCCACATCGAGGCCGTGTTCCCTCGTGAACCGCTGCTTGGCACCGTGCCGCAAGCAGTACGGTCTGAACCAGTCGAGGCCGGCGCGACGGCCGGCGTTCGTTGAGGCACGCCCGTAGTGCTCTCCGGTGTACGGCCGTCCGGTCTTGCTCCGGAAGACGAGTTGCTCTGGCCTCTTGCCCGACAGCCAGCGCGCCAGGACCTCGCGGGCGTGCGCTCCCAGACCGATGACTCGGACATTGCCCAGGTGTTCGGTCTTGTGCTTCTCCGGCCGGTAGAGCCAGACCTCTTGGGTACGGTCGATCTCTCCAGCCTTCATCCGGCGAATCTCTCCAGAGCGAGCGCCGGTCCAATACTGGAGGGTCAACATCGCTTTGATGGGCTCGCTCCGCAACTGCGACAGGACGAGTTGCAAGTCGTCCCAGGTCGCCGGCCGAGTCTTGTTGCCGTGCCTGACCGCGCGGTCGGTCTTCTTCAATCCCCGCAGCGCTCCCAGCGCCGCCCAGCTTCCCCGTGGCACCAACTCCATTTCCTCCGCCCACCGCCAGACGTTGCGGATGCGAGCAACCTGGGCATTGCAAGTCGAGCGGCACCAGTCCAGTTGCCCGCGCTTGATGCCTGAACGGTTGGTTTGTGCCCGCTCCTCCGGTCGCCGCCAGCTCCCCGTCATCATGGCATCCCGAACCGCCCGCAACCGAGCAGGGGTGAAGTCCGGCGCAGCGATCTCGCCGCAGGTGCGGGAAAGCACCATGAGAGCGCGGAAGTAGTTCTTTCGGTCCTTCTCATTGCAACTCTTGGAGGCTTGCTCGATCCAGTCGGCAATGATGGTATCGACATCGGGCACCACAACTGGCGGTGTTGGGCTCTCCAAGAGTCGCTCATGTTCAGCCAACACACGAGCGTAGTTTTTCTGCACTTGGGGTGATCCCTCAGCGCCCAGGTAATGATCTCGCCCGTTGATGCGTACACGCACTTGGCCACTCGCTTTATGCACCTTCATCGGCGGTGGCCAGATTTTCTTACGACCCATCGGAGATTCCTTTCTGAGTAGCAGGGTAGGAAATGCGGGTAGCCGCTTGGGCTGCACTCTCCAAAGCGCGCAGCTTCCCGGCCCCAAGTGGTGCAGAGCAGAGCACTTAGGGCACTCTCATGGTAGTAACCGTGTCAACTAGTTGTGTTTGACACCGTCTTAGACACCCGAAAGCCTGGATTGCTACGGTTTTATCATCGGTTTTCGGTTGTCTGCGATATGAGTAAATGGCGGCGTAAGTCCTTTGGGGATCGCCAGCGGCGACCCCAGGTTGGGTATTCCCGGGTAGAGCGACGCCGTCCTCTGCGGAGGGCACGGACAAGCGAGAGTCGCGCTGCCCTCTGAGTGCTGTCCAGGTCACTTCCGCCTCAGAAAGCGTCGAGCGGGCAGGTCATCGGGGCCCTCAGGCGGGCTTGTTCGCCCCGCCTCACGGTCTCGTTGTTCCGGTGAGATGACCTCTTGATCCGCGCGCATGCCAGGCAAGAACAAGAGCACTCTGCACAACCAGTGCCCAAACGCGACAAGCCATGTCCCTAACCAATCGATGAATCGGACGAAAGCACGAACCAGCATGGCAAGCCCCTCTTCGTGTTTCGACAGGTCTACAAATCCCTTCCGCAATCAATTCGCCGGCCCGGCCCCCACAGGGGACCAGTCGTCCCCGTCAAAGTATACAGACCCGACCGAGACGCACACCCGATAGCAGCGCTGCCGCTGTTGGTCGCCCTCCAGCCAACACCACAGGAGGCAATCATTGCCCATCCTCTCCCAGAAGCCCAGCAAACAGCCATCGCCGTAGGAGCCCCACCATCGGCCATTGGCCTTGAATTCACAGCGCCAGTGTGATCGGTAGGCTCTCGGCGATCGGTAAAGCCCGACCGGCTCGCCGCAGGCCCAGCGCACGGCCAGGGGAGGCGAGCTGCTCGCCGTCGGCCGCGGCCGCGGGATCGGGGCAGAGAAGAGCAACGCGGCCAGCAGGTCGAGCACCGCGAGGCAGAGCAGTAATCGGTAGATCAGGCGCATGAGGACCTCGTTGAAGGGAGAAGGGGACAGCAACCCGTAATCTCAAAGGCCCCTATGCGGGTGCGAAACCGCTCAGCGCTCAGCGAGCCCGCACCTATTGGTTCTGGGATCGCTGTAGGGGCATGAATACGCACCAGTGCAGATATCTCCACTGGTGCGCCATGTGTCAATGAAGCGAGTTAGTCGCCATTCGCGTGGGCCAGGTAGTCAGCCAGTTGCTCGCCGACTACCCACGGCACCTCGATCTCGCGGCACCCCTCCTTGACAGCCAGACTGTCGGGCACCTCCGCGACGCGGAACAGGAGCAGTGCGTCATCGTTGGCGCGGTCCTGATCGAGCTCGGCTTTCTCCACGAAGATGATCAGGAGCCCTCTCATGGCTTCCCCTTCGGCAGCGGGTAGGGCGGCGTCGCCGTGTTCCAAGGGTTGTCGGAGTTGATCTGGCCCACCGCTTGGATTGCCTGTTGGAAGGCCGGCCAGGCCCCGCTCTTGTCCTTGCCGGTGAGGAGCCCCCAGTTCGAGGCCAACGTCCCATCCGGCTCACCCGCTTGGCAGATTTGCGCCGGGGTGTATCCCTGAGACACCATCCACCACAGGTACAGGATGCTGCACCCGATCGATGGGTAATCCTGGTCGGTCCCTTGGTCCTGATCGATCCAATTGGACCCGTCATAGCTGGGGCCGGTGGCGTAGGCCGCCAACGACCCGTTGGGCCCACCGCTGACGATCTCAGCCAAGAACCGGCTGAGCCCTTCACCACCAGAGCCGCCACAGTTCCAGCCCTTGCCCTGCAAGCCCATGTACGACTCGCTAACCTCCGCCATGACGAGCCCGAAGATTTCGACGGTGTCTGAGGAGTAATCCTCATACCAATCACTCCCTCCCGGAGTGTCGGAATCGAAACCACAGTCGTAGTGATAGGCACCGCCGCTGCCGTCCGTCGCCCCGTTGACGGCCGCGATGATGACGTTGCCCGCCTTCCCCTGGACAGCAAACACTTGGTCCAAGTACGCCATGAGGTCATCCATACGGGAGAGGATGTCCTGCGCCTTGGACTGGGCGTCGTCCGGCAAGCTGGGGTCGAAGTACACGGTCACGGGCCCGCCGTCCTGGCCCGTCCATTTCGTGGTGCCAACGGACTGTGTGGGGAAGTCGAACGACCCATCGGCATGCACGGGCCTTGTGCGGCGCTGCCAGAGGGGCACGGAGTGTTTACGGATAACTCGCATGGGAAAAAACCTCCTCGAAGAACTCAGGGCGAAGGAACTCACTTGGATTGTCGCGCCGGACAAGGCGCTGCGGTCAGGGCCGCTGGGCTCAGGTGGGGGGAGGATCGGTTGAGGGAGGGGCTTTGTGCGGCTTGGCTAAGCCCTGTGCGGCGCTGCGGTAGCCAGCTTCCCAGCCCTCCTCATATGCCTTCTGCCGCGCCTCCGCCAGGTCCTCCGAATTGGCCCCGTGCCCATTTTGCAAGAACTGCGTCACTTGCGACTTGGCCTCGCCGGCGAGGCGTTTGGCACTCTTGGATTGCATTAGCGCCGCATGGGTGCGGAGCCAGGCCGCCGCGGCCGCGCCGATCGCTGCCACGGCGCTGGCCACTGCCAACCAGACCGCGCCCATTGGATCGATGTTCGTTTCTCCGAATAACACTGTTCACTCCCAAAGCAATGGTGGGTGATCACATGGCCAGCAGCCCAAAATTCTTCAACGCCGCTATCACATCCGCGAAGGAGTAGTCAGTGGTTCCGACTCCGCCGTTGCTGAAAAAATCGGTGAGCGCAGGACTACCAACACTTCCGGCCTGCGTTCCGTCGAGCCCAAGATTGCCGTTGTACTGCACAGCGCCAGGCCCGTTGAAGAAAGCGACCTTGCCGTTTTGATCGCTGGCGATGCTGATGTTGGCATTGTTGTCGCACTCAATGAGACCGCCATTAGCCCCATTCAGTGAGTAGTAGCCATTGGCGGGCATCGACAGGACCGCGTTCGCCTGTCCAAGAGTGATGTTGCCGGCAGCGTCTCCAACCAACATATCATTGCCGCCGGCAAGCCCCAGAGTGACATTCGCTCCAAAGCCCGCCGTGATGGTGACGTTGCCGCTGGTGTCGATCACGAGCGACCCGCCGGAGGGGCCCACCAGCGTTATCCCTGTGGAGGGATCAAACGTCAGGGAGCCGTAGTCATGCCCCAGTACGGTGACTCCGGTCCCCTGACAGACGAGTTGGGTATGTCCACCTACGCTGATGCTCGCGCTGCCGCCGGAGGTGGCCGCAATGATGACGTCGAACGTGTTGGTTGGGGTGGCAAGCACATCGCCGCTGCTATCGAC
>Ga0335069_10005262_pt1 | contig 19051 bp, 16 predicted proteins | sample Lox_Sample_11_FD_206714 | JGI IMG/M metagenome (GOLD analysis project Ga0335069, IMG submission 206714) | Soil microbial communities from Loxahatchee National Wildlife Refuge, Florida, United States - Lox_Sample_1.1 | ecosystem: Environmental > Terrestrial > Soil > Wetlands | place: USA... | reverse complement strand
TGGCCATGCCGATCACTTCATGCGGCACCACCTGCCCCACCGACACAATCAGGTCGAAGCCGCCTTCCACCAGCCAGCGGTTCACCTGCGCCGGCCAGGCGTAATCCAGCTTGCCTTCGGATTGCTCGCGCACGAACGCCGCCGGCACTTCGCCCAGGCTCGCCAGATCCGTGCGCCAATTGTGTACGCGGAACAAGCCGGCCGGAACGCGCCCGAACATCTTCTCCATCTCGGCCGCGGTCATCGGGCGATGCGTGCCGAGCGCCGGCAGTACGCCGCCTAGGCGGTCTCCGAAATACTCCCAGAGCTGCTCCGTGATCTCGCCGGCGCCGGAATGGTAGCGGCTGAAATCGGGCGGGATGGCCAGCACGTTGCTCCGCTCGCCCAGGGAGTCAAGCGCTTGGCGCAGGGCCTCGCGCACATCGGCGGATGAAAGGCGTGCGGCTTCCGAACCATGGCAGAACAGCATCGCACCTCAATTATAGTTGGGGGCGCGCCGCCGGGCCGCTGCTACACTTGAAGCAGCAGGGAGGGGGCAAGTCATGGCAGTTCCGCTAGCCGCCGGCGTGGGACGCCGCCGGTTCCTATACCTCGTAGCCGCCGCGCCGGTGTGCGCCGCCGCCGCGGACAAGACACTCACCGTGCAGATCGCTCAGTTTGACGCCGCCGGACGGCGCACGGGCATGGCCGATCTCGAAATCATCAACAAGCCGCCCGAAGAGTGGCAGAAGGCGCTCAACCCCGAGCAGTTCGCGGTAACCCGCGAAGCCGCTACCGAAGAGCCGTTCACCGGCGAATACGCCGAGTTCCATGGCGACGGACTGTATCTCTGCGTCTGCTGCGCGACGGCGCTCTTCGATTCCCGTACGAAGTTCGAATCCGGCACCGGCTGGCCGAGCTTCTGGCAGCCCATCGCTCCGGAGAACGTCACGACGCTGGAAGACGATTCTCTCGGCATGGAACGCACCGAAGTCCGCTGCCGCCGCTGCTTCGCGCATCTGGGTCACGTGTTCGACGACGGCCCGCCGCCCACGCATCTTCGCTATTGCATGAACTCCGCCGCGCTGCGCTTCGCACCGCGAGGTCCCGTGACCGCTCAGAAGCGCTAAGATCCCACCATCCGGCCCCGGGAACCGAGCCGCGAACGTTAAGAGAGCGGTATCCAAACCCGCGGTGGAGCGGACCTCCCGGTCTGCTTTCCGGGCTAACTTGATCCCGGACCCCCAACCGAGCCGCGAACGCGTGCGCGTACAGCGTCAGAGAGCGGTATCCAAACCCGCCAACCGCCGCCCCACGCCCAAATTCCAACCACCCCTATCGCCCGCGAGGTCCCTCATGTCCGCGCGCGTCATGTACCGCTTGCCCGTGAAACGGCGCCCGGTTCGCAACCGGATGGTCGCCCCGCGCCGGCAGCGGGCCATGGTAGCCCCTGCGTACGTCCAGGGAATGGTCCACGCGGCCGTAGAAATGGTCCGGCCCGTGATACCAAGGGCCAGCGCCCAGAAACACGCCGCCCGAAAACCACTCCGGACCGTAATACCCATCGGGCGCGCAGGCATACGGCGGCGTCTCGTAGTAGCCGTATGGGCAACCCACCGGCTCATCCACACCAAACCCAACGGCCACCCGTCGCCCGGCGCAGTTTACCAGCGCCATCATGCCCGCTGCCAGAGCCACAACTCGAATTGGGGTGCGCATCGCTTATCCCTCCAGCGGAACCGTTGCAATTGCCTGACCGATGTAATGGCCGTTGCATTCGCTGGGCGCTGCCGCGTGGTGAAGGGGCGAGACCCACGTTCAAACGGTCTCTGGCATACTGTTCTGGGAGCTTCTCATGGTGCTTTCGCTGATACTCGCCCTGTTTCTTCCGTGGCAGGCGGCGCCGCCCCAAATGGGTTCCATCTCCGGGACGGTGGTCGACTCGGTGACCGGGCAGGCGCTGAATAAAGTTCAGTTGGCCCTCCAGCCGATCGGCTCCGGCGAGTCCGTTTCCTCCTCCATGACGATGAGCGATGACCACGGCCGATTCGCCATGGCCGGCATCGCGGCGGGCCGCTATCGGCTGCGCGGCGCTCGCGGCGGCTATCTCCAAATGGCGTACGGCGCCCGGGATTCCGATGGCCTGGGCACGGTCATTGAACTTCAGGACGGCCAGGATCTCTCGAACCTGGCGTTCAAGCTGGTCCCAGAAGCCGTTGTCGCTGGAACCGTGCGCGATAGCGAAGGCGAGCCGCTCGAAGGCGCCAACATCACTCTCTTCCGCATCACCTATACGCTCGGCGGCCGCACATGGGACGATTACGCGAGCGCAACAACCGACGACCGAGGCCAATACCGCATGACTGGCCTCGACCCAGGCAAGTACTACGTTGCGGCCCGACCCGGCCGGTTCTTCGGGGGGCTGGTGGACCGTTCCGCGAAGGCGAAGCCGGCGGCCGAGGAATCCGTGACCACCTATTACCCAGGGGTGGCCGATGCCGCGTCGTCAATGCCCGTCGCGGTCTCGGCGGGCGCGCGTCTCGAAGGCATCGACGTTGCGATTCTCAAGGCGCGCGTGTTCCGCGTGGCGGGCCGGGTAACGAACGCGCCGGCCGGCGCGCGGATCGGCCTCTCCCTGCTGGATGCAAACGGCGAGGGTTCGGCGCGGCTAACGACGTCCGTCAAGAATGCCGCCGGCGATTTCGAGTTTCGCGCCGTGCCGGCCGGTTCCTATACCCTTCGCGCACAGGCGGAGACGCGAGATTTCGAGGAGCCGATGAGCGGCCGCATCTCGGTCGAGGTTGGGGACTCCGGCGCGGACGATGTGCGCGTGGCATTGGCGCGGCCTTCCACCGTAAAGCTCCGGCCGGTCGCTGAAGGCGAGGGGACGCCTGACCTCTCCAGGCTGCCTCTCTTCTTCACCGCGAACGGCCGAAACGAATATGGGGGCAATCCGTTCCAGGCGGATTGGCTCACCGTGCAGCTTCCCGCGGGCCACTACACGCTGCGGCTGCAAGAGAAGCCCCGCGGCTATTACCTGAAGTCGGCGCGGGCGGGCGCCACGGACGTGCTCGCCGACGGGCTTACCGTGAATGGCGAAGGGAGCCTCGCAGTGGACGTTGTCCTCGCGCCGGATGGCGCAACCGTTCAGGGCGTGGCGCTCGACAAGAACCAGCAGCCTCTCGCCGGCGCGACCGTGCTGCTCGCGCCCGACGACCGGTCACGTTGGGATCTCTTCGAGAGCGTCACCGCGGATCAGAACGGGCATTACGAATTCGCCGCCATCGCGCCCGGCGATTACCATCTATTCGCTTGGGACGGCGTGGAAACGGGCGCCTGGAACGATCCCGGCTTTCTGAAGGATTACGAGGAGTTTGGCGCAAAGGTCTCCCTGGCGCCGCGCGGGCAAAGCACGGTGGACCTTGCGGTGGCTCCGCCGCCGGACGGGCGATAGGGGCCGCGCCGCCGAGCAGGTTCGAGGCGAGGCCGCGCGTCGGTTTCGCCGCCGCGCGGCCAATAGTGCTTGGAACTTCGAGCTTACACCCGCGGCCCGGAGAGAACTACATCGTCCGGACAGCCGTGCTGCATCAGCTTGAAGTTCTCGATGAAGCGCGCGGCCAGGGCCTTATACTTCGCGTCGTAATCGTGGCGATTCGCCCAGGTGTTGGCCGGGTTGAGAATGGAATCCGGAACGCCCGGGCAGACCGTGGGAACGTCGAAGCCGAATACCGGATCGGGCTGGTACGGCACGTCCTTCAGCTTGCCCGTGAGGGCGGCGTCCAGCAGAGCCCGCGTGTGCTTGATGCTGATGCGCTTGCCCACGCCGAACGGCCCGCCCGTCCAACCGGTATTCACTAGCCAGCAGGTGGCGCCGGTCTTGAGCAGCCGCGCCTTCAGCATGGAGGCGTAGGTGTATGGGTGGTGCACCATGAACGGCCCGCCGAAGCACGTGCTGAAGGTGATCTCCGGCTCCGTGCCGAGGCCGACTTCCGTCCCGGCGATCTTGCTCGTATAGCCGGAGATGAAGTGGTAGATGGCCTGGTCCGGCGTGAGCCTCGAAATCGGCGGCATGACCCCGCTCGCGTCGCAAGTCAGGAAAATCACGTTGCGCGGATGCCCCGCCATCTTCGACGGCCAGTTGTTGTCGATGAACTCCAGCGGATAGGCGCAGCGCGTATTCTCGGTGAGCGAATCGTCATTGAGGTCGAAATGCCGCGTCACCGGATCCACCGGCACATTCTCGATTACCGACCCGAAACGCCTGGTGCAGGAGTAGATCTGCGGTTCGGCCTCTTCGGACAGGCGGATCACCTTAGCGTAGCAGCCGCCCTCAAAGTTGAAGACGCCGTTCTCGCTCCAGCCGTGCTCATCGTCACCGATGAGATGCCGCGAGGGATCGGCCGAGAGCGTGGTCTTGCCCGTCCCGGAAAGCCCGAAGAAAAGCGCCACGTCGTCGTTGTCGCCCACGTTCGCGGAGCAATGCATGGGCAGCACGTCATCGAGCGGCAGCAGGTAGTTCAGCACCGTGAAGATGGTCTTCTTGATTTCGCCGCCGTAGTTCGAGCCGCCGATGATCGCCAGCCGCTGCGAGAAATTCAGGATGATGAAGGTTTCCGTCCGCGAGCCGTCAATGATGGGCGACCCATGGAACGAAGGCGCGCAGATGACGGTGAACTCGGGGATGTGGTGGACGTGCTCATCGGTCCCGGAGATTTTCATGAAGAGGCTGCGCGCAAAGAGGCTGTGCCAAGCCTTCTCCGTGATGATGCGGACGGGCATGCGGAAGTCCGGATCGGCGCCCGCGTAGCAATCCTGCACGAATACGTCGCGGCCCTGCAGGAAACCCTGCATCCGCGCCAGCAGGGCGCTGAACTTCTCCGCGCTGAACGGGCGGTTGTAATCGCCCCACCACACGCGCTCGTCGGTCGATTGCTCGCGCACCACGAACTTGTCCGCCGCCGAACGCGCCGTGTGCTTCCCGGTGTTCACGGCCATGGCGCCGCCGTGCGCAATGCGTCCCTCGCCCCGGAACACGGTTTCTTCGTAGAGCGAAGCCGTGGAGAGGTTCCAGTAAATCCGGTGCAGATTCGTCAAGCCGTGATTTTCAAGGCCATACGCGCTGGCCAGTTTCCCCGCCTCCGCCTGAGCCGGGGTCACGATGTCCTGGAACGGGTTCATAGCCAATCCCTCACCAGCCTGCGGTTGCCCAGGTACAGCTCATTCGGAGAGTTCGGGTCGAGCGCCCACTTGATGCGCTCAATGCCCTCCGTGCAATCCTTCGGCGTTCCGCAAAAGCTCAGCCGGAGATGCCCTTCCATGCCGAACTCCTTGCCCGGCACGGTCACTACGCGCACTTTGTCCAGCAGCATTTTCGAGAGCTTCTGGGAGTCCTTCTCATAGGCGCTGAAATCCGGGAAGCAGTAGAAAGTGCCGCCGGGCTTCACGGTCTTCACGCCGCTGAAAGCTTCCAGCCGCGTCAGCATGATGTTGCGATTGTTTTCGAGCGTCAGCCGCAGGCTTTCAATGGAAGACTGCACGCCAGTAAGCGCGCCCACCGCCGCCCACTGCGACGGCGCCGACGGCCCGGACGTCTCCTGCGACTGGATGTTCGTCATCGCGCGGACCAATTCCTTCGATGCTACGGTCCAGCCGATGCGGAAACCCGTCATCGCGTACATCTTCGAGACGCAGTTGATCACCACCAGCTTCGAGCTTTCGATGTTCGGGTCCTTGCTGAAGCGGTAGCAGTTGGTGGGCGTGCGGCCGTCGAAGATCAGGCGATTGTAGGTATCGTCCATGACCAGGTAGAGGTTCTTCTTCTCGCACAACTCCACAACGCCGGCCACGAACTCGTCCGAATACACCACGCCCGAGGGGTTGTTCGGGCTGTTCAGGATGATCGCCTTGGTGTACGGCCCGCAAGCCTGCGCCATCTCTTCGAGCGTCGGCTGGAAGCCGCCGTCCGCCGCCGCCACCGGAATGGGCACGCCGCCGGCGATTTTCACCATCTCCGGATAGCTCACCCAGTAGGGCGCCGGAAACACGACTTCCTCGTTGGGATCGAGGATTGCGTGCAGCAGCACCATGATCGATTGTTTGGCGCCGCTCGAAGCAATCACGTTCTCCGGCTGAACCAGCCGGTCGTAATGCTCCTCTGTGTAACGAATGATGGCCTTCTTCAGCGACGGGATCCCGTCGGCCGGAGTGTACTTGACATCGCCGGTACGGAGCAGCGCCGTACAACTTACGATGGCGTCTATGGGAGCCTTGCTCTTCGGCTCGCCCCCACCAAGATGGATCACGGGCTCGCCCTTGTCCCTCAGCATCGCGGCGGTTTCATTCAGTTTCAGGGTGGGCGACTCGGAAATGGATCTTGCCAGTTGACTTAAGCTCATTGGCCAATCACGCGTCTTTCGTATATAGTCGTCTCCCATGCGTGTGCGCGTTCCGCGGTGGGATTGTTCTCATTATATCGGATTTTCAGACTCTCATAAAACTCAAAAGCCCGTGTCGCGCGCGGCGTGCAGTTCGCGCTTGCCTGCCTCGGGCCCTACCGCGCCATCCACGCAAACCGCAAGACAAACAGGGCGGTCAGCCCGTACACAAACCAGTTCACCTGGCGGAATTTGCCGCGCACAATCTTGATCAGGGTGAAGGTCACAAACCCGAATGCCAGCCCGTTGGCAATGCTGAAGGTGAGCGGAATCACCATGATGGTAAGGAACGCCGGGACCGCCACTTCCGGGTCGCTCCAGGCAATCTCGGAGGCCGCCCCCATCATCAGGCTTCCCACGACGATCAGCGCCGGAGCAGTGGCCGCCGATGGAATGACGCCTACCACCGGCGCCACGAACAACGCCGCGAAGAACAGCAGCCCCGTAACGATCGCCGTGACGCCCGTCCGCCCGCCGGCCGCCACGCCCGCGGCGCTCTCAATGTAGCTCACCACCGTCGAAGTCCCGGTGACCGAACCTACCACCGTGGCCGCGGCGTCCGAGAGCAAGATGCGATTCACGCGCGGAATATGATGCGCTTTATCGAAGAGGCCGGCCTTCTTGCCCACCGCCAGCAGCGTCCCGACGTTGTCGAAAAGATCGATAAACAGAAACACGAAGACGATCTCCAGGAACCCCAGCCGCAGCGCGGCGGCGATATCCAGTTTGCCGGCGGTGGCTGAAAGGTCGCGGAGCGTGTAGGATTGCGGCGTCCACTTGGCCATGCCCGTCGCCACCGCCAGACCCGTGGTCGCCAGAATGCCGATGAGCATCGCCGCGCGCACGCGCCACGCCAGCAGCGCCGCAATCAGAATCAGCCCGAAAATGGCCAGCGCCGTGCTCTTGTCGCTCAAATTGCCGAGCGCCACCAGGTTCACGCGATCCGCCACCACGATGCCGGAATTGCGGAACCCCACCAGCGCGATGAACAACCCCACCCCGGCCGCCACCGCGGCGTGCAGCTCGGAGGGAATCGAATTGACAATCAGCTGCCGCACCCCCACCAGCGTCAGCAGGAAGAACGCGATGCCCGATACGAATACCGCGCCCAGAGCCGCCTGCCACGGCACGCCCAGGCCCTTTACCACCGTATAAGTGAAGTAGGCGTTCAGGCCCATGCCCGGGGCGAGCGCAATGGGGTAGCGCGCGAACCCGCCCATCAGCAGGCTGCCGGCGGCCGCCGAGATGCACGTGGCCGCCGTCACCGCCGCCAGCGGCATGCCCGCGTCGTGCAAGATCGACGGGTTCACGAAGACGATGTAGGCCATCGTCATGAAGGTGGTGAACCCCGCCAGGATTTCCGTCTTCCAACTGGCGCCAAGAGCCTCGAACTCGAAATAGCGCTCCAGGGTGCGCAAAAGCATGGAGTCTACATTTTAGTTGGAATCGAATAGCGCTTAAGGCCGCTTCCGAAGAGGTCTATTCGCTCGCGTCCAGGCGGATCGAATCCGGCGCCGGCATCCGCGCTTCCAGAATAGGTCAGCAGCGGCAGTGTGACTGCAACCCCGCATTCCGAACCGAAGTGCCGTCCGTCAGAAGGACAGTCCCACGAGTAATTCGACTTGGTTGCGCTTCGTGCGTGGTTGTAAAAACTCTCCATCCGCCGCCCAATGCGTGTAACGCAGCATAGGAGCCACCTTCAGCTTGCCCACAGGGACTTCAACGCCGATTCCACCAGTTCCGCCGTAGACCGACGGCGCGGTGGCGTTCAGGTTCCCGGAACTGCGGAATGACGGTCCCAATTCGATCAGTGGTTTCACGGTGCGAAATCGCAATCTGTACTTCGCCAGAATCGGGAACTCCCACGTCACCACCGTCATGGATACGCCGTTCTGAAACGCCTCACCGGGTTGAGCAATGGCATCTGCGAAATTCAGAGGGCGGTACAGAGCGTCAATCTCAAGCGATAGGTTTGGCCGCAACTCAAACTCTACCATCGGCCCCACAATGTAGTCTTTGTGGGTGGATGCCCAACGTGAACGTTCGAGCGCCGTACCGCCGTTCGTCAACGTAATCGGAAATGATGCCTCTTGCCCGAACCCATCAGTCAGGCTCCCGCCGCCTATGAGACCGAAGGAAACACGCTTATCTGAAGAGCTATGCCGGCCTGACACGCCGAATGTGTAGACGATCCCGGTAGAGACTCGCAGATCAGGCTGCGTTTTCTCCACACCGCTCGAACGAGTGAGCAAAAGTTCCGGCTGGACAATCCGGTAGGACCACCCATCTGTAATGCGATAGTCAAGACTCCCACCCAAGGAGGCGGCAAAACCATTTCCACCGAAGAATGGCCGATTGGTAATAGTGACAGGCTCCCCATTAGGACCAAGAGGCAATTGAATAGGCTCCAGAAACGGGACCACGAGCGTGCTGGTATGTGCGACTCCGATCAAGACACGTGCATGAACCGTCATCCGGCCACGATTAAGAAGCCGAACTTCCGGGCCAAAAAGAAATGTGTGCTGGCGCATTCCGCCCGTTCCAGTTTCAACTTTGATTGGGTCTTGGATCAGATAGAAAAAGGGAGCCATTCCCCGCTGTCCGTAGTTTCCGCCGAAATCGGCGACCAAGCCAATTCGTCGTGCGAAATTCCACTTGAACGAAGCGTTCCACCCGTTCAGGTTTGCAGGATTGAGAGACGAACTAGATTCTCCATTGAGCCGCAGATACGAATAGCCGCCGAACAGTTCAAATTTCGGTGTCTCCTGCGCGGCAACAGTGAGCGGAAGAAGCAACGCTGAGAGCATGAGACTGCTGGACTTGAATCTGCTCATTGGTATCTATGACGGGAACAGGATGTTGGCGGTTTCGAGTATCGGGCATTCTGAGCAAAAGGACCAACGCTCAATGCCGGGGCAGCGGCGGATAAAGCGATCAAATAGTTCACCTCGAAGAACGTTCGAGTTCTAGCCGCTCGCGTCCATGCGGATCGAATCCGGCGCCAGCATCCGCGCGTTCCGCCATCCCGCTTGGGCAAAGCGCCGCGGCGACGGCGTGATCACCAACTTGTAGCTCGTCTCCCCGACCGGCGGCGCGGTGCTTTCCGCCCGCACCGGGTACACCAGCGCCAGGTAGCGAAGAATGCCGTAGATATCGCCGTCCTCCGGCTGCCGGAAATCGAAGCCCTGCGACCGGAAATGCACCGAAACGCCGCGCGTCGAAAGGCTCCACGCCAGGAACGCGCAACAATCCACGGCGCGCTCAAACCATTCGTCCAGCGTGAACGGCACGTCCCGGTCCAGGAACATCTCCACCGTCTGCTCCTGCTCGCGCGCGAACTCCCGCACCTGCACCGCGCCGGTGTGCGCGGATGCCTTCCAATCGATATGATGCGCGCTCTCCAGCGCCTCGTAGGGCCGGATGCGGTAAAAGTCCTTGCCCAGTCCGCGGTAGTGCGTCTCCATGTCGCCGGCGATGCCCAGCAGCAAGTCCTCAAATCCCGGATGGGGGTCGAGCGCCGGGTATACCAGCGTCTCCCGCCGCAGCGTCACACGCGCGAACCGCTCGATAAACCCGAACGGGAACGCCGTGGAGAACGCGAAAACATTCTGCCGGTACGCCCCGCGCCGCGGAAAGCGCACGGACACGCTCTGCTCGAGCGTGGCGCGGCTGGCGATCAGCGGGAAATACACGCCCGACTTCAGCTCCGGCGCCCCATCCCCGGGAACCGCTTCCACGCGGATGGAGAACGACGGCATGAGCCACTTCTGGTTGCGCACAAACAGGCGCGCCGGCGCAAACCGGCCCGCCGGCACATGCTCTGGAACCAGAAAATCCAGCTCCATCCCGGCCAGGCACATGCGCCCCACAAAGCCCGAAACCAGCAGCGTGGCCAGCATGGCCGCCACTATCAGGAACAGCAGGTTGTTGGCGCTCGCCATGGCCCCGCCGCCCGCCGCCAGAATGCCCACGGCGAACAACACCCCCATCCGCGTGACGCGATAACGCACGCGGCGCGAAAAATACCGGCGAATCCGTTCCCAGCGCTCCCGCACCCGCCTTGATTGTAGCCCGCCTCCGGACGCGCGCTACAATGGCTTCGACGATGGCTGCACGTATCTACCCGGCATTGCGTGTGCCCTCAGAAGTCGTGGATTTACGCCGGCTCCAGTCGCGCGACTTGGAGCCGCTGCTCTCCGAGGAAATCGCCGTCTGGAGCACGGACCTCGATTGGGACTTCACCAAGTCCGCCGACTTGGTGCGCCGCTTCGTCGACATGCGCTCGCTCAGCGGCGCCGCCTTGGTGGAGGATGGCGAGGCCGTCGGCTACGCCTATTATGTGATCGAGGACGAGAAAGCCCTGATCGGCGATATTTACGTGCGCCGCAACTGGCGCACCCCCGAGCGCGAGGAAGCGCTCCTCGATTGCTGCATGGAAGGCATCGCCGCCCAGGCCGGCGTCCGCCGCGTGGAATCTCAGGTGATGACCCTCGAACGCCCCGCGGGGCGCGCGCTTCCCGGCCCCGGCGTCTCCCAGATCTTCGAGCGCAATTTCATGCGCGCCGAAATAGCGGACACCGCGCTCGCCGCCGGCATGGTGCGCCGCCTCTGCTACATCGAGAAGTGGTCCAGCCTCTACCAGGACGCCGCCGCGCACCTCATCGCCGCCGCCTACGCCGGCCATGTGGATGGCGGCATCAATGACCAGTACCGCACCCCCGCCGGCGCCCGCCGCTTCCTGCGCAACATCGTCCTCTACCCCGGCTGCGGCCAGTTCTGCGACTTGGCTTCCTTCGCCGCCTTCGATGCCCGCGACGGCCGCATGTGCGGCATCTCCCTGGCCAGCCTGGTCTCGGAAACCTGCGGCCACATCACGCAGATCTGCGTCTCCCCGGCCGCGCGCGGCTCCGGCATCGGCCACGAACTGCTGCGCCAGTCGCTGCTCTCCCTGCAGCGCCTCGATTGCCGCGCCGTGTCGCTCACCGTCACCGCTTCCAATGCCGGCGCCGTCCGCCTCTATGAGCGCATGGGCTTCCGCACCGTGAAGCGCTTCTCCGCGCTAGTGTGGGATTTCGAGTAACCGCTACCACTCGAACACAATCCCCGCCGAAGGCAGCACGGGGAACAGCTTGTCTATGGTCAGGCTCACCAGTCCGGTTTTCGAATTGAAGCTGTTGAAGCTATCGAAGCGGAAGTTCGCGTGGTCCGTCAGGTTCACCACCTCGCCGTAGAGCGTCATCTTGTAGCGGTCCTTGGTCCAGGACTTGTTGATGCGCCAGTCCACCCGCTGGTAGGCCCCGAAGCGCAGTTGGTTGCGCGCGCCCGCCAGGTAATACTGCCCGTTCTGCAACCGCAGGAACCCGGGGATCGGAAACCCGCTGCCGTACATCCACCGCGCGCTCAGGTTCACCGATGGCCGTATGCGGTAGCTGGCGAACACATTCACGGTGTGCCGCTGGTCATAGTCCGAAGGGTACGCCGTGTGCTCCACGCCGTCGCGCTCCCGCGCCACGCCGTAGGCGTAGGAAACCCAGCCATTGAGGCGGTTGGCGCTGCGGCGCTCCGCCACCAACTCGAAGCCCCGCGCATAGCCGCGGCCCGAGTTCCGCTCTGGTGGATTCAGGGGCGGGGTGAAGATGGCGCCGTTCAGAATCCTCGGATCGTAGAACGGCCGCTCCGTCAGGTCGCGGTCGTCGCGCTCGTAGAACTCCGCGCGCAACCGGACGCGCTCGCCGATGCGCTGCTCCACGGAGCCCAGCGCGTGATTCGCGCGCGTGGGCAGCAACCCCGGCCCGCCCAGCGGCGAACGCAAGTCCGCCAGCTCCGGGAATTGCACGTACTGGCCCCAGGCCAGCACGACCCGGGTCCGCCGCGCCGGCGCGAAAGACGCCGAGGCCGAGGGCGCTCCCGCCCCAACGCCATCCACCGAATCGCGGTCCCAGCGCGCCCCCGCGTTCAGCTTCACCGCGCCCCGCGCCAGCGTCCAGGATTGTTGCGCGTAGAACCCACCGCGCAGCCCCGTGCCATCGTCCTGATCGAGCAAAGCGACGTGGGGAGGGCCGGAATAGTACTGGTTGGCGAACCCCGAATCGCGCAGCCGCCGCAAGGTCCATCCGGCATCCAATTGGCCGCCGGCGCCCCACATCCACGCCGCCTCGCCGTTCCAGACCCACTCGCCGTAGTGCCCGCCGGAGAGCGGCAGCGCCGTGGGATTGCTGTCGTCGAACTTCTCGCGCATCCACGCCGCATGGCTCACCACCGTCACATGCTCCGCGGGCGTGTAGCGCAACGTGAGGTTGGTGAAGGTGTAGTGGTAGCCCGCCTCCATGAGCGAGTTGATTCCCAACTGGTTCTTGGCGCTGGAACGGTCCAGGCTGCTATAGCTCTCAATGGTATCGAGCGCCACCGCGAGGCGCGGCGTCAGCGCATAGTTCAGCCGCCCCTGCACATCGTCCAATGCGAAGTCGATCGACAGGTTGCTCGCCGTCCGCTCCAAAATGTACTGCAGGTAGCTCTTGCGCGCCGTCACCAGCCACGACCCGCGACGATGCTTCCCTATCGGCCCTTCCGCCATCCCGCCCGCATTCGAGGCGCTGGCGGCCACGCGAAAGCTCGCCGCATCGCCCGCGCCGTCACGCTCCTCCACGTCCAGCACGCCCGCCGTGCGGTCCGCGTAGCGCGCCGGCCAGGCGCCTTCGTGCAACTCCAACTCTTCCACCATGTCGCCGTTGAAGGCCGCCGCCGAGCCCGTATCCGGGGTCCCCTCCACGGTGTGAAACGGCATGTGCAGCAGCACGCCGTCGAAGTAGAGCCCAATGCGGCTGTAGTCGGCCCCGCGCAGGGAGAAGCGCGCGTCGTAGTCGTCGTTGGAAGTGACCCCCGGCAGGCTCTGCACGGCGCGCAGCGGATCGTCCGCCAGCACGCTGGCCAGGTTCTTCGCGTCGTTGCCGGAAAGCTCCAACGCAGGCGGCCCGTCATCGCGCCCGGCCTCGAACGGTCCAGCCGCCACCTCCACCTCGTCCGTCCGCGCCAGCGTGTCCGCACTCAGCGCCACCTCGAATTCCTTGGTTTCGCCGGCCTCCAGGTGAAAGGGCTTCTTGATGAGCCGGTAGCCCACGGTGGAGACGTTGAGGATGTAATCGCCCGGCGCGACCGAGGCGAACGCAAAGCGGCCTTGGCCATCCGAAGCCGCCCGGTACGGCCCGCCCACCAACTCCACGGCGACCTTCGCCAGCGCCTCGCCGCCGCGCGCATCGGCCACCGATCCGCGCACCTCGCCGCTCTCCTGCGCGCCCGCCGCGGCCGCCAGCGCGAGGCCCAGCCAGCCGAACCACCGCCCCGTCATCCGAGACAGAATAACAGCCCGCCCGCCATGCGGCCAGCTTCCTGGCCGCGAATTACTTCCGGAATTTCCCCCGGCTGCGGAAGGCCTTCTCGATGACGCCCAGCGTGCCCTCGGTGATGGTGAGGTTCTTCAGGTCGCCGCGCCGCACCCATTCCACGGCGCAAACATCGTCCCCCGGCCGCAAGACGCCCCCGGTGGGGCGGCAGATGTAGTCAATCAGAACGTAATGGTATTCCGGCGCGCCGGCGGAATCGCGCATGATGCGCTCAAAGACTTCCAGAATGCCCAGCGGCTGCATCTCCAGGCCGGTCTCCTCGCGCACCTCGCGGCGTACGCCGTCCTCCAGCCTTTCGCCCACTTCCAGAAGGCCGCCCGGCAGCGACCACCAGCCTTGCAGCGGCTGCTTGCCGCGCTGCGCCATCAGCACGCGGTCCCGCCGCAGCAGGATGGCGCCCACGCCCACCAGCGGATGCTTCGGATAGCGCCGGTTATCGCGCGGCACGCGTCAACGCTTGGCGCCGCTGTCGCGCAGGTTGATGTTGTTGATCACCTGCTTGACGCCCTTCACTTTCTTGGCAAGCGTCCCGGCCTTGTCCTTCTGTTGGGTGTCTTCCACCTGGCCGCTCAGCGTCACCACGCCGTCCTTGACCTCCACCTTCAAGTTGCCGCCCTTCACCACCGGATCGCTGGCCAGTTTGATGCTCACCTGGTCCGTGATGGTGTCGTCCGTCATGGCCGTCTTTTCCTTGGCGAAGCACGCCAGGGCGAGGGCGAAAATCGCTAGCAGGGCAATGCAGGCTTTATTTCTCATCTTCAACGGCCATTGTACGCCAGTCCAGGGCGTCCAGAAACGCGCGCTTCTCGCGCCAGCCCGGCTGCACGCGCACGTGCAGATCCAGATACACCTTCACGCCGAAGAGCTTCTCCATCTCCTCGCGCGCCAGCGTGCCGATCTTCTTGAGCATGGCCCCGCCCGCGCCAATCACAATGGGCTTCTGCCCCTCGCGCTCCACGCGAATGGTGGCGTAGATGCGCGTGATGCGCGGCGTCTCCTCCCACTTGTCCACCGCCACGGCCACCGAATGCGGCACCTCCTGCCGCGTGGCGAGGAGCACCTTCTCGCGCACCAGCTCCGCGGCCAGGAAGCGCTCTGGCTGGTCCGTGACGTAATCCTCGGGGAAATACGCCGGCCCTTCCGGCAGCCGCTCCACAATGGCGGCCCGCAGCTCTTCCAATCCTCTCTTCCTGGTGGCGCACACCGGGATGTACGCGGCGAATTCGTGCACCGCCTTGTATTGCTCAATCAGCGGCAGCAGCAGCGCCTTGTCGCGCAGCAGGTCGATCTTGTTGAGCGCCAGAATCACCGGCGCTTCCGGCTTGCGCGCCAGATCCACCGCGCGCCGGTCCGCATCCTCCAGGGCCCGCGACGCGTCAGCCACGAACAGCAGCGCGTCGCGCTCCTCCAGCGACGCGCGCACGGCGTCCATCAGGCGCTTGTTCAACGCCGTATCGGCCTTATGGATGCCGGGCGTATCCAGGAACACGATCTGCGAATCCGGCCCGGTGGCCACGCCCTGGATGGACGTGCGCGTGGTCTGCGGCTGGTTCGCCACAATGGCCACTTTCTGGCCCACCAGCGCATTCAGCAGCGTGGACTTGCCCGCGTTCGGCCGCCCGACAATGGAAACAAAACCCGATCGAAACCCGCTCATGTATGTTCTCTATTCTCGCAGGGGCCAGAGGATGGCGATTCGAGATTCGTTATCGCTCGCTCACGCTCGCGGCTCCGTTCCGCGCGGTTTCCCGCCCTCCGCTCCCGTTCCAGACGGTTTCGCGTTCTCTTTCGCCTTGCCAATGCGCACCTGGTTCACGCGAAGCTCGTCGCTGGCCAGCACTTCAATATGTAGGCCGTCGCGGTCCACCGTCTCGCCCTGCTTGGGCACACGCCCCAGCCACTCGCCCGCCAGCCCGCCCACGGTGGTGGATTCCACATCGTCTTCCTTGTGGAACTCCGGCACCAGATCCGGCAGGCGGTCCAGTTCAAAACTCCCGGAGACGATGTAGCCGCCCTGCCCGTCCTCGGCCACGTCGCTGTCCGGCTCGTGCTCATCGCGAATCTCGCCGATGATCACTTCCAGCAGATCCTCCATGGTAGCCAGTCCGGCCGTGTACCCGTACTCATCCACCACAATGGCCATGTGCGCGTTCTCCTGCTGCATCTGGCGCATCAAAGCCGCCACCGGCTTGGTCTCCGGAACCAGCAGCGCCTCGCGGCAAAGCTCGCGCACCTTGCGGCGGGCGCGCTCCGCCCCGTCGATCTTGAACATGTCGCGCACGTGCACGAAGCCCAGAATGTGGTCGATATCCTGCTCATAAACCGGGATGCGCGAAAACTGCTCCCCGATGGCGAGCTGGCGCAGGTCCTCCAGCGTCGCGTCGGCCGAGATGGCCACAATGTTCGGCCGCGGGGTCATCACCTCCCGCACCACCTTATCGCCGAACTCAACTACGGATTGGAGGAGCGCGCGATCCTGCTCCTCGATGAGCCCTTCCTCGGCGCCCGCCGAAATGAGCGCCTCGATATTCTCCGCCGGAGTGGGCGCTTCCTCGCCGCCGGCGGCCTCCGGATTGGTGAGCTCCACCAGCGACTGGAAGAACTCCAGCGCCGCCACGCACGGTCGCGCAATCCACGCCATGGCGCGCAGCAGCGGCAGGAACGGCATCAGCCAGCGCCCCCGCGTGCGCCGGTAGAGGAATTGCGGCACGGCGTAGGAAGCCACGGCCATGGTGAGCCAGGATGCCAGGACGGCCTGCCAGAAATGCGCCGCGTCCCCCGGCGCGCCGTCCACGAACCAGGCCAGATAGAAGACGCCCATGACGGCCAGCAGCGTGTGCTTGATGAGCGAGAAGGCGCCGGCCCCGTCCTCGGCCTTGAGGCCCAGCTTCTCATCGAGCGTCTCCTTGAAAAACTCGAGCGAGGGCAGGTCGCGCGGCCGCAGGCGCAGGCTTTCCAGGTAGAGCAATTGCACGAACGTGGCCAGCGCCAGCAGCGGAATGGCCAGGATGGTGACGGCGGCCAGCGCGGTGGCGATCATCGCGACACCCGCTCAATCAGGCCCGCCGGCAGCTTCAACCGCGCGCGCCAGCGCTTCTCGGCGCGCTCCATGCGGCCACCGTCGGTCTCGTGGTCCATGCCCAGCAGGTGCAGCGCGCCGTGCAGCATCAGGATGCGGACTTCGGTTTCCGTGGAGTGCCCGAACTCGCGCGCCTGCGCCCGCGCCCGCGCCGCCGAGATGGCGATATCGCCCAGGCGCTCCGTCGCGCCGGCCGGGAAGGAGAGCACATCCGTGGCATAATCCTCGCCCCGAAACTCGCGGTTGAGCCGCCGCAAGGCCGCGTCGCCGGTTATCAGGCAATCGAACGCGCGCCCTCGGCACACCTGTTCCGTGAGTTCCCGCGCGAAGCGCCGCAGCGCGCCCGGGCGCACGTCCGCCGGAACGCGATGAAAACTGACCGTACTGCCTTCGGGAGACGACATGCGGGAACGCTCAGGCCAGCGGCGCGGCTTCCGGTTCGCCGGGCTTCGGCGCCGCTTCCGGTTCGCCGGGCTTCGGCGCGGCTTCCGGTTCGCCGAGCTTCAGCGAGAGCTGGCGGCCAATGCCCACCGACTCGTTGTAGCGCTCATAGGCTTTCACAATCCGCTGTACCAGCGTGTGGCGCACCACATCCTTTTCGTCGAACTGTACGAAGCTGATGCCTTCCACGCTCTTGAGCACCTCGGCCGCTTCAATCAGGCCGCTCCGCCCGCTGGGCAAGTCGATCTGCGTGATGTCGCCGTTGACCACCATCTTGGAGTTGAAGCCCTGGCGCGTCAGCACCATCTTCATCTGCTCCGGCGTGCTGTTCTGGGCTTCGTCCAGAATAATGAAGCTGTCGTTGAGCGTGCGCCCGCGCATGAAGGCGATGGGCGCCACTTCAATCACGTTGCGCTCCAGCAGCTTCTCCACGCGCTCGTTATCCAGCATGTCGTAGAGCGCGTCGTAAAGCGGGCGCAGATAGGGGTCCACTTTCTCCTGCAGCGTGCCCGGCAAAAAGCCCAGCCGCTCGCCGGCTTCCACCGCCGGCCGCGTCAGGATGATGCGCGAAACCTGCTTGCTCATCAGCGCGGATACGCCCATGGCGACCGCCAGGTAAGTCTTGCCCGTACCCGCCGGCCCGATGCCGAACACCATGTCCGAGCGCTCAATGGCTTCCAGGTAGCGCCGCTGGTTGACGGTCTTGGGCGCCAGGATCTTCTTGCCGAAATTGCGCTGCTTGCCGCTCTGCACCAGCGCGCGCAGCGATACCGCCGGGTCTGAAGTGACCACTCGCAGGTAGCTGTTCAGATCGCCGTTGTTGAAGGTACAGCCCTCGCGCAGCAGCGCGGCGTAGTCGTTGAGGATGCTCTCCGCGCGCGCCACGCTGGCGGGTTCGCCTTCAATTTCAAGATTGTCGTCCACAAGGTGCGCGTGGACGTCCAGGCCGGATTCCAGCAACCGGATGTTTTCGTCGCGAGTGCCGAACAGGCTCTCCACGCCTCGGCTGATACGCACGCTAGCTTTCATCGAAAGGGTTAGTGGCTACCTCCAAATCGGGAAAAAGAGAACAGGATGGGACGGCTGGAAGGAATCGTTGCGGATCTTCGACAGCCCGCCAGAGCGGGCATCTGAGAACCATCTTCTTCGATTATACCAGCTTTCCGGGAACCGTCCCGCGCCGGAATGGTTTCAGTTCGGCTACAAACGGCGGCTTTCCGGCGCGGCGGATCCATCCGCACTCGCGCCGGCCGGCCGCGCCTGTTCACTGCCGCGGATCGATATTCCGCTGCCGGAAGCCCTTCTCCAGGTTGGCGAACGGCCCGGGCGAACGGGTCTGACCGGCGGCGCCGCCGAACAGATCCGAGTCAATCGAGTTGAAGGCCGCCACCTTCGCCCAGTCGCCGCGCGGGACCAGAGTCATGGTCAGCGTATCGGGATTGAAGCTGATTTCGTCCACCGCACCCGTCGCGCCGCTCTTCTCCCAGCCGTAGAACTCGCGTCCCGCCGCCACGTCCAGCCACTGCTGCGGTTCGGGATTCAGAATCCGCAGGTAGCCGCCGCCGCCCCGGCCTCCCGAAACGTACAAGTTCCCGTCGGCGAAGTTGTGCTCGTTGGCGAACCCGATGGCCGCCGCTCCCCAGCCGTAGAAGACGTTGTTGTACGCCTTGTTCTCGCGCGCCGTACCGCCGCGCGTGCCAATCAGCCGCTTCTCCACC
>Ga0335069_10005261_pt1 | contig 19056 bp, 15 predicted proteins | sample Lox_Sample_11_FD_206714 | JGI IMG/M metagenome (GOLD analysis project Ga0335069, IMG submission 206714) | Soil microbial communities from Loxahatchee National Wildlife Refuge, Florida, United States - Lox_Sample_1.1 | ecosystem: Environmental > Terrestrial > Soil > Wetlands | place: USA... | reverse complement strand
CCTTAAGAAGCAACCGCCCCCAGGATGGCAGCCGCAGGTCTTGAATGGTCGGCCAGCGTGACGACACCACGAGTTCAAAATTATCGATGAGCCGCTTGGTACGCGGACGGAGCCACGGAGTCTGCGGATCTTTTTGGGTGGCGAAGCGCTGCCACCTGTCTGTTGCCCACTCGTCCGGGGTGGTAGGAAATTCAAAGTTATCGCCGACGTCGCCGTACATCTTTGCACGTTGCGGTACAGGGGTGTAATGCTCGACGATTATCTCCGCGTCCGCATTCAGACGCTTAAGTTTGCGGATAAATTGGATGCACTCCTGAGTGTCACCTTCGGGGTCTTTCGGGTTGCCGAAGATGATGGAAAATTCGGGGATGATGCCGAAGTGTTTGATTCGCTCCGCAAGGGCTAGCGTGTCTTCGGCGCGAAGATCCTTGTTCATCTCTTTCAGCGTTTGATTGTTTCCGGATTCGGCTCCGAAGAAAATCATGGCGCATCCAGCACGCCGCAGAGCTTCAAAGGTCGCGTCTGAGTAACGCATCATGATGTCTGCGCGTCCCTCACACCACCATCGCGTGTTCAGCGGAGCCAGCCGGTCGGCCAACTCGCGAGTGTGGTCCTCGCGCAGAAAGAAGTTGTTGTCGTAGAACTGAACCGCGTCCGCTCCGTAGTTCTTCACCAAATGACGGAGCATGGCCTCAGTGCGCTCAGGCGGTTCCATTTTTTCGCGGCTGCCAGAAAACGTCACCACCCCACAGAAATTGCAGCGGTAGGGACAGCCAATGCTGGCCTGATGCACAGCCGTGCGCTTTCCGAGGAATGTGGGTAAAAGGTACCGCTCCACGGGCAAGCGATGATACGGATACCAGGGGAAATCACCCGGACTGCGCATCGGTCGTTCCGGGTTATGACGGGGGCCACCTTGGCTCTTGTACGAGAGCCCGAGGATCGTACTAAGATCCCGATGACCGCGTATGGCTTCAAGCAACTCCAAGAATGTTTGCTCTCCCTGCCCTCGCACCGCGTAGTCGACGTAAGGAGCATTCAGAACCGCAGGCGTGTAATTTGAGGCGAAGTATCCACCCCAGACGACCGGCAAGTTTGGAAATTGGGCTCGAATGTCACGGCAACTACTGACCGCTCCCAAGGTTTGTGGGCCTGGCATTACCGTAACCGCCAAGAGCTCCACAGGCTTTTCCTTGATCAGGTTAATCAGGGTAGTGGTGGGATTCGGATCGAGGTTGCCATCTACGATGGCGTAGTCTTCCCCGCCCTCGATCATCGCGGCGATCGACAGTATGGAAAGGGGCAGGCGCCGATTCTTATATCTGGCCGCCTTCGGATTGTAAAAAACAATCATTTTACGTTTCAGATGGAATATCAATCCATGAGTGTTGAAATCAGATAAAGAAGATTAGGGGAAGTGAAATTTGCGAATGTCGCGTTTTTGTCAAAAATCCGCAAAATCAAGGCTAAGGCATGAGCTTAGGAAGCCCGGTTCAAGCTGACCCGGTGGTAACAAGTGACAGAACTTTGACGATTCTCTGACACTCCCGGATTGTCCAGGAGAGTAGATTGGCTCATCTCTTTCAATGGTGCGAGCGCCGAAGAATTGCCTGGTCGACCAATGCACCGTGAAAGTTGTTAACGCCGGGATTATTTGTCAGGGATCGCATTGACCACGAGAAAGAAAGTCGTACTCTTTTATCCACCGTACGACGGGCCCCCGTTAGGCGCACCTCTTTCCCTTCTTTGCTTGGCATCTCCGTTGCGCGAGGCGGGCTTCGAGGTTGTCCTGGTTGACAACATCATTGCCTCCAATTTCGAGCGAACCATATTGCAGGAAACTGCCGATTGCTTGTGTCTCGGCATCTCGATGCTGACCGGGCCCATGATTGGCGCGGCGGTCAGAGTGGCACGAGCGGTAAAGAAGGCGACTCCGAACTTGCCGATCATTTTCGGCGGCTGGCATGCAAGCCTGGCGGTAGAGCAAACACTGTCTGAGGAGTTCGTCGATGCAGTTGTCAGGGCCCAGGGCGAGCTCACGCTGCTGGAGTTGGTGCAGAGAATAGCCGCCGGCCAGGAGTGGGACGGCGTTCGTGGATTGTCGTTCAAGAAAGACGGAAAGATCATTCATGAACCGGAGAGGCCGGTCACCAATATCAACGACCTCCCTGTGCCGGCTTACGACATGGTTGATCATGGCGCGTACGCCGCCGTTTCCGGAATTCGACAGCTTGCCTACACCACGAGTGTGGGATGTCCGTATCAATGCAACTACTGTACAGACCAGGTTTTTTATAAGCGGCGCTTCAATGCTTACTCGGCGGAGCGAGTGGTCAGCGAGTTTGCGGACCTGGTTCCGCGGCACAACATTGAAGATGTCCCACTCTTTGACTCGAATTTTCTAGTGGACCGTAAGCGTGCCTTGGCGATCGCCCGAGGGATCATCGATAGCAAAGTAAAGTTCCGCTGGGATTTCCAGGCGTCAACCGATTTTCTGTCGCGCATGAGCCAGGACGATGTGTGTGTTCTCGCAGAGAGCGGCGTGTATCACATCGGATTTGGCACAGAGTCAGCGTCCCAGGAAGTGCTGAACTTGATGAACAAGAAATTTCAGCACGTCGAGCAGATGGTGGACACGGCCCGCAAGACCGACCGTGCGGGAATCCACGTTGTGTTCAACATCATTCTCGGATATCCGGGAGAGACCGAGGCTGATCGGCAACAAACTTTCCGCATCATGAGCGACATCGCGCGGGAATACTGGAACGTCAGTTTTTCTCCCAATATTTTCACGCCGTATCCCGGCATTCCGATCTGGCCGCAATTGAAAGAACTGGGCCTGAAATATCCGCAATCGCTGATGGCATGGGAGAGTTTCGCACTTGGGGCAAATGTTCTTCCATGGCTGCAAGGCGAGGAACTTCGCCGGCTTCGGCGCAGCCTGGAATATTTCATGCTCAACAATCAGATCAGAAAAGCAACCAAGAAAATTCCTTATCTGAGACGGAACGCACGCAAGGTCCTGGGCGCTCCGGTTCGCTGGCGAATTCAAACGAATCGTTATTCCTTCCCGTGGGAACTTTGGGTGTCGCGCGCCGTGGAAAAAGTGGTAAGCCGCCGGTCCCTTTTGACCGGACAAGCACTCAGTCATCAGGAGCAGCAAGCATGTTAAGGAGTTCAACTTTCCCCGCGAGGCACAATCAGCATGGCTGATGTCCTGTTGACGCACTCCTATCATCTGTTCTACGACCGCAAACAGACGCGCAAGATGCAGCCGTATCCGCCGCTTGGAACCCTGTATGCAGCGGCTTTGCTGCGTAGCACTGGCATCTCAGTCGCACTGTTTGACACCATGCTCACCGACCCGGAGCGGGAATTTGATGCAGCCCTCAAAGAGCACCGGCCGCGAATTGTCGTTCTTTACGAAGACAACTTCAATTTCCTGACCAAGATGTGCCTGACGCGCATGCGTGAGGTTGCATACAGGATGCTCGATGCAGCAAAAGGTGCCGGCGCGACTGTGCTGGTGAATGGATCCGATGCCTCAGATCATGCTGAGGAGTATCTCCATCAAGGCTTCCGTTGTGTGCTGTTAGGAGAAGCGGAGTGGACTCTGCTGGAAGCGGTTCAGCATATCCTGACAGAACGGAAAACGAATCTGGCAGCAATCTCAGGGCTGGTTTATCTGGACGGAAGTGGAAAGATGGTTCGCACTGCTTCGCGTCCGCTGATGCGTGACCTGGATTCTGTGCCCTTTCCAGCCCGCGACCTGATCAACGTGGATCAATATCGCGATGCGTGGCAGTCTACGCATGGTTACTTCTCGCTCAATGTAGTTGCCAGCCGCGGGTGTCCCTACGGCTGCAACTGGTGTGCAAAACCGATTTACGGCGATTCGTTTTCCATTCGCTCGGCCGCCTGCGTGGCCGAAGAGATGCGAATCTTAAAACAAGAGTTCAAGGCCGACCACCTTTGGTTTGCTGACGATATTTTCGGATTACGAGCAAAGTGGGTACGGGAGCTCGCCGAGGAGGTTGAAAAGCGGGATGCGGCCGTGCCGTTCAAGATGCAGTCCCGCGTCGACCTGATGACGCGACGCAATGTAGAAGCTTTGCGCCGCGCCGGATGTGCGGAAGTGTGGATGGGGGTCGAATCGGGCTCGCAAAAGATTCTTGACGCGATGGACAAAGGCACTCGAGTTGAGCAGTTCGCCCGAGCACGAGAAAATCTGCGGACAGAAGGCATTCGCGCGTGTTATTTCCTGCAATTCGGCTATCCCGGCGAGACTTGGGCAGACATTCAAAAGACTGTAGATCTGGTGCGTGAGACTCGCCCTGACGACATCGGTGTGTCTGTCTCTTATCCGTTGCCAGGCACGAAATTCTTCGAACGGGTGAAGGCGGAGTTGGATGGAAAGACCAACTGGTCTGACAGCCAGGACCTGTCGATGATGTTTCAGGGAGCGTACACGGACCGCTTTTACCATGCCCTGCACGATGCTCTTCATGCGCAGGTAGACACGTGGAACTCGCGAGCGGCGGCCAGTCAAACATCGCCCGACGCTCTATGGCGCGAAGTCGTTGAACTGGAAAAGACCTGCCGTCGGGAACAACACGTTGCTTCTGCTCCGCTGCGCACTCCTCAGTTGGTGCAGCTAAAGTCAGCGGGCGGGCAAAGCTTCGAGCAGATTCTCGGAGTATTGGGAAGCTGAAATGGATCTGCTGCTCACCCACGGCTACTTTCTTTACGAGGATCCCAAAGAGCTTCAGATCATGAAGCCTTATCCACCGCTGGGGATCCTCTATATCTGCTCGCACCTGCGCAACAAGGGATTCGATGTTGAGATTTTTGATTCGACATTCTCTTCTCGGAAGCAGCTATTCGATAAGCTTCACCAGGGACCGCCGTCGGTTTTAGGGGTATATGCAAACCTGATGACGCGGCCCAACGTAGTCGAAATCCTGCGCGTGGCGAAACAAGCTGGGTGGAAAACTGTGATTGGAGGACCGGAACCCGGAGCTTACGTTGAGGAGTACCTGGCTGCGGGTGCGGATGTTGTAGTGATTGGCGAGGGCGAGATCACCCTGGAAGAAGTCGTTCCACTGTTGAAAGCAGGAGATTTTGAAAAGCTGGCGGTTGTGGATGGTATTGCTTTTCGTGCGGCATCTGAAACTATTCGTAACAAGCCCAGGGCACAAATTCGTGATATCGACGCCCAGCCGTGGCCGGCGAGGGATTCAATCGACTATTCGCAGTACGTTTCCGTCTGGCGCGAGTATCACGGACAGGGATCTGTTTCGATTATCACGGCAAGGGGATGCCCTTACCACTGCAAGTGGTGTAGCCACGAAGTATTTGGCAAAACCCATCGGCGGCGTAAGCCTGCCTCAGTCGCGGACGAACTGGAGTTTCTAATTAATGAATACCAGCCTGACATGGCGTGGATGGCCGATGACGTCTTTACCATTCATCCAGGATGGCTCTTTCAATATGCGGCCGAATTGAAGCGCCGCAACATTAAATTGCCTTTCGAATGTATCTCCCGGGCCGATCGGCTCAGTGAGCCAGTGATTGCGACGTTAGCGGAAATGGGCTGCTTTCGTGTCTGGATCGGGTCGGAAAGCGGATCGCAGCGGATTCTCGACGCCATGGAGCGGGGAGTGACGGTGGAACAAGTTCAGACAGCAGTCGCCGCTTGCCGCACCCAAGGCATACAGACCGGCATGTTCCTGATGTGGGGATATGAGGGAGAAGATATGTCGGACATCGAGGCTACCGTGGACCATGTCAAGAAGAGCGATCCCGATATCTTCTTCACCACGGTGGCATATCCGATAAGAGGCACGCCTTATTTTTCAGAGGTAGAGCAGCGGGTGGAGAATCTCAAGCCTTGGGCGGTCGGGTCGGATCGCGAGGTGAAGATTCGCGGGCGACATTCACGAAGATTTTACAGCTTCGCGGACAAGCTGCTTCGCAATGAAGTCGAAATCGAGCGCTTGAAAAAGAGGGGTCAGACCAACGGAGATCTGTCGGCCCTCGAAGCGCTAAGTGTAGAGGCGCGTGCGAACCTGCTGGCAAGCGCGGCAGAAGTTGAGGCCTAGCCATGTCAGCGCACGCGACGGAATACGTCGCTCCATTTGACGCCGTCGCCGAGTCTTACGACAACACCTTTACTGAATCCAGGATTGGGCGGGCACAACGCGCCGCGGTCTGGCGGCAGTTGGAGAAGACATTTGTACGCGGCGGCCACGTGCTGGAAATCGGATGCGGCACAGGAGTTGACGCATGCTTTCTCGCTGATCGCGGGGTTTCGGTTCTGGCTTGCGACAGCTCGCCCCGTATGGTGCTGACTGCAGAACATCGGGTCGAAGAAACTCATAAACAGCAGCTCGTGAAGACGCGGGTGCTGGCGGCAGAACAACTGGGCTCGCTCGATGATTCCGAGCGATTTGACGGGGCTTTCTCGAACTTCGGCGCACTGAATTGCGTCGAGGATATGCGTGCGCTCGCTGGTGAACTGGCGCGCCTGATACGGCCTGGCGGCAGTGCTCTGCTGTGTTGGATGGGTCCGCTTTGCGTGTGGGAAATGCTCTGGTATGCGGGCCATGGAAACACGACCAAGGCTTTTCGGCGTTTGCGACGCCAGCCGGTTTCTGCACGACTCGCGGAAGGCGTGACCGTCGAGGTTCACTATCCATCGACTCGCTCGCTGGCGAAACAGTTTCAGCCCTACTTTTCACTCAGGGAAGTTACGGGGGTAGGGATTTTTGTGCCCCCGAGCTACATTGAGCCATGGGCCAAGCGATTTCCCAGGTTCATGGGCGCTGCAGAGCGTTTTGATACCTTGTTTAGCCACTGCCCAGGTGTGCGCGTGCTTGCGGATCACATTCTGCTGAGGTTCGAGAGAAGGGATCACGAGGTCCGGCACGTATGAGTTCCCTGATATCAATTTCTGCCGCGCAGCGTGGCGAAGTGAACGAAGAGTTCGAAGCGCATCTGATCCGAAACCTCCCTGTAATCGTTCTGTCTCCCCACAATCGTTGTAATTGCCGTTGCATGATGTGCGACATATGGCGAATTCAGGAGAGTCGGAACGTTACGCCGGAAGACTTGCAGCCCCATCTATCACAGTTTAGAAAGCTCGGCGTGAAATGGGTTGTGTTCTCTGGAGGCGAGCCCCAATTAAACCCTCAATGGTCAGAACTTGCCGGATCACTCCGCAACCAAGGGATTCGAGTCACGATCCTGACCGCCGGATTATTGCTCGAGAGCGAAGCTGCAATGGTAGCTGCGAGTGTTGATGACATCATCGTTTCATTGGATGGGCCGGCGGAGGTGCACAACCGCATCCGACGAGTTGCCGGTGCTTTCGAGAAGATTGCTGCCGGGATCAGCGCCCTCAGAAAAATTCGCCCAGAAATTCCGATACGAGCCCGCTGCACAGTGCAGAAGGCGAACCATCTGTCGTTGCGAGAGACAGTGCAGGCGGCAATCGGGCTCGGGCTTAATTCCATTTCATTTTTAGCTGTGGACGCAAGTTCCGGGGCCTTCAACCGGGAAAGCGGATGGCCCGAGAAACAGCAGGAGCGCGTGCTGCTTAACGGCGAAGAGGTAGAGCACCTCGACTACGAAGTTGAGCACCTTATCTGCGAATATGGCCTGGAACTGCAATCAGGTTTTGTTACAGAGAAGCCGGAGAAGCTACGGAAAATAGTCCGGCATTTTCGAGCTTATCTGGGAACCGATCGGCACGTTGCGCCGCGGTGCAATGCCCCTTGGGTCTCGGCTGTTATAGAGGCGTCCGGCGAGGTCCGCCCTTGCTTCTTTCATCCATCAATCGGCAATATTCACCGGCAGGAACTGCCCGAGATCCTGAACGGAGAGAAGGCGCTCCGGTTTCGGGCAAGCCTCGATATTGCAAACGACCCCATTTGCAGAAAATGCGTGTGCTCGCTCTACCTGCCGCGATAGACACTATTGTTTGAACACAAAGTTGACCTTGGGAGTTTCTCCCGCACCAACTGTTACCTTCTGCACTTGGGTTCCCAGCTTTTCGTGCCATGCGGTGAGTGTGTAGGTTCCGGCGGGAAGGTTCTTGAGCTCAAAAGCTCCCTCTTTGTCGGTTACGGAGAAGAATGGATGTTTGAAAACAGAAATGTACCCTCGCATCCAGGGGTGGATATTGCATTTCACCGGAATGGCAATTTCTTCTCTGGCGAAGCTCTCTTCGATCGGCACGCCTGGCGGCTGAGTCTTGTTCCACTCCCGATTGTTGGCCGGCATGGGGTGGATGTTGTGCGATGTAGCATCGTCGTTCTTTACGTCAAGCTTCTGGTTGGCCTGCAGGGCCAGCACTCGTGGTTGGTAAATGCATCCCTTTTGTTCCAGCACAGCGGGCTGAGCGGGAGGATCGAAGGTCTTTCCGCTTAAACCATCCGAGACATATACCACAGCGTTTTCGAGCCCACCGCCGGTGCCCACAACCACCTCTTGCGTCGTGATCGGTGTGGGGTGGGTCTTCGCGCAGTTGGGGTCAAATGACATATCGATGCGAGTGCCTTTTGGAGCAACTCCGGTGAACTTCACGGTACCGCTGACCGACGAGTTGTCGGGAAGAGGGTCTGCCAATACGACTAAGCCAGTCGATACGATCAGGAAAATTACAAAGAGTAAGAGGGGGAGAAAGTTTGCTCTTTTCATTGATCCACTGTCCTTTGTTTCAGTTCTTTTCAGTTTGATTTGGTTGATTCGTGTTTTCCAGCTTGGCGCCCTTCTTGGACGATGCGCGGAGCGAAGCAATGTAGTGCACCACGTCCCACATCTGGTCGGGCTTCATGGCGTCGGTGAATGACGGCATCGGCGTGCCATCGAGGCCGGTGGTCAAATCACGAAATATTCCCTGGTCGGAATCACCGCACTTCAGACGCGTGCCGCTGGTCAGATCGAAAGGCGTGATGGGATTCCCTTTCGAATCGGTTAGGGTAGCAGCGGATGGACCATTGCCTCGGCCTTCTTTTCCATGGCAAGCCCAGCAATTCATGGTTTGAAAGAGTTCCGCTCCACGTTTCACACTCTCGGCCGAGGTAGGCGGCTCAGGCGGAATCTGCACAGCTGCAGCCGGTTTCTCCTCGGTGAATTTTGGGGAAAAGGCCTTGACGTATGCCACCAGATCGACCCGCTCCTGCCGAGTAAGCGGTTTCCACGAAGGCATGTTGCTGGCGTGAACTCCGCGAGTGATTGTGTCGAACAGATCGCTATCCAAAGGCAGACTGCCGCTCGGTGTGGATCGGCACTTGAAAGTAGCAACGGTAAAATCACGTGGCTTCGGATCAAGGTACGGTGCGCTCTCGCCACGGCCATCGCCGTAACGTCCATGACAAAAGATGCAATAACGTTGATAGAGCTGCTCTCCATGCTTGGGGTTCCCGTTTAAGCCTCCAACATGACTCTGTTGCCCGACTGAGGACGGTACGCAAGCCAAGGAGGCCAGAAGCACTGCGATTCCTGCAGAAGCAAAATGAATGCGCATCAAATCGGTCTCCTTAGAAGTCGAAGTCAAAACCCATCAGGTAGCTGTTGCTGATGTCATCCTTGCCGGAGATCGGAGCGGCACCAGCATTCACGATGTGAGAAAACTCTTGCGTCCAGGCCAATCCGGCGCGAGGGCTCATGATCGGATACCAGCGATAGCCGAACGTCCAGGTGTCGAGATTGCCCGCGTTGGCAGGGATGCCGGGATTAGCCTGCTTCGAGATGCGGGTCAGTTCGTATTTGCCGATCAGGATGAGGCGTGGATTGTAAGTGTAATGGGCTTCGACAAAGCCACCGTTCCATGACGGGCCGGCGGCACCTACTGGCAGCTTGCCGGGTTGGTTGGACGGAACGGAATTTCCGAGGAACACATCGTTGTGTCCGTGCAAGTAGAAGGTGCTGAAATCGAATTTGCCGAAGTACCACAAACCATAGGCGCCGACGCGAGAGAAGTTCCGATTTCCTGTGCCAGTACCGGCAATCGGTCTGCCGCCGTTAGTTTGAAAGAAAGTTGGAGCTTGGCCGAAGTATGCATAGGCCCCGCCACGCTGCAATCCCAGCCCTGGCAATTCGAAACCCTGGGTGAAATTCGCGTAGACATCATAGGTCGAGTTCGTAGGCAGGCCCGGCTGACCATTGTTGCTGCTTAAGACCGAAACGGAGTAACGAGTGTAATCGTTTTCCGAGTGACCCATCACTTCGACACCCAGCGGTATTCCACCTAGCGCGAAGAAGTTGTTGTCGCCTGGCGGAGTGAAGAAATAGTTGTAGTAGCTCGCGCCGGTATTGTTGAGAATCAGCGAGCGCTCCTGAGAGATTGGCTGGTCAAGCTCAAACTTGCCCATTTTTACGTTGAGCCAGGGTGTTTTGAGCAGGCGATCAAAACGCATCCACGACTGATTGATGGAGGTGGAGCCGCTGTTGTTGATAAAGGGCTGAACGAAGAAAGAAATGTTGTTGTAAAGCGTACCCGCGGCAACGATATCCAGGCCCGAGAAATCGAAGCCCGAAGTCGTAATCGACGATTCAACCTGTCCGCCACTTGGGACTCCTGGCGTGCTGTCGATGGCCCGGCGAGCATTGCTTTCGCGATGCCAAATCGTGCTGGTCCGGAACATGATCGGCCAATATGCGGGTTGCTGATAAATCGGCCCGTCGCGATCGTTGCCGAGCTGATAGCCGTTGTCTTTGAAAGTTTGCCCAAAGTTGTTGAGCATGGGCCAAGCCTGATGGCAGGCGGAGCAAGGAAGGCCATATTTACGCGCGAAAGCAGGAATTGCGTGCGCGGACTGGGTACTCGAGAACCACAACAAGGCCACTACCAAAACCGTTCTCAACGTACGAACCGCCACGCTCATGTCTCCTCCTCGGACATCTAGCTCGCACAAGAAAGTTACGAGGAGGGATGAAGGTGGTTGTCACCTCAACGTCAAGCGCAAGTCATTTTCTTGTCACTCTGCTTTACTTGCCGTGACAATTGATTGAATGTGATTTCAATTCGAAGCGGGTTTCGGAGACGAGAGACTCATGATTGTCGCTACAAGTTCACTTCCGAGCTGGGCTTTGTCGATGCAGGCGTCGGCTCCGGCAGCGAGAGCGCGGGGTCGTAAGTGGCTCGGGTCGTACTGGCTCATGATTAGAATTTTGGCCGCCGGCATCTCTTTGCGAAGTTGCTCGGCAATCTCGAGACCGTTGAGGCCCGGCATTCGCACATCCAGCAGGATGAGGTCGGGCGCCAAGGTTCGTGCTTTGTCGATGACCTCACGGCCGTCGGAGACTTCCCCGCAAATTTCCCAATTCTCTCCGGTCAGAATCGCCGCCACACCGCGGCGAACCTGAAGATTGTCATCGGCAACGAGGATACGCATTGTTCGTGTTCGAATGTCTTAATTTTTCCAGTTCCAGCATAAAACATTTGACGGGTGGCAGGGTGCGGGGGATTTGTCGGTAGCCGATGTCACGATTTAGGTCGCGCTTTGCGAGTTTGGCTGTTTCCCCGTTACCTCCGTAATTAAGCAACCTGCCGAAAATCCGTCAAAATTCCTTACAGAGAACTTAGTGGGGTCATTGAAGGGCTTGATTACAACCGCCAACTCAAAGTGTGCCCAGCCATTATTGTCGGTCGAAGAACTCTCAGTCACCTACGGTGGCCGCGAGGGATTGGCGTTATCTGGAGTCACACTGGCATTCGGTCAGGGCCAAATCGTTGGGCTGCTGGGCGAGTCCGGATCCGGCAAGAGCACATTTGCAATGGCAATACTTGGCTTACTGCCTTCCCACGCAGAGGTAAGCGGCTCCATTCAATTCCATGGGAAAGATTTACGAGACCTACGCAACTTCGAGTGGAGAAAGATTCGCGGCAGGCAGATCGCGGCAATTTTTCAGGAACCGCACCTTGCTTTAAGCCCGGTGATGCGTGTGGGGGATCAAATCGCGGAGGTACTTCGCGCTCATGCCGATATGGATCGACATGCGCGCAAAGAGCGGGTGAAGGAACTTCTTGTCACGGTAAAGCTGACCCAGACTGATCGAATTATGCTCGCCTACCCTCATCAACTTAGCGGAGGAGAACTCCACCGGGTCGCGATCGCGCAGGCCTTGGCATGCCAACCGAGAATGATCATTGCTGACGAGCCGACTCGATCTCTGGATGTAACGCGGCAGGCTGCGATTCTGGAGTTATTCCGTGAGGCGAACCGCAATTCAAACTGCACCATCGTCTTCATCACGCATGACCCGGCGCTTCTGGCTGGCTTCGCCGATCGCGTCATCGTTTTTTACGGTGGGCGAGTGGTTGAGGACGGGCCCATATCCCAAGTTTTTCGAAACCCGCTTCACCCATACACGCGAGGCCTGCTGGAATTAGTGCCGAGTTCTTTGCAACAAGGGTCAAACCGCCGTTTGCCCGCTATTCCGGGTACTCGGCCTGAATCGATGGCCTCGCTCAAAGGCTGCGTCTTCGCAAATCGCTGCTCGGTGAAATCTGCGATTTGCGAGACGGAAGATCCGCATGGGCTAGAAGTGCAGGAAGACCATCACGTGAACTGCTTCAACTATGTCAGTTAGTTCAAATCCGCGATCTCAAGAAAGGCGCAGCATCATGCGTGCGCACGGCGTGTGTAAGCGGTTTGAGCAAAAGAGATTGTTCGCACGAAAGATTTCGGTGGTTGACGCCCTGCAGGATGTGGACTTCGAAGTGTCGGCTTCAAGTGTGACCGCGCTGGTAGGAGAATCAGGGAGCGGGAAGTCTACGCTGGCGAAATGCTTGGCTTTGATGGATCGGCCGACGAGCGGCGAAATCTGGTTCGAAGATGCAGAGGTATCCAAGCTGCAGCGCCATGAACGCAAATGGTTCCGGAGAGCGGTGCAGATGGTGGCGCAGGACGCCTCCGGTTCATTAAACCCCCGCTTCACCGCAGCCCAAATCATCAGCGAGCCATTGGAAATCAACGGATGGAAGCCAGGGGCACGAACGAGTTCGCGCGTTTGCGAACTCATGAACGAAGTGGGACTGCTGGCGTCGTGGGTGGAACGGCGCCCGCTTGAGTTCAGCGGCGGTCAGCGCCAACGCCTCGCGATCGCGCGGGCCCTTGGGTTGCAGCCTTCCTTGTTGATTCTCGACGAGTCGCTGTCGGGACTGGATCTTTCGACGCAGGCGCAAATCTTGAATCTTCTGTTGGAGCTGCAAGAACGGCATCGACTGACTCTCCTGTTGATCTCTCATGATCTCGGCCTGGTCGGACAAGTGGCTGATTTCGTAGCTGTCATGGAAAAGGGGCGAATTGTGGAACAAGGACCGAGACAAAGAATTTTCGCTCAGCCCGAGCATCCCCACACGTGTGAACTCTTGAGTGCAGTGCGCGTCATTGAGTCGGGATTTCGAGCGGCGCAGGCGGGAGCGGGGCGATGAGATATGTCTGGAGGCGCTGTTTGCATTGCTTGTTGTTACTGATCGGAGCTTCGTTCCTGTGCTTCCTGTTCAGTACGTTGGCGCCGGGGAATTTCTTTGATGATATGAAGTTAAACCCGCAAATCTCGGCGACGACGGTTGCGGCCTTGCGAATACAGTATGGGATCGACCAACCGATGCCGGTGCGCTACCTGCGCTGGATGAGTTCTGTCGTGCGCGGCGAATGGGGCTATTCATTCGCGTATAACTGTCCAGTTCGAAGCCTGCTATTAGTGCGCGCACGAAACACGTTACTGCTGACCGTTCTATCAATGATCCTTGCATGGACAATCGCAGTTCCCGTGGGGGTGTGGTCCGCCTATCGCTCTGGACACTGGGAAGACCGCGCTGGGCAAGCGGGAGTATCCGTGCTTCTCTCGGTTCCGGAACTGGTTCTGGCATTGCTCCTCTTACTAGTTGCCGTTCGTACTCACCTCTTCCCGGCAGGGGGTATGGTTTCAGTTGACTTCGATTCGCTGACTCCAACCGCAAAGGCGCTCGACGTGGTCAAGCATCTGTTTGCGCCGCTCACGACTTTGGTATTGGCCAGCCTCCCCGTGCTCATACGGCACGTACGGGCAAGCATGATTGAAGTCCTGCAAAGCCCATTCATACAGGCGACGCGGGCTCACGGTATTGGGCAGATACGATTGTTGCTTCGCTTCGCTCTACCTGCTGCCGCAAATCCCTTGGCTTCACTGCTGGGCCTGTCAGTTGCAGGCTTATTGAGCGGATCGTTGCTGGTCGAGGTCATTTCCGGATGGCCAGGCCTTGGGCCTCTGCTGCTGGAAGCGTCTTTGGATCGGGATGTCTATGTGGTAATGGGAACAGTCATGGCCTCGACGATATTCATGATTGCGGGCAGCATCCTCGCAGACTTGTTGCTGGTAGCGGCAGATCCACGGGTGCGAACGAGCTAGAGATGAAAAACAGGGTGCCAATCATCGTGGCGGTGACGTTTCTCGCCGCATTACACCTGGTAATTTTTCTGGCCGGGTCTATCGCTCCTCATGATCCGACCGAACAAAACCGCGACTTTACGTTTGCTCCTCCCACTGCTATTCACTTCGTGGATGCTGGTGGGCATTTTCATTTCCGGCCATTTGTTTATCAGATAGTAAGCCGTCCGGAGGGGTTTAACGAATATCAGGAAAATCGCGAGCGGCAATATGCGATCCAGTTTTTCGTCGAAGGGTCTCAATACAAGGTTGCGGGATTTTTGCCCTGCCGAACGCACTTGTTTGGAGTGATGGGAGAAGGACAAATCTTCCTTGCGGGGACCGACGCCTACGGTCGCGATCAATTTTCACGGATCTTGTATGGCGGACAGATCTCACTTGCAGCCGGGGTACTTGCCACCGGAATTTCGCTTTTTATCGGTTTATGCATCGGTTGTGCCGCGGGCTTTTATGGAACGTGGGTCGACGATTCGGCAATGCGTTTCGTGGAACTCTTTCTGGTTCTGCCGTGGCTCTACGTATTGCTGGCCGTGCGTTCGTTCCTGCCCCTACACCTCGCTCCAGCACAAACTTTCTTTCTGTTAGTTGCAGTTATTGGTGCGATCGGCTGGGCACGGCCGGCACGATTGGTTCGAGGCATCGTCCTCAGCGCCAAGAACCGAGGCTATGTAAGAGCCAGTCGTGGATTTGGGGCATCGGATTTTCATCTCCTGCGGCGCCATGTTCTGCCTGAGACCTACGGAGTTCTGCTTACTCAGGCGGCGCTATTGATCCCGCAATACATCGTTGCGGAAGTCACGCTGTCATTCCTTGGCTTGGGATTGAGCGAGCCGACGCCAAGCTGGGGGAGCTTGCTTGCAACGTTGCAGCAATACCATGTGCTGGCCTCGTACTGGTGGATGTTTATGCCGGCCGTGGCGATGGTGATTGTAACTCTTGGTTACCTACAGGTGGCAAATGCTCTTCATGAACATATACAATCTGGCTCAATCTGACAGGTTGAGCCGCATGCGAACCGTCATTCATCAGTGGAGCTGTGGCGCAACCCTTCTTTTTTGCGGCCTGGCCTCGGCCGCGGCGACCAATCCTCAACCGATCCAGCATGGCGAGGAACTCTTTCTCAGCGGCGCCCCGGTTGGTCACTATGGGGGAAGGCTCGTCGTAGCGCAACGAAGCGAGCCAAAGACGTTAAACCCGGTAACCGCTGCGGATGCGCCATCCCGCGAGGTAATTGGGCGGATTACCGCTGACTTGATTCACATCAACCGTGCTACTCAACAGACTGAACCCGCGCTCGCGAAATCGTGGTCGTTGTCGAGAGACGGCCGGGTCTTCACCGTGAAACTCCGGCCCGGCGTTCGCTTTTCCGATTCGCATCGGTTCGATGCTGACGACGTCATATTTTCATTTCAGGTCTACCTGGATGAAAAAATTCATTCTCCACAACGCGATTTGCTGGTTGTCGGAGGCAAGCCTGTCTCGGTTGAGAAAGTCGATTCGTACACGGTTCGATTCACGCTGGCGCAACCGTACGCCGCCGCCGAACGGATCTTTGACAGCGTCGCCATCCTGCCCAAACATCTTCTGGAAAAATCCTACAAAGCCGGAAACTTTGCTCAGGCCTGGAGCCTGACTACTGCTGCCGACCAGATCGCCGGACTTGGTCCCTTTTGTGTGAAGCAGTATGTCGCCGGGCAGAAAATCGTCTTAGAGCGGAATCCGTACTACTGGAAAGCTGATCAGAATAAGAACCGGCTGCCCTATCTCGATGAGTTGGTTTTCCTGTTCGTCGGAAATGAAGACGCACAGGTGCTACGCTTCCAGTCGGGCGAAACGGATGTCATCAACCGTGTGGGCGCGGAGAATTATTCCTTGCTGGCGAAAGAGTCCAACAACGACCGAACCGAAGTTGTCGATCTCGGCCCCAGTCTGGAATACGACTTCCTGGTGTTCAACCTGAACGATCTCAAAGACAAAAACCTGCCTACGATCACAGCCAAGCAACAATGGTTTGAGGATTTGCGGTTCAGGCAGGCAGTTTCTTCGGCGATTGACCGCGAATCCATCGTGAAACTCGTATTTGGCGGGCATGGCGCGGCACTGTGGGGAAATGTGAGTCCTTCCAATAAGCGTTGGGTCGACGGAAGCTTGCCACATCCTGCAAAATCGCTTGATCATTCTCGCGAATTGCTGCGCTCTGCAGGATTTTCGTGGCGCGGCGATGGGCAACTCATCGATCAGTCGGGCAAAGCGGTCGAGTTCTCAATTGTTGCCAGCACGTCAAATGCTCAACGGATGAAGATGGCGACGCTCATCCAAGACGACCTGAGCAAAATCGGGATGAGCGTGCACATCGTTCCGCTGGAGTTTCATGCGGTGATCGATCGAGTTTTCCAGACCTACGACTATGAAGCCAGCATTATGGCGCTCGGAGGGGGCGATGCGGATCCAAATCCTGAAATGAATGTGTGGCTATCGAGTGGTGGAACGCATCTCTGGCATCTGGGAGAGACGAAGGCGGCCAGTGGTTGGGAAGCAGAACTCGACCAATTGATGCAAAAACAGATGGTGGAATTGAAGTACGAGAAGAGGAAGCATTTGTATGATCAGGCGCAGGAGATCATTGCGGCAAATTTGCCTTACATTTTCCTGGCTACTCCGGATGTCCTGGTAGGCGCCAAAAAGAGCGTGGGGAACTTTCAACCGGCTGTGCTCGATCCAAATACGCTGTGGAATGTCGAGCAGCTTTATAACCAGTCAGGAACCGGAACATACGTCGCCAGCAAGCCATGACTTCGGCAAAAACCGCGCCGGGCACTGGGTGGACCGACGATCGACTGGTCCGCGCCTGCCGTAAAGGGGATGCGGAGGCCTGGGCTGCACTCGTTGAGAAGTACAAGAACCTCATTTTTTCCATTCCGGTAAAGTTCGGCTTGCCTCCAGAAGATGCGGCCGACGTTTTTCAGACTGTATGTTCCGAGTTGCTGGTTGGATTGTCTGAGCTTCGGGAACCCAAGGCGCTTCCAAAATGGCTGATTCAAACCACCTACCATCAATGTCTGCGCTGGAAAAAGGAGAGAGCTCGTTTGCAGGTTGATGCCGAAATGGTCGAAGGCGAGGCAGCTCCCGCAGACGTATTGCCCGAGAGTATCCTCACTGAATTGCAGCGGGAACAAGGCGTGCGAGACGCCATTGCGCAGCTTCCCGAGCGCTGCGAGCGAATGGTCACGATGCTGTTTTTTGAAGATCCGCCGCGTCCATACGATCAAGTTGCAAAGCAACTTCAGCTGGCCACCGGTTCCATCGGATTCATACGGGGACGATGTCTCAAGAAGCTACGTCAGATCCTGGAGGAGAAGGGCTTTCGATGAGTTCTCCGGGTCCGCAAAGTATGCTGGCGTGGCTGAACGAGTTGCTTGCGCTAGATGGCAGCGATCAGCAAGAAGCCTTCTTATCGCTACACCCTACCCTGCTTCAAGCTGAACTCGTAGTCCAACTCAGCGATCGCGTGCGCGACGAAGTTCGGGTGGATGTCCAACGAGCCCTGCACACCGCTGACATTGCGCTCCTGATCGCGCGAAAGGTTGGCGACAACGAGGCAATGGCACGAGCGCTTCGGGCCAAGGCTAACGCTCTCTACGCCAAAGGCGAGCATGGCTCCGCTGCGGATCATCACGAGCAAGCTGCTGCACGCTTCGATGCTGCGGGAAAAACGCACGAAGTAGCTCGAACTCTAAGTAGCTCCATTCAGCCCCTATTGCTGAAGGGTGAATACAATCGGGCGTTTGCGGCGGCCGAGCGGGCCCACAAGATTTTCGCCGATGAAAACGACCAGTGGCGGCTTGCGCGGCTGGAGATTAACGTCGGCAACATTTACTACCGCCAGGACCGCTTCAATGAGGCCCTGGCATCCTATGAACGGGCTTACCGCGAACTGCCTGCCGATAAGGATCCTGAAGGTGTGGCGGCTGCTCTCAGCAACATGGCTACCTGCTACATCAGCGTGAATGCGTTCCCAAAAGCGCTGGATTCTTACCAGAAGGCGAGGCAATTCTGCGAAGAGCACAAAATGCCGCTGCTGGTCACGCAGGCCGACTACAACATCGCGTACCTGTATTACTTGCGAGGTGAGTACAGCCGGGCCATCGAGATGTTGCGTGCTACGCGTGGGAACGCGAAGGAAGTCGGTGACGCGTATCACCAGTCGCTTTGCAATCTCGACCTGTCCGAACTTTACCTGGAACTCAACCTGAGCAGCGAGGCTGCGGACCTCGCGGAACAAGGCCGCATTGGCTTCCGAGACCTGGGCATGGGTTATGAAGAAGCGAAATGTATGGCGTTCGCGGCCATGGCAGCAGGCCAGCAAGGACACGCATTCCAGGGGATTGAACTATTCACGAAATCGCGCGAGATTTTTGTACGCGAAAAAAATCGTGCGTGGCCTTCGCTGATCGATTTGTATCGCGCGCTGCTTTTCTTCAACGAAGGACGTTGGTTTGAAGCGCGGAGGTACTGCTCGGAAGCCCTGGAATCGCTCCAGGCTTTGAACATGGAGAACAAAGCGGTGCTGGCCCAGCTGTTACTAGCCAGAATTGGGTTGCGTACCGAGGACCGCGA
>Ga0335069_10005260_pt1 | contig 19058 bp, 17 predicted proteins | sample Lox_Sample_11_FD_206714 | JGI IMG/M metagenome (GOLD analysis project Ga0335069, IMG submission 206714) | Soil microbial communities from Loxahatchee National Wildlife Refuge, Florida, United States - Lox_Sample_1.1 | ecosystem: Environmental > Terrestrial > Soil > Wetlands | place: USA... | reverse complement strand
AAGGAGGCGCTTTGCAAAATCTGCACCTGAGTGGCAATCTCATCCTCGGTGTATCCACCGTTCTGGTTGGAGGTGGGGCTTACGTCCCGCATATGCAGGAAGTCTTCGTTCATCCCCTCGATTTCAATCAGAGTGCTTGCCCGGTAGACCGGGGTCTGCGGCAGCGTGTAGAGCAGGCCGGCCAGCATTCCCAGGCACGTGATGACGATTACCGCGCCTCTTCTTCGCTGGACGATCCGCCAGTACTCCAGCAGGCCGCCCGAGGGCACCTCGCCCGCACGCGCGCCAGCCGGCCCCGGGGTGAATCTTTGATGAGAGAGAACGCGCCCGCCGGGGTTCGGCCCGGAGCCTTTGTGGGGGTCGGGCGGGATGGGCGTCAACGCCGTTCCAGGTATTTCCATAATCATTCCTACGGAATGCGGTAGACCAAGGCGCTGGCGGCCAGGGTTGCTACATCGCTCATTTTGGCTAAGGTTTTCTTGGGGGTGCTGGAGGGCACAAAGAGGATATCGCCGGATTGCATGCCGACGTCCGGGGCCTTCCCGCGGAGAATGGCGGTCAGGTTGATGGGGATTTCAATATGGCTCGCCCCCCCTGGCGCGGAGCGGAGGATCTTGGTGTTCTTCGTGGAAGCGCCGGGGCCCGTGCCGCCCGCCAGGGAGAGCGCCTGCAGGACCGAGAGCGTGGATCTTTGCTGGAGCACGAATCCTCCCGCGCGGAGCACCGTGCCCACCACGTAGATCATTTCGCCGCGCGGGACGGTGATCTCATCGCGCGGGCAGAGCACGATATTCTGGGCGGGGTTCTTGGCCTCGAGGATGTCCTTTGTATCCACTTCGGCCGTCGAGTAGTCGCCGCTCGGATCATCCGTGGCGGAGGGCAGCGGAATCCGTCCATACTCGCGGCGGCGCACGATCTTCACCGTGTAGCCCGCGTCGTCGCTAAGGCCGCCGGCGGCGGACAGCGCATCCACCAGCGTGGTCCGCCCTTCCAGTTGGATGACGCCCGGGTTCCGCACCGCTCCCAGGATGGATACCGGCTCGCGGCGGAACGAGACGATGCTGACCGTCACCTGCGGGTTCTTGAGGATGGTCTTGAACATCCCCGCGATTTCTTCTTCCAGTTGCTCGATGGTCAGTCCGGCCGCCTGAATTCGGCCCGTCACCATGGGAAGCTTGACGTTGCCGTTCAGGTCGATGCGATAGACCTTGTCGCTCACTTCCGGGACGTTCAGCACGGTGACCGAAATTTGGTCGTCCGGGCCGAGCACGTACGCCGCTTTGGCGTCGTGATCCACCACCGGGGGCGGCACAATCGGGGTGCTTCCCGCGCTAGGCATGATGGCCGGCGCGGAGGTCGGGCCGGGGGCTGGCGCTTGCCCGGGCAAGAGGCCGGCCGCGGCCAAGCAGATGGCCGCCGCGCCAACTGCGGCAAGCAGATTCCTTGGGAAATGGTTCCTCATGGCGTTTTCCTCGGAGACGGTTCCAGGGCCATGGCGCGCGTGAGCCGGGAAACCTCGCCTTCCAGCATCGCCACCTTGCCATGCAGGTGCTCGACTCGGTCCTCAAGGTTGGAGCCGTGGGTAAATCCCTCGCCGACAACGCGATGCATGGCTTCGCGCGCGAACTCAGACAAGCTGCGCACACCGTGAGATGTATAGATCGACTTCAAGCTTTCGTATTCTTCCTCGGACAGACGCAGACTGATGATTCTGGTCTTACGCGTGGGCATGATTAGCCGCCCTCCAGTGAGACGTATTAACTTAACGGCGATGATCGGATGTAGGCCGGACCCAGTTGCGGTCTATTTCAACCGCGACTGAGCGTTGGAGCAGGGAAACGGAGACGACCAGACGGTACTGGCCCTTGAAGCTGACGATGATGCCTTCCACGCCCGAAAGCGGACCGTGTTCCACGGCCACGTACTGCCCTTCGCGGAGGAACGGCCATGGGCCGATAACCGCGCCGGAAGCCACCATGCCGCGGACCGACGCTATCTCCCATTCGTCCACCGGAATGGGTCCGGTGGCCGAGCCGACGATGGATACCACGCCCGGGGTGGTCAAAATGGGCAGGCGCTGGGCGGCGTCGAAACGGCAGAAGGTATACCCTCGGAACAGCGGGGCCTCGATTTCCTTCACCCGGTCAGACCAGCGGCGCCGGGTGCGGTACGTCGGAAGGAACGCCTCGTAGTCCTTATTGGTGAGCGCCGTGCTGACTGCCCATTCGAAATTCGACCGGACGCGCACGGCATACCACGCCAGCGACGCCTCCGTGACGAGCGCCGATGGGCACGCTACCGCCATTTCACCCCCACTTTTTGGACTCAAGACGTAATCTTTGAATTGTATCATTCCAGGGGGCTGGATCGGCGAATTCCGTAATACTGCGTTCGACATGAGAGTACTATTACTGCCACCGGTGAGTTCTTCTTATGCATTGAAAAACAATTACTTATCGAAAATCATATCTTTCGATTCCCCAAACGCCGCAGGCAGCCAGCAGCCCGTAGACGGCGCTACTGTACTACATTCACTTGACAATCCCAATAACCCCTGGTCAAAAAGAATATACTGGGGCGGGAACTTTTTCCCGCGCGGATGCAATGGAGAGTAAATCGTCGTGATGGGCACGAGCGACGAAGAACTATATAAACGAATCCGTCAGGGCGATCGTGAAGCGTTGGCCGAGCTTTACGAACGGCGGGAGCCTGCCTTGTACCGGTACGCGCTACAACTTTCCGGCAATCCGGCCATAGCAGAAGAGGCGGCGCACGAGGCGTTCCTGCAACTGATTCAGCCGGAAGCCCGTTTCGACGTGCGCAAGGGATCGCTGCAGGCGTACCTCTATGGCGCAGTCCGGAACCTGACCCGCGTGGCGCAGCGGGCACAGAGCGCAGCGGCGCTCGGAGACGCCCAGGTGGAAGACGGACTGGTCCAGGCCTTGATCGAGGGCGAAACCACGCGCGCCTTGGCGGTGGCCGTGCGGAACCTACCTTCGGGATATCGCGAAGCCGTCGTCCTTTGTGACCTGGAGGAGCGCAGTTATGAGGATGCGGCGAAATTGGTGGGATGTCCGGTGGGCACCATCCGTTCGCGACTGTTCCGGGCCCGGCGGTTGCTGGCCGCCAAGCTGAGGAACTACCGGATGACTCCGGAGAAGGTGGCGAGATGAAGACCGAAGACTGCGGGAAGTGGCGGGACGCGCTTTCCGAATCCGCCCGCAGCGGCGAGCAGCCGGGAGGACGCCTGAATGCGCACCTGGCGGTTTGCCCCTCTTGCGCGGAGCGGTGGAACTCGGAGCGAGCCCTCTCCGCCGAGTTGCGGGAGCTGCGCGCGGCCCTGGCCGGGGAGCGCTCCGCGGATGTCTGGCGGTTGCGCCTGATGGCTGAGTTCGCCCGGATGGAGCGGCCTTCGGCGCGCCCGTGGCTGCGCTGGGCCTGGGTCCCGGCCTGCGCGGCGCTGCTGATGGCGGCGGGCGCGCAACTCTGGCTGTCCATGCCGGGGCGAGGGTCCGCGGCCAAGCTGGAGGCCAAGGTCCAGACCGCGGCGGCGGTTTCCGCGCCGGACGCGGACGAGGATAACGGTTTCATCCCGGTGCCCTACGCCCTGCCTCTGGCAGCGGGCGAGTCCGTGCGTGTGGTGCGCCGGGAACTGAACGGGGCGGATCTGGTGCGCATGGGAATCGACGTCCCCAGCGCTTACGCCGCCGATCTCTCGAACGATTTTGAAGCGAATGTGGTTCTGGGCGAGGACGATTTGCCGCGCGCCGTGCAGTTGGTGACGGACGTGGATCCTTCGGCCGACATGGGGCTATAGGTAGGCAGGAGAAGGACGATGAAACGCTTGGCGTATGCGTTATTGGCTGTGATCTCCGCGGCGGTGGCTTTACCGGCGCAGGGGAGGTTTGCGGGCGGGTTGCGCGGCGGCCCTGGTCCGGGGTTCGGTCCCATGGGTGGGCGTTTCGGCGCGGAGGAGCGCGTCACCGGCGCGCCCTATTCGGGAGTCCGCACCACATCCATGCAGGAGACCCTCGCCAACGGCAACGTTATCTCCCGCCAGGAGCAGTCCAAGGTGTACCGCGATTCAGAGGGCCGCGTGCGCGTGGAGACCACCACAACGAACACCGTCACGGGTAAGACGCACACCTCCGTGACCATCACGGACCCGGTGGCCGGCGCATCCTATATGCTGGATCCCGAGGCCAAGACCTATACGCGCGCCATGGCGCGCATGTTCTCCCGGCCGGCCGGGGCGGGTTCGGACGGCTCGGCCTCGGTCGCCGTTCCCGGGCGCCGCGGCGGGAACCGGGCTCAGACGCCGGGCCGCGGGCGTGGCAGCGCGGAAGTTCAGAGCGAGGATCTCGGCATACAGTCCGTGGAAGGGCAGCCCGCCACGGGGACCCGGATGACGGAAACCATCCCGGCGGGCGGCATCGGCAACCAGCAGCCGATACAGGTTGTCCGTGAAACCTGGGTTTCCACCGTGCTGCATGTCCCGGTGATGATCAAGACCTCCGATCCGCGATTCGGCTCCACCACCATGGTCCTCTCCAACGTGACGATGGGCGAACCCGACCCCGCCCTGTTCCAGCCGCCGTCGGACTATACGCTGGAAGGAGGCCGCGGCGCCAGGGGCGCCGGACGCAGGCCGCCGGCGCAATAGCTCCCGCCGAGTCATCGATTCCCCGCATAGCCGGGACCTTCCAGAGCGCCACGCCAACAGGTGGACGGCTACACGCATTTTTGCGGACTCCTACATCGATCGTGGGAGTACCGATTCGCCACCGCGGCTCATCTACAGATACGACCGCGGAAGGAGTTTGTAAAATGGCGAACGCGGAACGAGACCCCCGCGCGAGCGCCAGGAGCGCCGCTTTTCTGCTTCTGATGCTTCTGATCGGAACGGTGTTGGCTTGGGCGGCCCCAGATCCGGCTGCGCCGATGACGCCGTCGGCTCTGGACGATCTAGTGGCTCCGGTGGCTCTTGATCCCGATCCACTGCTCGGCGAACTCTTGGCCGCGGCCACGTATCCAATGGAGATCGCCGAGGCGGATCAATGGGTGCGGGATCACGCAAGTTGGAAGCCTTCCAAGCTCATGGATAAGGCCAAGAAACAGAAGTGGGATCCGAGCGTTCAAGGCTTGGTCGCTTTCCCCGATGTCCTCCAGCAATTGGCGCAGAACATGACATGGACCACGCAACTGGGAAACGCCTTCCTGGCGCAACAGGCGGATGTGATGGCGGCCGTGCAGCGCATGCGGGCGCAGGCTATGGCGAAAGGGACTCTCCGCACTACGCCGCAAGAGACCGTCACCTCCTCTGACCTGAATGGACAGACCGAGATCAGTATCGAGCCGGCGGATCCGAACGTTTGGTATGTGCCGGATTACAACCCGGCGTATGTTTGGGGACCTCCGATCTGGGGAGCTTATCCGGATCTGATGTACCCGGGGATCGACGCAGGATTCGCGTGGTATCCAGGCATTGACCTAGGCCTTTGCTTCGGCGGCTGGGGCGGCTGGGGTTGGGGCGGGTGGGGCTGGACTCCCGACTGGTACGCGGGAGCAATCGTCACCGACCATTCCTTCTTTCACCGCTTCGGGTTCCGGGCGAATTGGGGCGAAGCCGGCGCGCTGGGGCGTTCGACTTGGGTTCATGACCCAATGCACCGGATGGGAGTGCCGTATGCGAATCGCGAAGTGGCTACGCGGTTTCTGGCGAACCCCGCCATTCGTGGCGGAGCCAGCATGAACCTCCGGGCAAGGCCGGCCGCCCCCGCGCAGCATTTTGGAACTCCGCAGTTCGAGCAGCGAGCCTGGACGAACAACCACAGCGTATTCGGCGGATACCACGACGGCGCCATGACGCGCATGCAAAGCGACCACGGTTTCGCCAGCATGGGGGCGGTACGGGCCTCCGGCGGCGGCATGCGCATGGGAGGCGCGATGCCCATGGCCAGGCCCATGGGCGGCGGAATGCGCGCGGCTCCTGCGGGTGGTATGCGCGGTGGTGGAGGGAGGCGCTAAATGGACGGCAGGTTTTTCCTTTTGGCGGCCGCCGCAACGTTCTCCACGTCATTGGCCGCGCAACAGCGCTTCGACTCCCCGGAGGCGGCGGCGCAAGCGATAGTCGCCGCGGCTGAGCATCACGATGCGGCGAGACTCGCGGCAATTATCGGCCCCAGCGGCAAGAATGTGCTCACTTCGGGCAATCCCACTCAGGATCGCGCCGAGCAGACCGAGTTTGCGCGGATGGCGGCGGCGAAGCACCGTCTGGAAGTCTCCGCGGCGCATCCGAACCGCGCCATTCTAGCGATTGGCGATGACGATTGGCCCTTCCCGGTTCCGATTGTCCGGAAGGATGGGAAGTGGAGTTTCGACGCGAGCCAGGCGGCGACGGAGATGCACGCGCGCCGCATTGGTTCGGACGAACTCGACGCCATTGAGGTCTGTTACGGGTACGTGGACGCGCAGAAAAAGTATGCCGCGGAGGATCGCGACGCGGATGGGCTGCTTGAATATGCCCCGCGCCTGATGAGCAGCCCCGGCAAGCATGATGGGCTGTATTGGAAGGACGCCGCCGACCCGCTGATACCGGAGGGCTTGGCCGAGGCTGGATGGGACGGCCTTCATAAGGGGACTGGCCGTCCTTATCACGGGTATTATTTCCGGATACTCGACGGGCAGGGCGACCATGCGCCCGGAGGCGCTCACAACTACGCCTTCAAGGGTGAGTTGCTGGGCGGTTTCGGGCTGGTGGCGTGGCCGGCGGAGTATGGCGTCAGCGGCATCCACACTTTTGTGGTCAATCAAGACGGAAAGATCTACCAGAAAGATATTGAGCCGGCGCGCGGAAAGGCGGCAGCGGCCGTCACACGCTACGATCCGGACAGTTCCTGGGATCCCGTCGACTGACAGCCAACCGACTGGGAGCGGCGCCCCGAAACTGGCTGCCGGTCCGTGCGCCGGCTGAGATTACCAGCTATGACCGGCCACCGGCTCTCGCGTTAGCGCCACGATGTGCGGGGCGGCCAGGCGGCGAAACTCGGCGGTCTTCATGTGAATCACTTCGCGGTGCGTTCCCGCATTGAAGGCGATCGTGTCCTGGCCGGCCAGTTGGCTGTCTAGATAGACCTGCAACCCGTAGGCGGGCCCGAGCGGCGGCATGGCGCCAATTTCGCAGTCGGGGAAGAGCTTCGATAATTCGTTCTCCGTGGCCAGCCGCGCCTGCGAAAGGCCCAAGACGGGACGAACCTCGTGGAAATCCGCCAGCTTGCTGGCCGGAATAACGACCATCTGGTAGGCTCCATCGCCAAAGACCACCACCGTCTTGGCAACCTCCCTTGCAGGCAGGTGTTCGGCAGCCGCGACCTCGCGCGCTGTGAAGGCTTTGGGATGGATGGTTAGGGTGAACTCCGCCTGGTGGGATTCCAGAAAAGCGCGGAGCCGATCGGAAAGCGGCATAGCAACCTCCGCTGCCTGGATTATACGCCCATCGCGTTTGGGTGGGTTGAAATTGTCCAATCGCGATTTCCCTTCATCGGATTGCCAAGCCCATCCGGAAGCCCCAGTAATGTTCGACGAAGCCGAAGTATGAGTAGTAGCGCTCGGCGTGGACATGGTCCCGAAACTCGGCGCGCACGCCGAAGTGTTTGGCGGCCCAATAATTCAGGCCCCCGCCAAAATAATACAGATTGACGTGTCCGTCCCGGAAGATTCGCGAATAGCCTCCTCCGGCGAAAGGGTCGAGCTTCCGGTCTTTGCGGTGGAGGAAGTGGTAAGAGCCTCCGGGCGAAAAAACCCCGACGACGCAGTCGGAAAAGCACTGGCGAGGCCACAGTCCTCCGATCTCGATGTTGCCCGCGATGCCTTTCGCGATGACGGCGTCCACGCCGAAGCCTGCGTGAAGCGTCATGGAGGTGTAGCCCATTGACGACACTCCCCCCGGCGCGAAGAACACGTAACCGCTGGAGCTCTGCGCCACACCCGCCGCGGCTGCCATGAGCAGAAGGACCACCAGCTTTTTGCGCATCGAATTCTCCTTCCCTGTCTGTATTGCGGCGCTTGCCCGCGAAACGGATCGGACAGTGACTTTCGGCCGTCTACAAGTAATCCGGCGCCACAAAGCGGTAACCGACGGCGACGGTGGCGCCGAGCGCCATCTGGCTGTGTCCAAGCGGGCCGTCGTTCCAGTCCTGCAATCGAAATTGAGGCCGCACGAACAGGCCATGAGTCACGCGGATCGTCACTCCCACTCCGGTTTCCAGAAAGAGGTAGTTCTTGGAGACGCCCTGGGTTCCGCCGATGCCGAAGAGGAGAAAGCTGGGCCGCACGCTGCCCGTGCGTTTCTCCAGCAAGAAGTTCATCACGCCGGTATTCAAGCAGCGCGCCACTCCGGGCGTGGGCGTGCGCCACTGCTGGAACTCTGCCTGCATGCCTATCAAGCCGGAATACCCTCCGAACCCAGCGCCGAAGAAGCCTCCGCCGCCGCTTGCCTTCGGCGCCGCGCCGTACAGGCCGGCGCTACTTTCGGCGGCCCGGCCGTAAGATCCGATGACGTAGACCTCCATGGTCCTATCGTCATCCTGCGAGAAGGCTGGCGCGGCGAAAAAGGCCAGCGCCGCCAGGGCCGCCGCTGTTCTGAGAGGTGTTTTCACGTTTCCTCCTTTCCGCATCAGTGATGGCGCGCGGTGGCGCGCTTCACGTCCGGCCAGAACTCGCTGGCCAGGTTCCCCAGAAGGTCGAGACCGATGGTGGCCGCGCCCTGCTCCAGACCGGAGGGAACTGTGTTCAACCTGTCCGGGTACCATTCGTTGGAGAGCATGGCAGCGCCAACCGCGCTGCCGAATCGCCAGACCGAAAATCGCGTGCGGCCGGCGTCTGTGCGCGTGAGCAGAGTCTCCCGCGCCGCATGGCCGGCGCGAACCAGAACGTCCCCACGGCCCGCGCGGCGGTAGCGCGGGTCTTCCTTCAGGCCGGAATCCAGGACGAAAGCAAACACGTTGCGGATGGCCGTGGCGCCGGCCGCGGAAGCCACGCGCTCGCCGTAGGAGATCCCTCCCTGTCCCCATTCGCGGGGGACATCCATGGCGTGGAGCGCCCCGGCATAGGCCGCCGTCTCCGCGACAAACGACAGGCTGGCGGTCTGGCACCAGTGGAACCGGAGCTTGCCGGCTACGCTCAAGGCATCGCCGGCCGTCTCTGCGGCCCGCGCGGCGCCCGCCAGGGCTAGCGCACCGGCCAGAACTCCCAGCGCGCGCGGAGTGAGACAGCGCATCGTTTCCTCCTGTCTCTCTTTGCGGCATTTCCTCCCAAAACGGCTCACCCCGGAACGGTCTTGGGGCGGCGTGTGCTATGCTTAACCAGATATCGGGTAACGGGACCCTGTTATGGCGGTATCACTGACCCCGGGAAGCCAATCGCAAGAGCCGGCGGAAGGTCCCGAATTGGCCGCGGTCCTGTACCGGGAGCTTCGCCGCGCCGCCGCTGCTTGTTTGCGAGGTGAGCGGCCTAACCATACCCTCCAGCCCACCGCCCTGGTCAATGAGGCTTACCTGCGGCTCGCCGCGCAGCACCAGACGGTATGGAGCGACCGCTTGCAGTTTCTAGCCGCGGCGTCGCATCTGATGCGCGAAATTCTGGTGGATTACGCCCGCGCGCGCAACCGCGTCAAGCGCGGGGGCGGCCAAACGCCGGTCCGAGTGGAAGACGCCCGGGAATTGGCCGCGGCGCCGGATGTCAACATGTTGGAACTGGACGAAGCGCTCGACGCGCTCGATCAGGTCGATTCGCAACAGAGGAAGATCGTCGAATTGCGCTATTTCGGCGGCTTAAGCATCGAGGAGACGGCCCGGGCTTTGGGCGTCTCGCCGGCTACGGTTAAGCGCGACTGGCGGATAGCCAGAGCGTGGCTGCACCGGGAACTCAGCCCGCATGCCGTCCGGGAGCCCTGAAAGCCGTCTTAGGGCGATCCTGGAAGCCGCGCTCGATATGCCGCCGGCGGAGCAGGCCGCCTTTCTGGAGGCTGCTTGCCAAGGAGAGCCGGATCTCAAGGCCGAGGCGCTCTCTCTGCTGGAGCATGACCGGGCCTCGGCTGAATTTCTGGCCACGCCCGCGATGGAAGCAGCCGAGCCCATGCGCTTGCGTCCCGGGAGCCGTCTGGGCCCTTATGAGGTCATCGAGGCGCTTGGGGCGGGCGCGATGGGTGAAGTCTACCGGGCGCACGACCCGCGGTTCGGGCGCGATGTAGCCATTAAGCTGCTGCCCGCGGCGTTCGGACATGACGAAGCCCGATTGGCGCGTTTCGAGCGCGAAGCCCGCGCGGCCGGCTCTTTGAACCACCCGAACGTTCTCACCGTACACGATTTCGGATGCCAGGACGGGACTCCTTACTTGGTTTCCGAGTTGCTGCGCGGGGAGACCCTGCGCGCACGCCTGCAACGGACAGCGCTCTCTCCGGCCACAGCCGCGGCCTACGCGGCGCAGATCGCTCGCGGATTGGGTGCGGCGCACGCCGTGGGAATCGTCCATCGCGACCTAAAACCGGAGAACGTCTTCGTAGTGCGCGGCGGCGGACTGAAGATTCTGGATTTCGGCCTGGCTCAGTTGCCGGAAGAGCAGTGCGAGAAGGCTGATGGCCTCCCCACCGAAGCAGGGGCCGTGGTGGGCAGCCCCGGGTATCTTTCGCCGGAGCAGATACGCGCGGAACCGGCGCGAGCCGCGTCAGACATCTTCAGTTTGGGCGTGATCTCTTACGAGATGCTTGCGGGGAAGAGGCCGTTTCCCGGCGCTACCTGGGTGGAGGAGATGAACGCGACGTTGCACGCGGAAGCGCCGCCCCTCCCGGCTAATATGGCGGGCATCGCCGATCCGAACGGTTTGAGGCAAGCGGTGGAGCGGTGCCTGGCCAAGCAGCCAGAGGAGCGCTTCGAATCCGCACGCGATCTGGCCTTCCTGCTGGAAACGCTGGCGGGGCGTTCCGTGCCGCGACTGCCGCGCCGCCGGCGGCGCACAGCGCTCTGGGCCGCGGCCGCGGTGCTATTGGCGGGGGTTGGGCTGGCGATTTTCTTTCCCCGCCATGCGGCGCCCCCAGCCTATGAACGGCTCACCTTCCGCCGCGGAACGGTGTCAGCGGCCAGATTCACCTCCGGGGATGAGGTTGTCTATTCGGCGGCTTGGGATGGCGCGGCGTGGGGAATCTTCCAGACCCGCTCTTCCGGCCAGGCATCCGCACGTCCCCTGAGCCGCGGCGGCGCCATGCTCTTTTCCGTGTCCCGGGACGACAGGCTGGCGCTTTGCCTGCCGCGGCGCCAGACGCAGCACGGCGTCATCGGATCCCTAGTGGAAGCGCCCCTCTCCGAGGGCGGGGAACTCACGCGAGCCGAGGACGTATCGGCCGCGGATTGGTCTCCGGGCGGCGCGCTTGCCGCTGTGCGGGTGGATGACGCAGGGAGATCCCGAATCGAGTACCCGCTGGGCAGCGTGGCGTATGCGCCGCCCTACGCCGCAGGCTACATCGATGCGCTGAGAGTGTCGCCGGACGGAGGCGAAATCGCGTTTCTGGAGCACCCCCTGCCAGACGACTCGGCTGGTTGGGTGGCCACCGTGCGCCTGGCCGACAAGATGTACCGCAAGATCTCCGGGCGGTACAACTCGATGCGCGGTCTTGCCTGGAGCGCGGACGGGAAGGAGGTTTGGTTCGCAGCCGCGCGCCAGGGGATCAACATGGCGCTCTGGGCCGCGCGGCGCTCAGGGGGGAAGGAGCGGCGGGTCGTCTCCTTTCCGTCGTACGCCAGCATCGAAGACATTGCCAGGGACGGCCGCATGCTCATCTCGTTTCATTCGCTGGATGCCTCCATGGTGCGCGTTTCCAAGGACGGAAAGGCCGAGGATCTGGCGTGGCACGACCAGTCCCAGGTGCGCGACATTTCGCCCGGCGGCCTCATTCTGTTCTCCGAGAGCGGCGACGCCACACGGCAGGATTACGAGGCGTACGTGCGGGGCCCCGGCCGTTCCTCGCCGGCCACATATCTGGGGATGGGTATGCCCTTGGCGATTTCGGGAGATGGCCGCTGGGTGATAGCCAATCCCGCTAGCCCGGCGGGCGCGCCCGCCGCCCTCACTCTGCTTCCCGCCGGCCCAGGCGAGAGCCGCAGGTTCGGCGCGGATGGCATCGATCACCTGGGCGCGGCATGGCTGCCGGATGGGAAGCGATTTCTCTTCGCGGGATCGGCGGCGGGGCAGGGCGTCAAATACTACGTGCAATCCGCCGGCGGCGGGGCTCCGCGCGAGATCACTCCGGCGGGAGTCTACTACGAGAGGCGCAGCCCCATCGTAATTTCGCCGGCCGGCGATGCGGTGGCGGCGCTGGATGCCGATGGCCGCATTGCGGTTTACCCCGTCGAGCCGGGAGGCCAGGCCGGAGAGACGCGCATCGAGCCCGGGTTTACGCCGCTACAGTGGTGTCCGGATGGACGGCTGGTGGCGTACCGCTACTATGAGCCGGACCAGCGCCTGTGGAAGCTCAATCTCCGCACCGGCGCGGCCGAGCCGTGGAAGGATCTCACGGCAGACCCGGTGGGCCTTCTGGATGTGACTCCAATCAGGATCAGTCCCGATTGCAGGTCCTACGTTTATTCACCGCTGAATGCGCTGTCGAAGACCTACGCCGTGTCCGGGCTGCGGTGAGGGGCTTGAGGCGACGCCCAGCAGTTTCTATCGAGGCTGCGAGATTGGACCGCTTCGGCCAAGCGCTTGGCGGCGACGTTAGAAGACTGTTCAGGGCGCGAGACGGCGGAAGGCGCGCTCGCCACGGAAACGATCTGCCGGAAGTAACGGCGTTGTACGATAGGCCTTGAACCCGTAACGGCCCGGCAAACGATGCGGGAGTGCGCGAGGTTCTATGAAGGCGAAGTTTTCGTGAGCCAGGTATTCATTCCGTTTCTCGACGGCATGCTCGATTGCGACTGCGCAGCTTCCGGCTCGCCTTGCTGTCAACGGGGTTTGTTAGTCGCCAACCAGGCTGAGCGGGATGTGCTGCTGCTTGAGTATCCCGACATGGGGATGTTCCTGCTGAACGATTCCGGCGGCCAGTACGCGTTTCAAAAATTCTCGCCATGCTGGTTTCTGGATGACGCCGGGATGTGCCGAATTCACGCCAAGCACGGCTACGCCCTGAAGCCGCTCACGTGCCGTTTACACCCCTTCTATGTTTTTGCGTGCGGCGGGGAGCATGTTGTCGTGCCACACGGCTGCGAGCCGCTGAGGGTCGTGAGGCCCGGCCAAACGAGCAGGTTCGACCAAAGAGTTGTCCTGGCGAACGCGGAGGAGGCGATCCGGCTGGGCGTTTTCGAAACGGAGTTTGGGCTGCCGCCTGGGCGCCTGGAAGTCGAAAAGGAGGTTCTGGCAGCCTCTTCGGCGTATCTGGACCGCGCGACTTACGTGGATTTCGCCGCGTACCAGATTGCGATGTCCCGAGGCTCATCCGCCTCCGATGCGCGAGCGCGGCTGAACGAGATGCTGCGCCTCTGGAAGAGGTACCTGGGCTCCGAGGATCTCGACCTGGAATCCAGGGAATTTACCCGCGATTTGACCGCGGTCACCCCTCTGCTCCGGGTTTCCGCCGAGTGTCTTTGGGGAATGGATGCAGAGTCGATCGCGATGGCTCTGCTGGCGCTCTATTTCTGCCTGCTGATGTACTCCCGCGGCGGGCCGCGAGAGGCTTATGTGGCGACATACAGCAAGATGCTGCCGGATATCCCATTGGGGCTGATTCATCTAACGGAACAAGACCTGCAGGTGGCGAGCCAACCGGCGGACAGGAAGATTCGCTGGGTTCGCACACTGCGAAAGCTCCACTCGGGGGAGCCAAACCAGGCGCGAACACCCCGGGGTTGAAACGCGCATCCGCCTGGCGGGATTCAAAGCCATTCACTGCCTTCTCGGCGAGCATGGCCGGGTGCGCTGGGGACTTCGCCCTCTGCTACTAGGGTGAAGCAAAAGCCCGGGGAAACCGCTACTCCAAGCGGAACAGCTTTACTCGCAGCATCCCGATCACGCCGTTGCCCGGCAGTCCGCGTCCGGCTTCATCGCCATTGAGCCGGCGGCCAGCGATCCACTTCCCGTTTTCGTAATGCCCTTCATCCTTATAGCCGACCACAGCGCGGCCGGGGCCGGATTCCACGGCAAAGGTGGGCGTACAGTTGGAGCCCACGAACAGGAACTCATCGGGTGCGATGTTGGCGATAAGCGCGAAGGGTTCGGTTGCGGGCGTCTCGCAAGCATTGAAAGCGCCCGTGCAGTTCGCGCCTAACGGGGCCGGAGCGGCGGCAGGCGCGGCGGCGCCGCGCCCTCCACGGCCACCCCGGCCGAACCCTGCGCGGCCGATGGTGATTTTGTAGCCACCGAGGGACACGGTCTCCGGTTGGTCGCCATCCACGAGAACGGCTGTTACTTTGCCGGCCGCCTGCCATGCCGCCAACTGTGTATCGAATCCGCCGAGAAGCTTGTTCAGGTTTGCAAACTGGCCCTCGGTGGGCGCATCCTCAACGCCGAACACCGAAACCCCCATCGCCGAAAGTTTCCCAATGGCATACAAATCATTTGCCGGTATATTCCGCGATTCGGGGAAGAAGAGCGGGTTGCCAGCGCGGGTGTAAAGCGCGCTGATTTCCTTGAACTCCTTGTCATAAATATCCGGCGCGAGGAAGTCGAGGGCGGGCGCAGCGGCGTGGTAAATGTCCATGACGCGGGCGACCGGACCTCCGCTCGGATATGTTCCCGGGTTGGGCGTGCCCGTCACCCCGTAGATCCATGCGTTCGCGAACATGGGGATGTTCCACTCGGCCTTGCCCGCCTGGGTAATCCGGTTCAGGCAGCGGGCGTAGAAATAGGCCATGAAGATCTCGCCGGCGCGCGCATCGTCGCCGAAAACCTCGGCCCAAGTCCCGGAGGATTTGTACCCGTTGCGTTCCCAGACTTCCTGCAATTCGGGCAGCAGACTGGCCTTATTCTTCGTCAAGAACGCCATCAGGTCGGCGGGTACGGGCTTAGCCCAGGCGGCTTCCGCCAGCGGCGACCGGTCGCGGGTATCGCCCGTGATACCGACTTCATTCTCCACCTGCATCATAATGACGGTGTGTTGCGGGTCGATGTTGCGAATGTGGCGCATGAGCGCGGCGTAGGCGCGCGCGTCAGCCGCCACGTTCTGCTCGGCGAACGCGCTCAACTCGCCGTTGTAACGGTCACTTACGCCGCGGCCTGCACCGCCGGCGCCGCGGCCCGCGGAGGGCCGGATCTCCATTACGGGGAAGCGGTTCGGGTCCTTCTTCACCCAGATCGGTGCGAGGCCCGAGGCGACTTTCCAGGCGCCGAACCAGACAAAACCCAGGTGTATGTTGCGCTTGCGCGCTTCCTGAATCTGCGCATCGACAAGGGTGAAATCGAACTTCCCCTCCTGGGGTTCCAGCAGTTCCCAGCTTACGGTTCCGATCACCGTATTGAGATTCAGCTTCGCCAAGTGGTCCCAAATCGGTTTCATGTACTCCACGCTGGAAGCGCTGGAGTTGTGCAGTTCGCCCGCCAACATGATAAACGGCTTGCCATCGACGAACATCTGCTTCACCGCGCCGTTTTGCGCGATCCGAGGAAGCGGGGCGGCGCCCTTTGGGACCGCGGGGGCCGCCTGCGGCTGCGCCACCAGCGCAGCCGGAAGAGCAAACAGGAAACAAACCGCAAAGCGTCTCATATCAACTCCGACGTTCGAACTGCCTGGCCCTGGTTGTTGGTTGCGTCTCTTCCACATTACGGACCCACGATATCAGTTTTCCTGTCAATAGGAGCATTGAAGATGCTCCGGCGTCCCTTTCCCGTGCGATCGAGGCATCCTACGGTATGGGTTTACGCCGCTGCCGTGGTGTCCGAATGGGCAGCCGGTGGCTTACGTCCAGTAGTTTCTATCGAGGCTGCGATATTGAACCGCCTCGGCCAGATGCTTGGCGGTGACGTTGGGAGACTCGGCGAGGTCGGCGACGGTTCGGGCGACTTTCAGGATGCGGTCGTGGGCGCGGGCGGAAAGGCCCATGCGGCGGACGGCCATTTCGAGCGTGCGCTCGCCGGCATCGTCCAGCGCGCAGTGCTGGCGGATCATGCGGGAGGGGATGGCGGAATTGTAGTAGCCGCGAGCCTCCTGCAGGCTGCGCGCCTTCTGGACGCGGGCGCGGATTTCGGCTGACGATTCGGAAGTCTCGGCGCCGCGCAGTTCCTTATAAGGTACGGCGGGCACCTCGACGTGGATGTCGATGCGATCGAGCAGCGGGCCGCTGATCTTGCCCAGGTAGCGTTGGATGATGGCGGGCGTGCACCGGCATTCGCGCGTGGAGTCGCCGTAGAAGCCGCAGGCGCACGGGTTCATGGCGGCCACCAGCATGAAGCGCGAGGGGAAGCAGAGCGTCATGGAAGCGCGGGCGATGGTGACGCCGCCGTCCTCCAAGGGCTGGCGCAGCATCTCTAGGACGTCGCGCGGGAATTCCGGAAGTTCGTCGAGGAACAGCACGCCGTTGTGGGCCAGGCTGACTTCGCCGGGCCGCGGCATGCCGATGCCGCCGCCGATGAGGCCGGCGTCTGAGATGGTGTGGTGCGGCGAGCGGAAGGGACGGATGCGCAGCAGACCCGCGCCGTTGAGCACGCCGGCGACGCTATGGACCTTGGTGGTTTCAATGGCTTCGTTGAAGGTGAGCGGAGGCAGGACGCCGGCGAAGCGCTTGGCGAGCATGGTCTTGCCGGAGCCGGGCGGGCCGATCATCAGAACGTTGTGGGAGCCGGCCGCGGCCACTTCCAGGGCGCGCTTGGCCATGGTTTGGCCGCGGACGTCGCGGAAATCGGGGGCTGAGGCCTGCTCCGCTTCGTAGCCGACGGCTTGCGCGGCCACGGGCTCGAATTGCAGGGGTTGGGAAGCCAGCGCCACCACCTCGGATAGACTCCGAACTCCGTAGACGCTCACGCCTTCCACTACGGCCGCTTCCGCCGCGTTCTCGGCCGGAACCACCAGAATGGGTATACCCTTATCGCGCGCGCAGACGGCGATGGAAAGAGCGCCCCGGACGCCGCGCACCGCGCCATCGAGCGACAGCTCGCCAATAAAGATGTAGCCGTCCAGCGACCGCAGTTCCCCCATGGCGCCGATGATGCCCAGGGCCATCGGGAGGTCGAATCCGGCGCCTTCTTTGCGGACGTTGGCCGGAGCCAGGTTGATGGTGAAGGCATTGGCCGGATAGCGGAACCCGGAGTTGAGGATGGCGGAGCGGATGCGCTCGCGGCTCTCCTTGACGGCCATGTCGGGCATGCCCACGGTGACGGAGTCGCGTGCGTTGCCGGAGGCGTACATATCGACCTCGACGTCGATGATGTGGGCGTCGATGCCGTAGACGGCGGCGCTTCTGGTCTTAAAGAGCGGCATGGGGGTGTGGGCGAACTCCGGGCATTAAGAATGTAGTGCCGCCATGGACTGCGAGTTCTCAAGAAAATTGGGAGCGGACGCGAGGCGCCGGTTCGGGAGATGCCTAATTTCGGAATCATAGGAACCAACCCAACTCGGAATTTTAGTGCCTGAAAAAGAGGGACTTACGGGACTTCGGTCTCGGGTCGCGGTGAGGCGCCAACCATCCAGGAAGCGTCTTGCCTGATGCTGCGTTCTTGGGGTAGCACGCTGCGAGCAAGGTCATACGAATCAATTAGATAAGAAGATATTTGGAGCCAGAATGAGCCGATGCGGCGGCAAACGGAGTTCGGCGCGTAGGAGCAGGACAGGACCGAGCCAAGAGTCGCGGCGCGGTGCGTTGAAGGCGCGCTCTACCAGGGTGCGGACGCGTTACCCAATAGACCGAATTTCCTAGTCCCAAGGAGCCATCAGGCACCCGATTTTTGTAATGTTACGAACCATATTGATGATATTATTGCCGAACAAGCGTCGCGGCTTGTTCTATCGTGACGCCGGTTGAGTCCTGTTCCTGGGCCTTGGAGCAGGCCGCTAGCACCCGCCGGCGCGAGGGGACCACGAACGGCGGCACGCTCCTGGGGAGGGGTTCACATGCTCTGGTTCACCTATTCGTTCCTGTTCCTATTGCGCCGATTTCGCGCGCTGACTCTTCTGGCGGCTTTGGCGGCATTGGCACCGCTCGTCTCGGCGGCGCAGGTCAAGTGGACGCTGCACAGCGTGACGTTCGCCGACGGCGGCACGGCCACGGGCTCCTTCGTCTACGACGCCGATTCGAATACGTACAGTTCGGTGAACATCACGACGACCTCGGGCACGGCCTTCGCCGGAGCGGCGTACACCCAGGTGACGGCGGGCACTTCCTCCACGCTGGTGGTGACGCCGCCGACGCTGAACTCGGTGTTCCTCACGTTTGTATTTTCGCCGCTGACGGACGCCGGGGGCACTGCTGACATCGTGGCGCTGGTGGAATCGCAGTGCACCAGCGGCGGATGCGGAACCTCAAACACGCTGCGCTCGGTGACGACATCCATCGGCACGGCCACTCTTGTTTCCGGACAACCGCTCTCGAATGCCACAAACCCCAACGGCACGTTCTCCATGGGGACCTGGGAGTTCCCGCTGAGCGCCTCGGGCGGGAGCGGAACCTACACCTGGACCCTGACATCCGGCAGCCTGCCGCCGGGCATCGCGCTGCGGGCCGACGTGCCGTTCTTCTTCCAATCGAACCAGCAGGCGGGGCTTCTGGGCGTGGCCACCACAACCGGAACTTACAACTTCACGCTGCAACTTTCGGACGGGACCACGAACCAGTCCCAGAGCTTTTCGCTGAAGGTCACGGCGCTGAACATTCAGGACCCGGACGAGCTTCTGGACGCGTTTACCGGTTCTCCGTATTCGTATTCGCTGCAGGCGCTGAATGCGGCGAACAACGGTGTGAACGTCTCCTACTCGCTGGCGAACAGCAGCAGCCTGCCCGCGGGACTGACGCTCTCCACCGCCGGTGTGATTTCGGGCACGCCAACGGCCGCCGGGCAATTCAATTTCGGGATCCTGATGACGGACG
>Ga0335069_10005259_pt1 | contig 19059 bp, 14 predicted proteins | sample Lox_Sample_11_FD_206714 | JGI IMG/M metagenome (GOLD analysis project Ga0335069, IMG submission 206714) | Soil microbial communities from Loxahatchee National Wildlife Refuge, Florida, United States - Lox_Sample_1.1 | ecosystem: Environmental > Terrestrial > Soil > Wetlands | place: USA... | reverse complement strand
CGAGGTGATGACGTTCCTGCTGGCGGGCCACGAGACCACCGCGGTGGCGCTCACCTGGACCTGGCACCTGCTCTCCCGGCATCCCGAAGTCGAAGCCCGCCTCGTCGCGGAGACGGTGGCGGCGCTCGGCGGCCGCGTGCCCATGATCGAAGACCTGCCGCGCCTCCACTACGCGCGCATGGTCGTCGAGGAGGCGATGCGGCTCTACCCGCCGGTGTGGGGGTACCTGCGCCAGGCGCTCGCCCCGGACAGCGTCGGCGGCTACCGCATCCCGAAGGGCGCGGTGGTCTCGATCTGCCCGTACGTGACGCACCGTCACCCCGAGTTCTGGGACGACCCCGAGCGCTTCGACCCGGAGCGCTTCACGCCCGAGCGCGTGCGCGCCCGGCCGCGCTTCGCGTACCTCCCGTTCAGCGGCGGGCCGCGGCTGTGCATCGGCAACGAGTTCGCGCTGATGGAGGCGCAGTTCGTGCTGGCGATGGCGGTGCAGCGCTACCGCCTGCGCGCCGTCTCCGACGCCCCGGTGACGCCCGAGTCGCGCATCACACTCCGCCCGCGCGGCGGATTGCCGATGACGATCGCCCCCGTCCGCGCGTAGCGGCGCGTTCGGGCGGTTGCTCCCGTCCGACGCGTCCGATAGGTCCGCTCCGATGTCCGCCGACGCCCACGCGGTGTTCACGCCCGGCCGGCTCGGTCCGCTCACGCTCCGCAACCGGGTCGTCAAGACGGCGACCTACGAGGGCATGTGCCCGGGCGGCGTCCCCTCCGACGCGCTCGTCCGCCATCATGGCACGCTGGCCGCGGGCGGCGTCGGGATGACGACGGTCGCGTACTGCGCGGTGTCGGCGGCGGGGCGCACCTTCGACGCGCAGATGTACATGCGGCCGGAGGTCGTGACCCCGCTCCGCCGCGTCACCGACGCCGTCCACGCCGGGGGCGCGGCGGCGTCGCTCCAGCTCGGGCACTGCGGCGCCTTCAGCAAAAGCGCCGCGCTGCGGCCGTGGGGGCCGCTGGGCCCGTCGTTCGGGATCAACGCGTACGGCCTCATGGCCGGGCTGCCGTTCACGCGCGCGATGACGGAGGCGGACATCGCGACCGTGGTCGACGACTTCGGCCGCGCGGCCGAGCTGGCGCTCGGGGCCGGGTTCGACGCGCTCGAGCTGCACCTCGGCCACGGCTACCTCCTGAGCCAGTTCCTCTGCCCCGCGACCAACCGGCGTCGCGACCGCTTCGGCGGCGACCTCGACGGCCGCGCGCGGCTCCCGCTGGCGGTCGTGGACCGCGTCCGGCAGGTCGTGGGCGGCCGCGCCGCGGTGGTCGCCAAGATCAACCTGCGCGACGGCTTCCGCGGCGGGCTCGAGCTGCCCGACGCGATCGGCGTCGCCACGCGCCTCGAGGCCGCCGGCATCGACGGCATCGTGATGAGCGGCGGCTTCACGAGCCGGACGCCGTTCTACCTGTTCCGCGGCGAGCGGCCGCTGCGCGAGATGATCGAGGTCGAGAAGAGCCGCCTCCAGCGCGTCGTCCTGCGACTGGTGGGCGCGCGCGTGATCCGCGCGTATCCGTTCGAGGAGCTGTTCTTCCTGCCGCTGGCGCGGGAAGTCCGACGCGCGGTCCGCGTGCCGCTCGTGCTGCTCGGCGGCGCGCTCTCGCTCGACAATCTCGACACCGCGATGCGCGAGGGCTTCGAGTTCGTCGCGATGGGGCGCGCGCTGATCGCCGATCCCGACCTGATCGCTCGCATGCAGCGCGGCGAGGCCACGCGCTCGCGCTGCATCTCGTGCAACAAGTGCGTCGCCGAGATGGACCGCCCGGGCGGCGTGCGCTGCGTGCTGCCGGCGGCCTGACGGGGCTCAGCGCGAGTGCGCGCAGGCTTCGGCGAGCCCGCCGGCGCAGGCCCGCGCGTAGGACTCGCGCGCGCGGCCGGCGTCGCCGCCGTCCTCGTAGAGCTGCGCCATCTCGAGGCAGCCGCGCGGGTCGCCGACGCGGCAGGAGCGGGACGTGAGCTGCAGGGCGACGTCCGGGTCGCTCGGCGCGTACATCGCACCGAGCGTGCTGCAATCGTACGCGCCCCAGCCGTCGCAGTCGCGGCGGAGCCCGGCCGCGGCCTTCTGGTAGAGGCGCTTCAACTCCGCGGCGGCGCAGCGCGCCCCGGTCGTCGGGTAGAGCAGGCCCGCGGCGCACAGGCTCGCCAGCTCGTAGCAGCCGTGGCCGTCGCCGCCGTCGCAGGCGGCTTCGGCGAGTGCCGCCGCCCGGCCGACGTCGCGGCGCGGGCCGTCGTCGGCGACGTAGAGGCGGCTCAGTTCCGTGCACCCGACGGCGTCGCCGCCGCGGCAGGCCCGCGCGAGCAGCGACCAGGCCTTCTCGGCGTCGGGCCCGAGGTGGTTGCCGTAGATCAGCCCCGCCCGCGCGCAGCTCGACAGCTCGCCGCGCCCGCACCGTTCGACGCAGTCGGGTGCGTCCCAGGCCCGGCACCGCGGCCGCTCGACGGCGAGCCGGCGGCCCGGGACGACGGCGGCCTCGTCGGCGGGGAGGTCGAAGTCGCGCAGGGTGTCGGCCAGCATCACGTACAACGAGCGGAGCCAGCGCGGCGCGTGCGGGACGCGCGCGGCCGCGGCGGCGGCGTCGACGCGGCGGAGGTCCGTGGGGGCGATGACCACGTCGAGGCGGTCGGGGCCGACGCGCTCGGCGAGCGCGTAGACCTCCTCGATCGCGGCGTCGCCGATCGGCAGGCAGCCGTCGGAGACGCGGTCGCCGTGGATCATGATGTCGCCGCCGAGCTCGCCGCGGCCGTCCTCGCGCGCGCGCGCCAGGTCGAAGCCGTTCGGATAGTCGAGGCGGAGCGAGAGGTGGAAGCGGCTGTTGGGATTCAGGTCGACGACTTGATAGACCCCTTCCGGAACCTGGTGATCGCCCTGCCTGAGCTTCGGTCCGAGCGCGCCGCTCGATGCCCGCACGAGGTATGAGCGGACGAACCGCCATCCGGCCCCGCCGTCGGCCCACAGTTCCATCCGTCCGGCGTCCTTCAACGCGACCAGCGCCACGCGTCGGGGCGGGTAGGCGACGCCGCGGTCGGCGAAGCGGGCGACGAGCCGGGCTTCGGCCGCGGCCAGCGCTCCGGGCGCGACAGCGGTCCTCCCGGGCCGTGTCACGCCCAGGGCCACCAACGCTGCTACCGCCGCCAGCCGCACCCGCATCTGCGCCCAGTCCGTCCACGGTACCCTAGAGACGCGATCGTGAGCAAACAAAAGCGGCTCCCCCTGATCCGGACCACCGTCGTCGCGGCGCTCTGCCTGGCCCGCGTCGCGCAGGCCGCCCCCCTTGCGGTCTGCACGCTCAGCTTCCACAGCGCCGACGAGGTCGACGTCTTCCGGGCCCACCTGCCGCCCGAGGACTTCGAGGTGATCGACCTGAGCCCGCCGGCGCTCTCGGAGGCGTCCCCGGCGATCGCCGATCCCTCGTGGCTGCAGGAGCGCTGCCGCCCCGACCTGAAGTGCGACGTGCTCGTGATCTCGGCCGAGTTCGCGGGCCGGTTCTTCGGCCGCCGCGGCGTGTCGCTCGGCCTCCAGGACATGGAGGAGGCCTCCTGCCAGGCGCGCTGCGACGCGCTCTTCCACGCGCCGAGCGAGGTCTTCCTCCTCGCCTGCAACACGCTCGCGACCAAGGACCAGGACAACCGCACGCCGCAGGAGTACCTCCAGGTGCTGCTCGACCACGGCTTCGACCGCACGTCGGCGGAACGGGTGGTGGCGCTGCGCTACGGGCCGCTCGGCCCGAGCTTCCGCGAGGCGCTCCGGCGCGTGTTCATGAACGTGCCGCGCATCTACGGCTTCTCGTCGGTGGCGCCGGTCGGGAACCTCTCCGCGCCGCTGCTCGAGAAGTACTTCCGGACGGTCGGGAACTACCGGCAGCACCTCGAGCGCGCGCAGCGCGAGACGACGCCGAACCGCGCGCTGCTCGCGGCGTTCGCGGGCTCCGACCTGGTGCAGGTGCCGGGCCTCACCGCGGGCGAGCAGGCCGCCGCCGACCGCGCCCGCATCTGCCGGCTCTACGACGAGCAGGTGAGCGTCGCTGGGCGGCTGCGGGTCGTGCAGGCCGTGATGGCGCGCCCGGACTTCCTGGCCTTCCTGCCCGCGATCGAGGTGTTCGTGAGCCGGCACCCGGGCGAGCAGCTCCAGGAAGGCGAGGAGCGCGAGCTGTTCGCCGACATCCAGCGGCGCGAGTCCGCCAAGGCGCAGGTGCTGGCGCTCGTCCGCCAGCTCGACGTGTCCGCGCTCCAGCTCGAGCTGGCGGATCTCGCCGTCCACCTCGGGTGGATGTCGCGCGACGAGTTCCGCACGCTCGCGATCGGCGGCGCGCAGCGGCTCCTGGCGCAGCACCTGACGGCCGAGGGCGCCGACATCATGTGCGAGATCACCAGGCACGAGCCGCTGCACGACGTGTTCAGTGCGGGGGCGTTCGCGCCGGAGCTGTTCACGCGGGCCGAGGGCATCCGGGTCGTCGACTGCCTCGGGCCCGTGGACGAGACCGTGACGCCGCGCTTGCTGCCGGCGCTCGACTCGCCCGACCTGCTCACGCGGCTGTGGGCCGCGTTCGCGCTCTCGCATCGCCTGCCGCTCGACGACGACGCGCTCTTGGCGCTGAGCCGTCATCTCGACGACCCGTCGGCCGACGTGCGCGCGCGGCTCGAGTGGATCTTCCGGGCGCAGCGGCCGCGCGACCGCGAGGTCCGCAGTGCGGTCCGCGAACGGAGCCCGGGCTTCGCCCACGACCTCGGGTGGCGGTAGCGCCGGCCCGGCGTCGCATCGAATCGACCCGCGCGTCGGTCTGACGCGTCATCCGGTCCCGGTCGCGCCGGCCCCGAGCCGTCGCACGTCCCCCGCGGCTGGCAAGCCCTGTGCAAGAGCAGGGCTCCCGCCAGGGGGCGGAGGGGGACAGGATGCGTCTCGGACTCGTCGTTGCCACGTTCGTCGTATTGGGGATGGCCGCCGCCGGCCGGGCGGATGTCATTCCCGTGACCACCACGGTCGACGAATATGGCTCGGGCAGCGACTGCTCGCTGCGCGAGGCGATCCAGGCCGCCAACGACGACGCCGCGTTCGGCGGCTGTCCCGCCGGGTCCGGCGCCGACCAGATCACGCTGCCGGCCGGCACCTACACGCTGACCGTCGGCGGGGCCGGGGAAGACGCGAACGCGACCGGCGACCTCGACGTGCTCGCCGACCTCACCATCACCGGCGCCGGCGCCGCGACGACGATCGTCGACGGCGGCGGGCTCGACCGCGTCCTCGACGTGCGCGCGGGCGCGAGCGTCACGCTCGCCGACCTCACGCTCACCGGCGGCTCGGTCGCGGGCGACGGCGGCTGTCTCGCGAGCGCGATCTCGCTGACGCTCACCGGCGTCGTCGTCTCCGGCTGCACCGGGCAGAACGGCGGCGGCGTCGCGATCGCCGGCGGCACGTCGACGATCACCGACACGACCGTGAGCGGCAACACGGCGTCCATCGCCGGCGGCGGGCTCCGGGTGGCCACGGGCGCGACGGCGACGGTGGTCGCGAGCACGGTCAGCGGCAACACCGCCGTCCAGGGCGGCGGGATCGACGTGCAGGACACGCTGACGCTCCGGAACACGACCGTCGCGGGCAACACCGCGTCGGGCGCCAACGGCGGGGGCGGGATCCTCAACGCCGGCACGCTGACGCTCAAGAACGTGACGCTCGCCGGCAACACCGCGAGCGGGGCGGACGGCGGCGGCCTCGCCACGTCCGGGACGGCGACCGCGCAGAACTCGCTCCTCGCCGACAACGTCGGGACGACGCCGGGCTCGCAGGACTGCCTCGGCGCGCTCACGTCGGCGGGGCACAACCTGATCGGGGAAACCGGCGGCTGCACGATCGGCGGCGACACGACCGGGAACGTCACCGGCTCCGATCCGGTGCTCGCCGCGCTCGCCGAGAACGGCGGCGCCACGCAGACCAGGATGCTGCTGGTCGGCAGCCCGGCGCTCGACGCCGGCGACCCGGGCGTCCCCGGGAGCGGCGGCACGACCTGCGAGGCCGACGACCAGCGCGGCACCGCGCGGCCGGTCGGCAGCGGCTGCGACATCGGCGCGGTCGAAGCTCCCGACGGCGGCGGCACGACCACGACGTCGACCAGCACCAGCACGACGTCGACCACCGAGAGCACCACCAGTACCACCGAGAGCACCACCAGCACCACCGAGACGACGACCAGCACCACCGTCACCAGCACGACCAGCACCAGCACCAGCTCGACGACCAGCACGACGATCGCCAGCTGCCAGGTCTGGCCGGGCTACGACCTCACCGGCACGTTCTACGACTGGTGGTATCTCCGCCAGGGCGAGGACGCCTCGCTCGCGGCCGACCTGCGCCCCCGCCAGCGGGTGAAGAACCCCGGCACCCTCCCGCTCTGCCAGGTGACGCTCTGCCTCGGCTACTCGATCCCGGGACCGAGCGGGAAGATGCATCTCGAGATCTACTCCGACAAGACGTCGGGTTGCGCGGCCGGCGAGGCCGCCTGCCCCGACCAGAAGGTGGGCGGTGACTCCGATTCGTACGACGTGTCCGCCCTGACCACGCCCGCCAACCACGGTGACTGCGGCGACGGCGTCGACTCGGGACGCTTCGTGACGTTCGCGTGGCCCGCGAACGCGCCCGCGCCCACCGGCGACTTCTGGCTCGTGCTCACCGGCGACGCCGGCCCGGATGCGCTCCAGGGCGAGATCGAATTCGCGTCGTTCGTCGACAACGACCGGCATCCCGCCGGGTGCTCGAGCCCGCTCTGCGAGGCCTACGCGGACTGGTCGAACGACGGGCGCGTCTATCTCCCGCCGACCGTCGCGATCGACCGTGGCGAGGACATGCTCGCGCAGTTCATGTACGACCCGACCGCGACCACCACGACGACGTCCGTGACGTCGACCACCAGCACCATCGAGTCGACGACCAGCACCACCGAATCCACCACCAGCACGACGCTGGCGGCGAGCACGTCGACGACCGAGAGCACCACGACCAGCACCAGCACGTCGACCACGACCTCCAGCACCACGTCGACGACCTCGACCTCCAGCTCCACCTCCACGACGTCCTCCACGTCGACGACCTCGACGTCCTCATCGTCGACGTCCACGACCTCGAGCACGGTCCCGCCGGTATGCCTGGGCGGCACGACGATCTCCAAGGGGGTGATCATCATCGGGAAGCTGGGCGCACCGAGCGGCGACGAGCGCCTCGCGTTCAGCGGCGTGCTCGACTTCACGCCCGGGACGCCCGCCACCTTTGATCCCGCCGCCAGCGGCGCGCAGCTCCTGATCGAGGACCTCGGGGGCGGGAGCGCCACCGGGGCGTTCGACCTCACGCACCTCACCACGCCGGTGCCGTCCGGCGCGGGTTGCGCGCGGAAGGACGGGTGGAAGAAGGGCAGCTACAAGAACGCCTCGGGCGCCCTCGACCCGCCGACCTGCCCGCCGGGCTCCGCGAACGGGCTCAAGAGCATCAAGCTCGTCGACCGGCGCGCCAAGGGGAAGGGCATCGGGTTCGTCGTGAAGACGCGGCGCTCGACCATCCCGCCGGTGACGGGGCCGCTCCGCGGCACCGTCGTCCTCGGGGCGAGCGTCGGCGACAGCACGAGCGGGAGCTGCGGCGTCGTCACCTTCGCGAGCGGCCGCTGCCGCCGCAAGGGGACGACGCTCACCTGCCGGTAGCAGCGCGCGCTCAGGGGGGCGGCGTGAGGGTCAGGAGGAAGTTGCCCTTCGCCGTCGCGTACCCGTCGACGACGATGTAGTAGACCTGTCCGGCGGTGACTGCCGGCGAGATCGTCGACCCGCGGTGCGGGTTGGAGACGTCGGTGGTGGTGCCGCAGCCGGTGGTGTCGTCGTTGCAGGCGACCTCCGTCCCGCCCGCGCACGTGCCGCGTCGCAGGTAGAGGACGGTGTCGAACGCCGTCAGCGTGGTGCTGCACGTCTTGATGGTGGCGGTCCCGGAGCGTGGTGCGGTCCACTGGAAGACCTGCTCGGGCGCCGTGCCGCTCGCGGACGTGCAGTTGCCGGCGAGCGCGCTGGTGCCGCTGGTGGTCCCGGTGAACGCGCCGCCCTCCGCGGGGAGGACGATCGGCGTGCTGCACGTCCCGGCCGGGAGCGTGCTGCTCGTCGAGCTGGTGGTGGGCGTGCTGTTGCTGGTGGAGGTCGTGCTGGTCGACGTCGTGCTGGTCGACGAGGTGTTGCTCGAGGTCGTCACGGTGCTGGACGTCGTGCTCGTCACCGTCGTGGTGGGCGTGCCGCTCGGCGGCGTCAGCGTGAGGGCGAACCCACCCTGCGAGGTCGAATAGCCGTCGACGATGATGAAGTAGGGCTGGCCGGCAGTCACGGTCGGGTTGAGCACGGAGCCGCGGTGCGGGTTCGAGACGTCGGTGGTGGTGCCGCAGCCAGTGGTGTCGTCGTTGCACGCGACCTGGGTGCCCGACGCGCAGTTCCCCTGGCGGAGGTAGAGCACGGTGTCGAAGGTGGTCTGGGTGGTGCTGCAGGTCTGGATGGTCGCGGTGCCGGAGACCGCAGGGGTCCACTGGTAGACTACGTCGGGGGCGCTGCCGGTCGCGGCGCAGGTGCCCGCCTGCTGGCTGGCGCCGCTGGTCGCGCCGGAGAAGGTGCCGCCCTGCGCCGGCAGGACGATCGGGGCGGCGCACGTGCCGCCGCTCGACGGCAGCGTGGTGGTCGTCGTGGCGGAGGAGCCGCTGGGCGGCGTCACGGTCAACGCGAAGCTGCCCTGCGACGTCGAGTACCCGTCGACCACGATGAAGTAGGGTTGGTCGGCCGTGACGGTGGGCGTGACGACGGAGCCGCGGTGCGGGCTCGAGACGTCGGTGGTGGTGCCACAGCCGGTGGTGTCGTCGTTGCACGCGACCTGGGTGCCCGACGCGCAGGGGCCCTGCCGCAGGTAGAGGACCGTGTCGAACGTCGTCTGGGTGGTGCTGCAGGTCTGGATGGTCGCGGTGCCGGAGACGGTAGGAGTCCACTGGTAGACGGTCTCGGGGGCGTTGGTCGTCGCCGAGCAGCTGCCAGAAAGCTGGCTCGCGCCGCTGGTCGTACCGAGCACCGTGCCGCCCTGCGCCGGGAGCACGATCGGCGCCGCGCAGCTCCCGCTCGCGAGCGTCGTGCTGGTGGTGCTGGTGCTGCTGGTCGTGGTGGGCGGCGGCGGGAGCGAGCTGGTGGTGGACGTCGACGTGCTGCTGCTGGTCGAGGTCGAGGAGGTGCTGCTGGTGGAGATCGACGAGCTGGTCGAGGTGGAGGAGCTGCTCGTCGACGTGGACGACGTGCTGGACGAGGTCGTCACGCTGGTGCTCGTGCTCGACGTCGAGGTGGTGGCATCGGGCGCGGTCGTGCTGGTCGAGGCCGTCGTCGACGTGACGCTGCTCGTGGTCGAGCTGGAGGTCGTGCTGCTCGTGCTCGTGGTGCTGGAGGAGGTCGAGGAGCTGCTGCTCGTGCTCGACGACGTCGAGCTGGAGCTGCTGCTCGAGCTGGACGACGTCGAGCTGGACGAGCTGGTGCTGCTGGTGGACGTCACGGACGAGGACGTGCTGGTGGTGGAGGTCGACGTCGTGGTGGTGTTGGACGGCGGGATCGTGACCGGCACCGTCATGACGTTGTTGGTCTCGAGCAGCTCGGGGACGCGGTTGAACGGATCCATGGTGACGCGCAGGTTGTAGCTGCCGGGCGGCACGCCCGTGATGTCGAGGTACTGGCAGCCGAGCGCCGCGTAGTAGAGGTCGTAGCACCCGGGCGAGAGCCCCTGGTTGGTGCAGTAGTACTTGGGGTTCGAACAGCCCTCGTCGAGCAGGCAGAAGCCCTGCTTGTGGCCGATCACTACCGACTGGCCGGTCTTGTCGAGCAGCTCGTACTTGGCGAAGTTCGCGTAGTGGGCGTGGTTGTGGCCCGCGGCCGGGCTGCAGATGAACTCCGGGTTGCCGCACACCTCGAGCGGGTGGTCGGTGCAGGGCGAGGGGCAGAGCGGGTTCCCGAGCGTGAAGTCGGCGGTGCCGATGTTGCGGCTGTAGACACTGAAGTGCAGCAGGTCCACGCCGGTCGTCTGCTCGGCGCAGCCCTCGGCGACGTCGCCGCTGGCCACCGTGCTGCCGAACGTGACCGAGATGTCGGCGATGTCCGGGACGAGGTCCGGGAGCCCGCCGGCTGGCGGCACGCACCGGCAGTCGACGCCGCACGGCTGGCAGCTCGCGCCGATGCAGCACGCCAGATTGGCCGTGCCGTCGCACTGCTCGAGCCCCTCGAGCGCGTTGTTCCCACAGGTGCTGGGCGGCGTGACGGTGAGCGCGTAGGTGCCGGCGGCGCCGGCGACGCCGTCGACGACGATGAAGTAGGGCTGGCCCGCGACCACGGTCGCCTGCGCGGTCGAGCCGCGCGCGGTGCCGTCGGCGATGGTGCAGCCGGCGGCGTCGTTGACGCAGGTGGCCTCCACGCCGGTGCTGCAGTCGCCGCTCAGCACGTAGACGACCGTGTCGAAGGTGGTCGCGGCGCCACAGGTGCTGAACGTCGCGAGGCCGCTCGCGGCCGGCGTCCACTGGTAGACGCGCTCCGGCGACGCGTTGGACGACGGCGCGCAGGAGCCACTGAGCGACGACGCCCCGCTGGTGGTGCCGACGAACGTGCCCCCGAGCGTCGGGATCGTCGCGACGGCCGTGCACGGGGCGCAACCCCCGGCCGTGTCCCCGCCGACGCACACGCCGCCGTTGCAGACGTCGCCCGTGGTACAGGCGTTGCCGTCGGTACAGGGCGAGCTGTTGTTCGCGTGCAGGCAACCCATGCCCGCGTCGCAGATGTCGTCGGTGCAAACGTTGCCGTCGTCGCAGTTCGGGGCGGGGCCGCCGACGCAGACGCCGCCGGAGCACGTGTCGTTGGTGGTGCAGGCGTTGTTGTCGTTGCACGGTGCGGAGTTGTTCACGTGCACGCACGTGCTGACGTTGCACGAGTCGTCCGTGCAGGGGTTGCCGTCGTCGCACGACCCGCACGCGGCCGCGGAGAAGCGCGCGATTCCCCCTGCCAGAGCCGCCACCAGCGCAAACGCAACGAACCGACCCCGCGACCCACTCCCGCGCCCCCTCGCCATTTCCCGACCTCCCGCGTGTACCGACGCCCCCTCGACCGGACCGTGCCGGGAGCGGTTATAGCATCACGCGCCCGGGAAGATAGGGGGATTGTGGCCGTGCAAGAGCTACTTCGCGTACGGGAACAACTTGCTGCCGGTCGCCGAGCACTCGGGCTGGCAGAACTTGGGCCCGAAGCGGAGGCACTGTCGTCGGACCTTCCGCCAGCAGGTCTTGTCGCCCGACTCGCACAGCTGGAGCGCGTACGGCGTGCACGCCTGGGTGCAGATCGCGCGATCCGACCACCGTGCGCCCGCGGGCTCGGCCGCGAGGAGGAGGATGACGGCGAGCAGTCCGATCGCCACGACGCGCACGACGCGCATCGTACCAGGTCGTGCGCCTGACGGCCTAGGGATTTCGACGCCTGCCGTTGGTCATTCGCCACGGCGGATGCGCCGCGCTCGTGGGCCCGCCCACGTGGGCCAGGCAGGCCCGCCTCGAGGCACACCGTGCGCCGGGGCTGGCACGCATCGGGACCCGGCGGCGCGCGAAGCCGGGGCCGTGTGTGCCGGCACGGGCGTTGCTGCTCGGTGCCTTCGGATGGCGACCGAGTCCGTACAGCATGCGCTCCAGTACCTGGCGCGCGCGGGCAACCCGAACGCGGCGGCGCTGCGGTCCTTGACCGAGTCGGAGCTGCGCGAGCTCAAGCGCCAGATCCGGGAGACCAACATCCCGGTGCCTCTCAGCATCGGCCGTGCGATCGACGCCTTCATCGTCGAGCGTCGCGGGCGCCGGCTGAGCGGGGTCCGTGCCGACGCCACCGCTGCGGCGTCCGAGACCGGGCGCGCCGCCTTCCGCATGAGCGCCTCGATGCTGGGCCTGATCGCCGCGGCGGTCGGGCTCGCGTTCCTGCTCGTGCGGATGAATCGCTTCCCGTAAGCGGCCCGCGCGCGACCCGCGGCTGGCGTCGGGGCCCCGGAGCGACTATCTCCGACGCGCATGTCGAGCCCCGCGCGCGAGACCGTCCTCGAGGAGCGCGAGGGCGGGGTGCTGCTCCTCACGCTGAACCGCCCCCGCCAGCGCAACGCCTTCAACCGCCGCATGTGGCACGACCTGCGCGACGCGCTCCACGCCGCGCAGGACGACCCGGCCGTGCGCGCCGTCGTGATCACGGGCAGCCCCGGGGCGTTCTCGGCCGGCCAGGACCTGGGCGAGATGACCGGCGTCGACGAGGACCCCGGGTTCGGGAGCTTCATGGACCGCCTGTGCGCGTTCGACAAGCCCCTCCTGGCGGCGGTGAACGGCGTCGGCGTCGGGATCGGGCTCACGCTGCTGCTCCACTGCGACGTGGTGTTCATCGCCGAGGGGGCGCGGCTCCGGCCGCCGTTCGTCACGCTGGGAGTGGTGCCGGAGGCCGCGAGCAGCTACCTGCTGCCGGCGACGATCGGCTGGCAGCGGGCGGCGGAGCTGCTCTTCACCGCGGACTGGATCGACGCCGCCCGCGCGGTGGAGCTGGGGATCGCGAGCCGGCTCTGCTCGCCCGCTGCGCTGCTCGCCGAGACCCGCGCGCTCGCCGCCCGGATCGCCGCCCAGCCCCCGCACGCCGTCCAGCACACCAAGCGGCTCCTGATCGCCACCCGCCAGGACCAGATCCGCGCCGCCCGCGCCCGCGAGGACCAGGCCTTCACCGAGCGCATCGGCACCGCCGAGAACCTCGAGGCCATCCAGGCCTTCTTCGAGAAGCGCCCACCCAAGTTTTGACGACGAGCGGGTCGCGTTCACGGGACTCGCGAGCGGGGTGCCGCAGGCCGGCGAAGCCGGCGCGGCAGACGAGGTACGCGCGATGTCTCCGGCGGCCGGCTCGTCGACGCTTCCCCGCCCAGCGGGGCGGCGCGTGTGTGGGCTCCTCCGGGGCTAATGATTCAGGTCGTGGACGAGGGCGGTCGCGTCGGCGACCTGGCGGCGCGTGCCGGTCTGCTTCGCGAGCGAGAGTGCGAGCACCGCTTCGCGACGCGCGTCGGGATCGTTGCGGTCGGCGAGCAGGTGGGCGAGGCAGAGGTGTCCCTGGAGGTGCTCGGCGTTCTTCGCGAGCGCGCGGCGGAAGCAGCGCTCGGCTTCCGCGACGTCGCCGCCCAGGACGGCGGGCGTGCGTCGCAGCAGCTCGCCCCGCGCGACGACCACGTCGGGGTCGTCGGGCGCCAGACGATAGGCGGTGTCGATGACCTCCTTCAGGCGGTTGAGCCGCGAGAGGCTCCGCCACGAGATCCCGGCGAGCCCGAGCTGCTTGCCCAGGTTGCACGAGAGCGCGAGGTGCGCGCGGGCGTCCTCGGGATGCGCCGCGACCGCGGCCTCGGCGACCTTGGCCCCGCGGTCGAGGATGGCGAGCTGGCCGAGCTTGTCGTCCTCTGGGAGGTCGTCGGCCTGCTGGCAGATCTTGATCGCCAGCGCCGGCGACGGCGGCTCCACCACCGCGGCGGGACATGTTCGGACGGCGGCCAGAGCGACGAGGATCGCGGCGACGGCGCGGGACACGGAGCCCGAGCCGTAGTCCCAGCCGTCGACCGGAGTCAACCGACGGGGCGCCACGACCGGTCGAGCGGGTGCCGGCGATGGCGCGGTGCCAAGTTCTCGACACCCTCCGGGCCCGAAGAGAGCGGGCCGGCAAGGGGATTGTGGCTCCGCGGTGGCACGTGGGTTGCTCCCTGTCACTCCCTGTGTTCGCCCCCAGGAGGACCGCCGAGCCCTGGCGTGCGGCCTATCGGGCCGGCCGCGACGAGGCGCTGACCACCAGCACGGTCGTGTGCGCGGCCACCATCCCGCCGATCGTGCTCGTGATGTCGGCGTACATGGTCTGGCTCGAGCCCGCATCGCAGCCGGTCCGGGTGTGGCTCGGGGTCGCCTACGCGGTCGTGTGTGCGGCGGTGGGCGTCCTCTGGCTCCTGGGCGTCCTCCAGCGCTACGCCACGCCGATCACGCTCGCCTTCGCGATCGGCCTCACCGGCATCGCGACCGTCTACTGGTGGCTCCTCCACACGACGGGCGGCGCCAGCTCGACGCTGCTCGTGATCCAGATGGGGGCCGCGCTGATCTTCCCCTGGGGCGTCGTGTGCCAGAGCCTCCTCTCCGTCGCCGTCGTCCTCGGGTACGGCTGGATCGTCCTCCAGGCGCCCGACACCTTCCAGCCCTACGCCGCCGGTCTCCTGGTGACGACGGCGCCGCTCATGGTGTTCGCCGCCGGCCTCGTCGACCGCTACCGCTGCAAGGCCTTCGTCCGCGAGTGGCAGAAGGACCAGATCGTCTCGCTGGCGCGCGACCTGGGGATGCAGCTCGACCCGAAGCACGTGAGCACGACGCTCGTCGCCCACGGCATCGCACTGCTCGGCGCCGACGGCGCGCTGGTCACGCTGCGCGTGCCCGAGCGCGGCACGTATCGCGTGGAGGCGGTGGAGCCGCCGGACAGCCCGTGGGGGAGCTACGAGATGCCCGACGACTTCGGGCTCATCGACATCGTCGGCCGCGCCGGCATCCTGGTGCTCCCGGGCGACGACCCGACGAACCCGCTGATCCCGCTCCTCGCCCAAGAGGGCGTGCAGCGGGCGCTCTACGCCGCGATCATGGAGGGTACCGAGGCGGTCGGGGTCGCGACCTTCTCCCGCCACGGCGACGTGCCCTTCAGCGCCGCCGACCGCGAGCTGGCGCGTGCGATCACCGACCAGGCCGGCCTTGCGCTACGCACCGCGCGGGTCATCCGCGACCTCCAGCGCGCCAATCAGCTCAAGTCGGAGTTCGTCTCGACGATGTCGCACGAGCTCCGCACGCCGCTCAACGTCATCCTGGGCTACGCCGAGATGGCGCTCGACGTGGGCGCCGGCAGTGGTGCCACCACCGAATGCATCATGCGCATCGAGGCCGCCGGGCGCGACCTCCTCGAGCTGATCGAGAGCACGCTCGAGATCGGCAAGCTCGAGGCGGGCCGGCAGGAGGTCCGCCGCGAGGCGGTGGCGCTCCCGGTGTTCTGGGAGCAGCTCGGCGACGCCTGCCGCCGGCTCCCGCGCCGGCCGGCGGTGCGGCTCGACTGGGGCAACCCCGTGCCGCCGCTCACGGTCGAGACCGACCCGCGGAAGCTCACGATCATCGTGCGGAACCTGGTCGGGAACGCGCTCAAGTTCACGGAGCACGGACGGGTGGCCGTCGACCTGCTGTCGCGCGACGGCGAGGTCGGGCTTCGCGTCGCCGACACGGGCATCGGGATCTCGGCCAAGGACCGGGACACCATCTTCGAGATGTTCCGCCAGGCCGACGGCTCGGACGCGCGCCGCTACGGCGGCGTCGGGCTCGGGCTCTACATCGTGCGCTGCTTCGTCGACCAGCTGGGCGGCAAGATCCAGCTCGAGAGCGAGCCCAACGTCGGCACGACGTTCACGGTCTGGCTGCCGTGCGAGCGCGCCGTCGGGCCGCTCAGCAAGGTCGCCTAGCCTAGCCCGCGCGTTTCACGCCGAGCACGTCGGTTGCGACGGCGTGCTGCGGCGCGGCCGTCGCCCGCCCGGCGGGCGTGGCCCGGGCGCCGGCATCGCGGTTGCAGTCGCCGGTCGCCACGGAGGTGATCCATGCGACAGAAGGCAACGGACCGGAGGACGCAGGGCGGGTTCACGCTGATCGAGCTGCTGGTCGTGGTCGCGGTCATCGGGCTGCTGGCGGCCATCGCCATCCCGCAGTTCGCCGCCTACCGCGGGCGGGGGTTCAACGCGCGGGTCTCGGCCGACGCGCGCAACGCCGCCACCGCGCAGGAGGCCTACTTCGTCGACGCCAACGCGTACTACACCGGGGCCTGCACCGGGCTCCCGGGCTTCACGCAGTCGGGCGGCGTCACCTGCACCACGACCGGCACCGCCACGACCTACAGTGTGACCACGACCCACGCGAGCATGACGTACATGACCGGCTGCACGTGGAGCAGCGCTCCCGCAGCCGGCGCGCCGAACCTGGTCTGCGCGTAGGGCGGCGGATCGGGACCGTGGAGCCGCGGGCGGGTCACGCCGGCCGCGGCTCCCCTCGCAGGGGGAGCTACGACGCCAGCGCGCAGGCGCTCTCGCCGTCGCGCAGGAAGGTCTCGATCTCGTCGACCCTCGCGCTCGCGTCGCGGTAGCCGATGTCGATGAGCGTGCGCGTGTACATCGAGTCGAACAGCAGGTAGCTCATTAGGTCCGCGCTCTCGGCGTTGGGCGTGCCCAGCCCGTCCATCATGTAGCGGACGACGCGCGGCATCCGGTGCGCGAGCCGTTTGGCGACCATCGCCAGGTCCTCGGACGGGTGCACGACCATCGGGATCACCCGCCGCATGGGCTCCTTGACGCCCGCCGGCGTGGGGCCGTGGACGTCGATCAGCTCGTTCATGCGCTGGAGATGGTCGAGGTCGGTGTCGAGGTGGTCGAGGAAGATCGCGTTCAGGAACACGCCGCAGATCTGCGACAGCGGCGGGCGGACGATCCCGAGCCCCGTGCCGTCGGACTCGCCCGCGAACTGCTCGGCGCGCGAGAGCGCGTCGGCCGCGCGCTGCGAGCGGATGCCGATGCCGAACACGCGCGTCGCCCCCAGCCGGATGGCCGGGCTGAACGGCGTCGTGAGGCGCAGGCCGCCGTCGCCCAGGAACACGTTGCCGAGGTTCGAGCGCAGGAGAACCGGCGAGAACACGATCGGGATCGACGCCGACGCGCACACGTGGTCGACCGTCAGCGTGACCGGCATGGTCACGCGCCGGCTCTTCATCCAGAGCGGATGGCCCTCGCGCCCCTGGATGAAGATGAACGACTTGCCCGAGTGGTAGCTCGTCGCGGTGATCGCGATCGCGTAGAGGTGCCCCTTCTTGATGCCATCGGCGATGCCCTCGAACGGCAGGCTGGCCTCGAGGAAGCGGCGGAGCGGGCTCGCGTCGAGGAGCGCGTTCACGCGCCCGCCGCCGATCATGCCGCCGAGCGCCATGTCGACGAGCAGCCGGGCGCCGTTCACGCCGATCGACAGCAGGTCGGGCCGGAAGACGTCCGCGACCGTGAGCCGACCCCAGAGCCGCGCGAGCATCTGGGTCGACTCGTGGAAGTTCCCGCTCAGGGCGGCGATGGTGGTGCCGTTGATCGCGCCGGCCGAGGCGCCGGCCACGATCGCGAACGGCGACGGGCGGTTCCGGAAGGCCGGGATCTCTCCCATGCGCTTCAGGACCCCGGCCTGGTAGGCGCCCCGCGCCCCCCCGGCGGTGAGGACGAGACCCAGCATGCTGCCCCCTTCAGCAACGCACGTGCCAGGCGCGATCCCTGCTCGGTGCTGGGCCGACGGGCGTTCGGGGGTGGCATCCCGTCGTCGCTGCCCAAGCGGGACGCAGCCGACGCCGCAGCTTTGGGCGACTAGCCCAGGATCTGCCGCGTCAGCACGTCGCTCATCGTGAAGCCGATCAGGATCAGCAGCCACACGAATCCGCTGCCCACGACCACCCACGTGAGGCGGTCCGAATAGCGAACGTGCATGAAGTACAGGATCACGAGCGTCGCCTTGGTGACCGCGATCGCCAGCATGATGACGACGTTCATCCGCCCGAGGTCGATGAACGCGACGGCAGTGGTGGTGCCCGTCAGCACCAGCAGGGCGGCGAACACGCCCAGGTAGACGCGCAGCGGAACGACGTGCTCGTGACCCGCGGACATCAATGCCTCCCGATCAGGTAGAGCAGGGGAAAGAGGAAGATCCAGACGATGTCGACGAAGTGCCAGTAGAGCCCCGTCAGCTCGGCCGGCGTGTAGTAGGCGGCATCGAAGCGCCCGCGTCCGGCCTGCCGGACGAGCCAGGTGAGCAGGCCGAGGCCGATCACCATGTGGAGCGCGTGGAGGCCGGTGGCCGCGAAGTACACACAGAAGAAGAGCTGGGCCTGGCCGGCGTCGGCGCCCTCGTAGGTGAACAGCGGCCCCGGGACCAGGCCCTCGTGGAACTTGTGCCAGTATTCGTACGCCTTGACGCCGAGGAACGTCGACCCGAGCAGCATCGTCGCGAGCAGCCACCCGATGATGACGGTGTGCCGGCGCCCGAGCTGCGCCGCGCGCACCGCGAGCGCCATCGTGAGGCTGCTGCCGATCAGCACGGCCGTGTTGAGGGTGCCGAGGCGCACGTCGAGATGATGGCTCGCGTGCCCGAAGGCGTCCGGGTAGAGCGACCGGTAGGCGACGTAGACCGTGAAGACGCCACCGAAGAACATGACCTCGGTCACCAGGAAGAGCCACATCCCGAGCGTCGACGCCTCGTGCTGCTGCTCGGCGTCGTCGAAGTGATGGGCGTGGGCCGCGGGCTCAGCCAAGGGCGGCCTCCGGCGCGGCGGGCGGCGCGTCGTACGCGTACGCCTCCTGGGTGACGGTCGGCGTCACGGCGAAGTTCTCGGTCGGCGGCGGCGACGGGGTCTCCCATTCGAGGCCGGTGGCGCGCCACGGGTTGTCGCCGGCGGCGGGCCCGTAGCGCAGCGACCACATGAGGTAGAGGAGCGGCAGCAGGTAGCCGATCCCGAGGATCGAGGCGCCCGCCGTCGACAGCACGTTCAGCACCTGGAACTCGGGCGGGTAGACGTGGTAGCGCCGCGGCATCCCGAGATACCCCAGGATGAACTGCGGGAAGAACGTCAAGTTGAACCCGATGAAGACGATCAACCCCGCCGGCTTGGCCAGCGACTCGGGGTACATCCGGCCGGTGATCTTGGGCCACCAGAAGTGGATCCCGCCGAGATAGGCCATGATCGTCCCACCGACCATGATGTAGTGGAAGTGTGCGACGATGAAGTACGTGTCGTGCACGTGGACGTCGACGCCGAGCGCCGCCAGGAAGAGCCCGGTGAGCCCGCCGACCGTGAACAGCCCGATGAAGCCCAGCGCGTACAGCATCGGCGACGCCCACGAGATCGAGCCCTTGTAG
>Ga0335069_10005258_pt1 | contig 19060 bp, 13 predicted proteins | sample Lox_Sample_11_FD_206714 | JGI IMG/M metagenome (GOLD analysis project Ga0335069, IMG submission 206714) | Soil microbial communities from Loxahatchee National Wildlife Refuge, Florida, United States - Lox_Sample_1.1 | ecosystem: Environmental > Terrestrial > Soil > Wetlands | place: USA... | reverse complement strand
CGCGCGGCGATCCGCCAGTCACCTTCGACGAGGCGGACATCAGCGCGCTCGCCCAGGCCAAGGGCGCGAACGTGGCCGGCCTGCGGATCGTGCTGGGCGAATATGGGGTGCGGGCCTCGGAGCTGGACGTGTTCTATCTCGCCGGCGGCTTCGGGCGCTACCTCAACATCGAGGCCGCGAAACGCATCGGGCTCATTCCGAACGTCGCGACCGACCGCGTCCGCCAGGTGGGCAACGCCGCGATCGAGGGCGCCGGCCTCGCGCTGCTCTCGCGGACCCGGCGCGCGGAGCTGGAGGCGCTGGTCAAGCGCGTGGTGCACTGCCGGCTCGAAACCCATCCCCGCTTCTTCGACGTGTTCGTCGAAGGCTGCCAGTTCGCCGCGATCGACGACGCCGTGCTGGCCGCGACCCCCTGACCGCCCATGCGCGAGACCCTCGACCCCCGCCCCGACGGCAACGTGCCGGAAGCCGAATTCCGGCGGCTGCTGGGGTTCCCGCGCGGGCACGAGCTGGAGGGGCGCGCGACGGAGCTCGCGGCGTGGGCGCGGCGCTGGTACGCGGAACACGGCCGCCCCTGGGTCTACGTCCGGGAGACGGCGGTCGAGGCGACCGACACGGTGCTGCGATTGGACGGCGCGGAGTTCCACTCCGCCTCGCTGCACCGGCATCTCCGCGCGACGGGCGCGCGCCGGGCGGCGCTGGTGGCGGTGAGCGCGGGCGCCGGGTGCGAGGCGCACGCCCACGAGCTCTGGCAGCAGGGCAAGCCCGACGAATATTTCTTTCTCGAGAGCTTCGGCTCCGCCGTGGTAGAGCATCTGATCGCGACCACCAGCGGGCGCGTCTGCGCGCAGGCGGACCGCGACGGCCTGATCGCGGTGCCGCATTACAGCCCAGGGTACGCCGGGTGGGACGTGGCGGACCAGGGCCGGCTTTTCGCGCGGATCGCGGCGGGGATGGCCGGGGCGTTCCCCGGGCCGCTGGAGGTGCTGCCGAGCGGGATGCTGAAGCCGAAGAAGTCGCTGCTGGCGGTCTTCGGCCTCACCGCGCGCTCCCCGGAGGCGCTGGCGGCGGGGCGGCTGACCCCGTGCGAGCGCTGTGCCTTCGCCCCCTGCCAGTTCCGGCGCGCGCCCCACCGGCAGAGCGCGATCCGCGGCGAAAGCGCGCTGGTCGGCGAGCCGGCGGGGACGGCGGTCGGGACCGGCGTGGCGTACCGGACCAACCTGCGCGCGCTCCGCAAGTGGGCGGGGGAGCGGGTGCGGCTCGCGCCGCGGGCCGACGGCACGCTCGAGGCCCGCTTCCGCTTCGACGGCACGACCTGTTCCAATCTCGGCCAGCCGCTCGCCTACGATTACGTCGTGCGGCTGGGCGCGCCGGCCACCGCCGGCCTCATCCTCGAGGCGGACTGCCGCCCCGCGCCCGGCGACGAGGGGCACACGAAAATGTGCGCCTGGCTCGAGGACGCGGCGGCGCTGCAGCGGGCGATGGAGGCCGAGCGGCCGCTGCTCGGCCGGCCGCTCGACACCGTGTTCACCTGGGCGCGCCCGGTGGCGCCCTCGGGCTGCTTCTGCACCGCCGACAGCCGGCGGCACAACTGGGGCGTCGCCCTCGAGGCCATCCACTACGCCGTGGCGCAGCGCGCCGCCCCGCGGCCCGCCCTGGAACCGATCTCCTCTCCGCCATGATCAAACTCTGCGATGTCAACCCCGCGGCGCGCGACAGGCTGCCGCCCGCGGCGCCGGACAAATCCGGCATCGGCGTCCACTACGTCGACGCGTTCCTCGCGCCGATGAACGCGGCGCTGCCCGACGGCACGCGCGTGTCGTGCAAGCGCCGCGGCCTCCGGATCACGCTGCGGGTCGGCGCCAAGAAGGGTGACGGCCTCATGCGCCGCCTCGACGTGAGCGCCGATCCGGTCGTCATGCTGCCAGCGGCGCTGCAGGAGGCCGCGAGGGCCGCCGGCGTGCAGCTCGAGCTCACCGACCGCGAGATCCTCATCACGCCCTGAATTCTCCCGTCCCACCCTCACGCGCACTCTTTCCCCCAGCTCCCATGAAACCCGAACAATGGCAGATCTTCAAAAAGGCCGCCCGGCTCGAGAAACTCGGGCGGGTGCCGATGGCCCTGATCATCGACAGCCCGTGGATTCCCGGCTACGTCGGCGTCAACCACCTCGACTTCTTCCTCGATCCGGAGGTGTGGTTCCAGTCGCACCTCAAGATCCACCAGGAGTACCCGGACATCATCTTCGTGCCCTCGTGGTGGCTCGAATACGGCATGGCGGCCGAGCCCTCGGCACTGGGGGCGAAGATCAAGTTCTGGTCCGACAACACGCCCAGCGAGTACCACACCCTCTACCACCTCGAGGACATCGACAACTTCCCGCCCTACGAGGTGGAGGCCGACGCCTTCATGGGGCTGACCCTGCACCGGATGCGGATGCAGCGGCAGCGCATCCTCGACACCGGCGAGATCCTGCCGCTCGCCACCGCACGCGGCCCGATGTGCACCGCCGGCTTCGTGCGCGGCACGACCGAGTTCATGATCGATCTGGTCGAGCGGCCGGAGGGCGCGCACAAGCTCCTCGATCTCTGCACCCGCCTGATCATCGACTGGCTCAAGGCCCAGGCCAAGGCGATGGGGCCGACCGTCGAGGGCATTTTCATCCTCGACGACATCGTCGGCTTCGTGAACGAGGAGCACTACCAGGAGTTCTGCCACCCCTACCTGAAGCGCATCTGCGACGCGTTCCCCAAGGACTGGGTCCGGGTCTACCACAACGACGCCTCGATCGAGGCCTGCCTCGAGCACCTGCCCGACGCCGGCTTCCAGGTGCTCAACTGGGGCAAGCAGACCGACATCGCCGACGTGAAGGCGCGGCTCGGCGGGCGGATGTGCCTGATGGGAAACGTCAACCCCCTCGAGGTCGGCGTCCGCGGCACGCCCGACGAGGTTCGCGCCGCCACGCTCGACGTCCTGGAGAAGAGCGGCGGCGAAAACATCATCCTCTCCGTTGGCGGCGGCACCAGCCCCGGCATGCCGCGCCAGAACATCCAGGCCATGCGCGCCGCGCTGCAGGAGTTCAACGACGCCCATTTCGGAAAACCATGACCCACGATTGAAATCGTAAGGCCGGCGCTTGCCGCCGGGCCGCTCCGGATTTCGAAATTCCAATCGGCCCGGACACCAGGTCCGGCCCCACAACCCCCATCCCCGCGCACCGAATCCTCCCCCATGCCTGACTATGCCTTGATGAACCAGTGCCTCTACGAGGGCAAAGCCAAGGACGTCGAACAGATGACCAAGGACGCCCTCGCCGCCGGCCGCACCCCGCAGGAGATCCTCCAGCAGGGGCTCATCGCGGGGATGAGCGTCGTGGGCGAGGACTTCAAGCACAACATCCTCTATGTGCCGGAGGTGCTGATCGCGGCGCGGGCGATGAAGGCCGGCATGGCCGTGCTCAAGCCGCTGCTCTCCGCCCACGGGGGCGACTCGGGCGCCCCCGGCCGGCTGCTGATGGGCACGGTGCGCGGCGACCTCCACGACATCGGCAAGAACCTCGTCTGCATGATGGCCGAGGGCGCCGGCTTCGTGGTCAGGGACATCGGCGTCGACCAGAACGTGGAGAAGTTCGCCGCCGCCGCGGACGAGTTCAAACCCGACATCATCGGCATGAGCGCGCTGCTGACGACGACCATGACCTACATGAAGGTCGTGATCGACGGCTTCCAGCAGCCGGGGCGGGACCACATCAAGATGGCGATCGGCGGCGCCCCGATCAGCCAGATGTTCGCTGACGAGATCGGCGCCGACGGCTACGGCGCGGACGCCTCGGCGGCCGTCGATTTGTTCCTGTTCCTGGTGGGCAAGGGCCCGCCGCCGGTGCCCTCGGTGCGGGCCGGGGTCGCCCCGCCACCGGCGACGCCCGCAGCCCGGCCGCCGCGCCCGGCGAACGCCACCGCGCGGTTCCAGGTGCTGTACTGGCAGGACCTGCCCTCGCAGGTGAAGGCGTGGGACGACACCGACGAGGTCAAGGTGGACCTGGCCCCGCGCTTCGCGGCACGGATCGACGCGGCCGCCCAGCGCCTCGGCCTCACCCAGGCCGACACGTATCTTGCGCAGTGGCGCTGGGGCGAGCCGGCGGAGCGGCCCGGCACCGCCGCCGAGGTCGCCGACGCCGTCCGCCGCGAGCTGGAAAACGCCTCGCCATGACCGCCGAAATCCCGTGTGCTGGACCTCCCCAGCCGGCGGCCCCATGACGCGTGCACCCCTCCTTGAAATCCTGCGCGATCGGCGCCTCGTGTGCGACGGGGCCATGGGCACGCAGCTCATGCTCGCCGGCCTGGAGCAGGGCTCCTGCGGCGAGGCTTGGAACCTGACCCATCCGGAGCGCGTGCTCGGCATCCAGCGCCGCTACGTCGAGGCGGGCGCGGACTGCCTGATCACGAACACCTTTGGCGGCAGCCGGCTGATGCTCGGGCGGCACGGCCACGAAAAGGACGTGGCGGCGATCAACCAGGCGGGCGCCAAGGTGGCCCGGCAGGCGTTCGGGGAACGACTGGGCTATGTCCTCGGCGACATCGGCCCCCTCGGCGCCATCCTCGAGCCCTATGGCGAACTGCCGGTGACGGACGCGCAGGCCGCGCTCGAGGAGCAGGCGGCGGCGCTCGTCGGCGCCGGCGTCGACGCGATCATCATCGAGACCCAGACGTCGCTCGAGGAATTGGGCGTGGCGATCGACGCCGCGAGGACCGCGGGCGCGGCGTGCATCATCGCCTCGCTGGCCTACGACCTGTCGCTGGACAAGACCTTCTACAAAACGATGATGGGCGTGGCGCCGGAGCAGGCGGCGGAATTCGTCGCGGCGCGCGGCGCGCACGTCGTGGCCCTGAATTGCGGGACCGGCATGGACATGACCGGGGCGGCGAAGGTGGCGCGGATCTACCGCGCGCACTGCGCCCTGCCGATCATGGTGCAGCCGAACGCGGGGCTGCCGGTGCTGGAGAACCTGAAGGCGGTCTACAAACAGACGCCGGCGGACATGGCGCGCGCCGTGCCGGAGGCGCTGCTGGCCGGCGTCAACATCGTCGGCTCCTGCTGCGGCAGCGCCCCGGAGCACACCCGGGCGATCCGGGAGATGGTCGACCGGTTCAGCACCGGGAACTGAGGAGCCGGGTCACAGCCGCGGCGGGGCCGGCTTGAGCGGCGGCGCCCAGGCGTTGGCGCCGGTGGTATGGAGCTTGCGCCGGTAGACCTTGTCGTTGCACGTCGCGTAGAGGATGTCGAAGTCCGGCCCGCCGAAGCAGAGGTTGGTGATGCGCCCGTTGGGCGTCGGGATGATGGCGTTCACACGCCCGGCCTGATCACACACCTGGATGCCGAGGCGGGTCGCGACATAGAGGCGGCCGTCGCGGTCGACCCGGAGGCCGTCGGCATAACTGCAATCGTCGGGGTCGGGGTCGTGCAGCCAGTAATAGCGCTGCTTGTCGGCCAGCGTTCCGTCGGGCTGGATGACGTAGCTGTAGACCCAGTGCGACCAGTAGTCGGCGACGTAGAGCAGCGTCTGGTCGGGGGAGAGCGCGATGCCGTTGGAAAAGCGCAGGCCGGTGTCGACGACCTGCTTGGTGCCGTCGGGCCGGACCAGCCAGACCCGGCTCGGCTCGTTGGTCTTCGAGTTGGGCGGGTTGGTGACGTAGACGTTGCCGTCGTGCGCCACGACGAGGTCGTTGCCGGCGATCCCGTCGGCGATCACCGTCGCGTGGCCGCTGGCGTCGTAGGCGAGGATCTGCTGGGTGGCGGTGGCGACGGCGTAGAGCCGGCCGTCGGGTCCGAAGATCTGGCCGTTGGCCCGATGGGTATCAGCCATGAACTCGCGGGCGTGGCCGGCGGCGTCGATGGCGTAGGCCTTGCCGGCCGGAATGTCGGTGAAGAACACCTCCCCGCGGGCGTTGACCGCCGGGCCCTCGGCGAGCCCGTAGCCTTCCCCGACCAGTTGCCAGCCTTCGCCGGGGATCAGCAGCGCGGCCAGCGTGTCGTTCTGGGTCGGGCCGGCCGGCGTCACCGGCTGGGGCCAGTCGTGCCAGAGCCAGCGAATGGCGTCGGGAAAGACCGCCGTGCCGTGCTTGCCGTTGTGGCCGCCCTCGCCCCAGACATGGCGGACGTCATAGCCGGCGAAGGCGAACGCCCGCGCCATGGTCTGGTTGGCCATCCACCAGTCGCCGCCGTAGATGTTGAGATCGTTGGACCCGTCCTGCTGGAAAACGCGCAGGCGCTTCGGCTCGGTCTTGCGGATGAGCGTCGGGTAGCGGTCGCCGCCGCGCAGGCCGACAAAGGTGCCGACGGTGGAGAGCACGCGGCTGAACGCGTCCGGCCGCTCCCACGCCGCGGTGAAGGCGGCGATGGCGCCGCTGCTCTCGCCGCCGATCGCGCGGTCGTTGCCCGAGTGTGAGAGATGGATCGGGCGGCCGTCGGGCGCGGCCCTGGCCTCGACCGCCGGCAGCAGCTCCTCGAGCAGGAAGCGCGCGTAGGCGTCGCCGAGGCCGTCGTACTCGTAGCTGCGGTTGTACCGGTCGAGGGCGGTCGCGGGCGTGGCGGCGGGGACGACGCCAGGCGTGACGAACACGCCGACGATCACCGGCAGCTCGTGGCGGGCGATGAGGTTGTCGAACACCGTTGGCGCGTTCCATTTCACGCCGTCCTGGCAGACGAAGACGCACGCCGGCGTGGCGGGGACATACTGTTTGGGCACGTAGACTGTGACGTGGTGCACGGTGCCGGGAAAAATCTTCGAGCCGGTGAAGTCGAAGGTGAGCAGGTCGCCCCGGGGCACGCCGGGCTGGACCGCGGAGTCGGGATTCGGGGGATATTCGTCCGCGGCGCGCAGGCCGGGGGTAATCAGCAGCGACAGCAGCAGCGTGGAGCGGAGGAGCGGGTGCATGGAAACAAACAGGGGTTCCCACGCCTTCCGGTCAAGGGTCCGGGCGACGGCCGCGGCCCTACTTGTCCGTCGGGCTTCCCGGCATGTGGCGCAGGTGGATCTGTTCGTAGTAATCCAGCGGATGGGCCGGAGCCTCGACGCCGGCCGGGAGCGGACGCCGGGAGAAGGTCTGGAAATACAGCAGGCAGGCGTCGCGCCAGTGCCGGGCGTCCTGTTCCTGGATGCGCAGGAGGGCCGCGACGTGCGCCCAGCGCTCGTCGTCGATCAGCCCCCGGAGCGACGCCCACGTGGTCTCCCAGCCGCGCACCGCCTCGACGCCATGCTGGTAATGCAGGCAGAGCTCGTCCCAGAGGGTGCGGCCGGAATGCATCCGGTAGTCCCACGGCACGTGGTGAAACCAGAGGAGCAGGTTCTCCGGACAGGTCGCGAGGTCCGCGTACTTCTGCGCCAGCGGCGGCGTGTACTGGGCGACGGCGTTGGAGCCGGTCGCGGTGCGGTCAAAGCCGAGGCCGGCGGCGTCCGCGCGGTGGTAATAGACCGGGTTCCAGTCCCGCCGGAGATTGTCGACCCACGGACCAGGCCCGTAGTGGTGGTCGGTGGCCATGAGGTGGTGCAGGCCCAGCGGGGTCATGTAGTCGACCACCGCCTCGCGCGACGCCAGCAGCATGGCGGTGACCGGCGCCACGACACGCGGGTCATTGCCGAAGGTCATCCGCGTCCATTCGTCGGCGATCTGGGCGGCGCTGAGGTCGTGGTCCCACGCCAGCCGGCCGAAGGCGTACCAGTTGGCGGCGGCGAGCGGGTGGCCGCACCAGTCGCGGTCGTCGCCGGTGTTGGCCACGCCGGCGATGGCGGTGAGGGCCGGGTGCTGCAGGCTGCCGTCGATGATCCGCGCCACGGTCGAGCCGGGGCCGGCGGCGAAGGTGTCGGTGTCGAGGACCTCCTTGTAGAGCGGGGCGAGATAGGCGAGGTCGGTGCCCTGGCCGAGGTATTCCTGCGTGATTTGCAGCTCGAGGACCTCGGGCGTGTGCGTGAGGGCGCCGAAGAGCGGATGCACCGGCTCGCGCGGCTGGAAATCAAGCGGGCCGTTCTTGATCTGCACGAGCACATTGGGCCGGAACTTCCCGTCCAGCGGCTTGAACTCGTCGTAGGCCTGCTTCGTGCGGTCGTCGGGGATCTTCTGGTCGTAGACGAAGGCGCGCCACATCACGATGCCGCCATGCGGCGCGACGGCGTCGGCCAGGACGTTGGCGCCGTCGGCGTGGGTGCGCCCGTAATCCTGCGGGCCGGGCTGGCCCTCGGAGTTGGCCTTCACCAGGAACCCGCCGAAATCCGGGATGAGCCCGTAGATCTCGTCGGCCTTGTCCTTCCACCACTGCGCGACGGCGGGGTCGAGCGGATCGGCCGTCTTCAGGCCGCCGACCTCGATCGGGGCGCTGAAGCGCGCGGTGAGGTACACGCGGATGCCGTACGGCCGGAAGACCCCGGCCAGTGCCGCGGCCTTGCGCAGCCATGGCGCGGTGAGCGCGAGGGCGTCGGCGTTCACGTTGGTGAGGACCGTGCCGTTGAGGCCGAGCGAGGCGCAGGCGCGGGCATAGTCACGGTAGCGCGGATCGAGGTAATCCGGCAGCACGAACCATTCCCAGAGCGAGAAGCCGGCGTAGCCGCGCTCGATGGTGCGGTCGAGGTTGTCCCAGTGATTCAACAGGCGCCGCTGGATCTTGGGCACGCTGGCGAGGTTCAGGCCGGCGAGCGCGCCGCCGGTCTGGACCCGACGCAGCAGCGCGAAGGCGCCGTAGAGGATGCCGGCGTCGCGGTTCGCGGCGATCACCACCGCGGGTTGCCCGCCGCGGGTCACCGCGGTGAGATGATAGCCCTCGTCACCCAACGCGCCGTCCGCCGAGGTCTTTTCCAGCGTGACGGCTGGGGGCTGGCCCAGCAGCCCGCCGAGCCCCGTGGTGAGTTCGTCGCGCGCGGCGGCGATTGTCGCCGAATCGGTGCCGGCGGGCGTCGCGAGCACGACGTGGCCGAGCGCCTTGGCGTCCGCGGCGCGGAGAGCGGCGTCAGGCAGGCGGTCGTAGCGCAGCCAGAGGCGGTAGCCGTCCTCCGCGCGGGCCAGGGACAATGCCGGCAGCGCCAGCGCGAGCAGGCGGACAAGGAGGGGGAGCCGATTCATAAGAAGAGGGGGGGCGCACTGGCCCGGCGGCCTAGGGGCCGTAGATTCGGAACCGGCCGCTGACCTCGAGCAGGGCGAGGAAATAAAGGAGGCCGTCGTAATAGCGCTCGGACCCTGACGGGATGTCCATCGTCCAGAGGTTCCGGACAAAGTAGGGCCCGTCGGGGGAGTCCGCCGCGAGGGCGGCCACCGCGGCCATCGCCGGGAGGCCGGGCGAGGAGAGGTCGGTGAGGGGACGACCGTCGAGGGTGAACTGGTTGGCAAGGTGCGGACCCTGCGAGCGCAGGAAGGCGAGCACGCGGTTGCTCTGCGCCACCGCCCAGGGATCCTGGGCGAACCAGGCGTAATCGAGCGCGAGGTTGGACAGGGTCCGATAGGCGTCGAAGCGGAAGTCCTCGTGGCCCCACGCGACGTGGGGCGTGCCGTCGAAATTGGCATAGTCCGGCATGAGGCCGGTGCGCGGGTTGGCCGCGTGGCGGAACAATTCCCGGCTCGCCGGCGCCAGCCCGGCCAGCAAGGCGCGATCGGCCGGGTCGGCCGCCCAGCGGGCCCAGAGTTCGTAGAACGCGGGCAGGTGGTACGACGGATCGGTGAACTGGCTGCCGCGCGGCGAGGGGACGAACACGACCTGATGGTGCTCACGGTCGAACATGCTGGTGACCGCGCCGTCACCCCCGTCGCCCTTGTGGATCATGGTGCGCAGGATCGTCTGCGCCTCGTGTTCGTAGTTGAAGATGCCTTCGCCGCCGCCCCAGCGGTGCGCGGCGAAGAAGAGCGACATTACGAACCATTCCTCGCCGTCGGGCGCCGGGCCGGCGTGGATGGGCGTGCCGTCGTACCGGCAGTGCCAGGCATAATAGCCGGCGAGCGGGCCGGACGCGTGATACATGTGGACGTTGGCCCACTTCCAGATCCGGTTGAACTCCGCCTGCCGGTTGAGCTGCACGGCGATCATCATCGCGTAGGACAGGCCCTCGGTGCGGACGTCGCGGTGCAGGATGTCGGCCACGTAGGCCATGTCGCCGGCGACCGGGTAGTACACGCGCTGGGTGTCGTCGTTGCCGTAGAACAGCTGTTGCCAGGCGGCCTGGAGCTTCGCGTCGACCTCGGCGTCCGAGCGGCCCAGGTCTTCCTTGAACAGGTCGCGGTACCGGCCGGTGGCGAACGCGCCTGGCGCCGGCGGGGCGGCGCGGAGGGCGGTGACCGCCAGAATTCCGGCGGCGGCGAGGGCGAGCAGGGGTCCCGCCCTCCCCCGGACGGCTGGCGGCGGGCGGATCATGGGGACGTCGCCGGCGCCCAGATCCGGAACCGTCCGCCGGCCTCGAGCAGCCCGAGAAAATAAAGCATCCCGTCGTAGTAGCGCCATTGCCCGGACGGGATCGGCAGGTCCCAGAGGCGCTGGACGAACGGCCGGGCGGCGTCACGATCGGCGGCGAGGCCGGCGACGGCGGCCATGGCGAACAGCCCGGGCGAGCTGTCGGCCGACAGCGGCCGGCCGGCGAGCGTGAACTGGTTGGGGCAGTGCGCCCCCTGGGATTGCAGAAAGGCGAGGACCCGGTTGCTCTGCTCCACCTCCCAGGGATCGGCCCCGAACCAGGCGTAGTCCACGCCGACGTTGGCCAGGGTGCGCCATGCATCGAACCGGAAATCCTCCCGCCCGCCCCAGGGATGCGGCGTGCCGTCGAAATCGCAGAGGTCGGGCATCAACCCGGTGCGCGGATTCGCCGCCCGGCGGAAGAGTTCCCGGCTCGCCCCGGCCGCCGCGGACCAGAAGGGCCGGTCCGCCTGCGCCCAGCGCGCCCACAGTTCATAGAACGCGGGCAGCTGGTAGGACGGGTCGGTGAACGTGCTCGCCGCCCCGGTGGGGGCGAAGACCACCTGCCGGTGCGCGCGGTCGAACAGGCTCCGGATCGCCCCGCCGCCGTCACCGTGGTGCAGCATCTCGTGCAGCAGCGCCTGCGCCTCGGCTTCGTAATTGAAGATGCCCTGGCCGTTGCCCCACCGATGCGCGGCGAAGAACAGCGCCATGGCGAACCATTCCTCGCCGTCGCTGGCCGAGCCGGGATCCAGCTGGCGGCCGTCGGGCGCGCACTGCCAGGCGAAGTAGCCGCGCCGGGGCCCGCTGGCGTGGTACATGGACGTCTTCGCCCACTTCCAGAGGCGGTCGAACTCGGCCCGGTGGTCCAGCTGCACGGCGATCATCATGCCGTAGGACATGCCCTCGGTGCGGACGTCGTGGTTGCCGACGTCGGTGATGCACGCCCGGTCGGCGCCGGCCGGGTAGTAGACGCGCTGCGTGGCGTCGTCGCCGTAGAAGAGCTGCCGCCAGGCGGCGTCGATCTTGGCGTCGGTCTCCGCCTCGGTCTTCCCGAGGAGCTCGTGGAACAGGTTGGGCGGGCGCCCGGAAGCGGGGGCGCCCGCGGCCCCGGCGGCCGGGGCGGCGGCGAGCACGAGCAGGAGGACGGGCAGGCGCAATCCGGTCATGGCGGGGCGGCTTGCGCGGCGCGGCCTCAGGGCGCGGCGAACTTCTTCCGGCGTTCGGCGAGCTCGTCCCCGATCTGCAGGTTGAGCTGCTTGGTGATCGGGTAGAAGAGCATGCAGGCGACGCCGAGGGCGAACGGGATGCCGGAGTACACGGTCGCGGCGAGCCGGATGCCGTGCAGCGAGTGCGCGGACTGGGGCACGTTGGCCACGTAGCCGTAGGCGGCGAGGATGCCGTTGGCCAGGGCGCCGCCGACCCCCAGGCCCGCCTTGAGCGCGAAGACGATGCCCGCGTAGACGAAGCCCGTCGCCCGCCGGCCGGTCTGCCATTCGGAATAGTCCGCGACATCGGCGATCATCGCCCAGAGGAGCGGGATGGTGGGCCCGTACGCCGCGGGCCAGATCAGGCTGAAGGCGAACAGCGTCCAGACGCCGGTGGGCGGCACGACCACGATCGCCACCGTGATGAGGGTGGTCAGGGCCAGGCCGCTGGTGAACACCGCCTTCTTGCCGAAGCGCTCCGCGAGCCATTTCGAGCTCAGCACGCCGAGGATGGTGACGGCGGTGCCGGCGATGTTGACGATGCTGAAGCCCACGGCCGAGGCGTTCGCGCCGTCCGGCGTCAGGATGAAGCCGAACCAGCCCAGCACGGTCTTCCACCACGCGGGCTCGCCGCCGGCCACGTTGCCCAGGCCGAAGCTGCGCACGAAGTTGAGGAGCGCGCCCTGGTCCACGTAATAGCTGAAGTAGTAGAACATCCCGCTGCCGCGGAGCGCCAGCGTGGTGAAGACGAACAGCGTGAGCAGGAACATGGCGACCCATGGCCGGCACTTGAACACGCCGGCGAAGTCCTCGCGGAATGAGCTCCGCTGCTTCGGATCGGGCTGGATGCGCTCCTTCGCGCTGAGCGCGGCCACGATGGAGAACACGATCACAAGCGCGCCGAAGATCGCGAAGGTCGCCGACCAGCCCTTCTGCACGTTGCCCCCACCCAGCTTGCCCACCAGCGGGAGGGTGAAGCCCTGCACGACCAGCTGGGCCGACATCGCGGCGACGAAGCGGAACTGCGAGAGGCTCGTGCGCTCATTGACGTCGCCCGTCATCACGCCGTTGAGGGCGGAGTACGGCGTGTTGTTGGCCGAGTAGACCATCATCAACGCCACGTAAGTGACGAAGGCATAGATCATCTTCGGCGTGCCGGCGAAGCCGGGGACCGTGTACGCCGACCAGAGCACCAGCCCGTACGGGACCGCGGTCCACAGCACCCAGGGGCGGAACTTGCCCCACTTGGTGTTGGTCCGGTCCGCCAGCGTGCCGACGATGGGGTCGAACACCGCGTCCCAGCCGCGCACGAAGAGGAACAGCCAGGCGACGGCGGCGGAGGACAAGCCCATCACGTCCGTGTAGAACTTGCCCTGGTACCAGATCATGGCCTGAAAGAAGAAATTGGTCGCGGCGTCGCCCAGGGCGTAGCCGGCCTTCTCCCGGAAGGAGAGCCGTTGGGTGTAGGTGGTCATGGGGTGGGGGGGGGAGGAAAAGTGCGGAGTGGGGGGCGGTCAGGCGCGCCAGCCGGGGATGATGGCGACGCCGCGGGCGCGGTCCCGGCCCCCACAGGTAATGCGGATGCGGTTCATCGTCGAGTCGCGGGAGACGGCGGCGGAGCGGAGGGGCCGGCATGCGCCTCCCGCAGCCTCCGCTCGACGTCGGCCAGGGTTCCCGTGAAGGGGCCGGGCGTCTCCATCTTGATCGAGACCAGGGCGGCGGCGAACTTCAGCGCGGTCGCTGCGTCGTGCTCCAGCCGCCAGGAGAGGTAGGCCGAGAACGTCGTGTCGCCGCGGCCGGTCCGGCCCGAGCTGTTGCGGTTCGAGAACCGCTCGTAGTAGGTCCGGCCGCGCACCCGCGCCAGGACGCCCGGGGCATGGGTGATCAGGACCTCCGGGCAACCCCACGACTCCACCATGACGCCGGCCTGCTCCAGATCGTCGGTGCCGGTCAGGATCTTCGCCTCCACGACGTCCAGCTTGAGCTTGTCCATCATGGCGGCGATTTCCCTTTTGTTCGCGACGTCGCGGAACTCGATGTCATGGGTCACGGGCGTGACGTGGCGCACGAAGCTCTGCATGTCGGCCGAGAGGCTGTAGCCGCGGGACTTCAGACCCCGCATGAGCGCCAGGTCGAACTCGGTGTCCGAAATCCCGGCCAGATGCACGCACGTCGAGGCCAGGGCCGGAACCTCCGCAATCGAGATCAGGCCGGCGGATTTGACGAGCGTCAGTTTGCGCTCGTCGACGTTGGCGGAGTAGTGGAGCACGCGCGAGTAGGTGGTCTCCGCGCCCGGGATCAGGTAGGTGTCGACGCCGGCGTCCTTCAGCGGCTGCAGGATGGGCGCGTCCTGCGGGGCCATCTTCACCACCGCGGCGACCTTCTTGCCCACCCGCGGTGCGACCATGGCACCGCACAGGACGGCGCTGCCCGGGGCGATGTGCGGCTGGCCCCCGAAGGGGATGATTTCGTCGTAGCACATGTGGCCCACGAACGTGATGTCGTACTTTCGGGACATGGGAGGGGGTCTGCGGGTCAGCGGCGGCGATTCATCCTGCGGGCGGGGAGCGGTCCGGGGGCGGAGCAATCGGCTCCCGGAGGTGGGTTCACAAGGCGGGGCGCCCGGCTAGGGGCGGGTTGGCGGACCGTTCAGCAGCCCGGAGAAGAACGGGATCAGGTCCTTCGGCGCCACGGTCTGGGACCCGGTCTGGGCCTGCCGGGCCTTGACGTGGTTCAGCACCAGATGGGTCCAGACCGCGCCCGGCCGGGGATAGGCGGCGACGATGTAGTGGGCCCCGGGGGCGGATTCGCCCGCCTCCTGCTCCAATTCCGCCCGGAGGTTGTCCGGCGTGATCAGGGAGTTGGCGTAGTCGAAGACGACGCGGTCCATGTGCCGGTAGACCTCCTTGCTCTCCTTCACCATCCCGTAGTGGTCGAGCAACTGGGCGAAGACGTAGTTGGAGGTGGTATAGACATCCTTGCCCTGGTCGGATTTCACCGGCTTGCCGTCCTTCGTCTTGCACATGGCCCAGCCCATGAACGAGCGGTTGGTCCGGTAGATCGTCCGCAGGATCGCCTTGACGCGGTCCTCGGGGATCAGCGGCTCCTCGCCGATTGCCAGCAGGTACCACAGGGCGTCGAGCTGGTTGGTCCAGACGTCGGTGTTGGTGTTGCCGGTCTTCGGATCGAAGCAGGTGACGTAGTACTGGAGCGTCTCGCCCTTCTGGTTCTTCGCCTCCCGCCAGAGCTGGTCGAGGCTGTTCCACCCCTTGGCGAACACCTGCTTGAGGCGCGCTTCGCCCGCCTTGTCCTTGAGCATCTGCGCCATCCGGATCATGGCCTGGCAGCCGCCGAGGAACTGGGTGGCGTCGTAGGCGTCGGCGCCGAACAGGACCAGGTTGTCGAAGGTGTTCTTGACGTCCTCGGGATAGCCCTCGGGGATGCCGTCCCCGTCGAAATCGAGCCGGAGCAGCGCCTCGAGGCCGAACTTGAGCGTGTCCCAGTTGCGTTTCAGAAACTCCATGTCGCCGGTGAACTTCACGTTGCGCAGCACGCGCATCGCCAGCTTGGGGAACAGGTCCACCCAGTAGTTGTTGTTGTACCAGGCGTAGTCGCTCACGTTGCGCAGCGGATGCCCCTTTGGCATCGCGCCCAGGTCGTGCGCCACGCTCCCCTTGGTCTTGAAGGCGTCGCGGATCTGGGTCAGCGGCTTGCCGGCGTATTCCTCCGGGTGCTCTTGGAAATGCTTCCGCGCTTCGACGAAGGACGCGTGGTAGTGGTAGAAACGCGGCGTGGGGTCCTCGGCCAGGATCGAGTCGATGAAGCCCTGGCAGAGGTCCTTCTCCACGCGCGGGAACAGCATCAGCAGCACCATCGAATACCAGTCCACGTCCGAGGGATCGATGTAGGCGTAGTCGAAGCACTCCAGGAACCGGGCGCGCTCGCGGCCCTGCTCGTCCTCGACCCAGACAATGGCGTTGGAGAGCGGGAAATGGAGTTCGTTCAGGATCAGCCGGGTCAGGCGCAGCGCGCCGGCCTTGTCGCCCCGGTAGGACGGGCTGGACCGGATCGAATCATAGATCCGCTGCTGGATCGCCACGGTCCGGTCCCACCACTGCCGGTGGCTGGCGAGGGCGAGCCGGGCCATCGCGACCGTCCGCCCCGCCGGATCCGCGAACTGCCGGACGTATTTCCGTTCGAACGTCTGCCCGTCGATATAGGCCTGCTCCGGAAAATCGAGCACCACGGCGACGGGCACCGTGACGGTCGCCCGCGGCCCGACCGTGAAGGTCAGGCTGATGGCCGCGCCGTAATCGCTCCGCCGGCCGGGCGGCCGTTTCTCGTAGAAGCTCCCGTCCGCGTTGAGGAGGAGGTCGCCGGTATAGCGGTTCAGGCAGAAATAGGGCTGGAGATCCACGGCCACGCCGGGCAGGTCGGGCACGGCCAGCGCCATGCGGTTGGGGGTCTCCGTGCTGCCCATGATGACCCCGCGGACGCCGGCGTCCTGGAAGGTTTCGTGCCGCTGGCCGTGAACCGCGGCGGTGGCGACATAGACGCTGTCCTGGTCCGTCGGCTTGAGCTCCTTTTCCTGCAGGTTGACGAGCGAGGGGCGCGGCACGACCAGCGTGATTTCCCGGGCTTCGCCCCCGGTGTTCCGCACCTCGAACTCCTCCACGCCCAGGGGCGTCAACGCCTGGTCGTTGCCCGCGAGGAGCGGCGAGATCAGCCGGCGCACGATCCGGAGCTGCCCGAGCTTGTAGGCGATCTCGAGCGAGGGCGTGGCGATGGTGAGGGCGACGTTTTTCGCGGCAATCGCGGGCGGGTAGTAGTTTTTGACCGCGGGAATGTCGTCGGGCAGCTCCGGGGCCCCCGGCGGCTTCGAAGTCAGCAGCGTGCACGCGTCGTCGACGCGGACGAACGGGGCGGAGCCGAACTGGACCGCATGCTGGTTCAGGAGGATGAGGCGGCCGGCGTCGTTGAAGCGGTTGTACAGGCCGTAGGGCGAAAGGCCGATCGAGCAGGTGGGCGCGCCCTGCAGCGCCACGGTCTGCGGAAACTGCAGGGTCTTGGACATCCCCTGAAAGTGGACCGCCATGCGGTTCCGCTCGTAGATTTCGGCGATCCGGGGTCCGGCGATGGTATAGATGTCGCGCGGGGCCAGGGCCGGGGATGTCTGCTTTTCACTTTCGCTCATGGCTGGTTGGGGGTGTCGCCGCCGGCCGCCGGTAAACCGGGGCGGCCCGACTGCGGCGATCGATGGCTGCTTCCGTTGGTCCGCGATTTTCGCGTTTGGGCTCAGGGGTTGTCGCCGGAAATCCCGGGCGCCGGCCGGGGAGTCTCTGGTTTGTGGTTGGCGCGCGGGAGGCCGGGCGCCCCGCCTAGCATTTACCCCCCCACGGATTCCCCACTTTCGCGGTCTTCTTGGCGGGTTTCTTGGCGACCGGCGCGGGGACTTCGTCCGGGAGGTTCTGCTCCGCGCGCAGATCGATCGGCATCTTCGTCGTCGGACACGGCTTGACCGTTCCGAACAGCAGGTCGGCGGCCGCCCGGATCGAATCGGGCGAGCCCGAGAAGTTGCAGACCACCGCGTCGGCCTCCTTGGTTGTGCCCTTGCGGTAAGGGAAGTTGGTCACCACCACCACGGTGTGGCCCGCGGCCTTCAGGGCCTTCACCAGGTGCTGGTTGTTGCCCCGCTTTTCGATGCGGGCGTAGTAGTTGGTCATCACCACCAGCTCCGCGTCCTTGGCCAGCTTCAGTGCCTCCTCGACCTCCTCGTCGCCGGCGTGGAAGGCCGTGTCGTCGAGGATGAGGTTGAGGGAGTGCCTGGCCATCTGCTCGCAGAACATGTGGGGATGGCTGGAGAGGTCCTTGCCGAGGAACGAGTAGGGGATGGCCTGCTCGATCACGAGGATCCGCTTGGCCTTGTTCAGGGGAAGAAGCTTCTTGGGGTCCCGCACCACCAGGAGCGCCTTCTCCGCCACCGCGCGGGAGAAGCCCTGGACCTCCACGCTGTTGACGTGGGCCTCGGTCGCCGCCGGATCCATCTTCCCGGCCTTCGTGAACAAACCCTGGTCGTACTTCATGCGCAGCAGCCGCCGGCACGCGTCGGTCAGGCGCTCCTCGGACAGCTCGCCGCGCTCGACCGCGCCCTTGATGCCGAAGAAGCACTGGGAGCGGGACTCGTCGTCGGCCTTGAGGAGGATGGTGTCCACGCCGGCCTTGATCGCCATGGCGCACGCCTGCGGCAGCGGCCACTTCTTCAGGATGGCCGCCATGCCGATCGCGTCCGAAACCACGACGCCCTTGAACCCCATCTGGCCCCGCAGCAGGCCGGTGAGGATCTTGTGCGACAGCGTGGCGGGGAACTCCTTGTCGTAGGCCGGGAAGATCGTGTGCGCCGTCATCAGCGCCTTGGCGCCGGCGTCGATGCCCGCCTGGAACGTGACCAGTTCGACCTCCTGCATGCGCTTCAGGTCGGCGCGGCAGACGTCGAGCACGTCGTGCGCATCCGTCGCCGAATCGCCGCGGCCGGCGAAATGCTTCACCGTGGCGACGATGCCCGCGTCCTGATAGCCGCGCACGGTGGCCGCGACGAACTTGGCGCACACCTTGGGGTCGTCGCCGAAGGACCGCACGCCGATCTCGGGGTTCAGCGGGTTGATGTTAACGTCGCAGACCGGGTGATAGAACTGCGTGATGCCGATGAGGGCCATCTGCCGGCCGAGCGTGTTCGCCACCTGGTAGGCCAGGTCGACGTCGCCGATGGCGGTCATGCCCATCGGCGGCGGAAACTGCAGGACGTGCCCGGCGGTGTAGTCGTTTTTGAAGTCGCCCTCCATGTCGATGGTGATGTGCAGCGGGATGCCCGCGGCGCGTTGCAGGGCGATGGCTTGGAGCTGGTTGAGGGCGGCGGTGAGTTCCTTCGGGGTCACGCTCACGCCGAAGCTGCGGTCGTCGAAGTAGGTGTGCGCGATGTCGAACCAGTCCTTCGGCTTCTTGAAGTTGGGGTCCACCTGCGAGCGTCCCCAATACAGGTTCTTGCAGGTTTCCAGCGCGTAGGGCTCAAGGCACAGGCCGCCGGCGTGCAGCTTGGTGATCTGTTCAGCCCCGGAGGGCGTCAGGTACGCCCCGCGCCAGGTGAAGGTCAGGACCTGGCCGCACTTTTCTGCCAGGGTCATTTTCGCCAGCTTCGCTTCGACAAAACCGTCTCGTTCTTTCGACATGGTGGTTCAGGTTTAAAATCGGCTACCGGGGGGCGGGGCCTCAGGCGCGCGGGCGCCGGGCCGGCGGGCCGGCGGGCGGGGTGAGGGGATCGCGATGGGGGCGCGGATCCCGCGGGGTTGGAACGGGAGAGGGGGCATCTCGGAAAAACGAAAGCGCCGGGCGGGGGGCCGCGGGGGTCTACTCTGGGGCCGGGAGTTTTTTTT
>Ga0335069_10005257_pt1 | contig 19061 bp, 18 predicted proteins | sample Lox_Sample_11_FD_206714 | JGI IMG/M metagenome (GOLD analysis project Ga0335069, IMG submission 206714) | Soil microbial communities from Loxahatchee National Wildlife Refuge, Florida, United States - Lox_Sample_1.1 | ecosystem: Environmental > Terrestrial > Soil > Wetlands | place: USA... | reverse complement strand
GGTGAGCAGAGAGGTTCCCCGGGTCTGTCTTCAGCACCGTCTGGATCGCGCTTTCCGCCTGGTCATATTGCCGCAAGGGGGTCAAGATTCTGGCAAGTTGGAGTTGGGCGTCCGCTTGAGCGGGATTCAATGCGATCGCCGAGGTAGTTTCCCGGTAGGCGCTTCCGATATCTTTAGCGGCCAAATAGGCCCGGCCGAGCTGATAATGCGCCTCGGCAAACCGGGGATCAAGCTGAACTGATCGTCGAAATTCAATGATGGCTTCCTGGATGCGGCCCGCTGTGAGATACTTTTCTCCGCTTTGCAAATACTTGAGTTTTCGGCGGTTTGGGTCGGTCGAACAGCCACCGAACAGAGCTGCAGTCAAGCCCATAATCATCACCGCTCTTGCACGTCTGAATGCCGGCCTTGGGATTCTTCTCATCAATATTTGCTCCATTTAGGCACGCTACGGGCCAATCAGGCCGGCAGGAGCAGACGTACCGGAAGGGGAGATCTTCCCTTTCGGAAGTCATTGATCGGGGAGTAACTCACATGATGCACACTATAGAGGCTGGGTGGATTGGTTTCCGAGAACTAGGGCCAGAAGAAAGATATTGGGATAAGTCCTTAAGAACAACCTATCGAAAAGTACTAGGACCTTTTGTGTTTTCAATGACTTGCAATTTGGGGCCGTACATGCAAACATAGCCTTCACCCGGTGGGGTGATACCGGGTGTGCCGGTGCATTTTGCCGGGAGCGTTTGAGGTTGATTCGGAGGAATCGAAAAATGAGAAATGTGATGCCAAGAGCTGTATACATCGTAGCGGCATTGCTGGTTTTAGCGACGGGCGCCTTTGCTGTAACAACTGTCCAGCTGACGATCACGAGCGGAAGTGCCCCGAACGGGACCTCCGGTGTCATGGGGGGAGTTTACACGAGTCCATACAGCGGAAATGTCAACGGCGGTGCAACGATCCCGATCATTTGCGACGATTTTCAGGACGAAGTCTATCCACCCCAAACCTGGCAGGCGATCGCCACGAATCTGGCTCAGCTTGGTTCAGCAACCACCGGTGACGTTTACTTTGAGCAGAACGGCGGGACCCAACAGCAGATCGACTACATGACAGCTGCGGTTTTGGCTGAGGATATTCTGTCCACGACGAATGAAACCACTAGAGGCGAACTCAGCTTCGCGCTTTGGAGCATATTTGATCCGGCTTCACTTCTAAACCTGAATCCTACCCAAGTGGCCGATGCACAGGGTGACCTCTCAACTGCGCAATCCCAAGTGACAGCTGGTATTAAGAACAATGGCTTGAGCGCGTATCTGAGCACCTTTTCCAATGTGACCATCTACTCGGCCACTTCCAATGGGACTACGCCGATAGCTCTTGGCACAACCCGGCCGCAGGAATTCATGACGGTGAGCATGGTCGAACCGCCGGAATTGGCGCTGCTGGCGTTTGATCTTCTGGCCGTCGCGTCCCTCGTTTGTTTCATCCGCCGGAAGCAGCGTCGCGCCTCTCAGATCTGAGCGATTTCCGGCGTAAAATCGTAATTTGATAGTTTTCTGGAATAAAAGCGGGGTCATTCCCCGCTTTTGTGTTTGTTAACACCCCTCACGTTGGTTCTCCCTCGCCTATAAAATTTTCCTGTGAAGAATGTCCGCCGTCCCGCACAATGGGGTCAGGAGTTCAAATTGCGGGTTCAGGCGAAGGCGAACGCAGTTTCCGAAGGGAAGCCCAACGGCGTTCCGGGCTGAAGCCGAACACCAGCGTAGCGAGGCTGGCCTTCTGATTGTCCGAGAAGTGTTCGGCTTCGTCAAGGTTTCCATCCGGAGCAAAGCGGAGGTGGGCGGCCGCTCGTGGGGAAAGGGGTGCGGGGAAAGGGACGGTAGTCCCGTTCCCCGCTCAGCACTGGAGTGACCCCGGCGGGCGAGAGCACGCCGGCTATGCGCCCCGCTTCTTGCGCATCGAATCCTCGCGCATCTCGATCCGATGAGCGTTGTGGACTAGGCGGTCGAGGATGCCGTCGGCTATTGTCGAGTCGCCGATCTGCTCGTGCCCCGGATTCGTAAGCGTTCGGTGAGCACCGTCTTCCTTCGCCAAGGCGCCCCTGTGATGCTGGAGGAATGGGAGTTGCCCGAAGCGCAGAAGCCGTAATTGCCGAACCGCCCGCAAGACGGCGGCATCGCTCCAAGCAGGAACGGCGCCAGGTAGTGGAAGAGACACTCCAACCAGGAGCATCTGTTGCTGTTATCGCTCGCCGGCATGGCGTCAATGCCAACCAAGTGTTTCATTGGCGAAAGCTCTATCGCGAAGGACGGCTCGAAGCGACGCCGCAACTGGTACCGGTGAGGGTCGCCGAGGTAGTGAGTGAGCAACCGCCCGCAAAGCTATACGGGGGCGTGATCCTGGTGGAGGTGGGCCGAGCGCGTATCCGCATCGAAGGATCGGTAGACACCGAGAATCTGCGCCTCATTCTGGAGCGCGTAGCTCGATGATTTCGTTGCCAACCGGCGCGAACATCTGGATTGCCGCGGGTGTCACTGATTTGCGGCGGGGCTTCACGGGATTAAGCGCAGTGGCGCAGACTGTGTTGGAGTAAGATTCGTACTCCGGGCACGTCTTCGTCTTCCGCGGCCGGCGCGGCGATCTGATCAAGGTGCTCTGGTGGGACGGTGATGGCCTGTGTCTGTTCGCCAAGCGGCTGGAACGTGGCCGCTTCATCTGGCCGAAGGTCGAGAAAGGCACGGTATCATTGAGCCGCGCGCAGCTATCGATGCTGCTGGAGGGCATCGATTGGCGACATCCGGTCCGCGCCAATCCACCGTCGTTAGCCGTATAAAACTGCACTTCGGACCGCGTTCGGAAAAGTACGACCGCGAAATTCAGCAGCTCGAACTGCGTCTGGAAGATCTGGAGACCAACCAGGCTGCTGTGGAGCCACCGCCTTTGATGCCGGCTATGGTCGTGCTGAAGCAGGAGGCTCGGCGCAAGCCCGCACGTCGTCCGTTGCCAGCCGAGTTGCCGCGAGAAACGGAAACGATCGCGCCCGCGCAGGAAGCGTGCCCGACTGCGGTGGCAAGTTGCGCCGGCTCGGTGAAGATGTGTCGGAGACGCTGGAATATGTACCAGCGCGGTTTAAAGTGATCCGCACGGTAAGACCGAAGTTGAGTTGCGCGGACTGTTCGCAGATCGTGCAGGCGCCGGCGCCGAATCGAGTGATCGACCGCGGGCTGGCCGGACCTGGATTGTTGGCTCACGTTCTGGTTTCGAAATATGCCGACCATCTGCCGCTCTACCGCCAGGCGGAGATTTATCAACGCGAGGGTGTCGAGTTGGATCGCTCGACACTGGCGGACTGGGTGGGCGGTGTGAGCCGGACGGTGCAGCCGCTGGTAGAGGCGCTGAAGAAGTATGTGCTGGCCAGCGAAAAGCTCCACGGCGACGATGTGCCGGTACCGGTGTTGGAGCCGGGCAACGGCAAGACGAAGACGGGGCGCCCGTGGACGTATGTGCGCGATGACCGTCCGGCGGGCAGCGAAGAGCCGGCGGCAGTGTGGTTTGCATACTCGCCGGACCGGAAGGGGGAGCGTCCAGCGAAACACCTGGAGACCTACGCCGGCATCCTGCAGGCGGATGGTTACGCGGGATTCAACAAACTCTATGAGACGGGTCGCATCGTAGAGGCGGCGTGTTGGGCGCACGTGAGACGAAAGTTCCACGATCTTTATCAGGCGCATCGATCTCCGATCGCGAAAGAGGCGCTGGAGCGCATCGCCCAGCTATACGGGATTGAGCAGGAAATCCGCGGCCGATCACCGTCGGAGAGGAAAGAAGCCCGGCTTGCCCGATCGCGCCCGCTGCTGGAGGCGATGCACGCCTGGTGGAAAGCGACGCTAGCGAAGCTATCGCAGAAGTCTGACGTGGCAGTTGCGATCCGCTACGCGTTGGAACGCTGGAGTGCCTTGCTGCGGTATTGCGAGGACGGACGCATCGAGATGGACAACAACGCTGCCGAGCGGGCGTTGCGCGCCGTCGCATTGGGACGCAAGAACTACCTGTTTGCCGGATCGGATGCAGGCGGCGAACGTGCCGCTGCCTTTTATAGCTTGCTGGGATCGGCCAAGCTGAACGGGATCGATCCGGAGGCATACCTGACTTCGGTGCTACGCCGAATCGCTGACCATCCTATCAATCGGATTACGGAACTGCTGCCGTGGAATCTGTTTCCGAGCAAACCCGCGGCGGTGGAGGCAGCATGACATTCCCACCCTCTCAAACAAATCGTGCCCACAATCTTCGGATCGTGGGCACATTTCGGAATGAGACTGAGCCGCCGAATCTGGACTGGCAACCACTCGAATCCGAGGCTCTTGGCTGCCGCATCCTATGATGGACCGAGGCGGCGACTTTACCTGCGCTTTCATAGTGGCGAGGTTTACTGCTATTTCACCTTTCACGCCGACCAATATCGAGCATTCCTCGATGCCGAATCCCAGGGCAAGTACTTCCTCACCCACATTCGGAATCAATTTCCCTACGAGCGGCTCCCTCGTCGTTAACCTTCCCTCGGCCGGCTCAAGACGGTATCCGCCGGACGCTTACCCGGATTCCGCACAAACGGCTGATTCTATGTGGCTTGTTAGACCTGGAAAATGTCTAAGCGCCAGGGGCAGTTTCCGCCTGTATCTGCGACCGGAGTGAATCCCGAAGGGCGATGCGGGGCAGCCTGTTGGGACTGCTCTGCGGCCTCGGAATGTGGGGCGCTATTTTTAGCCTATTCTCGCTGTGGAAAAGTTGACTATTTAGAGCCTTTGGCTCCAGTACTACTAACTAAAGGTATATAGACAGCCGCCGGAAAGCTCCATAGCATATACGTATGGTGAGTTCTACCATCTCAGTACCAGAACCTTACCAACTAGTGGTCGCAAGCGACCGGTCAGATCGTGCTTCGACCGTTCCGGTATTGGAGGCAGAGCCTGCCCACCGCTCTTCGCCAGCAAAAGGAGCAATCATCGGGATACTCCTGGGCACCGGCTTCTGGTCGGCCCTGTTGTTCGTCGCTCTGAAGCACTGAGCAGTTCCGGTTGGATCTGGCCGGCGCTTCTTCAGAACTTACCGGCAGCAGTAGATTTCTTTTCAGACTGATACAGCACAAATAAGAGACAGGCCAGGGAGAAAAATGCCACTGGAGAGAATAACAGGCCGCTGCTTTTGTGTATTCGGCTGAAAAGAATGTTCCTGTCCACATAGACCCCGGCGAGAGACAGAACCACGATTCTCAAGGCATTCTTGCCAATGACGACGGGAACTGTAACCAAACTCAGAAAGACCTTCTTCCAGGTCGCATGCAAGGTCAAATGACCGGCTAGGATGGCTGAAATAAACAGAGAGACGCCGGACCGAATTCCGCTGCACTGCTGAGCCACTTCGACGTCAAGGCCCGGCAACGAGAAAACGAACCCCTGACGCAAAACAGGAACACCGGCCAGTTTGAAAAAGAAGTAGGACACATCAGCCGAACCCTTTTGTAGAAGCACTACGAGAGCCTGAAGGAATGCGGGTGGAGGCGGCACGAACAAGAGCAGAAAGACGAAGGGGAAAGGGGCCGCTTTTAAAACGCCGGTTCCATAGCAGAGTACAAAAGCGCCGATCCATAGAGTGACGAAGCCGGCTGCTGAGACGAATAGCGTTGCGAAACCCGAAGTCGAAGTTCCCACTCCGGCAGTGCACAACAGGCCGACTGCGAGTGCTATGATTCCGGAACCGGTCACCTTTGCGGGCAGGGCATGCCGGAAAGCCTCTGGTCCTTCGAAATGGATCAGAAATGCGGTGATGAAGGGGACGAAAGCGATATAGGTATACCGTTCATCCTCAACGGCCAGATGGGCAAGGGCCAAAAGCGGTCCTCGGAACAGAGCCATTGAGGCCATAGCGATCAAAACCAGCCAGCCGTGACGCGGCCGCACCGCGGAGATTTGTGAAACACCGGTCATCGACTCAGGCCGTTTCTACGGTTTTGAGCGGTGGTAACCATATTTGGAATACAAACGCTGGAGCCCCTCGACGCCATTCAGTACGATGCCGAGAATGTGTTCTTTCCCTACAAGCGTCACAGCCTGGTCGACTGCGTTGCGAGGAGTGCTGTCGGCCCGTACCACCAGCAAACACGCATCGGCCAGGTCGCGAAGGAACAAAGCATCCGTAAGGGGCAATACCGGGGGTGTATCTATTACTATCCAGTCGAAATACCGAGTGAGGTCCTGAAACAGAATATGGACGGTACTGCTATGCAAAAGTTCCGTGGCGTTCGCGCGAGCCGCTCCCGCCGGGAGCACGTAGCAGCCGAGTGGCTCTATTCGGCGGATAGAATGGAACGCGGAGGAATTATCTTCGAGGCACTCTCCCAGACCCGCAGTTGATTCAAGTCCGAGCCGTTCCAAAATCTGCGGGTGATGAAGATCGCCCTCGACCAACAGGACCGACCTCCTTCCCTTCTCAGCCAAAGCGCAGGCCAGATTCAGTGCGACGGTGGACTTGCCGTCATGCGGCAACGGACTGGTGACCAAAATCTTTTTCAGCGTGCGGGCTTTCGAGCGTTCCTGGAGGCGCATCCGAAGCAAACGGAATCGCTCGGCCCCCACGCTCTGTGGATCGGTGTGGAAAACCAGGCGGCTGGCGGCCTCGAGACGCATACCCACGATTGGTAGGTTCTGCAGAGCATAATTCTGCTCTGCCGTCTCCAGAACGGCTTCTGCCGGACGTGACGGAGGCGCTTCTTTCTCCACCACAACCTTTCGGAAGAGATTGTGAAACTGGCTCATGGCTCTGGGCTAAAAAGCACTTCCTCAATCATTGCATTAGTATTCCGGAAAAACATCCCATCCTCATCGGACCGGTCAAGCCACCAGGGCCTAACGATACCGATAGGCGTAGAACTCCACGGCGGATACAAGGATGATGAGAACGCAGCCGACAAGCCACTGGAGGGCAGCCGCCCGGCTCCGCCGACCCTCTTCAGCCGGAGTGAGGATCAGGGGCACGCTAACCACAATCGGAGAAGCAAGTTCCGGGCCGAGATCCTGCTCCTGATGAAACGATCCATCGCGCCATTCCGCAAAGAACGCCAGTAACAGACCGAGTACAACCCCACCGCCTAACGCGCCGGCATTCAGTTTCAGGCGGTTTGGGCTGCTCGGCAGAACAGGAAGGCTGGGCGGATCGACCAGCCGGAACTGGCGCCCCCCCTGGTTCTTTTCGAGGCTTGTTGCCAACTGCGACTGCAGTTCCTTGTTGACCAAATCCTCGTAATCTTTCTTCACCAAGTCGTAGTCTCTGAGAAGACCCGTTAGTTGCTGCTCCCGGACCGGCGTTAGATTCAAACGGTTTTGATACTGCGCGAAGGATTCCCTGAGTCTCTTCTCATCTTTCTGCAGGTTTTCGACCTCCAGGCGGTTTGCTTCCAATTGGCTCTTAACCTGCGCGATCGCGGGACTATCCGCACCTCTCTCCGGTGTTTGGGAACCAACCGGCGCTGACGCCGCGACTTCCGTCCCACCACCAGCGGACTTCTTCAGACGCTCTACCGCCCCTTGGGCGACGGCAATATCACGGTCGATTTTGATTACGTCGGGGTGTTGCGGTGTAAACCGGACCAGCAAACTCGCTCTTTCGCCCCGGAGGCGATTCAGTTCTGTTTGCGCGGTTTCAAGTGGGGTCGGGATATGGGCGGCTACTGCCGGCGCGGTAAGACCCGGTATGGGAATCTCCTGGGCAGCCATAGTTCGGTATCCGCTCAAAAGCGACTCCAGGTAAACTCGCTGTTCCTGCGCCCGGCTCAGACTGGCCGCCGTGGCCTGGAGTTGTGTCTGAAGCCCAGTGAGAACCCCCAGATTCCCCTGCTGCTGTTCGGGCAACTCGCCGAGATTCTGCATTTTGAAATCGCGCAGCCGCTGTTCCTGCATCTCCAGTTGCTTCTTGGCTTCCTCCATCCGTTGGTGCAGGAAGCCGGTCGTATTGGCAGCCTGCTCCTCCCGGGATTTCAGGTTTTCCTGAATGAACAGCGACGTCAGCGTGCTGGTGACCGCCTGGGCTGTGTGCGGATCGTTTGCCGTAAATGAGATGTTGAACGCATTCAGGTCCTTCTGAGCGTTACCCGAGGCGATCGGTTCGATCCCGATGTCGCGCAACATCAGAGCTAGAATCTGCTCGGGTGCTTTCCGCTTCGATTCTTTTGCGTAAAGTCCGAAATCGTGGATAATCCGGTCCAACTGCGGCCGTGACAAGATCTCCTGCTGCATCGCCTGGAGAGCTACACCCATGTCGGTGGTATCGTTTGGAACGACGTATCGCTGAGGGACCTGCTGCTGAACCACGACAAGGGTTGCACGGGACGTATAGCGATTGGGAACCCTGGACAATACTGCTACCGTCCCTACGGCTACCGTACAAGCCGGTATCACTATCCACCAACGCCGCTTAACGAGTGTCCTGACAACTCGCCCTAAGGTTTCTCCTGGGCTACCTTCGACTTCTTCTTCGGGCATTATTGGTTTCTCAAAATGGCGGTGAGCAACGACCACGCGCACCCCCAGAATATCTGTCGGGCAATCTACAGCAATCCGTTGCCCAACAAGCGCGGAGGCCGGAAAGCCAGCAAATGGCAGGATTTTAGGGACCGCTTAGGACAAGCGCGTAGAGGCTGAGGGAGGAAAACGAAAGCTGCCGTACGACTAGGTAGTCGGGACACTGACGGTGGTTTCGTTGGAGTTTACGCTCTGGTTTCCACTGCCGTCGACAGCCCGGATAACATAGTAGTACGTTTGCCCGAGAGCGATGGTGCAATCGCTAAAGGACGTCCCGGATATCGGAGTCGAATTTAAGGGCGTGCTATAGTTGTACCCACCTGAGGTGGTGGCGCGATAGACATTGTAGGTCACACTGCTTGTGGTGCTGGCCACCCAGCTGATACTGACCGTGTGAAACCCGGTGGTGACGGGACATGATGATCCAAGAACACCGTTTATCACCTGCGATACAAACGATTGGTACGTGCTGGTGGAACAGCTCAAATAATTATTCGTCGCAACCTGCACGTCGACTACATTGGTGGCGCCGTCCTTGTTGACGTCACATGCGGATGAACCCGTTTGAGAAAAAGCAATGGCCGGCACAACGACCAGCAGCGCGAGCACGCCTGTCAGATGGCGATTGCACCGTGTGAAACGATTCTGTCTGCGGCTGGTTTGGTTCGGACCGAATGAAAACATACCTGCTCTCTCTTTCTACAAGCTTGACGCCCGGAAATACACCGGCGTTGGAGCTACGATGCCACCCATCTTCGCCAGTTTGTATTCTAGAAATCCAGCGAAAACGAGGCAAGGCTGCGAATGGTTAGGGTCATGCCGCTAACCATCTGGCAAGGAGATTGGCTAAATAAATCAATAGGTTGCGAAAAGGCCGCCCGTCAGAAGTGCGGTCGCGGGCTCAGAATACCAGTTTTCGGCAATAGAAGGCTTCGGCGTACCCGCTAGGCGCGTTGCATTCCATGCCGCGGAGGCGCATCAGGCCAAGGAAGGTGTCTGGCTCAAACCATCGCTTGCGCCGCTGGGATTCGAATACTTCCATCAGGTATTGAACCTTCCGCTCGCAGGGTTCCTTGTCGAGCGGCACGAAGAAATTGGGCTGCCCCATGTCACCGTCGTACTTCGGGATTTCGTACTCCAGGATGAAATGATCACGGAACGTATTCCACGTGAGTTCTGCAATGAGACGGTGGTCCTGGTGTGCATCGTCCCGGCCGCGATGGGTCAGGATGAGGTCCGGCGAGACCGTCTGCTTCAATTCCTCGAAGACGGCTTTGACTTCCGCACCCACAAACGGCATGAAGCTGTCGCGGAACGTTTTGAGCAGGGGTTCCCGCAAGTCCGCACCGCAGCCGAACAACTCCGCACCGCGGCGCGCTTCATCCGCGCGGGCCCCTATGGCGCTGAAAACTACCCAGTGCAAGATGCAGCCGGGGTACTGCCGGACGAGCCGGAGCACCGTGCCGCCACAGCCGATTTCGATGTCGTCCGAGTGAGCACCAAGACACAGGATCTCCGGCGGTCCGGCACGCTTTTGGTCGAGCGTGAGACTGATCATCTTTTGCCGGCGCCGGAGAGAGACGCTGCCATGTGATCCACTTCGACCTCTCCGGCTTCCGCCGATGCCGGATCAGACGCAGTCCTAAAATGCGCTTTCTGCTCTTCCCGAAGTTTGTCGCAAAGTCGATGTTCGGGGACCGCCACGTCATGGTAGGTGACCACCTGGTCCTTGGGGACGTCGCGTTTGAGTTGGCAGCCTTCCGAAAGCCCCATGGGCAGCGCATCTTTGCGCAAGGTCTGGTCATAGTTTTCGATCAGAGCGTAGCACGTGAAGCCGCCAATGCCGTCGAGGGTCTCTCCGGCCTTCAAATCGCGTTTGGCGATGGCGATCGATTCGCACATCGGAGCGCCGAGCGGCGCCACGGTAGCGTCCCCGAAGAGCGCAGCTCTCGAGATAGTCAACGGAATCTCCAGGTGAGGCAGGTGGAACGGCGTGTAGAAGGTGTAAAGCGGGCCATCGCCCATCTTGAGGTATTTGAGATAGGCGGCCTTTACCGAGTCCTCGGAGTAACCTACGACAAACGCTCCGTGCCCCGGTGCCGCGCCAATCAGAAAGTCGACGATCCCACCCTTGAACTTATCGGCGAAGAAGTCCCGGCTGTCGTTCACATGGGCGAGTTTGGGGCCGTACATGCCGCGGCGCCCCACCTTGAACCCGGCGGCGTTGGCCAGAACCGTGAGTTCCATAGAGAGCTTGGTGCCGTCGGCGAAGGAGGTCATGGTCGTCGCCTTCTGGTTGATCACTTCGGCAAAAGCGCGCTGTGTTTCGGGAGTCCGGTACGGGTCGTAGAGGCCTTTCAGATTTCCGGCAACGACAGGGGTGAGGCCAATGGAACGGACAAAGCGGATCATGTTCATGGCGACCCCGGGTTCGTCACCGTCGGTATTGGAGTAAACGACTCCGGCACGGTCCGCATAGGCCTTCAGAATGGGACCGAGGGTGGCATCAAGCTCAACATTGATCAGGATGATGTGTTTGCGATGTTCGATGGCCCGCAGCACCACTCCGCCGCCGAACTCGACCGTTCCCGTCGCTTCAACCACCACATCAATACCATCGGCCTCGCAGATCAGGCTGGCATCTTCTGTGATCGCGACGCACTGATGCCGACTCGCCTCTTCGAGCTCCTGCCTGCTGTCGACGTGGCGGATGTCGCTGACGCCCGCGGCTGCGACCGCCGCTTGCGCCGCGGCCAGCGTACGATTAGCCATGGCCACCAGCCGGAGGCCCGGAAACGAATGTATGATCTGGTAGGCGATATTGCGGCCGCTGTATCCGGCTCCCACAATCGCCACGCGGACCGGATTGCCGTTCCGCGCTCTTTCCGCCAGTGCCTTGTCGACAAGTATCACTATTCCATCTCCTTATCAGAACCGATCAATACCCTTCGTGCCGTGAAGTTCGGCCATTCCGCATCCTGCCGGGAGATGACCGCAATTTCGATGGGCCATGAGATGCCGAATTCCGGATCGTTGTAGCGCACGCCGGTGGCAGACTCTGGATGGTAAAACTCCGAGGTGTGGTAGTAGATCTCGGAATCGTCCGCCAAGGTCAGATAGCCATGGGCGAAACCTTCCGGGACATAAAGCGCTTTGAAGTTGTCCTGCGTAAGTTCGATACCGAACCACCGTTTGAATTCCGGCGAGTCGGGGCGCAGATCGACGATAACGTCGTAAATGGCGCCCTTAGTGCACCGGACGATTTTGATTTCTGCGTGGGGCGGTTCCTGAAAATGCATGCCCCGTATGGTTCCCCGCCGGCAGGTCCGGGCCATATTGGTCTGCAGCAGATGCAACCGCAAATCCTGCCCGAGAAATTCGTTCTGGCACAGAATCCGCGCAAAGAAGCCGCGGTCGTCTTCAATTTTCCGCGGCTCGATTACATAGGCGCCTGGCAGCGGAGTAGCCGTGAAAATCATTGATCCGCACCCCCCGCGAGAGATGGAGCCACCGGGACAGGCTCGTCCGCAGAAAGAGCCTCGTATCGCTCGACTTGAGCGCGGGTAAGGTTTCGCAGATCTTTTCCGGAGCGGAATCCCTTGTACCACTCGACAATCCACTCCAGGGCCGGAGCCAGTGGCAGGACGGGATGCCAGCCGAGGTAAGCCCCCGCTTTCGAAGCATCCAGTTTGAGAGCGTGTGCCTCGGGAGGGTGTGCGGCGGAATCGCAGGTCCATGCGGCGCCGTCGCCCCATAGACATACCAGGTCGTCCGCAATCCAGGAGACCGGCTTTGCATCAGGGTCGGCTGGTCCGAAATTCCAGCCGCTAGCAAACTCGGCGCCAACCGCCGAGAGGCGCTCTGCCAGGAGCAAGTATCCCCGCAGCGGTTCCAATACGAATTGCCACGGCCGGAAAGCAGAGGGGTTCCGGATCAAACACGGTTCTGCGGCAACGAAAGCCCTGATCAGGTCCGGGATCAGCTGATTGCTGGTCCAATCGCCGCCCCCAATGGCGTTGCCGGCCCGGGCGCTGGCCAGGGCGACACCGTGGCGGTCGATGGAGTCCAGCGGAAAGAACGATTCCCGGTATGCCTTCGTGACCAGCTCGGCGCAGCCCTTGGAGTTCGAATAGGGATCCCGGCCGCCCATGGGCTCGTTCTCACGGTATCCCCATACCCATTCCTGGTTGGCATAGCACTTATCGCTGGTCACATTGACGATCACGCAAGGACGCGCGAGCTGCCGCACGGCTTCCAACACGTGAACGGTCCCCATCACGTTGGACGAATACGTTTCAATAGGATCGGCATAGCCGCGCCGCACCACCGATTGCGCGGCCATGTGGAGGACGACTTCCGGACGGCAATCCTCGATCGCCGCCCTCAGAGGTGCAAACTCACGGATATCACCGTGGAGCGAGCGCACGGTCTCGGCAATCCGAGCCTGTTCGAACAAACTCGGCTGCGTCGGCGGGTCTAGCGCGTACCCGGTAACATCGGCGCCCAGGGCACTCAGCCAGAGCGACAACCAGCTGCCTTTAAATCCCGTATGGCCCGTTAGGAAAACCCGCCGGCCCTTCCAGAAGGAGCGAGCCGGCATGAACGTCCCGGACTCGCGTGATCTCTTTTCCGCTTGTGTTACCAGTTCAGGCATAATTACGCACGCGGAGAACAGACGAAGAAGTATTCCACCGCCAGCAGCGGGCTGAGCACGGGAACCGATACTTCCATTTTCAGTTGAAGAGCCGGGAGCGCATTCTTGCCGGGCTGCTTGCTCCGCCAGTGGTGACACTCGGGAAAACACCGGTCGACCGTGAAGGTCCGCTCCAGTCCGCGACGCATATCCGCAATCGATTGGACGTTGTTATACATGTCGTATATCTTTCTTCGGAAATGCCGGAAATTGACATACGACATAATGAACGTGCCATTGGGATCCAGAATACTACGGATTTCTTCGAACTTCTGGGCCTGATATCGCCCCATGTATTCGAAAATGCCCATCGCCACTACGAAACGGAAGCGCTTGTTGTCGAACGAAATGGGATTGTGCGCAAAATCGAGCTCGCGCAGATAGGGCGCGGGGTGATGGATCGCCATATCCATTCCGTAGTAATTGATATTCGATCCGAGCACCTGCCGCAGCGCGGCCGGTCCGCAGCCCACATCCAGAAGGTCGCACGGCTCGCCCTTGGAGAGCTCCGCGATCATCCGGGCGCACTTCCTGGCGCGGAAGTTCGGCTTCGCGTACGACAGGTTCTCCTTTACCCAGAAATCCCGCTGATTAAAGTTATCCGTAACTGTCGGCACAGAACCTCCTAAAACACTCGCACGCCGCGGCTCCACCTGAGGAGTTGGAGCGGACTTCGGCCCCACCTCCCCGAGAACCTGGCGGTACTGTTCGTCCAATAAAGATCGAAACTCGTCTGACTTGCGCTGCATCTCGATCCGCAAGCGATCCGCCTGCGATTCCAGATCGATAAACTGCCCGATGAGGCGCTCGAGATCCACATTCTCGATCGATTGGCAGTACGCTCCTAGGCCGCATGCCTCGAGAAGAGCGTCGTTCTTCGGGTCATATGAAATCGAGATCGCCGGCTTACCGAGCATGATCCCAAACACAAGATTGTGAAACCGCGGAGATACCACGAAATCGACCCGCGAGAGATGATCCAGCAGGTCGTGAGGCGAAGCTAGTTCAGGCGCCGCGAGATCCACAACGCCACAGGCGAGGCCGCACCGGGCTAGCCTGGCTTCCAGGTCCACCCGCACCGGAGGGTCGTGCCTCATATCGCCTTCCAGGATGCGAACGCTATAGCCGTGCTCCAGCAACCAAATCGCAAAACCGCACATCGCATCGAGGTAGCGATCGTAAGCACCATCGTAATAAGCGCATTCGCGTTTGTGCATGTCCACGAATTTCATGACGCCGATGCCGACAACGCGCCCGGCCCCGGCGCGGTGGCCAGCCGCGGGTAGGGCGGAAAGCGGCAGACTGAACGCCAGGTCCGGGAAAACAGGATCGTGAGGCCGTTCGAAGCCGTACTGCCTGAGCCGCGCTCTCGACTGTTCATCCCGAAAGCTGCGATAATCGGCTGCGGCTAACGCTGTCTTAATGAAAGTACGGCTCAAGCGTCCGTGAATCGGGCTGACACCCACTCCTACGAACCGGACCTTGCAGCGGGCCACCCGGGCGGCAAGGCTCCACTTGAAGACGTCGTAAGGGTACCCAAAAGTGACGGAGCAGTAATCGGTCAACATCCCGGTCCCGGTCATAATCATCAGGTCCGTACCGAGCAGGACTCGTACAGCGCGAATCCAATCGTATAACTCGAGGGGAATCCTGCGAAAGATGCCGCGCAGAAGCTTTACCACGAGATTTCCGGCCGGCGGCAACTTATGGGAGAGCGGCGGGCATTTGACCGCACAGGCGGGCAACCCATGGAGGCGCTGGGTATCCAGTGGATCGTAGCAGACAGCGTAAATTTCGGCATCCGAGGCCAACTGCCGGACGTTGTACAACATAGCCTCAAGGGTGTATTCATTGCCGATGTTTTGAATGCCGAAGATGCCGTAAAGTGCGATCTTTTTGCGTTTACCCGAAACTGGTGAGTGTCTCTCCACGGTAGGTTCTCTGTGCTTACTGACGGCTGTAGAGCTTCAGGCTCTGTTTCGTTTGGCGAACATTTCCAGAACAAATGTCATTCCCTCCCGGGCATCCAGCACCGTGGATCGAGGGCGTTTCAGACAAAGAGCAGCACAGAACGCCGCTGCTAGGCTGACGGGTACGCATACCGCAAGTTGGACGATCGCCGGCGTGTGGACGATGTACCGGTGGACCAGTGACGACGCGGCATACGCGGCGCCCCAGCAGGGTAGGAACGCGAAGAAGCCGCTCCACATGTCCGCTGCACGGACCGGTCCGGAACGCCCGGCAACGTAGTAGACAACCGGGAGTAGCACTGCGGGATTGGCGATGGCGAGCGCGATCACCACACCAAGCGGTCCCCAGTGGAGCCCGAAGAGATAGGCCAGGACCGTCACCGGTCCCGCGATCAGATAGGAATAGAGTTGGTCCCGCCCGCGGCCCTGGCTCATAAAGAGCCAGCTCGGCACATATGTCAGCGGCGCTGTGATCGCGACCAGGGCAAATCCCGCAAACAACGGCACCGCGTCTTTCCACTTCGGCCCCAGTACTAGAAGGACCACCGGCTCCGCCACCACCAAGCCCACAGCCGCGCACGGGAATGTAACAAATACCAGGGCGTCGTACACCTTGAGGAACGTTCGCCGGTAACGCACCGGATCGGACTGCAACCGCGAAAGCACAGGCACCAGGACGGCGGCTATCGGAGTAATGACTTGGGATATCGGCCTGCTGAGCAACACGCTAGCGCGGGAGTACAGGCCAAGCGCCGAAGCTCCAAATGAGCGGCCGATCATCATGCTGTCGGTATTTGCAGTCATGCAGCCGACCAAATCTGCTACCGTCAGGTGCAGACCGAAATTGACGAGCGAGCGCACATCGCTGTTCCGTTTCGGGGCAGTCGGCGACCACCCTGACGCCATCCACGTCAGAATCAAAGTCACGACAGCGACGCTCAACTGCATACCTACCAGTGCCCAATATTGGAATCCCAACAGAGCCAAGCTTGCGCCCAGGATCACGCCGGCGAGCATGGAAGCGACATCGATGACCGCCAGTGCCGTGAAGCGCATCTGCCGCGTCAGCAACGCCTGGTGCTGGACGGTTGTGGCCGTAATCAAAAATGTCAGCGACAGCAGCCACATGATGCGGGTCAGCCGCGGATCATGATAAAACCACGCAACGAGTGGTGCGACGGCAAAGCTGAGAAGACAGATCACGGCGCCGAACAAAATGTTCAGCCAGAACAGGTTGGATACCTGGTTCTGAGTGACTTGCTCTCTTTGTATCGTGGCGGTGGAAAGACCGGCATCTTTGAATAGGGCGAGCAGGCCGGTTATGGCCAGAACCATTCCTACGACTCCAAAGTCGTTGGGATTCAAAAGCCTGCCAAGAACCGCGGCCGAGGTGAGATTCAGGACAAACTTAATGCCTTGGGCGGTGAAGGTGACGACTCCTCCAAGAAGCGCCCGTTCCCCCAAATTCTGAACCAGATGGTCCGTCCGAAGGTGGTCAACGCTGGCTGTAGACGCGGTAGCCATCGGTTTGCGGAATCGATTTGAGCAGTGGTTCAGACGATCGGACTCGCCGCTTTAACCTGGACCTGCGCTCCGTTAGCCGGCACGGCCGTCCGCTTCCGTGCGGCATTCAGATGCCCATCCTTTGCCCAGACCTGCCAAGGCGCATCGCCCTTCGACCAGAGATCCTCCAACTGCTGTCTCTCTTTAAAGGTGTCCATGCACGCCCAGAATCCATGGTGCGGAACCGTGATCAGTTCACGCGCGGCAATCAACCTTTGAAATGGCTCGTTCACGAGATCCTCGCCCGGCTCCATAAAATCGAAGATCTTTTTTGAAAAGACGAAGTAACCGCCGTTGATCCAGGTGTTCGAGGTGCCCGCATGGTTGATCCGAGTGACTTGACAGGCCTCGTCCATTTCCACCAGGTGAAAGGTCTGCGTCGGGGGAACGGAAACAAAGCATGCCGTGCGTCCAGATTGAAGAAAGCGCTGGATGACGTAATTCAAGTCGACGTCGCTGAGGCCGTCGACGTAATTCGCCAGGAAGACCTCCTCGTCCTTCACGTAGTCACGTACGGCATAGAGGCGTTCGCCGATCGCTGCGTTGGTCCCGGTGTCGACGAACGTAATACTCCAGCGCGCGAAGTCGGTATTGAGCACGTGCAGGTTCCGTCCCGCATCCGAGAGTACAAAGTCGCTGGAGAAGGCCTCGTTGTAATTCAGGAAGAATTTCTTGATTGACTCTGCCTTGTGCCCGAGGCATAGAATGAAATCGCGGTGCCCGTAGTGGGCGTAGTACTTCATCAAATGCCACATGATTGGATGGTCGCCTATTGGGACCAGCGGTTTGGGGACATTCTCTGAATATTCCCTCAAGCGGAGACCCAATCCCCCGCAGAAAATCACAACTTTCATCTTTATAGTCTCCTTCGGGAGAATCCCGCTCGAGCCGAGAAGTACACCTGCATTTCAGATTGAACGATTTCCTCTACTCCGGGCGGAAACCCTTAACGCAGTTATGCTGCCAGATGGAAAATGTCTGTTGATATCTTTAGTTTCAGTGCATTAGCGGGATCTTGTCAGGAGTGGTCCGCGTTCGGCCTTAAAATGATGAAGACGATTTGGACTCCCTCCCAATTCCTGGGACAAGGCTGGGCCCCTCTCTCAAGAATGCGCTGTTCCCGTATAAGGTATTGGTATCGTGACGGTTACTTAATGGGAAAGTGGCCGGACAAGCCCGCAATGCGGCCGCCTTCATTGTAAGCGTCAGACGAACCCAGGGTTAGATGCGAGCCGCTGACCAGTTCGCCGGCGCGAGTAGGGCGACCTCGGACAGCTTCCGGCCATCAAGGCCGGGCAGGATGTCGAGCAGATACTCTCGCACCGGCAGGCGCAAGCGGCGGCAGGATTCTACGATCGAGAGAATCGCTGCGACTTTCGGTCCAGCCTTGGCGCTGCCCACGTGTAGCCAGTTCTTCCGACCCAAAGCCACCGGTCGCATGGAGTTCTCCGCCAGGTTGTTGGACAGTTCGACTTCCGCGTAGTCGAAGACCCGGCGCAGCTTCGGCCACTGGCCCAGGGTATAGCTGACCGCCTTGCCCAACGCGCTCTTCGGCAGCACGGTGGCCTTGACCTTTTCGCATTCCTGCCGAATTTCGTCAGCCCAGGTTTCGACATGCTGACGGCGCACGGCGAGACGTTCTTCCACGGTCATCTGCTGACGCCGCGCTTCGCGATCAACCAGGAATAATCCGTCCATCCGCATGACCATCTGGACGGCGGCGGCATCGTCGCCATTCACCTTGACGGCGTCAACGAATTTACGCCGAGCATGCGTCCAGCACCCCACATGGACCAGCTTCGGCCCCCCGACTCCTTCGTAGGCCTGATACCCCTCTGTTTGCAAGATCCCTTCCCAGGCTCCCAGGACTTTCGCGGACCCGCCCGTCCGCGACCGAGTTGGAAGTCGAAAGCCGTCTCTCCACCCGGTCGGCCGTATTGCCATAAGTACGCCTGATGATCCGCGCCCCGTTTGTCGCGCATCCGCACCGGCACGATCGTCTCGTCGGCTTGCAGGTGGTACGAGGACCGCAGCAGATCCAGCCGCATCGCTGCCGCCAGCGGCTCCAGCAACTCTCCGACCCGCATCACCCAGCCGTCCAGCGTAGCCCGGCCGATCTCCAACCCTGCTTCCCGCTCCAGCATTGCTGCCTGACGGTACAGCGGCATGTGGTCCAGATACTTGGCGGTCACCGTCTCGACCACCACCGGGTTGCTCGCAAGACCCTTCTCTATAATCCGCGGCTCTAGCGGCGCCATC
>Ga0335069_10005256_pt1 | contig 19062 bp, 14 predicted proteins | sample Lox_Sample_11_FD_206714 | JGI IMG/M metagenome (GOLD analysis project Ga0335069, IMG submission 206714) | Soil microbial communities from Loxahatchee National Wildlife Refuge, Florida, United States - Lox_Sample_1.1 | ecosystem: Environmental > Terrestrial > Soil > Wetlands | place: USA... | reverse complement strand
AAGGCTTGCGCGACCAGGTCGGTCCGGCATAGTCGACGCCGATGCGCCGCGAGGCGCTTATGGCGCTTCGCGCGATGCGGACGCCCCGGTCTTCGAACCAGATGCCGGTAGGGCGGGCTGCCTTCCTGCCGCTCGCGGACCCGTCGATATGAAGATAGCGGGCGAGAAGCGCGGGGCCCTTGAGCTCGCGAACGGCGCCCGTTTTCGGATCCGCGAAGCGTCCGGCCCGTATGAGGACGGCCGCGGGATAGCCTTCGGGGCCGGTGACGACGTTCATGAGCCAGTGCATGCCATAGGTGAAATAGACATAGAGGACGCCTGCCGGCCCGAACATCGGCCTGGTGCGCGGCGTGAGGCCGCGATGGGCGTGCGATGCGCGGTCGCGCGGCCCGTCATAGGCCTCGGTCTCGGTGATCATGACCGCGAGCGTGCGCCCGCGATGGCGGCGCACGACATAGGCGCCGATGAGGTCGCGCGCCACGTCGACGGCCGGCCGATCGAAGAACGCTTTTGTCAATATTCTTTTCATGATTTTTTCATTATAATCATTGCTATGAATTCGCCTAAGGACCTTCCGCGGCTCAGGAAGCGCTGGCGGGCCATATCCAAAACGCTCGCAAGGCTTTTCCCGAAAGCCGAGATCGCGCTGAATTTCGGCAACGCGTGGGAGCTTCTGGTGGCCGTGCAGCTGTCGGCGCAGTGCACCGACAAGAAGGTGAACCAGGTCACCCCCGCGCTTTTCAAGAAATACCCGAACCTCGAAGCCTATGTGAGGGCGTCGAAGTCGGCGAAGGGGATCAGGGGGTTCGAGAAGGACATCCATGCCTGCGGCTTCTATCGCGCGAAGACGAAGAACATCCTTGCCGCCGCGAACGTGGTGAAGACGAAGCATCACGGCGTGCTGCCGAAGACCATGGAGGAGATGACGAAGATCCCCGGCGTGGGCCGCAAGTCGGCGAACGTCATCTTAGGGAACGCCTATGGCGTCGTCGAGGGGATCGCCGTCGACACGCACGTGAAGCGCCTGTCGAACGTCCTCGGGTTGAGCCGGGAATCCGATCCGGTCAAGATCGAGCGGGACCTCATGGCGATCATTCCGAAAAAGGACTGGTTCAGGGCCACCTATATGATCATCGACTACGGACGCGCCTATTGCGTGGCCCGGCCGCACAAGCACGAGCTGTGCCCGCTGACCAAGGTGCTCGCGCGTCTCCCGAATGCCTGAAAATCGGGCGTTTTTGGAATCCAGATTCTATCCACACCCGTCCGCTTCGGGCGTGCTATAATGAATCTTGTAAGTAATTACGAGAAAGGCCGTTTTCCGGTGAGGTCGGAAAGCGGTTTTTCTTTTGTCGCGATTTGCGGTATAATAGTGGCTGAAAGAGAAGGAAACGATACCCCTTAGGGCAAGGCCCTCGGGGCCTTCCTGCGATCTTCCACGCCAACCATCATGTCAAAATTCGAAATCATCTCATCCAATAAGCCGGCGGGCGATCAGCCCAAGGCGATCGCGGCGCTCGCGAAAGGCGTCGAGCGGGGCATGCCCGCGCAGACGCTGCTCGGCGTCACGGGCTCGGGCAAGACCTTCACCATTGCGAACGTGATCGCGGGCGTGCAGAGGCCGACGCTCGTCATCGCGCACAACAAGACGCTCGCCGCGCAGCTCTGCAACGAGTTCCGCGAACTGTTCCCGAACAACTCGGTGAACTATTTCGTCTCGTATTACGACTATTACCAGCCCGAAGCCTACATCCCGTCGAGCGACACCTATATCGACAAAGAGGCGCTCATCAACGACGAGATCGACAAGCTGCGCCACGCGGCGACGACGGCGCTCCTCACGCGGCGCGACGTGATCATCGTCGCGTCGGTGTCGTGCATCTATGGCCTCGGCGCCCCCGATGTCTATCGGCAGAACATCTTCCACTTCAAGGTCGGGGACCGCATCGAACGCAAGGAGTTCTCGCGCCGGCTCGTCGAGCTGCAGTTCAACCGCACGAACGCCGACCTCAAGCGCGGCACGTACCGCCTGCGCGGAGAGAATTGGGAGATCATGCCCGCGGACCGCGAGATCGTGTATACGATCGAGGTCCTGGGCGGGGTGATCCGGGAGATCTATGAGGTGGATCCCGTCGTCGGGTTCAGGCCCGGCAAGACGCCGAAGATCCCCGACATCACGTTCGCGCCGGCGAAGCACTTCATCACCGAGGCCCCGGAGCGCGAGCGGGCGATCGTCGCTATCCAGGCCGAGCTCAAGGAGCAGCTCGCGAAGTTCGACAAAGAGAAGAAGTTCCTCGAGGCGGAGCGGCTCGAGCGCCGCACGAAGTTCGACATCGCCATGATGCGCGAGGTCGGGTACTGCCACGGCATCGAGAACTATTCGCGGCACCTTTCGGGACGGGCCGCGGGCGAGCCGCCGGCGACGCTCCTCGACTATTTCCCGCACGACGAGAAGGGCCGTCCCGAATTCCTGACGGTCATCGACGAGTCGCACATGACGGTGCCGCAGCTCCAGGGCATGTACAACGGCGATGCCGCGCGCAAGAAGACGCTCGTCGAGTACGGGTTCCGCCTGCCGTCCGCCATCGACAACCGGCCCCTGCGGTTCGAGGAGTTCGAGGCGCGCATCGGCCAGGTGATCTACACGTCGGCGACGCCGGGCCCCTATGAGCGCGAGGAAAGCGATCCGGCGCACGGCGGGCAGACCGTCGAGCAGATCATCCGCCCGACGGGGCTCGTCGATCCGCGGATCACGATCAAGCCGGCGCGCGGACAGGTCGAGGACCTCATCCCGCGCATCGAGGAGCGCGTTGCGAAGAGGGAGCGCGTGCTCGTGACGACGCTCACGAAGCGCATGGCCGAGGACCTCGCCTCGTACCTCGAGGAGAAGAAGGTGAAGGTGACCTATCTGCACAGCGACGTGAAGACGCTCGACCGCATCAGGATCCTGACCGACCTCCGCAAGGGGAAGGTCGACGTGCTCGTGGGCGTGAACCTGCTGCGCGAAGGGCTCGACCTTCCCGAGGTGTCGCTCGTCGCGATCCTCGATGCCGACAAGGAGGGGTTCCTGCGCAGCGAGGTGTCGCTCATCCAGACGATCGGCCGCGCGGCACGCAACGCGCAGGGCGAAGTGCTCATGTATGCCGACCAGGTGACGGGATCGATCGAGCGCGCGGCGAAGGAGACCGATCGCCGCCGGACCCTGCAGCTCGCCTATAACGCCGAGCACGGCATCACGCCGACGACGATCATCAAGAAGATCTCGGACATCCTGCCCGACGTCGACGAGATCCTGAAGCTCGAGACGCGGCCCGTGCCGAAATCCAGGACGGCGCTCGCGAGGCTCATCGCCGACAAGCAGCGCGAGATGCGCGATGCGGCGAAGGCGCTCGATTTCGAGCTTGCGGCCATCCTGCGCGACGAGATCAAAGAGCTTGCCGTGAAGGCGCGGGAGTTCGAGAAGGAGGCGCGCAAGGACGCTGCGGCGGCCGAAAAGGCGCCTGCGGCGAAATAAAAAGGGCCGTTCCGGTGAGGGAACGGCCATTCAAGGGAGAATAGTCGGGTTAGTCGACTGTTCAGAGGCAAATCAAGAAGATTCAGTTTCTGTTCGCGAGGCGGTGGTCGCTTTGAAGCGGCTTCGGCCGTTCATCGCCGACGGATTCGCGGGGCGGCGCTTTTGCGTCCTGCGTGGCGTGCTGCGGTCGAGGATGGGGCTTTCGCGGGGGTCGGTCCCTTCGGTAGAAACCTCCATACGTCCTGGCGCTGTTGTAATCGTCCACGTCTGCTCCTTCGAAGGAAGATAACTGCTTCATACCCTATCACAGATCTGGATTTTGCGCCACCCGCACGTCGCAAAAATCCGCGCGGATTGGTATACTGAAACCTCATGCAATTATTGTGGAACTATCTAAGACGCTATAAGAAATATCTTGGCCTGACGCTGGTCCTCGCTTCGGTGAACCAGCTGTTTTCGCTGCTCGATCCTCAGATCTTCCGCCTCATCATTGACGATTACGTCTCGAAGGTCGGGTCGATTTCGCATGCCGACTTCCTGCGCGGGGTGGGGATCCTGCTGCTCGCTTCGGTGGGCGCGGCGCTCGTTTCGCGCATCGCCAAGAACTTCCAGCAATATTATGAGAACGTCGTGACCCAGCGCGTCGGCACCGAGCTCTATGCCCACAGCGTGTCGCACTCCTTTTCGCTTCCGTATTCGGTGTTCGAGGACCAGCGGTCCGGCGAGCTGCTGCAGAAGCTCCAGAAGGCGCGCCTCGACGCGCAGCAGCTCATCCTGAGCTTCGTCGACATCGTGTTCGTCTCGTGCGTCGGCATCCTGTTCGTGCTCGTCTATGCGTTCTTCGTGCATTGGCTTATCGGCCTCCTTTATTTCCTCATCATTCCGATCGTCGGAACGACCATGTTCTTTTTGGGACGCCGCATCAAGGCGGTGCAGAAGAACATCGTGGTCGAATCGGCGAACCTTGCCGGATCGACGACCGAGACGATCAGGAACGTCGAGCTCGTGAAGAGCCTCGGCCTCGAGGAGCAGGAGACGAAGCGGCTCAACGAGGTGAACACGAAGGTGCTCGGCCTCGAGCTTTCGAAGCTCAAGCTGATCCGCAAGCTGAGCTTCACGCAGGGGACGATCGTGAACGCGATGCGCTCGGCGATCCTGTTCGCCATGCTTTGGCTCATCGTGCTCGGGCGCGTCTCGCTCGGCGAGTTCCTGAGCCTCTGGTTCTATTCCTTCTATATCTTCTCGCCGCTCGGCGACATCGGTACGGTGGCGGCGCAATATCAGGAGGCGCGCGGCAGCCTTGAGAAGCTTGAGGAGATCCTGAATATCGCGCCCGAAGAGAAGCCGGCCGATGCGGTGAGGCTCGGAAGCCTGAAGGCCATCGAGTTCGAGAACGTCTCGTTCGGCTATGACGGCAACAACGCCCCCGCGGTGAACGGCGCCTCGTTCACCATCCGGAGCGGTGAGACGGTCGCGTTTGCCGGCTATTCAGGATCGGGCAAGACGACGCTCGTGAAGCTGCTCGTGGGCCTCTATCATCCGACGGGCGGGTCCATCACGATCAACGGGACCGACAGCCGCCGCATCGACTTCGACGCCCTGCGCGGCACGATCGGCTATGTCTCGCAGGAGACCCAGCTGTTCGCGGGGACGCTCCGCGAGAACCTGCTGTTCGTCAACCCTGCGGCGACCGACGAGGACTGCTGGGAGGCGCTCCGGAACGCCTCGGTCGTGGGCATCGCCGAGCGCGGCGGCAAGGGGCTCGACACGAAGATCGGCGAGGGCGGCATCAAGATCTCGGGCGGCGAGCGCCAGCGCCTCGCGATCGCGCGGGCGCTCCTGCGCAGGCCCGACCTCATCATCTTCGACGAGGCGACCTCGAGCCTCGACTCGATCACCGAGCGGTCCATCACCGACACGATCAAGGAGATCGCCCGGTCGCGCCCCGACCTCATCACGGTCATGATCGCGCACCGGCTCTCGACGATCGCGCACGCCGATACGATCTTCGTGCTGCAGAAGGGATCGATCATCGAGCGCGGCGCGCACGCCGAGCTGCTGCGGAATCCCGACGGGCTCTATTCGGCGCTGTGGCGCGAGCAGAGCGGCAACGGGGAAGGGGAGGTGCTTGAGGGCGCCCGGGCATTCGCGCGGTAGCGCCGCCGAGTTGGGCGCCGCGTTCATGCCGGCGATTTGCGAAAACCGCCGCAGGGCGCTATCATGGATCCATAACTGAACGACAGCTACCCCCTATGAGCCCGGCTCGGGGGAACGTTTGTTATTCCCATGCCCCACGACAAAATCATCATCAAAGGCGCCCGCGAGCACAACCTTAAGGACGTGAGCCTCGAGATCCCGCGCGACAAGATGGTCGTCTTCACCGGCCTTTCGGGGTCGGGCAAGTCGTCGCTCGCGTTCGACACGATCTTCGCCGAGGGCCAGCGCCGCTACATCGAGTCGCTCTCCGCCTATGCGCGGCAGTTTTTGGGCCGCCTCGACAAGCCGGACGTCGACGACATCGAGGGCCTCTCGCCCGCGATCTCGATCGACCAGAAGAGCCATTCCTCGAACCCCCGCTCGACCGTCGCGACGATCACCGAGATCTACGACTATCTGCGCGTGCTGTTCGCCCGCGCCGGCAAGCCGTATTGCCCGACCTGCGGCCGCGAGATCAAGAAGCTCACGAACGAAGAGATCGTCGACGTCGCGATCGACTTCGCGCGGCAGAGCCAGGGCGGCGCGAAAGGGAAGGCCGGCAGCAACCTCGTGATCCTTGCGCCGGTCGTCCGCGGCCGGAAAGGCGAATATTACCAGATGCTCTATGACTTCCTGAACGCCGGATTTTCCGAAGTCCGCATCGACGGCAAATATCACTCGCTCCGCGAGCGGGTCGAGCTGTCGCGCTACAAGACGCACGACATCGACCTCGTCATCGACCGCATCCCGTCGAGCATGGATTTCAAGGACAAGGACAACCGCCTGCGCCTCGCCGAGGCGATCGAGCACGCGCTCAAATATGGCAACGACGTCGCGACGATCATCGCCGACAAGGAGGTATCGCTCTCGGCGAAGTTCACCTGTCCGCACGACGGCTTCTCGTTCCCCGAGATCGAGCCGCGCCTGTTCTCGTTCAACAGTCCCTATGGCGCCTGTCCCGAATGCCACGGCCTCGGCACGAAGGACCTGTGGTCCGACGAGATCTGCCCGGTCTGCGAAGGCAAGCGCCTGCGCGTCGAGAGCCTCAACGTGCTGATCGACGGCAAGAACATCAATTCGGTCGTCGGCCTGTCGATCGAGAACGCCTTCGCATTCTTCGGCGCCATGAAGTTCAGGAGCGAATCGATGACCGAGGTCGCCGAAGCCCCGCTCCGCGAGATCACGTCGCGGCTCAGGTTCATGATGGACGTGGGGCTCGACTATCTGACCCTCGACCGCAAGGCGGGAACGCTCTCGGGCGGCGAGGCTCAGCGCATCAGGCTCGCGTCGCAGATCGGCTCGCGCCTGGTCGGCACGCTCTACATCCTCGACGAGCCGACGATCGGCCTCCATCAGCGCGACAACGCGAAGCTCATCAGGACCCTGCAGGACCTGCGCGACCTCGGCAACACGATCGTCGTCGTCGAGCACGACGAGGACACGATCCGCGCGGCGGACTATCTCGTCGACATCGGCCCGGCGGCCGGGGTGCACGGCGGCCGCGTCGTCGCGAAGGGCCCCATGCCCGAGATCCTGAAGGATGCGAAGCAGAACTCGCTCACGCTGCAGTACCTGCGGGGCAAGCAGTTCATCGAGGTCCCGTCCGAGCGGCGCGCCGTGCGCCTGCCGTCGGCGAAGGACGGCGAGAAGAAGGGGAGCTCGCAGGAGTTCCTGAAGATCCGCGGCGCGCATGCCAACAACCTCAAGGGCCTCGACGTCGACATTCCGCTGCGCCGGCTCACGGCCGTGACGGGCGTCTCGGGCTCGGGCAAGTCGAGCCTCGTGTATGACGTCCTCTATAAGGCGGTCGCCGACAAGCTGAACCGCGCGAACCACAAGGCCGGCGGCTATCAGCAGATCCTGGGACTCGAATACATCAACCGTATCATCAACATCGACCAGTCCGCGATCGGCCGCACGCCGCGGTCGAACCCGGCGACCTATGTCGGCGCCTGGACCCACATCCGCGACCTCTTCGCCTCGACCGAGGACGCGCGGGTGCGCGGCTACAAGCCGGGACGGTTCAGCTTCAACGTCCCGGGCGGCCGCTGCGAGAACTGCGAGGGCCACGGCACGATCGCGATCGAGATGCACTTCCTGCCGACCGTCTATGTGACCTGCGACGTCTGCAAGGGCCGGCGGTTCGACCGCGAGACCCTCGAGGTGGAATATAAAGGAAAGAGCATCTATGACATCCTGAAGATGACGATCGAGGAGTCGGTGAAGTTCTTCGGCGACATCCCCTGGCTCCACGAGAAGCTTGCGATCCTCGAAGAGGTCGGCCTGGGCTATCTCGAGCTCGGCCAGTCCGCAACGACGCTCTCGGGTGGCGAGGCGCAGCGCATCAAGCTTGGCGCGGAGCTCGGCAAGCGCGACACGCGCCGCACGCTTTATCTGCTCGACGAGCCGACGACCGGGCTGCATTTCGCCGACGTCGACCAGCTCATCAAGGTGATGCAGCGCCTGGTCGACCGCGGGAACACGATCGTCGTGATCGAGCACAACCTCGACGTGATCAAGACCGCGGACTGGATCATCGACCTCGGCCCCGAAGGCGGCGAGCGCGGCGGCCAGATCGTCGCGGTCGGCACGCCCGAGCAGGTCGCCCGCAAGGCGGGCAGCTTCACCGGGCAGTATTTGCGCAAACTGCTCGCGATGCGCTAAGCTGGAGCCAGCGCGTTTTCGCACGTTTCAAGCCAAGGAGGGGTTGTGTCGAAGCGATATGTCATCGTAGGGGACATCCATGGTTGTTATGTCGAACTGGACGAGCTGTTCAGCCGGATCGGCCTCATGCCGTCCGATACCGTCATTCCGGTCGGGGATACGGTCAACGGCGGCCCTGATTCCGATTCCCCGCGGGTGATCAGGCTGCTCATGGACATCGGCGCGAAACCGGTGTGCGGCAATCATGAGGTGCGCCACCTGTGGGCCGACAAGAACAAGAAGCAGATGCCGCCGGAATGCCTGTCCGCGTCCCATCGGAGGACGATCGCCCAGTTCGAGGCCGCAGGCAGGAACGGCATCGGCATCGGTTATGGCGACGCCCTCGAATATTTCTCGAAGCTCCCGCTGTTCAGGGAACTCGAGGATGTGACCATCGTGCATGCGGGGCTCCGTTATGGCATCCCGCTCGCCGAACAGCAGCGGACACACGAGGGGATGGCGGTCCTGCTCGGCGAGCCGCCGTACCAGGTCCGTCGCGAGAAGAAGGCGACCGACGGGCTGCCTGGATGGTGTGTGACGTATCCGCGCACGGCGAAGCCCGTCGTGTTCGGTCACGAATCCATCCGGGTCGAGGTCGGCAAGGTGTGGGAATATCCCCAGCGGGGCAACCTGTATCCCGTCGATACGAAGTGCGCGCGCGGCGGACTGCTCACCGCGCTCGTGTTCTATGAGGGGAACTTCGACAACCACCTTGTCTATCACGTCTTTTCCCGCCAGCGGAACTGAAGGGAGTGACATGCGCCGGCCCGTTCATCGGGACCGGCGCTTTTTCGTTCTGCTATACTGAAGCCATGCCGCAGATCATCGAGAACAAGGTCTATCACCACGGGCAGAAGATGGGCTGGATCGAGGGCAGCCACATTCGCTCCGCCGACAACCAGCTGCTCGGCTATTTCGACCGGACCTATGTCTATGACGCCATGATGCACAAGATCGCCTATATCGAGAACGACGCCCTGCACTTCGAGAACGGGCAGCCGCACGTCTCGCTCGAGCGCATCAACGAGGAGATCGAGGGGACCTATCCGCTGAACGTGAAGTGCGCGGTGCACGTCCTCTTCGAAGGGTGAGCGGTCCTTGAGCGCGGGCGGCGGTCCAGTATAATAGAGGGGATTAAAAAATGGTTAAGACCGATATCCCATACAAAAAACTCCCGGACACGCCGGGCGTTTATCTTATGAAGGGCGAAGGGGGCGGCATCCTGTACGTCGGCAAGGCCGCGAACCTGCGCCGGCGCGTTTCGAGCTATTTCGAGCGGCCGCACGACGTGCGCATCGAGCGGCTTGTCGAGCTCATCCGCTCGGTCGACTACCGTCCGACCGACAGCGCGCTCGAGGCGCTGATCCTCGAGGCCGAGCTCATCAAGAAATACGAACCGCCGTTCAACGTGCGCGAAAAGGACGACAAGAGCTTCCTCTATATTGAGATCACGAAGGAGAAGTTTCCGCGCGTGCTGCTCGTGCGCGGGACGCCGAACGCCGATGCCGTGAAGCGGGGCCTCGGCCGCGGCCGCCGGTTCGGGCCGTTCACGTCCGCCCACAGCGCCCGCGAGGCGCTGCGCATCCTGCGCAGGATCTTCCCGTGGAACACCCACGACCCCGAAACCATCGGCACGTTCAGGCGTCCCTGCTTCGATTATGAAGTCGGGCTCTGTCCCGGAACGTGCATCGGCGCCGTCTCGCAGCGCGAATATGCGCGCACCATCGGGCGCCTGCGGCTCTTCCTCGAAGGGCGCAAGAAGAGCGTGATCAGGTCGTTCGAGGACGACATGAAGGCCGCGAGCAGGCGTCTTGATTTCGAGAAGGCCGAGAAGCTGCGCCGCCAGCTTTTCTCGCTGCGGCACATCCGCGACACAGCCTTCATTTCTGATTCGCCGATCGTCGCCGGCCCGGCCATGTCGAAGGACGGCCGCGGCCGCGGTGCGCCGGGCGAGGACCGCGCCGAGCCCTATCGCATCGAGGGCTATGACATTTCGAATATTTCGGGAACCGACGCCGTAGGATCGATGGTGGTCTTCGAGGATGGCGAACCGAACAAGAACGAATACCGAAAATTCAGGATCAGGAGCATCTTCCAGCCGAACGACGTCGGCATGCTGACCGAGGTGCTCGAGCGGCGGTTTTCCCGCCACGCGCCGTCGACGCGGCCGAAGGACTGGCTTCGGAAGGGAATCGCGGATGATTCCGCAGGGGAACGCGCGCGCGTCGGCAGGGACGGCACCGTCGAGCCGGACGCCTGGCGCCTGCCCGACCTCATCCTGATCGACGGCGGCGTCGCGCAGGCGAACGCGGCGAAGAAGGTGATCCTGCGCGCCGGCCTCAGGATCCCGATCCTCGGCATCGCGAAGGGCGCCGAACGCAAGCGCAACGACGTGATCGGCGCCATCCCGAAGGGCGTCACCAAAGAGACGCTCGTGCGGGTGCGCGACGAGGCGCACCGATTCGCCATCGGGTATCACAAGAGGCTGAGGGGTCGCCGTTCGCTCAGTTCGTGATCGTGAAGGTCGGACTCGTGATCGTCGGCAGGTTGTTGCCGTCGAACTTCATCCTGACCTTATAGGTGCCGGCCGCAACCTCCTTCTTGAGCGGGCTGTAGCGGTTAAGCGAGATCTCGCGGGTGTTCCAGCCATAGGAGGTCTGGTGCGGTCCGGTTTCCGAAAGGATGACGCCGATGACCGTTCCGGTCTTCGCATCGACGAGGTCGATCTCGCCGGTGAAGTTCGCTTCGGGCGTCCACGAAACCGGGTTTGTCACGCCGATCTTCCATTCGTCGCCCGAGACCGGGGTGATGATCTTGATAGCGTTCTGCGGCTTCGTCACGGGCTTCGGCGCCGATCCGGAAACCGGCTTCGATGATCCCGTTCCCTGGGTGGTCGGGAGCGTCGACGTCGTGACCGACGACGTTTCCGTGCCGGCCGTAGCCGCGGTTTCGGCGGAGCCTGCCGGCGACGGCGAGGCCGGAGCCGACGAGGTCTTCGGCCCTCCATAGAGGAAGATGGCGAAAATGACGAGGCAGACCACGACCGCGATGATGATCACTTTGCTCGTCGCGCTCAACTTGTCCATAATGTAAGTTATACCATGAACATCAGGAAAATCAATCATTTTATCGCTCCGATGCTGCAAAACGGCGCCATCGGCGTGCTCCCGACCGACACGCTCTATGGCATCGTCGGATCGGCGCTCGACCGCACGGCGGTGCTGCGGATCTATCGGGTGCGGCGGCGAAACCCGAAGAAGCCGATGATCATCCTGGTAGGGTCCGTGCGCGACCTCGGGCTGTTCGGCATCCGTCCCGACGCATTCATGAAAAAAATATTAAAGAAATCTTGGCCTGGGCCCATAAGTGTGATAGCGCCCCTGCCGGCGCGAAGCCGCTTCGCCTACCTTCACCGGGGGACGAAGACGCTGGCCTTCCGCATGCCGAAGGCTGCGTGGCTGCGGTCGCTGCTTGCGAAGGCGGGGCCGCTTGTCGCGCCGAGTGCGAACCTCGAAGGAAAACCGCCCGCCAAGACCCTAAGCGAGGCGAAGCGCTATTTCGGCGACCGCGTCGATTTCTATGTCGATGCCGGCCGCCGTGACGCTCCGCCGTCGACGCTGATCGCCCTGCGGGATGGCGCCGTCACCGTGCTGCGCCAAGGGGCGGCCAAAGCCCGTTTTTAACAGGGCGGCCCGGGGCCATGTGATAGAATGAGAGTAATGATCGCAGAAGAGATCAAGCAGTTCCTGCATGGCGACGTGGCGGTCGACGACGCGACGCTCGAAAAGTACAGCCGCGACTATTCCGTCTTCAAGGTGCGGCCGAAGGTCGTCGTCTTCCCGAAGGACGTCGACGACGTTCGCAACCTCGTGAAGTTCGTCGCCGCGAAGCGCGCGGCGGGGGAGGACATCTCGATCACCGGCCGGTCCGCCGGAACCGACATGACGGGCGGCCCGCTTTCGCAGGGGATCATCGTTTCGTTCACCAAGTATTTCAACCACGTGAAGGAGGTCGCGGAGTCGTCCCCGGTGACCGGCGAACCCTATGCGGTCGTCGAGCCCGGCGTCTATTACCGGGACTTCGAGAAGGAGCTCAAGCCGAAGGGCCTGCTCTATCCGTCCTATCCCGCCTCGAAGGAGCTCTGCGCCATGGGCGGCATCGTGAACAACAATTCGGGCGGCGAGAAGACGCTGGCGTATGGCAAGACCGAGGATTACGTGCGCGAGCTGAAGCTCGTGATGAGCGACGGCGAGGAGCACACGATCCGGCCGCTCGCCGGCGGCGAGCTGCGCGCCAAGCTGAACGAGCAGGGCTTCGAGGGCGACCTCTATCGCAAGCTGTACGACCTCATGGACAAGCATTACGACGTCATCAAGAAGGCGAAGCCGGACGTCTCGAAGAATTCGGCGGGCTATTACCTTTGGAACGTCTGGGACAAGAACACGTTCGACCTCACGAAGCTCATCGTCGGCTCGCAGGGGACGTTCGGCCTGCTCACCGAGGCGAAGCTCGGCCTCGTCCGCGCGAAGAAGCATTCGCGGCTCGCGGTCATCTTCGTGAACGACCTCAAGTGGGTCGCCGACCTCGTTGTCGAGGTGCTGCGGTTCCATCCCGAAAGCATCGAGTCCTATGACGACAAGACGATCCAGGTGGCGGTCAAGCTGTGGCGCCAGGTCCTGCGCTCAATGAAGGGCAACGCGATCACGCTCGGGTTCCAGTTCCTGCCCGAGATGTGGATGGTGATGACGGGCGGCATGCCGAAGATGATCGTGCTCGTCGAGCTCACGGGCGACGACGAGCCGGAGCTCGTCGCGAAGCTCAACCAGCTCGCCGACGACGTGCGCCGCTTTGCGAAGACGCGTTCCGGCATCAGCGTGCGGCCGCTCACGAAGGAGAGCGACGAGGAGAAATATTGGACGATCCGCCGCCAGAGCTTCGCGCTGCTGCACAACAACACGACGGGCAAGGACACGGCCCCGTTCATCGACGACTTCGTCGTGAAGCCGGAATACCTGCCCGAATTCATGCCGAAGCTCAACGCGATCCTCGACCCTTATGAAAAGGACCTGATCTATACGATCGCCGGCCATCCGGGCAACGGCAACTTCCACATCATCCCGCTCATGGACCTTTCGAATCCGCGCGTGCGGGCGCTCATCCCCGAGATTTCCGAAAAGGTGTACCGGCTCGTTTTCCAATATCACGGCTCGATCACGGGCGAGCACAACGACGGCCTGATCCGCACGCCGTACCTCGAGGAGATGTACGGTTCAGAGATCGTCGAACTGTTCAAGGAAGTCAAGAAGATCTTCGACCCGCTGAACATGTTCAATCCTGGCAAGAAGGTGGGCGGCAGCCTGCAATATAGCGTGGACCATATCGAGCCTACCGCGATGGCGGCGGCTTCGGCCAAGCCTGCCCCGAAGGTGCCGGCGGCCGCTCCCGCGCAACCGTCCAAGGCCTGAGCGAGCCGATGGCCGTCACGATCTCGACCGACCGCAAGGCGGTGAAGCCGCAGGAAGCGGCCGACCTTTACGTCGAGCTCGGATGGGGGACGGCCAAGGACTATTCCGCTGCGCGCATGCGGAAGTCCCTCGCGAACTGCGACATCGTCGTCTCGGCCCGCAACGAGGACGGCGAGCTTGTCGGCCTTGGCCGCGCCTTGTCCGACTTCGCGATCGACACGAAGATCCTCGACCTTGTGATTGCGCCGGAGTACCAACGGCAGGGGCTCGGCCTCAGGATGATGAAGAAGATCGCGGCGTGCGCGAAGGGGACGACGGCCTATTTCGAGACCGAGCGGAAAAACTTCGCCTTCGCGGTCAGGTGCGGCTATAAGCAGCGCGGAACGCTCCGGGTGTTCAGGAAGGATTTGCGGTGAGAGAAAGATCGCGCCCTCGTATGGAACCAGCTGAGGCGGTCATTGTCCTGTGTACAATTGCGATTTGACCTCGCTGGAGATCGCTCTATGATAAGGATAGTTCCTGAACGGCTCGTAGTAGAAACGGACAACCCGACACGGTAGAGAGCGTGGGTCGTTGTATGCCGTGAGGTCGACGATTCCGAGCATGATTGCCAGAGCCAAAAAGGAGCATCTCGCAAGAGATGTGACCCGGACCGGATCCAGCCAATGTGGCTGTAGCGCAACGAAAGGCTATAGCTCATTCGGGGAATAGGTAGTCAGAAAAGGCTAAGCATCTGAGCCCCGCAATGGATGCGAAGCACCGGGATGTCTGACCCCTGCAATCTGGGGCATGTACGCGAAAGCGCTACTGACATCGGTAAGGGACGATAATAAGGCTTCATCGTAAGATGCGGCCTTTTTCTTTGGTGGGAGTTTACGAGCTCCATTCACCCTATTCGTGCCCCCGTAGGGAGTTGAACCCCAACTTCATGGTTCGAAGCCATGCGTGATATCCGTTTCACCACAGGGGCGGATACCGTTTCGATGATTATAGCCCGATTTGTCAAAATTGCCAGCCGCTTTATGTTTTCAAAGCGGCATCTTTTAAGATTTTCTTAATGTGCGGCATTGCATAATGCTTCCAGCACCTTTGATTTCAAGAGGAGGGGATTACATGAAGGAAGATGTTTCTATGGTTGAGTGCCTTGAGTTGCCGTTAGAGCCGAGCATTGATGCGACGTATCGGCTTTTGCGCGCCAATGAGGACGAGGCGTATTACTGGAAGCGTGTCGACCGGAATCTCGGTTGGATAACGCGGGACGAGCAGGAATATCTTCGAAATTGCACGATCGGGGTTGCAGGATGTGGAGGAATGGGCGGTCAGCTCGCCGAGAAGTTTCTTCGGTTGGGGGTCGGAACCGTGAGGATCGCCGACAATGAACGCTTTGATGCGACGAACATCAATCGGCAGTTCGGAGCCATGCGTTCCACGATCGGGCATGTGAAGGCCTTTGAAACGGCAAAAATGCTGCGGGCGATAACCGACGATACCATTATAGAGGTGTATCCGCGCGGCATCACGGCACGAACGGCGGCTGATTTCGTTGCTGGCTGCGATGTTGTCTGCGATGAAATCGAATTTTGGAGCATCGGGGCTCGTTTGGCCTTGCATCGAGCGGCCCGTGCCGCAGGCGTTCCTGTTTTTATGTGCAATACGGTTGGATTTGGGAGTCATTTGTTCCTCTTCCAGCCGGACGGCATGTCAATTGAAGATGTCCTCGGCCTAAACGAGGAAGATGGCTGGTGCCTGGAGTCCGGGCTTACTTTGGCTGCTTCGGATCCGAGTCATGCCCGTGCCCGAGCTCGTGTCATGGATGCGGTCCTCAGGCTGTTTCCTTCGTGGAGCGATTATTCCGAAGGCCTCGACGGCCCCGTTGGGAAAAAAGCGCTAAAAGAGCGTTTGCTGCGCGAAGGGTGCGGCGCCATCATCGCCACGAATCCGCCGCTCGCATGCGGGTTCGCTGCCGACAGGGTGCTTCTCCATCTGCTGAAGGATTCTTCGGTCGCGAGGGTCATCGTTCCCATGCCTGACATGCCCGGGTATCTTTTTCTCGATGCGGCTCTCATGCGGGCTTCGGTTGTGACAAGGCGATGGTGGTGATCGTCATGGAATTCACCCTTTCCCTCATGAAGAACGACGAACGGGAAGCAGTAAGCCGTCTCGTCGATAATGGGATGCTCGCTGCATATGGGTGCCGGGCCTATCCGTTGCCGCAACGAGTCATTGTTGCCAAGCAATCGGGCAGGCTTGTCGGAGCCATAGCCATCGAACGTCCATCGGCGGGCCGACTGCCCGTTCATGACCATTACGACATATCTGGTCGATTCGGTCCTCGTGACGGCATTCGCGCGGTCCAGATCGGCAGGTGGGTCGGGTGCGTGAAGGGCGCCGCCTTAGCGCTCATGTATGAGGCGGTGCGCTTTGCGAAAAGTTCCGGATACGAATGGGCGATAAGCGAAACAAAGCCTTGCGTTGTGCGTTGGTTTCGAAGGAATGGCATTCTGCTTGAGAGGGTTTCAGGGTCTCTCCGATGGGATTCCCTGCCCGAACCAGTCATCCGCTATTACGACGAACCAAAACCGGTTATCGTTGCATTGCATATCCGAAATGCCATGGCTATCCTCGGGGATCATGTTCGTTGCTGTGATTCCAGATACCGATTCGATGGGTGAGCGGCACGTTCCTTCGGGGACTTGCCGCCCCGTTTCTTCTTGAGACATAATGACCTCACGACGAATATGCGCCTGCTGATCGGGACCTACGCCGCTGCAACTTTCCTGAATGCCGCCATCGGCCTTTTCGTCCTCGTGAAGAAAAGGCGTGATGCTGCAAGTCGATCGCTTTTCCTGATGTCGCTGGGGATTGCCGGATGGATCGCAGGGTTGGGATTCATGCTGGACGGGGGCGACGGCTTTTGGATACGCTGGGTCCTTCTGTCGGGAATTCTGGCTGTTGCGGGCCTCACGGCGCTTTCTTACGTCTTTCCGACCAGGAGCAATCGATTTCCGATGGTGGCCTGGGTTCCCCTCGCCGTGATTGCTGCCGTGCCCGCGGCGTGGTTCATCCGCGGATTCCTCCTTGATGGTCATGGATTTTTGAAGCCTTTGAACGGTCCGGCCTTCCCGATATTCGCCATCGTGCTGACGACCTATGTCGGATTGGATCTGAGCCGCCTCGCGTCGGCGTTCCGCGAGAGCTCCGGCGTCCAGAAGGTCCGGCTCCGCTATTTCCTGTGGGGGACGGGCATATTCCTTTCAGGCGCGGTGGTCTGCGATGTCCTGCTTCCGGCATTCGGATGGTATGCGGCAAACTTTGTCGGCCCGCTTTCATCGGTGGCTTTCATGGGCTTTACGGCATATGCGATCGTCCAGCATCAGTTCATGGACATCCGCGTCGTCGTCAAGAGGAGTGCGACATATGCCGCCGCGATAGTGAGCCTGGCGATCATGTTTTTCGGCATCGAATTTCTCGTCGAAAAGTTCTGGAGCAACGACGAAATTGTCGACATCCTCGCGGCCATTGTCGGAGGGCTCTCGTTCCCTTATGTAAAGGATTTTTTCGAGCGGGTGACGGACAAGGTCTTCTTTCGCGCCCATTACGATTATCCTGCAGCCATCGACCGGTTGAACGTGATCCTTGGCTCGACCATAGAATTGAGTCATCTCATGAACGAGATTCAGGAATTTCTCGCGGCAACGGTGAAGCCGAAGACGACGCTGGTCTTTCTTGAAAACCGGAGCAGGATCTTTCAGTCCGATCCGGATGGCGGCATCGCGCAGGAAGAAGCGCGCGACATTTTCGAGACATGGAAAGATTTCGGCTGCCCGCACTTCTACGTTCAGGATGTTGGCCGGTTCTCGGGTGATAACGAACGAAGTCTTCGATGGCGAATATCGAGCGCGGGCTTTGCGGGCATCGTTCCGCTTCGAGCCAATGGCCGGGTGATCGGTGTCCTGCTTCTCGGCGAAAAGCGTTCCGACGACATCTTTCGGTCCGATGACAAGTCTTTGCTTTCGGTTATGGAATATCAGGGCGGCATGGCGCTTGAGAACGCCTTGCTCTATGAGACCATCAAGCGCCACAACGAGGAGCTCGAGGATCTTGTGGCGGATCGCATTAAGGAAATACGGCTGATGTACCGGACCCAGGAACGGTTCGTCACCGATATCTCCCACGAGCTGCAGACGCCGATAGCCATCATGCAAGGAAATATCGAGATCGCGGCCCAACGCGCAGCTACGCCAGAAGACCGGGCCCCGCTTAAGGTCATAAAATCGACGCTCGAGGGGATGGCACATCTGGTCTCGGAATTCCTTCAGGTCGCCCAGCTTAATTTCTCGAAGAACAGGTTCAACGAGGAGCCGTTCGACCTCGGAATCCTTGTTAAGGAAGTCCATGAGGATTGCATGGTTCTTGCGGAAACGAAAGATATGAGCTTCGAACTCGATGCCGACGAGCAACCCGTTCCGATCCAAGGGGACCGCAAGAAATTGAAAGAAGTCGTTCTTAATCTGCTGAGCAACGCCCTCAAGTTCACCGATCGCGGGGGACGCATCGTGTTTCGGCTCCGTCAATCCGGAGGCGATGCGGTTTTTCAAGTCGAGGATTCGGGTATCGGTATCGCTCCCGAGGATCTAGCCCATATCTTCGAGCGATTTTACCGGATACCGGGAACCGAGACGAAAGGGACCGGCCTCGGCCTCAACATCTGCCGCGAAATCATCGAGTGGCACGGTGGGACGATCGCAGCGTCAAGCCGACGGGGAGAGGGAAGCGTATTCACCGTGCGGTTGCCGCTGGTTCAAACCGCATCTGAGCCGGCTTCTGCTATACTATAGTCATGGAAACAACCTATCTCGCAAACCAAGTCTACGCACAGCAATCCGGGGATCTTGTGCTCGACGAGGATCGCCGCTACGCCCTGAGGCTGCGCGACCTGCCGGTCGATGAAAAACCCCGGGAGAAGCTGATCAAGTTCGGACCGCAGGCGCTTTCAATTGCCGAGCTCCTTGCGGTGCTTTTGAACGTCGGCACGAAAAAAGAAGAGATTTTGACGATGTCGCGCCGCCTCCTTAAGGAATATGGCGATAGCGCGATCATCCATCAGAAGGACCCCATGAAGGTCAAGGAGCTCCTCGGGATACCGCTCGTCAAATCATGCCAGCTGGTCGCCTGTTTCGAGCT
>Ga0335069_10005255_pt1 | contig 19062 bp, 9 predicted proteins | sample Lox_Sample_11_FD_206714 | JGI IMG/M metagenome (GOLD analysis project Ga0335069, IMG submission 206714) | Soil microbial communities from Loxahatchee National Wildlife Refuge, Florida, United States - Lox_Sample_1.1 | ecosystem: Environmental > Terrestrial > Soil > Wetlands | place: USA: Florida... | reverse complement strand
GTTACAAAACGAACCCACCATTTCATTGAAAACAAACAAAGAGCTCCAAAAACGAACCTGGATTCGAAACTACCGAGACCCACCCAAACCAGGGTTTTCGCCCTCTCCGGCCCTCCCTGCCCTCAATCCGGCAACCTCCCCCGCGTTGTGTGTCAGACTGGTCCTGAAACTGGAGGAAACACGATGAGCCGCACGCTGCCCATCACATTGGGTATCTGCCTTGCCGCGCTGGCGCAAGCCCAGACCGCCGACGAGCTGGTCCAGAAGAACCTTCTCGCCCACGGCGGGATCGACAAAATCAAATCCGTCACATCCCTGCGCATGACGGGCCGGCTGCAGTCGGGAAGTTTCATGGCGCAGGTGGGGCGCGATTCGCTGGCTCCCGACATGATCCGCGAAACCTTCACCGTCCAGGGCATGACCCAGATCGAAGCGTATGACGGCGTCACCGGCTGGAAGATCTCGCCCTTCGAAGGCCGCAAGGATCCCGAACTGCTCGGCGAGGACGAGTTGCGCCCCCTCGTCGAAGAAGCCGATTTCTACGGCCCGCTCGTCGATTATCAGGCCAAGGGAAACAAGGTCGAGTACCTCGGTCACGACACCGTCGATGGCGACGACGCGTTCAAGCTGAAGGCCACCCTCAAGAACGGCGACATCGTCTATTACTATCTCGACCCCGAAACCTACCTGGACATCCGCGTGGAGTACGTCCGGTTCATCCGCGGCGCGGTGGAGGAGACGTTTCGCGAGGTCGGATCGTACAAGCTGGTGGGCGGCGTGTACTACCCGTTCTCCATGCGGGAGGGCAGCAAGCAGCATCCCGGCGATTCCGCGAAGGTGGGATTCGACAAAATCGAAGTGAACGTGCCCATGGACAAGAGCCTGTTCCAGATGCCGGGCACGGCGAAGGGAGGGCGCTGACATGAGAGCCCTCGGTCTCTTCGCCATCGCTCTTTCCCTGTCCGCGCAGGCTCCCGTCCGCTACGACGCCGGCACCATCTCGGGACTGCCCGCGCGCAACATCGGGTCGGCCACCATGAGCGGGCGCATCGCGGCGGTAGCCGCGGTCAAGGAAAACGGGCGCATCACCGTGTTCGCGGGCTCGGCCAGCGGCGGCGTCTGGAAGTCCGTCAACGGCGGCACCACGTTCAAGCCCGTCTTCGACCTCGCCAACGTGCAGTCCATCGGCGCCGTAGCCGTCGATCCCGGCAATCCGAAGAACGTGTGGGTGGGGACCGGCGAGAGCTGGGTGCGCAACAGCGTCTCCATCGGCGATGGCGTCTACAAATCCACCGACGGCGGCGAGAACTGGACCAACGTCGGCCTCAAGGACTCCGAGCACATCGCCAAAATCCTCGTGGACCCGCGCAACGGCGACTCCGTGCTCGCCTGCGCCACAGGCCACCTGTGGAACGATAGCGACGCCGGTGGAGTCTACAAGACCGGCGACGGCGGCAAGACCTGGCGTAAGGTGCTGGCCGGAGCCAACCGCTCCACCGGCTGCGCCATGCTGGCCATGAGCGCCCAACAGCCCGGCACCATCTACGCCTCCCTCTGGGACTTCCGCCGCGAAGCGTGGACCTTCCGCTCCGGCGGCCTCGGCAGTGGCATCTTTAAATCCACCGATGGCGGCGATCACTGGACCGAGTTTACGCCGGCCAACGCCAAGGGCCTGCCCGCGAAACCGTACGGGCGGATCGCGCTGGCGGTGGCGCCCGCAAAGCCGCAGGTGGTCTACGCCATGATCGAATCGGCCAAAAGCGCGCTGTTCCGTTCCGATGACGGCGGCGCCAACTGGACGAAACTCGACGCCAGCCAGTACATGGTGTGGCGCCCGTTCTACTTCGGCAACCTGATCGTCGATCCCAAGGATTCCGAAAAGGTCTTCAAGGTCGATGGACCGCTGCTGTTGAGCGTGAACGGCGGCAAAAGTTTCAGCATAGTCTCGGGCGGCGCCCACGGCGACTTCCACGACGTGTGGATCGACCCCGACGACACCAACACCATCTACACCGGCGACGACGGCGGCCTGTGGCGCAGCCTGGACGGCGGCACGCGATGGGAGCACATGATGAACCTGCCGGTCTCGCAGTTCTACCACGTGAGCGTGGATATGGCCGATCCCTACCACGTCTACGGCGGCTTGCAGGACAACAGCTCGTGGGTGGGAGACTCGTCGTATCCCGGCGGCATCACCAATTCCCGCTGGGAAAACATGTTCGGCGGCGACGGCTTCTGGACCTGGGAAGATCCCTCCGACCCCGCGTACATCTACGCCGAAGCGCAGGGCGGCGAAATCGGGCGCGTCAACCGCTACACCCATGAGACGCGCGCCATCAAACCCTATCCGCAGTACGGCGAGAAGAAGCTGCGCTTCAACTGGAACACGCCCATCCAGATGAGCCCGAACGAGAAGGGTACCATCTACATGGGAGCCCAGTTCCTCTTCCGATCCCGCAATCACGGCCAGTCTTGGGACCGCATCTCGCCCGACCTCACCACCAACAATCCCGAAAAGCAGAAGCAGGAGGAATCCGGCGGCGTGACGGTCGATAACTCGTCCGCCGAGATGAACAACAGCATCTACGCCATCGCCGAATCGCCCCGCAACGGCCAGGTGATCTGGGTGGGCACCGACGACGGCAACGTGCAGCTCACGCGCGACGGCGGCAAGACCTGGACCAACGTCGGCCTCGCGATTCCCGGCCGCGGCCAGGACCCGTGGGTCTCCTGGGTGGAAGCCGGCCACTTCGACGAAGCCACGGCATACGTCACCCTCGACCGCCACATGTACGGCGACATGACCCCGCACGTCTACCGCACAACGGACTTCGGCAAAACGTGGACCGATCTGCCGCTGGACGGAGGCGGAGTCCGCGGCTACGGCCACGTCATCAAGGAAGACCTCGTCAACCCCAACCTCCTCTTCCTAGGCACCGAATTCGGCCTCTGGATCAGCACCGACGGCGGCCGGCGCTGGGCGCAATACAAAGGCAGCGGCTTCCCGCAAGTCGCGGTGCGCGACATGGTCGTCCACCCGCGCACCAGCGACCTGGTCCTCGCGACCCACGGCCGCGGCATCTGGATCATCGATGACATCTCCCCCCTGCGCGCCCTGACCCCCGCCATGCTCAGCGAAGATGCCGGGTTCCTCCCCGTGCCGGCGGCGCCCCAATGGATGGAGGTCAACGCCGGCTGGCCGGAGGGTGATGGCACATTCACCGGACCGAGCAAGCCCACCGACGCCATGATCCCCTACTACCAGCGATCCCGCCACATCTACGGCGATCTCAAGATCGAGATCCTGGACCAGCAAGGCAAGCTCGTGGACACCGTGGCCACCAGCGAGCATCGCGGCGTGAACCGGGCAACCTGGTCGATGCACCTCAAGCCCCCCATCGTGCCGCCGGCGGCCAGCGCCGCTTTCTCCGCGGCATTCGGCCCGCGCGTCCTGCCGGGGCTCTACACCGTCAAGATGACTCGCGGTGATAAAGTCTACACCTCGCAGTTGAACGTCGTGCTCGACCCGCGCGCCAAATTCACCGTCGAGGATCGTCGCGCGCAATTCGACCTGGTGAACAAGCTCGTGGCCCAGCTCAATCACATGAGCTGGGCGGTGGATGCGATCGTCGCCGTGCGCGACGAGGCGTCGCAAAAGAAGATGACCGCTCTCGCCGAAGCGGTGGACAAGATCCGCGGCAAGATCGTGGCCACCAAAGAGGGCGGCGCGATCACGGGCGAGGAGCGCTTGCGCGAATTCCTGACCGGCCTTTACGGCGACGTCAACGGCTACGAAGGCCGCCCCACCGACCAGCAATTCGCTCGCGCCGACGTCTTGGCCCGCGAGCTCGAGGACGTCATCCACGAATTCCAGGCCCTGGTCGCCAAAACCGGCAACGGCATCAAGATCCTCAGTGAAGAAGACTGGAGGAAGGCGCACCAATAGTATGTATCGTCCGGCATTCTCAGCGTACTCCGCTGCCTCTTATCTCAGCCCGCCTTTCTCCGTGTCTCCGCGCCTCCGCGTCGAATCTCCAGCCAACCCGTTACCCCAAGCGAGCCCCCTTATGTTCCGAATCATCACTGCCCTCTTCTTATGCACTGCCCTGCACGCCGCCGATTACACCGCGCTCGACCGCTACGTCGCCGCGCCTGACAGCTCGTATAGCTACACGCTCGCGCGTACGGTGAACTCGGCGGGCATCACCGCCTGGCAGCTCGATATGATCTCGCAGACCTGGCTGACCACTGCCGAAGTGGACCGCCCGGTCTGGCATCACTGGGTGACTATCGTCAAGCCCGACCAGGTGACCACATCGACCGTAGTGCTCTTCATCGATGGCGGCAGCAACACGCCCACCCCGCCCTCACCCGACCCGCTGATGATGATCCTGGCCGCCAGCACCGGCGCCGTCGTGGTGGACCTCGGCCAGGTGCCGAACGAGCCCCTGACCTTCGCCGGCGAGAGCCAGCCGCGCACGGAGGATGCCATCATCGCCTACACCTGGGACCGCTACCTGCGCACCGGCGACGAGCGCTGGCCGGCGCGCCTGCCGATGACCAAGGCGGCCGTGCGCGCCATGGACACGGTCACGTCGTTTCTGGCAAACCTCCCCGGCGGCGGCATGCCCGTCAAGAACTTCGTCGTCGCCGGGGCTTCCAAACGCGGATGGACCACGTGGTCCACGGCGGTCGTAGATCCCCGCGTGGTGGCCATCGCGCCCATCGTCATCGACACGCTCAACATGCCGCAGGTCTGGGAGCACACCTATGCGGCCTACGGCTTCTGGCCGCCGGCCGTCCAGGACTACGTCAATGCGGGCATCATGAACTGGTTCGGCACGCCGCAGATGGACGCGCTCATGCAGATCGAAGATCCCTACCAATACCGCGACCGCCTGGCCATGCCAACCTACGCCGCCTGCTCGACCGGTGATCAGTTCTTCGTCCCCGATTCGCCGCGCTATTACTTCGCCGACATGCCTGGCGAGAAGTACCTGCGCTTCGTTCCCAACACCGACCACTCGATGCAATCGCCGGACGTGCTGGTGGACCTCGTGGGCTGGTTTCGCGCCGTCACGCAGAATACTCCGCGTCCCCGGTTCTATTGGCACGTGGATCGCGGGGCGGGCACCATCACGGTACGCGTGGTGGACCCGCCGTCGCAGGTCATGATGTGGCAGGCGTCCAATCCCAACGCGCGCGACTTCCGGCTGGAGACCATCGGCGCGGTATGGACCAGCACCCCGGTATCGGGAACCAACGGCATCTATACGGCCAGCATCCTTCCCCCGGCACAGGGCTACACCGCGTTCTTCGTCGAGCTGACCTATCCGGGAATCAGCGACACGCCCCTGGTGTTCACCTCCGAGGTGGTGGTGACGCCGGATGTCTACCCGTTCGCCAATCAGGCGCCGCCGTCGCTGCGGCGTGTCCACGTCACGGCGGCACGTTGATGGACGTCGCGGAGTTGATCGGCGAGGCGCGGCGGTTCGGCGAGCGCCTGCGCGCGGTGAAGCGCGGGCTCGGCGAAACCGGCTTCGAGTGGTATCCATACGACACGCTCTCCGCCTTCCAGCATCTGGAGAAACTGCTCACCGGCGCGAACCGCGGCCTGTTCACCGGAAGCGGGCGCGTCCTCGACGTGGGAGCGCAGGACGGCGAGCTCGCGTTCTTCCTCGAGAGCCTCGGGTACCACGTGGTGGCCGCGGACCATCCGGCGTACAACCACAACGGCATGCGCGGCATTCGCACGCTGAAGGCGGCGCTCGGGTCGTGCGTCGAGGTGCACGAGATCGATATCGACCGCCCATTCACTCTGCCCCACGATTCGTACGACCTGGTGATCATGCTCGGCGTGCTCTACCACCTGCGCAATCCGTTCTACGTGCTGGAAGAGTTGGCGCGCCACACCACGCACTGTCTGTTGAGCACGCGGGTGGCGCGGCGCTATCCCGACGGTGCGGCGATGCCGGCAGGCGTTGCGCTGGCCTATCTCCTGGCGGAAAACGAGCTCAACCAGGACAACAGCAATTACTTCATCTTTAACGAGGCCGGACTGCGCGCGATGCTCGCGCGGTCGCACTGGGACGTGTTGGATTACGTGAGCCTGGGCGACACGGCGCTCTCGGATCCGGTCCGCCTGGACCGCGACGAGCGCGCCTTCTGCCTCTTGCGCAGCCGCTACGACCGCCTCGCTAACGTGGAGTTGCTGTCCGGCTGGCACGAGAGCGAGGAGACCGGCTGGCGGTGGACCGAGCGCGAATTCGCCGTGCGCGTACGTGCAGCGCGCGTGCTCGAGATGCAGCTCTGGCTGGCCGAGGAATCGGTGCGTCGGCTGGGAGCCATCACGCTGCGCGCGTTCGTGAACGGCCGGGAGTTGGAGCCGGCAGTCTATGACACGCCCGGCCTGGCGGCTTACACGCGCGCGCTCGGCGAGAGCGGCGGCGAGGTCGAGGTGCGATTCCGGCTCGATAAGGCGCTGCCGCCGGATGCTGAGGACACACGCGAGCGCGGCCTGATTGTGGCCCGGATCGGGGTGGAGTAACCTGAACCACATGTATCTTCGAGTCTGTGCTTTGGTGATGTGCGCGGCCGCCGCGGTTGGCCAAACGAAGTTCACGTCGGCGGACTATCAGCGCGCCGAAAAGTTCATGGGGTATAACACCAATCCCCTGGTGCTCCACAGCGGCGTCCGGGCGAACTGGCTGCCGGATGACCGGTTTTGGTATCGCGTGACGACCGCCGAAGGCAGCGAGTTCGTGCTGGTGGATCCGGCCAAGGGGACGCGCGCGCCGGCGTTCGATCACGCGAAAGTCGCCGCGGCCCTGGCGACCGCTACGGGGCGGACGTTCGACGTCCGCAATCAACCCTTCCAGGAGATCGAGTTCTCCGAAGACGGCCGGTCGATCACGGTGCAGTCCGGCGGACGCTGGTCGTGCGACGTGATGGGCGTGCGGTGTACCGCCGTCACAGGCGGCGCTCCCTCTGGAGGACGCGGCGGCCGGGGCGGACGCGGTGGACGGGGCGGCGGCCAGGATGCCGTGCCGGAAGCCCTCTCGCCGGACAAGAAGCACGCCGCGTTCATCCGCGACTGGAATCTCTGGGTGCGCGACGTCGCCACCGGAAAAGAAACGCAGATGACCACCGACGGCGTGAAGGACTTCGGCTACGCCACCGACAACGCCGGCTGGAGCACCAGCAACCGGCCGATCCTCTTGTGGTCTCCCGATTCCAAGCGGATCGCCACGTTCCAGCAGGATCAGCGCAACGTCGGCGAAATGTACCTGGTCGAGACCAAGGTCGGCCATCCCTCGCTGCGCGCCTGGAAGTATCCCCTGCCGGGCGATGACGTCGTGCCGACGATCCAGCGCGTGGTCATGGACCTCGACGGGCCGCGCGTCACGCGGCTCCAGATGCCGCCCGATCAGCACCGCTCGACGCTGTGCGATCACGTGGCCTGCCGCGGCGGCGAATGGGCCGACGTCGAGTGGAGCCCCGACGGCGCGAAGTTGGCCTTCGTTTCCACCTCGCGCGACCATCGCCAGGAAGTGCTGCGCATCGCCAATGCCACCACCGGCGAGGTGCGCGACGTGCTGAAGGAAGAGGTCTCCACGTTTTTCGAATCCGGCAACGGCCGCGTGAACTGGCACTACCTCGACGGAACCCATGAAGTCATCTGGTTCAGCGAGCGTGACAACTGGGGGCACTTGTACCTCTACGATTCCGAGACCGGCAAGCTCAAGAACCAGATCACCAGCGGCGAGGGCAATGTCACCCAGGTGCTCCGCGTGGACGAGAAGAACCGCCTGATCTACTTCCTCGGCGTGGGGCGCGAGAAAGGGCGCGACCCGTACTTCATTCACCTCTATCGCGTCGGCTTCGACGGACGCGGCTTGGCGCTGTTGACGCCGGAGGACGCCAATCACGACGTGTCGCTCTCACCGTCCGGCAAATACTTCTCGGACAGCTACTCCAAACCCGACGTGGCGCCGGTAGCTGTGGCGCGCGATAACACGGGGAAACTGATCGCCACGCTGGAGAAGGCGGACATTTCCAAGCTGACCTCCGCGGGCTGGAAACCGCCCATCCCGTTTACGGTGAAGGCCCGCGACGGCGTCACGGATCTCTACGGTCTGATGTTCCAGCCCACCAACTTCGACGCTTCGAAGAAGTACCCGATCGTGAACCATATCTATCCGGGGCCCCAGACGGGCAGCGTCGGCAGCCGCAATTTCTCGGCGGCGCGCGGCGACTGCCAGGCACTGGCCGAGCTGGGGTTCATCGTAGTCGAGATCGACGGCATGGGCACGCCGTGGCGCAGCAAGAAATTCCACGAAGCCTATTTCGGCGACTTGGGCGACAATACGCTGCCCGACCAGGTGGCCGGAATGAAGCAGCTCGCGGCGAAGTATCCCTGGATCGACCTAGACCGCGCTGGAATCTACGGACACTCGGGCGGCGGATTCGCTACGGCCGACGCCATGTTCCGCTATCCCGACTTCTTCAAAGTGGGGATCAGCGAGGCGGGGAATCACGATAATCGCGAGTACGAAGACGATTGGGCCGAAAAGTGGCAGGGCTTGCTGAAGACCAACTCCGACGGCACCACGAACTACGATAACCAGGCGAACCAGCTTCAGGCCAAGAACCTGAAGGGCAAGCTGCTCCTGGCCCACGGCACCATGGACAACAACGTGCCGCCGTACAACACGCTGCTTGTCGTCGATGAGCTGATCAAGGCCAACAAAGATTTCGATCTGCTGATGCTGCCCAACCGCAATCACGGGTTCGGCAACGAGGCGTACATGGTGCGGCGGCGATGGGACTACTTCGTGCGGTGGCTGGCGGGCGCCCAGCCGCCGGAAGGCTACCGGCTCACGACGCCGCCGGGAGGAGGTGGACGCGGCGGGGCGCAGTAGCCTTACCAGCGCAGCGGCAGATTCACCTGCCAGCGGTCGGTGGAGGCCAGCATCTCGTCCCAGGTGATCAGGCGCTGTTCGTAAGCGGCGCTGCGGCCCAGGATCGCGGTCAGGTTGCTCTCGACGGCGGTGGGCGCGTTGTTGATCGGCTTCCCGTTGCGGATGCTATCGATGAATGTCTGGATGTTCGTCACGCATCCGCCGCGGAACGTGTCGTCCTGGTCGGTGCCTTTCCATGGATTCTCGCCGACGATGCGGACCAGGCCGCCGTAGTGCGTGTCGGCGGTACCCTTGACGCCCACGCACCGGACGCAGAGATCGCTGAAAGCCCCGTTGAGCTGGTGGGAGCTGAAGCTGGCGTGCACGTCGTTGGGGTACCAGTAGGTCACCGTAAAGTGATCGTAGGCATCGCCCGTGTTGTTCTGCGTGCCGGACCAGTCGGTGCGGCCGCCGGAGCCGGTCGCCTTGAGCGGGTGTGCGCCGAGATACCAGTTGGCCATGTCGATGACGTGGATGTTCTGCTCGACGATGATGTCGCCGCTGAGGGCGCGGTCGCCGAACCAGGTGACCATGCGGCGGAGCGTCGCGTCCATGTCGGGCGCGGGATCTTTCCAGGGACGGCCGGCGTAGTAAAACACCTGGGCGAGGGCCGGCTTGCCGATGTCGCCGCGGCGGATTCGCTGGACGAGCTCCTGGAAGACGGGGCGGGCGCGGCTTTGGAAATCGACCCAGAAGCTGAGGCCCTTGGATTGGGCGCGCTGCCCAGAGGCGAGGAAGTCCTTGCTGGAGGGCACGTCCGCGGCGATGGGCTTGGCGCAGTAGACGTGCCTGCCGGCGTCCACGGCCCCGGCGGCGTGGGTGGGGTGATAGTAAGTGGGAGTCTCGATCACCACCGCGTCGACGGCGGAGTGAGCAAGCTCACGATAGGCGTCCGGACCATAATAGGCGCGCGCAGGGGCCACCTTCAGCTTGTCGCGTGTGGAATCGAGCTTGGCGCGGACCACATCGGCGACGGCCACCCAGCGGGTGGGAGCGTACTCGGTGAACAGCGGAGCGATCCAGTTGCCGCGTCCGCCGCAGCCGACGAGGCCGAGTTCGATGGTCGAGTTGGCCTGCGAGCCGAAGACGGTCGCGGGGCTCAACAGAAGCGGGGCGGATTGCAGGATGGTACGGCGGTTCATGGCTGGCATTGTAGCGCGCGTACAATGTCTGGCATGGACACACGCCGCGACTTCCTGAAAACCGCCGCGCTCGCCGCGATCGCCGTCCCGGCCGAGCCCGCGCTGGCCGAGCCCGATCCTCTCTTCGACCGCCCGATGCGATGGGCGCAGCTCACGCTCGTGGAGAACGATCCGGGGAGCTACGACCTCGGCTTCTGGCTCGACTACTTCAAGCGCACGCACTCGGACGCCGCGTGCCTGAGCGCCGGCGGATGCGTGGCCTACTACCCGACCAGGATCCCGCTGCACTATCGCAGCGCGTGGATGAAGGACACCGACCCGTTCGGCGACCTCGTCCGCGGATGCCGCAAACTCGGCATGAACGTGCTGGCGCGCACCGATCCCCACGCCGTGCACCAGGACGTCTACGGTGCGCACTCGGATTGGATCGCGGTGGACGCCGAGGGGCGCAAGCGGCGGCACTGGTCGATGCCGGAGCTGTGGGTGACGTGCGCGCTGGGGCCGTACAACTTCGAGTTCATGACCGGTGTGACTCGCGAGATCGTCACCCTGTACCAGGTAGACGGCGTGTTCAGCAATCGCTGGGCGGGCAGCGGGATGTGCTACTGCGAGCACTGCACACGCAACTTCAAGCAAGCCACCGGCCTGGATTTGCCGCGCACGCTCGACCCGCAGAACCCCAGCCGCCGGGCGTACATCGCATGGCACGAGCAGCGGCTGTTCGAGCTCTGGGACGTGTGGGACAAGGCGATCCGCGAGGCCAACCCGAAGGCGCGCTTCGTGGCCAACTCGGGCGGCGGGGCGCTGAGCGAGCTCAATATGAAGACCGTAGGCGAGAAGGCGTCCATCCTGTTCGCCGACCGGCAGGCTCGCAGCGGGCTCACGCCTTCGTGGGCCAACGGCAAGAACGGCAAGGAGTACCGCGCCGGGTTGGGCAACAAGCCGATCGGCGGAATCTTCAGCGTCGGCGTCGAAGAGGCGTATCGCTGGAAAGACTCGGTGCAGAGCGAGCCCGAGATCCGGCTGTGGGCGCTGGACGGGATCGCCAACGGGCTGCGGCCGTGGTTCACCAAGTTCGGCGGCGTTCTGCGCGACAAGCGCTGGCTGCCGGTCGTCGAGGACGTGTACACGTGGCATTGGCGCAACGAGCGGTACCTGCGCAACACGGCGCCACTGGCGCGCGTGGGCGTGGTGTTCTCTCAGCAAACGGCGCATTACTACGGCGGCGATCGCGCGCGAGCGAAGGTGGAGGACCACACGCTCGGCTTTTACCAGGCGCTGATCGAGGCACGGATTCCGTTCGAGATGGTGCACGACGAGCTGCTCGATGCGGACCGCACCGCCGGGTTGAAGGTGCTCGTGCTGCCGAATATCGCGGCGATGAGCGAGGGCCAGTGCGGGCAGATCCGGGATTTCGTGAAGCGCGGCGGCGGGGTGGTGGCTACCTTCGAGACGTCGCTGTACGATGAGCGCGGCGTGCGGCGCGAGAACTTCGGATTGAGCGATCTGTTCGGCGCATCGTATGCGGGCGGGATGGATGCGCACATGATGAACTCGTACCTGCGGCTGGAAACGCGCCACCCGCTGCTCCGTGGACTGGAGAACGCCGACCGCATCATCAATGGCGTCTCACGCGTCCACACGAAGCCGAACGCTCCGTACCCGAATCCGCCGCTGACCCTGATTCCGTCATATCCCGACCTGCCGATGGAGGAGGTGTTCCCCCGGGTCGATCACACGGACCAGCCCGAGGCCTACGCCCGCGAAACCGGCGGCGGTCGCGTGGTGTATTTTCCCTGGGACATCGACCGCACGTTCTGGGAGGTGCTTGCGGTAGATCACAGCAAGCTGCTGCGCAACGCCGTGGATTGGGCGGCGAACGAACCGCGCCCGGTGACGGTGACCGGTCGGGGAGTGCTCGACGTGACGCTGTGGCGGCAGAAGGATTCGCTGACGGTCCACCTGGTGAATCTGACCAATCCGATGATGATGAAGGGACCGCTGCGCGAGTTCATCCCGCTGCCGGCACAGGAGGTCGCGGTGCGATTGCCGGAAGGGAAAAAGCCGCGCGCGGTGAAGCTGCTGGTCGCAGGCACCACGCCTCGGGTGCGCGAGACTGCCGGCGAGGTGCGGGTGACCGTGCCGTCACTTCTGGACCACGAAGTGGTAGCAATCGAGTTGTAGGGCCTGCGTTACAGAACGAAGATATTCTTCTTCTGGCAGATGTCCTTCAGGATTTTCGGCCAGACGCTGACCGTGACTTCACCCAGGTGAGCTTTGCGCAGGAGCAGCATTTGGGTGCGCGCCTGTCCGATGCCGCCGCCGATAGAGAGCGGCAGCTCGTGATTCGCGATCGCCTGGTGATAGGGGTAGTTCAGGAAGTGCATCTGGTCGGTGAGGCGAAGCTGCTTCTTGAGCGCCTCGGCATTCACGCGGATGCCCATGGAGCTGAGCTCGTGGCGGCGCTTCGTCACGTGGTTCCAGACCAGGATGTCGCCGTTGAGACCGTGGCAGGGGCGCCCGTCGATGGAACGCGTCTCGGTGGACCAATCGTCGTAGTCAGCGGCGCGCATCTCATGCGGGTAGCCGTCGTTCAGCGTCCAGCCGATGCCGATGATGAAGACCGCGGGGCATTCCTGGAGCAGCCGGGTCTCGCGCTCTTTGCGCGGCAGGTCGGGGTACATGTCCAGGACGTCTTCGGCATGCAGGAAGGTGAGCTTCTTGGGCAGGTTCGGGTAGCGCGGGTCCTTGAGCGCGGGGAAGCGGTCCTGGAGCATTTCTTCCGTGTCGGTGAGGACTCTCCAGATAGCGTTGACGGTCTGCTTGAGGAAATCGAGGTCGTGCTCGTAGAAGTGGATGACGCGCTCCCAGTCCCATTGGTCGACATAGACGCTGTGATCGTGATCCAGGAAGTAGTCCTTGCGGACGGCGCGCATGTCGGTGCAGATGCCTTCGCCGGACTGCATGCCGAACTGGCGCAGCGCGACCCGTTTCCACTTGGTGGCGGCCTGGACGATCTGGGCGTCGATGGGGTGCTTTTCGAGGTCGTTGGAGATATGGAACTGGATGGGGGTGCGCGAGCCGTCGCGGTCGAGCAGATCGTTGACGCCGCTGTCGACGTCCACGATGAGTGGGACGGTCACCATTGTCAGGTTGAGGGCTTTGCAGAGATTCTCTTCAACAAACTGCTTGGCAAAGAAGATGGCTTTCTGGGTATCTCTGAGGGAGAGCAGAGAGGAGTAATCCCGTGGCAGGATTTTCTCTAATTCCGCGTAGTCGCCGATGCCGGGACCCGCGAGGTCAGCTTTCTTGTCGACCATGATATGAGAGTTTTACCTCCGGCTATACTATACGCCCTTTCGCGGCAGACACCAACGGGGAGGTGGTGCTCATCAGCGGCGCGGTCGCTGGGATACTGAAAGAGTAATGGAACGACGCAAGCCGGAGGTGATGAGCCCTGCCGGGTACTGGCCGCAGTTGCGCGCGGCGGTCGAGGCCGGGGCGGACGCGGTCTATTTCGGCCTCAAGCACTTCACGGCGCGTGCGAAGGTCGGGTTCTCGCTGGGGGAGCTTCCGGAGGTGATGCGCACCCTGCACCGGCGCGGCGTGCGCGGTTACGTCACGTTCAACACGCTGGTGTTCAATCACGAACTGCAAGACGCGGAGCGGGCGCTGGGCGATATCGTGGAGGCGGACGCGGACGCGATCATCGTGCAGGACCTGGGCGTGCTGAAAATGGCCCGCGAGATCGCTCCAGACCTGGAGCGGCACGCGAGCACCCAGATGTCGGTGACCAACGCCGACGGCGTGCGCCTGGCGCAGCGCATGGGCGCCAGCCGGGTGACGCTGGCGCGCGAGTTGTCGTTGGCCGAGATCCGCGCAGTGCGCGCAGCGGTGGATTGCGAGCTCGAGATCTTCGTACATGGCGCGCTGTGCGTGGCCTACTCGGGGCAGTGCCTGTCGTCGGAGGCGTGGGGCGGGCGCAGCGCCAATCGGGGGCAATGTGCGCAGGCGTGCCGGCTGCCATACGAGCTGCTGGTGAATGACAAAGTTCGGCCGCTCGGTGACGCACGATACCTGCTCTCGCCGGGTGACCTTTACGCCTTGCACCAGGTGCCGGAGATCGTCGAAATCGGGATTTCGACGCTGAAGATCGAGGGGCGATACAAAGACGCGGATTACGTCGCGCTCACCACTGCCGCGTACCGCAAGGCGGTGGACGAGGCATGGGCGGGACGGCCGGTCGCGGTTGCGCCGGCCGAGGCGCTGCGGCTGGAGCAGGTATATTCGCGCGGCCTGGGACCGTTCTTCCTGACCGGCACGGACCACCAGGCGGTGGTGCGCGGGCGCGCACCGCGGCATCGCGGCGTTCTCGTGGGCCGAGTGTTGCGGGTGACGGAGCGGGGAATCGTGATCGAACCTTCGGAGGCCAACCGGGTCGCTCCGCTCAAACCGGGCGACGGCGTGGTCTTCGACGCGGCGGACTGGCGGAGTCCGGAGGAGCCGGAAGAGGGCGGGCGGATTTTCGAGGTCGAGGACGGGGAGCTGCGGTTCGGGAACGGCGCGATCCAACCGGAGCGCATTCGGCCTGGCGACCTGGTGTGGAGGACGCACGATCCGGACGTGGACAAAGCGGCGCGCGTGTACACGGAAGCCAGCGTGCCAGTGCGGCGGCAGGCGGTCCGGGTTCGCGTCGAGGCGCGCGAGGGAGAGCGGCTGCGGGCGGTCTGGTCGGTGGGCGGGGTAGTGGTCACGGTAGAGAGCGAGGACCCGCTGGGAAGGGCGCGGCATCGGGCGGTGGACGCGGATTACCTGCGGGAGCAGCTGGGGCGGCTGGGGAATACGGCGTACGAGCTCGGCGGACTCGAAGTGGAGATCGAGGGAGTGCCGTTTGCGCCTAGCTCGATGCTGAATGCGTTGCGGCGGGAAGCGGTGGAGAAGCTGCAGGAGCGGCAGGCGGACTTCGCCCGCCGGGACAGGCTGAAGGCCTGTCCTACAACTCCTGCGCCTGGGACGGTGGAGCAGCGGGGGGCGGAAGTGCATCTGCTCGTACGGGCCGCGGAGCAGCTCACGGCGGCGATCGAGCTCCGGCCGGCTTCGATCACGCTCGACTATTTGGATCTGTACGGCTTGAAGCCGTCAATCGAGCAGGTGCGGCGGGCGGGAATCGCGGTGCGGGTAGCGGCGCCGCGCGTGCTCAAGCCGGGAGAAGAGAAGATCGCGGATTTTCTGGTGGGATGCGATTGCGCGATCCTGGTGCGATCCGTGGGGCTGCTGGAGGCGCTCCGCGAGAGGCCGCATCGCGGGTTGGTCGGGGATTTCAGCTTGAATGCGGCAAACACGATCACCGCGCAGGAATTGCTGGGAATGGGCTTGACGGTGCTCACGCCGGCGCACGATCTGAATGCAGCACAGGTGGCGGATCTCGCGAAACAGGCGGGCGCCGATCGCATCGAGGCGGTCGCGTATCAGCACCTGCCGGTGTTTCATACGGAGCACTGCGTGTTCGCGCGGTTTCTTTCGAACGGCAAGAGCTACCTGGATTGCGGTCGGCCCTGCGAGGAACACCGGGTGGCGCTCCGCGACGCAGCGGGACGGGCTCATCCGGTGCTGGCGGACGTCGGGTGCCGCAATACGGTATTCGGCGCCGAGGCGCAGGAAGCGGCCTTGCACCTGGCGGACTGGCGCAACGCCGGGATCTCGCGATTCCGGCTGGAATTCGCGCATGAATCGCCACAGCAGGTGGTGGGAGTTACGCGCGCTTTCGAGGATGCACTGGCCGGGTTCCTGAATGGCCGCGAGCTGACGGAGCGGCTGCGGAAACTGACGCCGCAGGGCGTGACTGAAGGCAGCTTGTTTGTGCCGGCCGGCTATCTTGCGCTGCCGGTGCTGGGGTAGCGGAAGGCGGGCGGGCCAGGAGGCCCGCGTTACTCGCAACGCAAAGCGTCGAGGGGGTCGGAAGTCGAGCCGCGATGGGCGGGACCGATCATCGCAATCGCGGCGGCGATGCCCAGGAGCACGATCGCCGAGCCGTAGACGAGCGGATCGGTCGAGTCGATGCGGAGGATCGAGCCTTTCAGGTTCTCGCGCAGGCTCGCGGCCATGGCCACGCTGATCCATGCGCCGAAAACGAGGCCGCGCGCAACAGGCTTGCCGCCCATCACGAGAACCTCACGAATGATGGCCGTCCGGCTGGCACCGAGGGCGACGCGGATGCCAAGATCGCGCATGCGCTGGTTGACGGCGAAGCTCACCGCGCCATAGATGCCGCTGGTAGCAAGCGCGGTGGCGACCAGGCCGAGGATCACGATCAAGGTGACCATATTCCACATCTGGTCGGTAACCAGGTCGATCCAGCTTTGCAGGTTGCGCGAGATCACGACGAGGTTGGGATCGATTTCGCGGATGGCGGCACGGATGGTGGCCGGAGTGGCGAGGGCAGGGGTTGCGAAGCGCACGGTGAGGAAAACGCGGTTGGGATGGGTGATGCCGGTGCGCCAGGCGGGCGGGTTATCGCTGCCGCCGATGCGGAGCGGCTCGATATCTCGGGCGATTCCGACGATGGTGAGAGGCACCCCGTGGAAATCGAGGGTCTTGCCGACCGGGTCCTGGCGGCGGAAGAAGGCGTGCGCGAGGGACTCGGACACGATAATGGCGAAGCGGTCGCTGGGAAGAAAATCGCGGCCGCGCACGAGCGGGACGCCCAGCGTGTCCATGAATCCGGCGGAGGCCGAGTAGACATCGACCGGCTGGACGGCGTCGGGGCGTGCTGGGGGCCGCACCTGGACGGTGTAGTGGTCGATCATGGGGGCATCGTCGGAGACGGTGACGGAACGAACGCCGGGGAGGACGCGCAAGCGGTCGGCAATGCGGGTATATCGTGCTTCGGCTGCCCCTGACGGGGTCCCATCGGGGAAGCGCAGCGGTGCAACGACGACGTGGCGCGGCATATATCCGGGGTTGGCGTGGAGGTTGTGATTTTCGGATTGGCCAAAGAGAGCGGCCTCGACCAGCAGGACCAGGCTCAACGCGACCTGCGCGGTGACGAGCCATCCGCGGACACGGCTGTTGCTGCCTCCGGAGCCTCCGAGCATACCGCCGGCGCCTTTCATCGACGCCGCGAGATCGACCTTGATCGATTCGAGCGCGGGTGCGAGCCCGCTGGCGATGCCGGTGAGGAGGACGATCACCGCGACATAACCAAAGACGCTCCAGGAGGGCGGCATGGGAATCTCGGGCGACCGCGGCGCGATATAGCGAAAGAGCGGACGCGGCACGTGGTAGAGCAGGTAGACGCTGATGCCGCCCGCGACTGCCGATAGCAAAATGCTCTCGGTGACCAGCATTCGGACGAGGCGGATGCGCGGTGCGCCGAGCGAGAGGCGCACGGCGATTTCCCGGCGGCGGGTGGCGGCGCGCGAGAGCAGCAGTGTAGCCACGTTGGCGCAGGAGATGAAAAGCACCAGGTAGAACCCGCCGAAGAAGAAAGAGGCCAGGAAGAGTTCGCGGGTGCCGGCATTGAACTCGAAGGTCGCCATCCAGGAGCCGTCGGTGGTTTCGACCGCAGTGCGGCGGCCGGGCTCGATCACGTCGAGCTGGCGCTCGAGGCCGTTGAATTCGGCCTCGGCCTGGGCGCGGGAATACCCCGGCGCCAGGCGGCCGGCGAGGGCGAGCCATAGGAACGCATCTTCCTGGAAGAAGTTGCGGTCCACGTCGAAGAAGGGCTGCGCGGTGTAGGGCACCCAGACGCCGACCGGCTGCACCCACAGGGACGTGCGGTCGGAGACGACGCCAACCACAGGGACCGTGCGATTGTTGATGCGCGCGCTGCGGCCGACAATTTTCGGGTCCGATTGGAAGCGGGTGCGCCAGATCGTCTCGCTGATTACCGCCACGGGCTGCTGGCCCGGGGCCCGGCAATCATCGGCGTCGATGAGGCGGCCGAGCAGCGGGCGATCCAGGCCTTCGACCAAAAAGAAGTTGCAGGAGACGGCGAGGGCGCCGGCGCCAACCGTGTCCTCGTCGCCGATCAGAGCCGGAAACAGGCGAAACGCGGCGAGTTGTCGGAGAGAGCGGTTGCGATCGCGCAGCGCGATGTATTCGGAGTAGGAAACGGGGCGCTCGCGTTCGGTGCGCTGGTTCGTGGGGAACAGGCGAAGGAAGCTGGCAGGATCGCGGTTGACCAGCGGCCTCAGTGCCACGCAGTCGACCACCGTGAATACACTTGCGTTGATACCGATGCCGACGGTGAGCGTCAGGACGACGACGGCGGAAAGCAGCGGATTCCGGCGAATGAGGCGCGCGCCGTAGCGTACGTCTTCCCAGAACGTCTCCCAGAGGGCGCGGCTGCGGCGGTCCTCGTCGATCTCTTCGCGCCAGGCTTGCGGCAGGAGTCCGCGCGAAGCAACCAGCGTGCTGCCGAATTCGGGGACGGAAGGGCGAACGGGGCCCACCGAGAGCGGCGCATCGTCGTCCTTGGCGCGCTGCAGGTCGATGGCTTCAACGGCGGCGGCGGGCACCTCATCCCAGAGCGTGTCGGCCGCAGCCCACTGGCGGCGCCTCCTGGCGCGCCAACGCCACCAGAGCGCGGCGAGGGCGGTGGAGAGGGCGACGAAGGAAGTGACTTCGGCGGAGGCCCAAAGCAGGAGTTGCGCGATCGGCACGAGAAATGTGGAGCCGACGGCGAACCGGGTGATCAGAAGCCACACGGGCTGTTTGCCCGGCAGGTAGGAGCAGGTAAATGGCAGCTTGCGCCAATCGCGGAAATAACGTTCGAAGAAGCAGAGCACGGTGGCGAGGCCGAGTGCGGCGGCGGCGAGGCCGCGGACCGGGTCGAGCACCGCGATGGCAGCCGGCAGGCCGGCGGCGAACACCGGCAGGATACCGATGCAGATGACGAAGCGCTCGATGGCGGCGTGCCAGGCGGGGCGGTCCTCAGATTCGACCGCCTGGAAGACCCA
>Ga0335069_10005254_pt1 | contig 19063 bp, 15 predicted proteins | sample Lox_Sample_11_FD_206714 | JGI IMG/M metagenome (GOLD analysis project Ga0335069, IMG submission 206714) | Soil microbial communities from Loxahatchee National Wildlife Refuge, Florida, United States - Lox_Sample_1.1 | ecosystem: Environmental > Terrestrial > Soil > Wetlands | place: USA... | reverse complement strand
GACATGGCGCAGCGCAAGGGGACGCTGATCGAGGTGAAGACCGAACTCGCCGCGGACGTTCCGGACGTTCTGGGAATCGAGAGCGAGTTGCGGGAGGCGCTCACCAACCTCGTCATCAACGCCATCGATGCAATGCCTTCCGGTGGCACGCTGACCGTCAGAACCTCGGCGATGACGGGCTCCTTGCGGCGTGGCGGTGCAAGCGAACCGGTCCAGTCCGTGCTCGAAGTGATCGACACCGGTGTGGGCATGGACGATGCGACCCGGCGCCGCTGCCTGGAGCCGTTCTTCACGACGAAAGGGGAGCAGGGGACGGGACTGGGTCTTGCCATGGTTTATGGCACGATACAGCGCCATGGCGCGGAGATGGAAATCGAGAGCGCGCCGGGACGCGGTACCACTGTGAGGTTGAGGTTTACGCCACCGCGCATGGAAGTGCCAGTGGCGCGGGTCGCCGCGAACACCATGGCGCGACCGCAGAAGCTGCGGATTCTGCTGATCGACGACGATCCGGTGCTGCTGAAGTCCCTGCGGGACGTACTGGAAGTCGATGGACATACCGTGACGTCGGCCAACGGGGGACAGGCCGGCGTGGATGCATTCGTGGCGGTGCGCGGCACCGCGAACGAATTCTCGGTGGTCATCACCGATCTCGGCATGCCACAGATGGACGGCCGGCGCGTGGCCGCGGCGATCAAGGCTGCATCTGCTGCGACTCCGGTCATTCTCCTCACCGGCTGGGGTCAGCGGCTCATTGCCGAATCCGACGTACCACCCCACGTGGACCGTGTGTTGAGCAAACCCCCGAAGCTGACTGCCCTGCGCGCCGCGCTGGCGGAGCTCACTTTCAACTCAGGCCGCGGCTGATCAGGCACTCCTGCACCGCACGCTCGGCCTGATCGATCGCGACGTTGGTGAAGGCCGCCGCACCCGAATCGGCGTTCGCGATCGCGATGCGACCGAAGGGCCGTCGCCCGATGACATGCGGTCGCTCCGAGTCCGGGATATCCGGGTCTCCCAGAGTGTCGTAGGTGTACGCATAGCCGTGAGGCCAGCGGTTCACCGTAATCGCCAGGATGTCCCGGCGTGCATCGAAACCTGCCGGTCCGAGCATGCGGGTGAGCTGCTGCCGTGTCTGCAGCTCGATGGTCTCGAAGGGTGTGGCCAGCATCTCGGCACGACCCAGGCGGTTCTGCTCGCGGCGCGGCAGGCCCGGCTTGTTGGGATTGCGGACGAGTTGTACGACCGCCGGTTCGGCCGGGTCGCTGACGCTCTCGTAGCCACCGATGGACAGCGGTGCATCGAGCATGAGTTCGGTGTGGTAGCCATTGGGCGCGTGGATGGCATTCACGCCCAGGCGGTGCAGGGATTGCCAGTTGCGCAGCAGGACGTTGGTCACCTGCATGGGCACCTTCGACGCATAACGCAGCGCCTGCTTCTGCTCCGCGGGCAGGGTTGGCACCATGAACGGGATGATGTTGTTGAAGCACGCGAGAATCACGTTCGCGGCAGTCACCTCGCGGCGCGTGCCGTTGTTGACGTAAACGACTCGCACTGCGCGCTCGGTGCCGGCATCCGGGCTGGTCAGATGTTCAACGCGCACGACCACGCTGTTGAGCCGAATCCGCGTGGGATTGGCGGCCACATCCAGGTTGGCGTACGTCGCGGGGGCGAGAATGATGGACTCCCCGTCCGGGGTGCCCGGAAATACGCCGGGCACCAGGCGGCTGACCAACAGCCGGGCGATGCTGGCGTTGCCGTCCGGGAAGTGGAAGTAATCCGAATCGAACTGCGGCTCCGGCTCGATGTTCATGCCGGCGAAGCCCGGGGAGCCCGTGCGCCAGGCCACGTAGGCAGGGCAGGTGTCCACGCGTTTGTTGTTGCGGTAACCCCAGCCGAGGCCGAGGAAGTACGGCAGGCTTGCCGGCAGCAGCCGCGCATGGCGCAGCAGGAAGTCCTGGTAGCTCATGGCCTTGAGCGCCTGCGCCTTGCGGCTCGGATCGAGGTCCGGCAGGTAGTCGGTCCTGGTGGTGTACAGGCGGATCAGATCGGCGCGCACGTCCGCCGACAGCGGAGCGGCCGCGAAGAACTCCGGCCAGGGTCGCTCGCCGGCCCCCGCGACGACCTTGTCGCCGCGGAAATGTTCGCGATCGAAGAACACACCGGGCATCAGTCCGCGCACGCGCTCCGGTCGCAGGTAACGCGAGTAGCTCTTCGGGTCCACACCCAGTTCGCCCAGCAGCGCTTTCGCCGTGTAGCTGTAGGGGAACGGGGTTTCGATGCTCATCGTGCCGCCGAACGACAGGTAGACGCGGCCTTCGTGGCGGAACTCGTTGCGCTTGGCGTGCCCGCCGAAGTCATCGTGATTGTCGAGGACCAGGACATGGCTCGCCTCGCCCCGCGCCTTGCGATGGAACCAGGCGGCCGACAGACCAGAGATGCCGCCGCCCACCACCACGAGGTCGTAATGCTCGCCGGTGGGTTCGGCGGTGACTGGACCGTCGAAACCTCCATCGCGAACCTGGTGTGCGACTTCGAAGGAGCCTGGATACTGGCCACGCAACCCGCTGCGCAGGGGCGGATACGGCTCGGCGGGTGTTCCCAGGGCTGCGCCACCCGCGTGAGTCGCCGCCTGCGCGGCCCCGGCGGAACTTCCGGCCGCGGATCCCGCGGTGCCGGCCGCGGCACTTCCGAGAAGCGCCGTGCCGATGGCCATACCCCCTATGAAGTCGCGCCGGGTGATGGGTTGAGTCAGTCCCAGATCGTTCTTACCGTCTTTCACGGTTTGTTTCTCGTAGCCGGAGCGCGCGCTGCGCCGCAGCCGATCTTAACAGAGCGCGGCTTGCTTCCGGACTGTCACGCAGGGCGGGTAAAATGCAGATATGACTCGCGCGCTCCTCTCCGGTCTGAGTCTGCTGATCTGCGCGGGCGCCGTCGCGCAGCAGCCGGCGGCGCAGTCCACCGCCGCACAAGCCGCCACCGCACAAGCCGACCCGCAGGAGTCCGGGCCGAAGGACCGCCAGGGACTGGAGACGGTGACCGTCGAGGCCGAACGCGAAAAGCTGCAGAAGCAGATACGCGCCTTCGTCGGCGCCATTGCCGCGGCACCATTCGACGATTCGATCAAGCGCTGGCGCGAGCCGATCTGCCCGTTGGTGGCCGGGCTGACGCGCAGCCACGGCGAGTTCATTCTGGAGAGTGTCTCGCGCATCGCGCGCGCAGCCGGTGCGCCCCTGGCGCCGGAAAAATGCCGTGGCAATCTCTACGTGATAGTGACGGCGGCGCCCGAGGACCTGCTCAGAGCCTGGGGCGAACGCGATATCGATCTCTTCGGGGACGCCGGCTCCCACCAGGTTCGCAAGTTCATCAGCACCGAGAATGCGGTGCGGGTCTGGTACAACGCGCGGCTGCGAGCGGCGGATGGCTCGCCCCTGAGCGAGTTCGGTGGGGTATCCGGTGGCATACCCGAAAACACGCATGCGCTGGGGTTTCGCCTCGCCTTCGACGACGTGCGCGAACTGACCTCAGTGATGGTGATCGTGGATTCACGCCGTGCACGGGGTGTGACTTTCGATCAGCTGGCCGGCTATGTCGCGATGGTGGGTCTGGCGGAAATCCGGCCGAACGCCGATCCAGGAGCGACCCCCACCATCCTGAAGCTGTTCGCGGGAACGGCACCCACCGAGGGTCTGAGCCCCTGGGACCAGGCCTACCTGAAAGCCCTGTACCACACCGATCAGGCCGATAAGATGCAGCTGGCCGAAATCAGAACCTCGATGCTTCGGGACATCGCCCACTGAAGCCGGCCGTCTTGACCATCGCCTGTTGGCGCCTCGGCGCCGCCCACCCGGGGAGCCTGCCGCATGTCGAATTCGCGTCGCGAGTTTCTGTTGTCATCCACGGGCGTTCTGCTCGCCGCGAAGGCAGCTGCCGGGGAGCAGACCCATGCCGGGCCATCGAGCGGTGCGCTCAAGCCGGCTGCCGCGGCAGCGGGGCGCTCGACTGCGCCGGCGCCCGGCACGCCACCGGCTTTCGGGACGGCTCCGCCCGTGGGCCCGGACGTGACGGCGGCGACTTTCGTCGAGGCGCAGAAGTTGGTGCGGATCGAACTCAGCGCCCGGGAACGCGCCCAGGCAGCGCAGAACTGGCGCAACAGCATCGCGGCGATCTACGAGCGACGCACCGGGCCCCGCAAGGTGGACCTGCAGTCGGACCTGGCGCCGTATTCAACCTGGAATCCGCTCCTGCCGGGAGCGGTGGCGCCGGATCGGAGCGAGCATTTCGTCCGCAGCAGCAGCGATCCCGGCCCACTGCCCCACGCGGACGCCGACATTGCGTTCGCCCCTGTCTGGAAGCTGTCGCGCTGGATCGAATCGAAGCAGCTCACCTCGGCGCGCCTGACGGAAATTTATCTGCAGCGCATCGCAAAGCTGGATGGACGGCTGCGCAGCATCATCACCCTGACTCCTGAGCTGGCACGCGGGCAGGCGAAGCGCGCCGACCAGGAGATCGCGGCGGGCCACTATCGTGGGCCCTTGCACGGCATTCCGTGGGGCGGCAAGGATCTGCTCGATACCGCGGGGATCCCGACGACCTACGGCGCCGAGCCCTACAGGAACCGGGTACCGAAATCGGATGCCGCCGTCGTGCGGCGGCTGCAGGAGTCCGGAGCGGTGCTGCTGGCCAAACTCAGTCTGGGTGCACTGGCGCTGAACGATGTCTGGTTTGGCGGTCAGACGATGAACCCCTGGCTGTTGGAGGAGGGCGCATCCGGCTCGAGCGCAGGGCCCGGCGCGGCGACAGCCGCAGCACTGGTCGCCTTCTCGATCGGCAGCGAGACCGAAGGAAGCATTGTCGGGCCCACCATGCGCTGCGGCCTGACAGGACTGCGACCCACCTTTGGCCGGGTGCCGCGTACCGGTGCAATGACCCTGTCCTGGTCTCTCGACAAGCTGGGGCCGATGACTCGCAGCGTCGAAGACACGATGCTGGTTCTTCACGCCATCAGCGGGGCGGACGCGGGCGATCTCGCGAGTGTCACGCACCCGCTGCGCTTCGATGGCAGCGAGTCGATCTCCGGCCTGCGAGTCGGTTACTTTCCAAAGTGGATGGACGAGGAGCCCGCTACCGAGGTGGATCGTCAGGCACTGGCCACCTTGCGGCAGATCGGATTGCAGCCGGTCGAAGTATCGCTGCCCGACTGGCCCTACGGCTCACTGAACGCCATCCTGTTTGCCGAGTCCGCTGCCGCCTTCGAGGAACTCACCCTGAGTCACCGGGCCGATCAGTTGCGCATGCAGGTGCCCGATGCATGGCCCAACACGTTCCGGCAGTCGCGCTTCGTGTCCGCCGTCGATTTCGTTCAGGCCGACCGTTTCCGCCGTGCCGTCGCGCAGCAGATGCTGAAGCTGTTCACGCAGGTGGACCTGTTGCTCGTGCCGTCGCTGCGCGATGAGATGCTCACCATCGGCAACTTCACCGGTCACCCCTCACTCACCTTGCGCGCGGGCTTCATCAGCGTGTCCGAGGCGCGCAGCGATTGGGCACCCGATCCCGCGCAGCCGCTGCCGAAGTTCAATCCACCACGGCGCGTGCCTCATGGTGTCACCCTGATCGGACGCCACTTCGAGGAAGGCAGGATCGGGCGTGTTGGCCTGGCTCTCGAACAGGCGCTCAAGGTTTCAGACCAGAGACCGCCGGACTTCCAGGGTTCCGCCTGAGGTCTGCGCGGTCCGCTGCCGCAACCAGTCGCTGCGACAATGCGACAGCCGTCACTGGCCGTTCCGGTAACCGCCGCGTTACCATCGCTGAATGGCGTTCATCGACCCCATCACGCTCCAGGGACGCTTTGGCGCGCTCGTTCCCCTGTCCCAGGCGCATCATGACGATCTGTGCGATTCCGTCGAGGACGGGGAGCTGTGGAATCTCTGGTATACGACCGTTCCCGCGCCCGAAGAGATGAGGGCGGAGATCGCCAGGCGCCTGAACCTTCAGACGCAAGGCTCAATGTGCCCCTTCGCCGTAATGGAAAATGCGTCCGGGCGGGCAGTGGGCATGACCTCGTTCATGCATATCGACGCCTTGCATCGGCGCGTGGAGATCGGCTCGACGTGGTATCGAAAGCAGGTTCAGCGCAGCGCGCTGAACACCGAGTGCAAGCTGATGTTGCTGACTCATGCGTTCGAGCAACTGGATTGCATCGCGGTCGAGTTCCGCACCCACTTCTTCAATCGCGCCAGCCGTGCCGCGATCGAGAGACTGGGCGCCAAGCTGGATGGGATCCTGCGCCAGCACCAGCGGATCCGCGACGGCTCGCTGCGCGACACCTGCGTCTACAGCATTCTCGACAGCGAATGGCCCGCCGTGAAGGCGAATCTCAACTACCGACTGGCTGCCCGGGAGCCTTGATCTGCGGCCAGGCGTAGCGACCCAGGCTAATTGATATGCTAAGGCGCAAGGCCAACCGGCCCGCATCCGATGCAGCACCACCGTGCCGCATTCGGGCCGGAACGGAGAGCACGTGAACCAGAACATCACCCGCCGCGACTTCATTGACGGCGTCGCGTGCGCGATCGTGGCCGGCAGCGCAGGAGGGCCACTACGGGCGGCGGAGATCGGAACGGCGGCTGGATCTTACTATCCACCCGCGCTTCAGGGCCTGCGCGGCAGCCGCGCTGCCGACCTCGCGGTGGCACACCAGGTGCGCGATGGCGCGAAGTTCGTCATCGATGATCATTCGGTGGCGGAAGAGGTGGATTGCGCGGTGGTCGGCGCCGGCATTGGCGGTCTGGCCGCGGCCTATTTCGTCCACCAGGCGCGTCCGCGCAGCCGCGTGCTGGTACTGGACAATCACGATGAATTCGGCGGCCACGCCCGCCGCAATGAGTTCCAGGTGGATGGCCGGCTGCTCCTCGGTTACGGTGGCAGCGAGACCATCCAGTCGCCGCGTTCCATCTGGAGCCGGCAGGCGCTCAAGGTGCTCAGGGAGCTGGGCATCGACCTGAAGCGCTTCGAAAGCGCCATCGACACACCGCTGTACCCGGGTCTCGGGCTGTCCTCGGGCCTGTTCTTCGCACGCGAGGATTTCGGGGTCGATCGGCTGTTGACCGGCGATCCGCAACGCTCGCTCCCCAGTGACATTCCCCCGGCGCTGCAGCGTGGCCGCCCCGTGGCGGAGTTCTGGGCCGAGGCGCCGCTCAGTGAGTCACAACGCCGCAGCGTCATTGAGCTCTACACGGACAAGCGCAACGTGCTGCCGGGTCTCACGCGTGAAGCCCGTATCAAACTGCTCGAGCGCACTTCCTACGGCGACTTCCTGGTCCGTTACTGGAAGCTCGATCCCATTACCATGAAGATCTTCCTGGGCCGTACCCGCGACCTGTTCGCCCTGTCCGCGGACCAGGTCCCGGCACTGTGGGCCGCCGGTTGCGATCTGCCCGGATTCCAGGGTCTGGACCTCGGCGGTGGCAACGAATTGAGTTACGAGTTCGAGCCCTACATCCATCACTTCCCGGATGGCAACGCCTCCATTGCACGCCTGTTCGTGCGCAAGCTGATTGCTGCGGCCGCTCCCGGCTCGACGATGGAAGATATCGTGACCACGCGAGTCGCCTACGAGGAACTTGACCGGCCAGCCAATCCCGTACGCATCCGCCTCTCCAGCACCGTCGTGAAACTGCGCAATCGTGATAACGGGGTTGATTTGCTGTATATCGGTTCTGAGGGTGCTCGCCGGGTGCGCTGCAAGCGAGTGATTTACGCGGGCTACGGCACGATGTTCCGTTACCTGTGCGACGAAGCGCCCGCGAGCCAGCGGGAGACCATGGCCGCCTGCGTGCGGCTGCCCTTGGTTTACGCAACGGTCGCCTTGCGCAACTGGCAAGCCTTTGTGCGCGTGGGTGTTCACAATGTAGTCAATCCGACGGGTTTCTATTCAGTGATGAAGCTCGACTATCCGGTGAGCCTGGGAAGCTACCGTTTTGCGCGCTCGCCCGATGAGCCGATCGTGCTGCATCTGTCCCACATCCCTCAGCCACCGGCGCCCATGGCGGATCGTCGCGCCTCGGCGCGTGCCGCCCGCGCAGTGTTGTATCAGCGTCCCTTCTCCGATTTCGAGAACGCGATTCGGGATGAAGTGACGCGGGTGGCGGGGCCAGGTGGTTTCAGTGCCGACAGGGATATCGCTGCCATCACCGTCAACCGGTGGGGGCACGGCTACGCGTACGACCTCGACGAACTGTCGGATCCTGGTCGCACCAGGGCTTCTCTCGAGGCGGCGGCCGCTCCTGTAGGGCGCATCAGCATAGGCGGTTCGGACGCCGCCTGGGATGCATATGCGCATTCCGCGATCGACGAATCCCACCGAGCCGCCCGTGAGGCCCTGACCGGCCTTTAGCCCGACGCCCGACGCCGTCAGTCAGGCACCGGGTGCACTTCAGTCAGGCACCTGTCTGATGGCATCCCGGAGCGTCCTCGCGACCGCTCCGGCAATGTCGTCCTGCAGTTTCAACTTGTCGTCGTAGGAGCCGTCGAAGGACTGCGACCAGATCACGTAGCCGTCGCTGGCGCGGATCAGACGAACGGCGATACGCAGTGTCGAGCCGGACTTGCGCACATTACCGGACAGCACGTAGGCGACGTTCAGTGCCCGGGCAATATCCGTCACCGGAAGCTTTCTGTCCTTGTAATAGAACGAAGACTCCGGTGCCGGGACTCGCAGGCCGGGGATGCCGCTGAGCCGGTCGATCAGCTCTTCGGTCAGTCCATCGGCAAAGTATTCCTCGTTCATCTCCCGGGTGGTCAGATCCAACAGCGGCAGCACGGCGATGGAGTGTGCTGGTGCACTACCGAAGCCTGCAGCGCGCAGGTTGGCACTTCGGTACAGATACGCAATCGTACCGATCAGGAGTACGCATAGAAGCCCCCCGATGAGCAGCAGCCGTAGAGAGCCCTGAGGCACCCAGGGCGCCGGAAGCACTGGGAGTGCCGGAGACAGCGGAGGGACCCGCGAAGGCTCCGGATCCTCCTCCCAGGCGCTTACGCTGGCCACCATCCGGTAACCGAGGCGCGGCACCGTGGAGATGTATTGCGGCTGGCGCGCGTCGTCACCCAACAATCGGCGCAGGGCTGCGATGGCCTGGTATACGGAATCGGGACTTACCACCACGCCCGACCAGACCTGATCCAGAAGTTCATCGATGCTGACGACTTCACCGGCACGCTGTGCGAGAAACACCAGCAGGCGCATGGTGCGCGCCTCCAGACGTACGGAATCGCCGTCACGGGAGATCAGGCCGGTGTTGGGATTGACACACCAGGCGCCGATGCGCAGCGGTATTGAAGCAGGGCGATCCATGCGTGGATGGCCATCAACCCGTTCAACTCTGGAAGCTCCCAGCGCGCTTGAATTATAGCGACGCCAGGCATCTCGCGGACGCGCCCGTGGCCGCGGCGGGTCTGGTGGAGCGATCCCTGCGGTGAAGCGAGTGGGGCGGACGGCCAGGCGAGGCGAATTCGGAAGGATTCAGCCGGATTCAGGAATTCTTCAGGACTTCGCGCCTCTGCGGCCGCACGCTGCGGATGTCATTCATCCACGTCGCGCCGCTGTGCAAGCAGGGGACCGCAGTGTGACGCGGAGCGCTCGCCCACATCAGCAACAGGAGTCCGTCATGATTCGCGCCATTGTCTTCGCTTCCACACTGTTGGTTGCTTCCCTGCCCCTCGCGGCGGCGACCTACACGCTCGAGCCGGATTACACGCAGGGCGTGTTCCGCTGGAACCACCTGGGATTTTCCTTTCCGTCGGCGCAGTTCGCTCAGGGTCAGGGGACGCTGGATTTCGATGAGGCATACCCTGCACGGGCTTCCGTGAGCGTGACCATTCCGCTCAGCAGTCTCTACACCGGCGTGCCGGCGCTCGATGACCACTTGCGCTCAGCGGATTTCTTCGATGCCGCGCACTACCCGACCGTGACCTTCCAGAGCCGCCAGGTCGAGAAGTCCATGGGGCACAATCAATACCGTGTGCTGGGTGATCTGACGCTGCATGGTGTGACCAAGCCGGTGACCCTCGAGGTCACGCTGATCAAGGTCGGCACGAATCCACGCACGCACCTGCCAACGGTGGGCTTCAGCGGCACCGCCACGGTCAGTCGGAGCCAGTTCGGCCTCGGCAAGTTCGTGCCGCAGGTGGCCGACGACATCTACATTACCATCGCCGCGCAGGGCGTCGAATCGCAGGCTTATGCGAAATACCTGAAGGAGAAGGAAGCCACCGACGCCGCCGAGAAAGTGGCCGAACAGGACAAGTAGCCCGGCGCCGGTCACGGATCCTCTCGGATCGGGGCGCAGGCCGGGTGACGGCCTGCGCCGGTTCAGGCGATCAAGGGTCCATGGACGCGTGCCGACTCTGCGGCGCGCAGGGACTGCGTGGTGCTGCCACTGCCGTCGTGACTCCAGCCGGGCGGCCCGAAGAAGTAGCCAATCCGCTGACGCAGGGACAGTCGGCCCTTGAGCTGATCGCGCGCGATGGCGACGTACTCATGCAGCGCGATGCGGATTGGATTGAAGGTCGCGAGATTGTGGACGAGACCGTAGCGCACGGGCTCCTCGTCGCGCTCCGCGACGAACGTACCGAACAGACGGTCCCAGATCATGAAGACGCCCGCGTAGTTCGCATCGAGGTAGCGCGGATTGCTGGCGTGATGCACGCGGTGATGTGAGGGAGTGTTGAGCAGCCACTCGAACCAGCGGGGCATCCGGCCGATGGCCTCGGTGTGAATCCAGAACTGGTAGAGCAGATTGACCGAGAAAGCCAGGCCGACGAGGGCTGGATGAAATCCCAGCCAGGACAGCGGCACGCTCATCAGGATCAGTCCGCTGAACTGCGAGGTCCAGCTCTGCCGCAGGTTGGTTGACAGATTGAAATGCTGGCTGGAGTGATGCACCACGTGCGAGGCCCAGAACCAGCGCGAGCGGTGGCCGATGCGATGCCACAGGTAGTAGCGCAGGTCTTCGAGCACGAAGGCGATCATGAACGACCACCACGTGACGGGGATGTTCAGGAGACGATGGTCGTAGGCCAGCATGACGTACTGGAACAGGATCCAGCTGAGAGTGCCCCAGAAGAAGATGCTGCCGATGCTCACGCCGACGTTGGCAATGGTGTCGCGCAAGTCGTATTCGGCGCGGATGACCGAAGCGGAGGCCAGCAGGATCTCCAGTGGGATCAGCAGGAGCAGGAATACCTGGACGTAAGTGACGGCCTGGAAGTAGATCGGATCAGGCACGTTGGGAATCCCCGTATTGACCGGATGCATCCCGGACGGTCAGTGACTGGAACCGGTTCAGCCATTTCTCGAGCGTGCTGGCATCCGCAAAACGCAATTCGGCGCGCGGCCAGCCGAAATTGGCAAGATCAAGCGTGAGTGTGCCGTCGGCGGTGCGGCGCACGCGCTTACAGTCTCCGGGCCGGAGGATCTGCGCGTTCCAGCGTCTGCCCTGACGCTGCAGCAGGCCGACTTCCGGACCCGGCCGCAGTTCTATCACGGCGGCCCGTTGGTCGGCGCAGACCGTCGCAATGCCGGAAACGTCGGGGAAGTGCTTGCGGAACAGGGTCAGCGCCTCCTCGGCACTCGCGATACGCACCTCATCGCGGGTCGTTTTCCATCGCAGCAGGGCGAGCAGGATCAGGCCCAGGATGACGTTCGTCGCTATGGAAATCACGAGTTCCATCAGGCGCCTAGCTTAAGTGCTGGGCCGACGGCGGGCAATTGGACACTGCACCGGGGACCCCGGTCGCGGTCCGACCCGGGAGCAGACGCCCCGGCTAGGGATTGGGCGGCGGGGAATCCACCTCAATGATCACCTTGCCACGCGCGTGTCCTTGTTCCAGATAGCGGATCGCCTCCGGCACCTCCTGCAGCGGAAAGCGCCGGTCGATGACCGGTGTGACCTTGCCGGTCTGCATCAGGTCCCGCATGACCTCGAGATCCTGCCCGTTGAGTTCGGCGAGGAACATCAGGAACTTCTGGCTCACGAACGGCGAGAGGAAGAACGCCTTGACCGGGCTGATCAGCGGTCCGATCCACTGGCCCTCGTTGGGTCCGCCAACGATCACGAAAATGCCGTGGTCCTTCATGACGCGCCGGTTCTCGGTCAGCGGGTGGTTGCCGACGGTGTCGAGGATGACATCGTAGCGCGCCGTGTCGCGAGTGTAGTCCTCCTTGGTGTAATCAATCACGCGATCCGCGCCGAGAGCTCGCACCATCTCGACGTTGCGCGTGCTGCAAACTCCTGTCACCTCCGCACCGAATGCCTTGGCGATCTGCACCGCGAACGTGCCGACGCCACCGGAAGCCCCATTGATGAGGACGCGCTGACCGGCCTGCAGATGCGCGCGGTCACGCAAACCCTGCAGCGCTGTCAGGGCGGCGATCGGCACGGCCGCAGCCTGCTCGAACGAGATGTTGGCAGGCTTGAGCGCAATAGCGCGGCTCTCGCGCACACTGACATACTGGGCGAACGCCCCGGACTTTCCACCGAACACCTCGTCACCCACATGAAAGCGGGTGACCTTGCCGCCGACGGCTTCCACCGTGCCGGCAAAGTCGACACCCAGCCGGATGTCCTCGGGAAAGCGCAAACCCACCTCGGGTCGCATGATGTACGGCGTGCCCCGCATGTAATGCCAGTCGAGCGGGTTGACCGATGCGGCGCGCACGTGCACCAGGATCTGATCGTCTGCGACGTCCGGTCGCGCTACATCCTCAAGCTTGATCACATCGGGCGGACCATATTCCCGGTACACAGCGGCCTTCATCCAGTGCGCGTGATCGGCTGGAAGCGGCACGGTACGAGGTGGCGAATCCGCGTAGTAGGCGATGACGAGGCCGACGACGGCGATCACGACAAGCAGCAGGGCAATGCGTCCGACCCATCGAAGAATGATCATGCGATAGCCTCATTTCTCCGCGCGCATCGATCAGGTGTGGGGTCCGCCGCAACGGCGAACAGGAACAGGAACAGGGGCAGGCTGCTGGCGATCTGCGGGCGCGTGCGCCGCCGATTTCCTGGATGTCGGGCTGTCGGTCACTCGATGAACGGTGCGGGTGGTTCCGGCGCGGATCCTACCACCCGCACCCCGGGTTTACCTGAGCGCCCGGCGAATGCCCTCGACGATCCGCGCCTCATCGGGAACCGCGTAGGCTTCCAGAGGCTCACTGTACGGAATGGTCGTGTTGGCGGCCGTGATCTGGATGACGGGCGCCTTGAGCGATCCGAACCGGTGCTCGGCCAGCTCCGCGGCAATGATCCCTGACACGGAAGCCTGACGCGTTCCCTGGTCCACCAGCACGACACGCCGGGTCTTGTCCACCGACTTGAGGATCGTCTCCAGGTCGAGGGGAGCGACGGTGCGCGGATCGATGACTTCCGCATTGATTCCTTCCTGCGCGAGCTGTTCGGCGGCAGCCAGCGCACGGTGCACCATCCAGCCGGTCGCCACGACCGTGACATCGCCGCCGGCGCGACGCACATCCGCCTTGCCGAAGGGCACCAGGTACTCACCATCCGGTACCTCACCCTGCTCGAGAGTCAGCATGTAGTTGTGCAGGAAGACGACCGGGTTGTCATCGCGGATGGAGGTGGCCATCAGTCCCTTGGCATCCGCAGCGGTGGAGGGGATGACCACCTTGAGGCCGGGTACACCCATGAACAATGAGGTGAGTGTTCCCGTGTGCTGTCCGGCCCAGCCGGCCGTGAATCCATAACCCGCCTTCAGGACCAGGGGCACCTTGACCTGTCCGCCGGACATGTAGCGGAAACGCGGCGCCTCGTTGACCACCTGATCCATGGCGACCAGCATGAACTCCGCCATGTACAGTTCCACGACGGGTCGCAGGCCCGCCATGGCGGCACCCACGGCAATACCGATCTCCGCGGTTTCGGAAATCGGCGTCACGCGCACGCGATCCGCGCCGTAGGCGGCGAGGAAGTGGTGATTCTCGGTGGTGGCCAGGTTCTGGCCGAAATACAGCACGCTGGGGTCGCGCTGCATCTCCTGGTGGATACCGGCGTCGATCGCAGCGATGTAAGGCATCTTTGCCATGTGAGTCTCCTGCGATTTATGCGTAGTTGAACTCGAGTGCGGACTCGAGCTTGGGGTAGGGGCTCTTGAGACCGAAGGTCACGGCTTCCTGCATCTCGCTCGCTACGCGCGCGGAGAGCTCATCCGCCTGCGCCGAGGTCAGGGTGCCGTTCTGCACCAGCACACCGCGGAAGCGGGGCACCGGGTCGCCTCGCAGCGCGGCTTCATACTCCTCGCACTTGCCGAAGACCGCGATCGCCTCGTGCTCGGGGTAATGGAGAGGAACTCCAGGCGGCGCGATGATGTTGCCATGCGCCGAGAGCCGGTAAACCTTCGACTCCACCAGCGTGGGTCCCTTGCCGGCACGCGCCCGCTCGATGGCTTCCCCCACTGTCTGGTAGACCGCCAATGGGTCCGTGCCATCGACCGTGACACCGGGCATCGCGTACGCCTTGGCTTTCACGGCAAGAGGCTCGCCCGCAGCGGCGCTCGCATCCTCCTGCGCTGAAGTCGTCACCACGTTGTATCCGTTGTTCTCCATGACGAATACGACAGGCAACTTCCACAGCGAGGCAATGTTCAGGGTTTCGTGGAAGGCACCCTGTTTGACCGCACCGTCGCCAAAGAAACTCAGCACGACCTCGCCCTTCCTGCGGATCTGGGCAGCCCAGGCCGCACCGGCCGCGTGCGGGATGCCCGCACCCACGATGCCCGAGGTGCCGAGGAATCCCCGCTTCACATCCGTCAGGTGCATGGATCCGCCCAGGCCCTTGCACAGTCCATCCACGCGGCCATAAACCTCGGCCATCATGGCCTTGGGGTCGCTGCCGAGCACGAGCGGGTACCCGTGGCAGCGATACGTCGCGAGCGCTGCATCTCCCGGGCGGAAGTGGCTCAGCGAGCCGACGATGGAGGCTTCAGCGCCATCGGCCAGATGCGTGTGACCCCGGATCACTCCGGGATGCTCGGTGAAGGTCCGCTTGACGCGCTCCTCGAATGTCCGGATGCGCAGCATCTGGGTGTACATCCAGATCTGGCGCTCGGCGCTGGGTGCCTGCAGGCTCATGGGGTGCCCTCGTGTGATGTTGACTTCGACGCGAGCCAGCTCTTGCGGGCCGCGTCGACGCATCGTCGTGTCTTGGCAAAGGATTCGGTGGCCGCCGTTTCCAGTGGCCACCTGCGCATGTATTCGTTGAGGACCTCGACGCCGACAGGACCGTCGAAGCCCTGGGTCCAGACGGCGTGCAGGAACGCCTCGATGTCGAACTCGCCATCGCCGGGCAGCAGGCGCTTGTTGACCACGGAATCCTGGAAATGGACCGGAGTCGCCAGCACGCCGTCGTTGATCTCGACGCCCAGCGGGATATCCCGACCGATCTTGCGCACGATATCGGACCAGGGTGTGGACGTGCGCTGCAAATGCAGGATGTCCAGCATGATGCCGCCATTGCTGGCGCGGGCGCCGCGGCAGATCGCAATCACCTGGTCGAGGGACGGCGCGCGCGAAAACTGCGCGGGCAGCAGCTCGAACAGCACGTTCGTGCCTCGCTCCGCCGCCTGTTCGCAGAGTTTGCCGAACTCCTCCGCCATGCGCGGCACATCGGCGCAATCATTGCCCAGATCCCCGATCTTGATGTGGCGGGCACCGAGTGCCTCGGCCGCATCCAGCAGGAGCTGGCGCGTCTGATCGGAGGCCGCCCGGCGCTGGTCCGTGCAGAACCAGTCGAGCAGCCACTCGACCTCGACCGCGGTGATGCCGTTGTCATCCAGGATGCGCTTCATCTCCCGGAAACTGTATCGACGACGCGTTTCGGCAAGATCGGTGTGCCAGAAGCCCATGGCCGTGAAGCCCGCACGGGAGGCGGTTTCGACGCGCAGGCGGAAGTCGTGCAGGCAGCGTTGATCGCCGAGCGGGTCCGCACCGACGGCGAGAGTCCAATAGGATCCGAGAAGCTGGACGGGCTGTGTCATGGAGGTCTCGTTCAGTTCAGACGCCAGTCGCGGCCTTCGAGCGTCTCTACCACGGAGGCCAGGAAATCTGCCGCCAGCCGACCGTCGGCCACGCGGTGATCCACCGTCAGCGCCAGCTGGGACAGGGGTCGTATCCGTAGGGCGCCGTCCACCGCAACCACGCCATCGCGGCGCCGGCCCACTGCAAGGATGGCCGACTGCGGCGGATTGATGATGGCGGTGAAACGATCCGGCCCCTGCGTGCCCAGGTTGGACAGGCTGAGCGTGGCGCCATCGAGCTCATCGCGCCGCAACTTGCCGCTCAGTGCGCGCCGCACCGCGGCGGTCCGCTGGCGTGCCAGTTCCACGAGGCTCAGCCGTTCTACGTTGTGAATCACCGGAACGAGCAGGCCGTTGGGAACTGCGACCACGAGGCCGATGTGCGCTCCGGCGGCGCTCAGGAGTCCGGCATCCGGAGAATCGGCATCGCCACTGAAGGTCGCATTCAGTGCCGGAAAGCTCAGCAGGGCGCGTGCGAGGGCTTGCAGCAGGAAATCGTTGACCGTGGGCCGCGGGAGATCGGGCGATTCACTGGCAAGCCCTTTGCGCACCGACTCGATCGCAGTCCAGTCCACCGCCCGCTCCACGATGAACTGCGGAATGGTTGCGTTGCTCAACGTCATGGACCGGGCCAGCGCGCGCCGCATGCCCGACAGGGGCTGGAAGGTCCCGGGAGCGGTCGCTGGTTGGGGACTGGATCGCGCCTCGATGGCCCTTTGGACATCGGCCAGCTGGATGCGCCCACGCGGACCGGTTCCGGAAATCTGCGCCAGGTTGACCGAATGCTGGCTGGCAATCCGGCGCGCCACGGGCGAACTCCTGATCCGGCCGTTGGCGCGGCCGGACGCGGCCGACGCGGCGGAAGTCCCGGGCCACGCCGGTATTGCCCAGCCGGTTCGGGCTGAGGTGGCTGGAACCATCGGAGCGCCTGCGCCGGTCGTGGCAGGTGAAGGAGCCGACGCGGGAGAATGGCCGCTGCGCGCAGCCGGTGCATCCGGGGAGGTGGCCGGCTCCACGGCGTCGTTCTCCAGCCAGGCGACCCGATCACCGACCTGGGCTTCGCCATCGACCTGCAGGAGGATCTCCACGAGACGGCCGTTCTCGGCCGACTCGATTTCCACCACCGACTTCTCGGTTTCCAGTTCCAGCACCGGTTCGCCCACGCGAACGGTGTCACCGACCTGCTTCAGCCAGCGCACCAGGCGGGCGTTCTCCATGACGAGCCCGACTTTGGGTATTTCCAGTGCGATGCGGGCCAAGGCTTGATCTCTCCTGTGCTGTGCTGTGCGATGCGGGTGCGCGGACTCAGGCGAGCATGTCGCGCACTGCGCGGACGATGTCGGACCCGCCAGGCAGCAGTGCCTTCTCCAGTTCGGGCGCGAACGGAATCGGCGCGAACGGACAGGCGACGCGCAGGACCGGCGCATCCAGCTCGTCGAAGCATTCGCTGCCGATGCGAGCCGCTATTTCGGCTCCGAAGCCGCCGTTGCGTACCGCTTCGTGCGCAATCACGGCGCGGTGTGTTTTGGCGATGGACGTGCTGATCGTCTCCATGTCCAGCGGTACCAACGAGCGCAGGTCGATGACCTCCGCCGAGATCCCGGAGCGGGACAGCGCATCCGCTGCCTCCAGGGCCTCGCGCACCATCGCCGACCAGGCAATCACCGTAACATCGTTTCCCGCTTGCGCCACGCGCGCCTGGCCGATGGGCGGCAACGGGGCGTTCCCGGGCAACGCCTCTTTCATCGCGTACAGCCGCTTGTGCTCGATGAACAGCACCGGATCGCCGAGGCGGATGGCGCTCTTGAGCAACCCATAGGCCTCGACGGGCGAGGAGGGGGCAACCGCCACGAGTCCCGGAACATGCGTGAACCAGGCCTCGAGGCTCTGGGAGTGCTGAGCGGCGGCACCACCGGCCGCGCCCGATTGCGTGCGCACGACCATCGGCACGGCAAGCTGCCCACCCGACATGTAGCGATACTTGGCGCTCTGGTTGACCAGGCAGTCGAGCGCAAGGGTCGCGAAATCGATGAACATGATCTCCAGCACCGGGCGCAGTCCACACAATGCCGCCCCAGTGGCCATGCCGGTGATGGCCGCTTCACTGATCGGAGTATTGCGTACCCGCTGCGCTCCGTACTTCTCAGCCAGTCCGCGCGTCACACCGAAAGCACCGCCGGCGGCGACATCCTCACCCAAGAGATGAACGGCCGGATCGCGTTCGAGTTCTTCGTCGAGCGCCCGCCTCACGATCTCAATGAACGTCTGGCTCACGCCGGGTCAGCCCGCGATGTGCTGCAGAGTGGGAGAGCTGTACACGTAGTCCAACACCGTGGCGCGGTCCGGTCGGCCCGCGGCTCGGGCGCGTTCGACTGCCTGGGTGACATCCCGCCGGGCGCTCTCACCGACCGCCTCCAACTCGGTTTCGCTCACGCCAAGTCCGTGCAGATGACGCTTGAGGCGCTCGATCGGGCACTTCTCCTTCATCGCCGCAATTTCTTCCTTCGACCGGTAGTGCTGCGCATCACCGACGAAATGACCTGCCATGCGGTAAGTCATGCACTCGAGAAGGTACGGACCCTCGCCGCGGCGGATTCCCGCGATCGCATCGCCCGCTGCCGCATGCACGGCCAACAGGTCATTGCCATCCACTGTCCTGGCCGGTATCTGGTAGGGAGCTGCGAAGGCGCTCACCTGCTGCACGTTGGAGTGCTCTTCGCGGCTCGTGAATTCAGCGTAGCCGTTGTTCTCGCACACGAACAGCAAGGGCAGTTTCCACAGGGCCGCCAGGTTCAGCGTCTCATGAAACACCCCGGCACCGGTGGCGCCGTCGCCGAAGAACACAACGCTGATCGTGGACTCCCCGCGTGCCTGGGCCGCCCAGGCGGCGCCGGCGGCCAGCGGCAGATTGCCCGCGACGACACCCGTGGCGCCGAGCATTCCGTTTGCAGCATCCACCAGATGCATG
>Ga0335069_10005253_pt1 | contig 19064 bp, 14 predicted proteins | sample Lox_Sample_11_FD_206714 | JGI IMG/M metagenome (GOLD analysis project Ga0335069, IMG submission 206714) | Soil microbial communities from Loxahatchee National Wildlife Refuge, Florida, United States - Lox_Sample_1.1 | ecosystem: Environmental > Terrestrial > Soil > Wetlands | place: USA... | reverse complement strand
GCCCCGCGGTATGAAGAGCGTCCGATGCAAGTGGGTCCGCTCTCGAACGTAATTGTGGGTTATGCCCAGGGACACCCGCTCACGCGGAAATGGACCGATCTGGCGCTCGGCAGGATCTCCGCGGTGGCCAAGCGGAACGTCACGGTGGACCAGTTGCAATCCACCATGGGCCGCTACGCCGCCCGCGCTATCCGATCGGCAATGCTGGCAGATCTCGCCGTGAAGCATTGCGAGCTGCTAACCAACAACATCCTCTCCGGCGACGTAGCCACGCACAATCCTCCGCAGTTTCCGAAGGGAGAGATCGAAGGCGTTGGCACGCACGAGGCGCCTCGCGGAACGCTTTCCCACTGGGTTGTGGTGAAGAACGGGAAGCTGGCGAATTACCAGGCGGTCGTGCCCACCACGTGGAACGCAAGCCCTCGGGATAGCCAGGGTCACGTGGGGCCCTATGAAGCCTCGCTCATGCGTAATCCGGTGGCCGATCCTGAACGGCCGTTGGAGTTGCTACGCACGGTTCATTCGTTCGATCCGTGCATGGCGTGCGCATGCCACACCTTCGATCCGGATGGCCGTGAAATTGCCCAAGTGAAGGTGTTATGAGCAAGGTACTGATCGCTGGAATCGGGAATGTACTGCTGGGCGACGACGGCGTCGGGCCCTTCGCCATCAAGGTCCTGGAATCCCAATACGACTTCCCGGGCAATGTGGAACTTGCGGACCTCGGAACGCCGGGGTTTGACTTGCCAGTCCACCTTTCGGGCGCCGATGCCGTAATTCTTGTGGACTCGGCGAAGTTCGGCGGCGAAGCCGGTGACATTCGCCTGTTCCGTAAGGACGATATCCTGCGGGATCCTCCACGTGCGCGCATCGATCCGCACTCGCCCGCGCTGAGAGAATCGTTTTCACTCTTGGAGTTGATGGGTGCGATACCTCGTGAGTTTCTGATGATCGGCATGCAAGGCAGTCGTTTCGAGCCGGGCTCGACGCTTTCCAAACCGGTTCGACTCTGCATTCCGCACGTCATCGACGCGGTTAGAAGGGAACTATACCGGCTGAATGTCTGGTGTGAACCGAAGGATAGCATCAGGCCGCCCTGGGTTTGGTGGGATCCCACTCGAAACTCGGCCGGAGTTCGGACTCTGCAACGCCGGCCTCACTGGTCGAGGTGAATTCGCAATGTGCCGCTCATATGGTTTAACGTGTACCCCGCACCGCTGCTCAATCTATCTGGGCAGATAGGCGGACTCAACTGATGTGGTGTCCGGGAATCGCTGGACAACGGGAGTACAGATAAAGGTTGCGCCGGTTTAGTTTTGGACCGGATGTAAAGCTGAATCCGCTCGCTCGCAGGGGTGGAAATTCTACAAGAAAGAGGTGTCAGTCGATGCAGTACCAAACGATCAATCCTTTCACAGAGGAAATAGTCAAAACGTTTCCAGAGCATACGAACGCGCAATTGCAGGAAGTTATTGCAAAGGCCGAAGCCGTGTATGAGAACGACTGGAGGTTGAGAACGCTCGATGAGCGGAAAACGGTCATCAAGAAGGCTGCGGCGATTCTTCGTGAGAAACGTGATGAATTCGCAACGCCCATCACGCTGGAAATGGGCAAACTATTCCGCGAGGCACAGGCCGAGGTCGATCTGAGCGCGGACATATTGGACTACTATGCCGACAACGCCGGCACCTTTCTAGCGCCCCGCAAGCTCAACGTCGCAGAAGGCGAGGCTGTCGTTGAGAGCGAACCGATGGGCGTGCTGTTCTGCGTGGAACCGTGGAATTTCCCGTATTACCAACTGGCACGCGTCGCCGGCCCGGACCTGATGACAGGCAATGTTCTGATCGTCAAGCATGCGCCCAATGTTCCGCAGTGCGCGCTCGCCTTTGAAAAGCTGTTTCTCGATGCCGGCGCTCCGGTAGGCGTCTACGCCAACGTCTTCCTTTCGAACGAGCAGGCCGCGAAGGCGGTTGCGGATCCGCGGGTCAAAGGCGTCGCACTGACGGGCAGCGAGAGGGCAGGTTCCGCGGTTGCTGCTGAAGCCGGGCAGGCTCTGAAGAAAACAACGATGGAGCTCGGCGGCAGTGACGCGTTCATCGTTCTCGACGATGCCGACTTGGATACCGCCGTTAAGTGGGGCGTTTGGGGGCGAATGAACAACACCGGTCAGTGTTGCGTGGCCGCAAAAAGGTTTATCCTCCACGAAAAGATCGCCGGCACGTTCTTGAAGCGCTTTAAAGAAGAACTCGAGGCGCTGATCCCCGGCGATCCCATGGACCCTAACACCACGCTGGGCCCGCTGTGCACTGAAGATGCGCTGGAGTTAGTGGAGAGACAGATCCAGATGGCGGTCGATGGCGGCGCGAAGGTGCTCTTGGGCGGCAGGCGGCTCAATCGCCAAGGCTACTTTCTGGAGCCTACAATCCTGACCGATATTACTCCGGACAATCCGGCTTTCCGTACGGAGTTCTTCGCCCCGGTTGCGCTGATCTTCCGCGTGAAGAATGAAAAAGAGGCGATCGACCTTGCTAACAACTCGCCGTACGGGCTGGGTGGAACGGTAATCACCAAAGATGTCGAGCGGGGGAAGCGCATTGCACGCCAGATCGAGACCGGAATGGTCTTCATCAACCGGGCGACCTGGACCGCACCCGACCTTCCCTTCGGCGGCGTGAAAAACTCCGGCTATGGCCGCGAACTCTCCGATCTGGGCATCAGCGAGTTTGTGAACAAGAAGCTTATCCGCGTGGCTTGATCTCCTGGCGGCAAACTTCAAAGCCTGTTGTGCCCGCTCTGGGGCGGTTGGGCTGGCCGACCGCTCCGCTTTAGTCGTAATGCCCTGGCCTGAAAGGCGAGCGGGTGGGCAGCAGGAAGGTAACGAATTACGAAAGGAGAACCTGCTCTTTATGTTGAGACAACATTCCTCGGCGGCCCGGACCACTCCCGTGGTGGCCGCATTCCTGGGTGGCTTATGCATGATTTGCGCAGCGCAAGCACAGGATCTGGGCTTGGAGGGCCCGACTGGCGTGTTCGTTACGCCCCTCGCCTATACCTTAGCCTCTCCATCGAACAATATCGGCAAACCGTCCATCGGCTTCCACTTCCTGGATGGTGGAAGCGTGATCGGCTATTTCAGCAAGATTTCTATTACCGAGGGAGCATTCAACCGTATCGAATTTGGATACACCCGTGATGTGCACCAAACTGCCGGCGATCCCGCATTGAGTCCGCTGTGGCACTCCGGCTTCAACATCGTGCATGCGAAAGTGAACATCATCCGTGAGAACACTTGGAAGCACAATTGGATTCCTGCCATTTCCGCCGGGTTCCTGGAGCGCACGCAGGTTCACAATGTGGGCGGCGCGATTAACGGGAAAGATACCCATAACGGCGATGTTTACATCGTAGCCACCAAGACCATCACCGAAACCAAGGCCATGCCGATCATGTTGAGCGGCGGATTCCGGGGCACGAACTCAGAACTCTGGGGGATGGCCGGCAATGCCACCAGGTTCCAAGGACGAGCCTTCGGCGCGGCGGCGTTCGTCTTCCACGGCCCCGCCAAGAGCAGCGTCATTTTCGCAAGCGAGTTCGCGCAACAACCAAAACATCCGGAACACCTGGGCGCTGCAAGCATTCCGACGACACTCACGTACGCCGTGCGCGTGGTGCCGGCCCCCGAGGGCAAATTCAGCAAGCTCAATGTAGACTTCGGCATTGCGCAGATCGCCAACCACATCATGCCGGGCACCGACCTGAAGGCCCGCCACCAGGTTGCGATGGGCATCTCGTATGGTTTCTAGACCCGGCGCGAATATCGTTCGCAGCCAACGCCTTTTGAGGTGAATGGATCATGTGTCTCGCCATTCCCGGCAAAATCATCGAACTCCAGGAAAAAAGCTGCATGCGGATGGGCCGGATCGATTACGGCGGCATCACACGGGAGGCCTGCCTGGAGTACATTGCCGATCCGCAGATCGGTGAATACGTCATGGTGCACGTCGGCTTCGCCATCAGCAAAGTGGACGCGGAAGAAGCCGCGCGAACCTACCAGTATCTGGCTGAGATGGACCAGTTAGAGGAGATCGCCGCGCCGGAGCCGGAGACATGAAGTACGTTGACAAATACCGCGATCGCAAGATGGCGGACAAACTCGCTGCCGAAATCAGCCGCACGGTGACGCGGCCGTGGGCCATCATGGAGGTCTGCGGTGGGCAGACACACTCCATCGTGAGGTACGGAATCGACTACCTCTTGCCGAAAGAAGTTGAGTTGGTGCATGGCCCCGGATGTCCGGTTTGCGTGACTCCGCTGGACATGATCGACCGCGCTCACGCCATCGCGCGGCAGCCGGATGTGATCTTCTGCTCTTTCGGCGACATGCTGCGTGTTCCCGGCTCGCACGGCGATCTGTTTCAGGTGAAAGCCGGTGGCGCGGATGTGCGGATCGTCTACTCGCCGCTCGACTGCCTCAGAATCGCCGCCGCCAACCCGTCCCGCAAGGTCGTATTCTTCGCTGTCGGCTTCGAGACCACAGCGCCAGCGAACGCGATGGCGGTGTGGCAGGCACGAGAGCAGCACATTCGGAACTTCTCCGTTTTGGTCTCACACGTTCTGGTCCCGCCGGCGATCGCAGGAATTCTGGAAGCGCCCGAGAATCGCGTGCAGGCATTCCTAGGACCGGGGCACGTGTGCGCGGTCATGGGCTATCGCGAGTACGAGCGCATCGCTCCGCGCTACCGGACGCCGATCGTAATCACCGGCTTTGAGCCGCTCGATCTGCTCGAAGGAACCCTGATGGCGGTTCGCCAGCTCGAGCAGGGGCGCGCCGAGATCGAGAACCAGTACGGCCGGGCCGCAAGCATGGACGGGAATACGGACGCTCAGCGGATGATCCACCGAGTATTCGAAGTTTGCGATCGCGGTTGGCGCGGCATCGGTGTCATCCCTAAGAGCGGCTACCGCCTGAACGACGAGTTCCGCGACCACGACGCCGAGTGCATCTTCGAGCTTGGCGCGATCCACGCGCCAGAGCCGGCGATCTGCATTAGCGGACAGATATTGAGGGGCTTGAGGAAGCCCCACGATTGCCCAGCATTTGGCCGGGAATGCACGCCGCAAAACCCGCTGGGGGCCACGATGGTGTCGGCGGAAGGGGCCTGCGCGGCGTACTACAACTATGGACGGCATCTGGTGGCGCTGCCGTCCGCGACAGGGATTTCCTGATGTCAACTTCATTCACGCTCTCGTGTCCGCTGCCTGTGACTCAGCACAAAACGATCGTTCTGGGTCATGGGAGTGGAGGCCGGCTTACCGCTCAACTGGTAAGCGATCTTTTCCTGCCCGCATTCGACAACCCGGCCCTGCGCAAACTCGACGACCAGGCGGTATTAAATGTTGCCCCGGGAAGAATCGCTCTGACCACCGATTCTTACGTGGTGACGCCGCTATTCTTTCCGGGTGGCGACATCGGCCGCCTGGCGGTGAATGGAACCGTCAACGATCTGGCCATGAGCGGCGCACGGCCGTTATATCTGACGGCGGCATTCATCATCGAGGAGGGCCTGTCACTCGAAGAACTCCAGCGGGTCACGCAATCAATGGCGCAGGCCGCTGCGGAGGCTGGTGTCGCGATCGTGACCGGCGACACGAAAGTGGTCAACCACGGGTGCGCCGACAAGTTATTCATCACCACCGCCGGGGTTGGGCTGGTTCCCGATGGGATTTCCATTTCCGCCTCGAATGCCAGAGCCGGCGATGTTGTGATTGTTAGCGGCCCAGTGGGCGATCACGGAATCACGATTTGGTCCACGCGCGAAGGCATCGACTTCGCGGGCTGCCTGAAGTCCGACACCTCTCCGCTGCACGCTCTGGTGGAAGCAATGATCGGGGCCGGTGACGTTCACGCTCTTCGCGACCCGACGCGCGGCGGTCTCGGCACGTCTCTGTGTGAGATCGCGGCGTCCTCCGCGGTTGGCATCGAGTTGGACGCCAACGCGGTGCCCGTGCGTGAGGAGGTGAAGGCCGCCTGCGAAATCCTCGGCATGGACCCGCTGTTCATTGCCAATGAAGGCCGCCTCGTCGCCATGGTCGCGGAGTCGAGCGCGGACAGGGTGCTTCGGGCAATGCGCTGTCTCCCGCAAGGACAGGATGCCTCCCGGATCGGGCGAGTGGTCGCGGAGCACGCGGGCATGGTGCTGGTTAAGACCGAGGTCGGCGGCTCACGAATTCTCGACGTGCCTTTCGCTGAGCAGTTACCCAGGATCTGCTGACGTAGATCGGGTCCGCGAGCAATCGTGCGCCGCGGTCGATCTTCTTCAAAAAAGATATTCATCTTTTGCTTTACAAAGCGATTACTGCCGAGTCATGAGTTCCCTTGTCATACAAGTCTTTGCGTTTTTGAGAGGGGGGTAATTGACAGTCGGCCATTCGATCGTGGCAACTGACGGCCCACTCGAAAGCAGGTTTGTGCGTCAGTTCAAGGAAGCAAAACTCCTCAGTTCGTGATGTCGAATATTGCGACATGTGCCGATGATCCGACATACCGGACATTGGATCGCTATCTGAAAACAATAACTTGCATTGGTGAGCCAGGTGCAAGATAACGCGAAGGTGAAGCGGCATCGTGCAAGCGTGGCCCATTCAAGCACATCCGTCAAACGGTTGGCGCGAACAGCCACGACGATTGGATTTGTGACGTCGATCACCGCTATATTCGCTCAGTCTCCGCCCCCCTCGCCCGATCGCGCGTGGCATTCATCGGACGAGCTTCAAGTCATCATCGACGCCCGGAATCTTCTTCCACGGGCACTTCGTATCGAGTACGACAAAATCTACTCGTTAGCCGAGTTGATCGATCTGGCTGAAGCGCACAATCCGGAAACGCGGGTGGCGTGGGAAAATGCCCGCGCCCAGGCCGCCGCCCTCGGAATCGCGCGCAGCGAGTTGTTTCCGACGCTGGCTGTCGCTGCGCTGGCCGGAGTGGATCGCGACGAGGCAGGCTTAGGTTCGCGGTTTTATCGACAGACCAACACGGCTTTTCAGCTCTCGCTGGATCTCAACTATACGATTTTCGACTTCGGCGCCCGGCGCGGCAGGATTAACGCCGAAAGTGCACGCCTTTTGGGATCGAACTTCGGGTTCAACGACGTTCACCGGCAACTCATTTACGAAGTTTCGCAGGCTTACTATCGGGTGCTGAATGCGGGAGGCCAGGAAGAAGCCGCGGGAGCTAGCCTGGTGAATGCGCAGGCGGTGCAGCAGGCGGCGGAAGAACGTCTGCGTAACGGATTGGCGACGCTGCCCGATGTGCTCGAAGCACGCAGCGCGACCGCTCAGGCGCAATACAATTTGCAGGCAGTATTGGGAGCTGAGGAAATCGCGCGAGGCGACCTAGCGACAGCCCTGGGGACGTCGGCCACCGCGCGAATTCGCGTGCAACCGCTCAGCGAAGTGCCAACCCCTGAATCTGTGTCGGACACCGTCGAGGAGGCGATTCATCGTGCGCTGGAACAGCGTCCCGATCTTCTAGCGCATATGACCGAGGTCCGCGTGGGACAGGCAGACCGGCAACAGGCTCGGGCCGCTTTCTATCCCACCCTGAGCGTGAGCGCCGGTCCGACCGCACAATCGCTGTACATTCTGCAGCAGACTCTTCCTTGGGGACACACTGCCGGTTTGACGGGCGGCCTGACGGCGAGCCTGAACTGGACGGTTTTTGACGGCGGCGCGCGACGAAGCCGGCTCGCGCAGTCAGAGGCTCATATCCGGGAGGCGGAGGCACGAGTTAGTGCCGCACGTGACCAGATTGAAGACCAGGTGTGGGCTGCGTATTTCAATTTGAACACCGCTTTCCGCCAGCGGGAGGCGGCAGCCGCTCTGGTGACCGCCGCGACGCAGTCGTACAGCGCCGCGCTGGAATCCTACAACTACGGTGTACGCAACTTGCTGGACGTTACCAACGCGCAGAGGGTCCTTGCGCAAGCGCGTTCGACCGACATACTGGCACATACCCAGGTGCTGGCGGCGCTTGCGGATCTCGCATTCCGAACCGGCGATGCGATTCAACGGAACGCCAGGAGGACTCGTCCATGATAATCACCAATGAATTCCGGCGGCTGTCAACGTTCGGATTGTTGGTCGCGGTAGCTCTTTGCACGGGCTGCAGTCGAGCCCCGTCGTTTGACATTCTCGGTTCCTTTTTTCCGGCGTGGCTCGTCTGCTTGGCGTTGGGTCTGCTGTTCACGATTGCGGCCCGTTGGCTGCTCTTGAGCGCTCGCGTTGTGCTCGCGCTTCCCATATTGACCTATCCGAGCCTGACTGTATTGTTCACCTTAGCACTCTGGCTCGCCTTTTTCGGGTAGTGAGGAAAATCCATGGAGGCTACCAGCAATAGTAAGACGGGAATATTAGTTGGCCGCATTCTCAGCGTTCTCTTCGTCACGGGCGCAGTCATGTTGGCGCTTATGGTGTTCCATCGCACGAACTACAATCCGCGAACCGACGACTCCGAGATTCTCGCGAACTATATTGGAATCGCGCCGCAGGTCGAAGGACCACTCGTCCGTCTGAATGTGCACGACAACCAGTTCGTGAAGAAAGGAGACCTCCTCTTCGAAATTGACGAGAGACCGTACCGGTATGCGCTGGAGAAAGCAATTTCGGATCAGGCGACCCTCGAAGGGCAGATTTCGGACGAGCGCAGAAGAATCGCGGCGCTGGTCAGCGGCGTATCCGTTGCGGAGTCAAATATCCATAGCACGGAGGCGGATGTAAGCCGATGGGCGGCGGCAGTCGATCAGGCCAGGGCCAACGTGGCAAATGCGCAGGAGGCGGTCAGCCGGGCGAGAGCCGAATGGAATTATGCAAACAATAACCTGCATCGCATTGAACCGCTACTGGTCAAGCAGTTCGTCACCGTCGATCAGGTGGATCGAGCGCGAACGTCAGAGACCTCACAAGCCCAGTCGCTGAAGCAGGCGGAATCTCAACTGCTCCAGGCGAAGGCTGGATTGGAGGTGACGTTAGCGCAGGAGCAACGCTCCAAGGCGATGCTGACTCAAAGCAAGGCTCAGCATGAACAAGCGCGGAACTCCGTCACGACGCTCGAACCGCTCATCAACCAGCGCGGCGCAAAAGGGTCGGCGACTGAGACTGCGCGGTACAACCTCAACAATTGCAGAGTATACGCTCCCTTCGATACTCGGGTCACGAACCTCACGATTTCGGAAGGAGCTTACGCGCACGTCGGCCAGCAGATGTTCGTGCTCATTGACGCGCGCACGTGGTGGGCGGTCGCCAACTTCCGTGAAGGACAGCTACAACAGATAGCGCCCGGAATGCGGGCCGACGTCTATGTTCTGTCCAAACCAGACGTGCGCTTTTCGGGCGTGGTGGACAGCATAGCATTCGGCGTAACTCCAGACGCAGACGTGCTTGGCCGTTTCGAACAAGGTCTGCCTGATGTACAGAGAACGCTGAACTGGGTGCATCTGGCCTCGCGTTATCCGGTTCGGGTCCGTGTCGAAAATCCTCCTCCAGATTTGTTTCGAGTGAGTGAATCGGCGGTTGTAGTGATCCGCGGACGCTAAGATGGCGTCAATTGCGCAGACCCTTCCGAATTCGAACGCGATGCTCGCCTGGCTCCGGGAGTGGCTGAGAGACGAGCTAGCACCAAATCCTGGCAGAGGGCTTTTGGTCGCGCGGATGGTCACAGCGGCGACTCTGATCATGATCATCTGCATGACCTTTCGGATTCCGTACGCCTGGCAAGGAGCGATTTACGCGCTTCTAGTTTCTCGTGAAAACCCGCGAGCCACGATAAGATCAGCAGCTACCATATTCCTCGTTACTGGGATTGGAGCCGCCTACCTTATTCTCTCGATGAAGTTGGTGCTCAATATTGTTCCGCTTCATTTCCTCTGGATCATTAGCACGTTGTTCTTGGCGTTTTATGTTATCAGCACGCTGACAAACTACCTCGCGGCGGTTGCCTTTGTGAATACAATTGCCATTGGAATTCCATTGTGGGACCGGCATGTCTCAGCCGAAACCAACGTGGAAGATACGCTTTGGCTGTGTTTGGCAGTGTTGATCGCAGTCGTGGTTACGGGGGCGGTGGAATTCGCGTTTGTACGACAACGGCCTGGCGACGCAATCCTCTTACCCATGACGGAGCGATTGTCGGTAGTCGAAGATGTATTGAATAGCTACGCGGAGGGCCGTGCTCCCGATTCCGCAACCGAACGAAAAATACAGCGGCTCGCGATCCTGGGAACATCCATGATGCGGCGAATCTTAAGGCGCTCAAACGTTCCGCCCCAATACTCGACTGCCGCGGGCGGCGTTGCGGTCCTCATCGGCAGACTCGTCGATCTTGCAGCTACTCTGACGCCGCTCAACTTCGAGTTTTCCGCAGACAATCGGAAGCGACTCCGCGACTTGGCCTCGGCTCTGGCAAGCATTCGCAATGCTCTTACAAATCGGGAAATTCCGGCGCCAGTTAAGTTCATTACAGAGAAAGAATCCGCGGCTGTGGCTCCGCTACTGGGCGAGATGGAACGTACCGTTACTCTAATGACGGAGGTGTTTGCGGGTACTCGCTCGGCTGGTGAATACGTGCCTTCATCGGACTATCTAGAGCAACCAACGCTCCTTGCCCGAGATGCGTTCGTTAACCCTGAGCACCTTCGATTCGCGCTAAAAGGCGGCTTAGCTGCGAGCCTTTGTTACGTGATCTACAACGCGGTCGCCTGGCAGGGCATCAGCACGGCTGTGACCACGTGCCTGCTAACCTCGCTCTCCACGATCGGCGCATCTCGTCAGAAGCAGGTGCTTCGTATCGCGGGAGCGGTCGTCGGCGGGTTTGTGATCGGGATGGGTGCGCAGATCTTCATTCTGCCGCACGTCGATTCTATTGCCGGCTTTTTGGTTCTTTTCGTGATTGTCACCGCGCTGTGTTCGTGGGTACTGACATCCAGTCCTCGCTTGTCATACTTCGGAGTGCAGGCCGCTCTGGCCTTCTACCTGGTCCACGTACAGGAATTCAAAATACAAACCTCTCTCGGAGTTGCCCGAGATCGCGTGGTTGGAATTCTGCTGGGTCTCTTCATGATGTGGTTGGTCTTCGATCGGCTGGGGACCACGACCGCCTCTGTTGAGATGAAGCGAACATTCATTTCCAATCTCCGGCTAGTGGCGCAGTTTGCAACACTACCGGTCGCAAAGGACCTGAGAATTGCGCTCGGCAAGAGCCTTGCACTTCGCGAGACGATCAACGCAAATCTGGATAAAGTAAGGGCTCTCGCGGACGGTGTACTTTTCGAGTTCGGCCCATCACGCGCCACGGATCTCGAATTGAGGAGCTACATCCGCCAGTGGCAACCGCAGCTCCGCATCCTTTTCGTCATGCGGATTGCGTTCCTGAAATACCGTCTCCAGTTGCCTGGCTTCGAATTGCCGGAGATTGTTCGTCTTCGACAGGAAGCCTACGATGAACACTCAGCTCGGATGATGGAGGAAATAGCCGATCTGATTGAGTACGAGAAACCACCCGCGACAAATACCGTTGAAGACTCTCATGAGCTTCTAGACAGGACGGTAGAAGCAATCCAAGCTCAAGACTCTGCAGAATTAGCTCCCGGACGCGCCCAATCGTTCATAACCCTCCTTCGCGGTATAGACGGCCTGACAGACTCTCTCGCATGCGAGATTGCAAAAGACGTCGCAATTTCACCCTGTGTAACTTCGTGAGTTCTCGCTCATTCCGGGTTCTTGCTTGCTCGCGAACAGGGCGGCCAGATTCGGTTTCGGACACGAGAAGGCCTGCACATCCAGAAAAATACGCGGGACGACACCGAGCAAGTGCGGCGTCGTCCAGGCGCTTCCACGGTAGGTGTCGCGAATTTCGACACGAAGCCAAAAGACCGACACGTTGGGTGTTGTGGTCGCGTTGTGCTTCTGCCGGCAACTGCGCCTTAGCCCTATGCTTTCTGTCTGTTCCAAAGAACGATTCCTTTGGAATCACCCGTGCCCTTCGAGTGAGTCAAATGACGCAGAAAAAAGTAGCAGACTTGCTAGTGGAGGTCCTTGCTGAAGCAGGGGTCAAGCGGATCTACGGCGTCTCTGGCGATTCGCTGAATGGCATCACGGACTCAATCCGCGCGACGAACAGCCTTCAATGGGTTCATGTAAGACATGAAGAAACGGCAGCATTCGCCGCAGGAGCGGAAGCGCATCTTACGGGATCATTGGCGGTCTGCGCCGGCAGCTGTGGTCCGGGAAATCTGCATTTAATCAACGGCCTATACGATTGCCACCGTAGCCGTGTCCCCGTTCTGGCTATCGCCGCACAGATCCCCAGCGTTGAAATCGGGAGTGGGTATTTTCAAGAGACCCATCCCGAGCATCTGTTCGCGCAGTGCAGCCATTATTGTGAAACGGTCTTGCAGCCTGAGCAGATGCCCCGCGTACTCGAAATTGCGGTGCAGACTGCTCTCTCAAGGCGCGGTGTTGCGGTGGTCGTCCTGCCCGGCGATGTGGCCTTGCGAGATGCCATCGAGCAAGCGCCGCGACTGCATTTTTCAGAGCCGAAGCCCACGGTGTGTCCCTCCGATGATGAAATCAACATCCTCGCGGAAGTTCTGAATCGATCGAAGAAGATAACGATCCTTGCCGGTGCCGGCTGCGCCGGAGCTCATGCCGAGCTGGTCGAACTCGCCGGCAAGCTACGAGCTCCGATCGTACACGCGATGCGTGGGAAGGAGTTCATTGAGTACGATAACCCGTTCGACGTGGGAATGACAGGTCTGCTCGGGTTTTCTTCCGGCTACCACGCGATGATGAGCTGCGATCTGTTGCTCATGATTGGAACGGACTTCCCGTATCAGCAGTTCTTTCCCAAAGAAGCGACGGTCGTGCAGATCGACCTTCGCGGTGAACAACTCGGGCGTCGCACTAAAGTTGACTTCGGCTTTGTAGGGGATGCAAGGACGACGCTCCGAGCCCTATTTCCGAAGCTGGAGAAGAACCAGTATGAAGCGCATTTGACAGCATCACTTGAGCACTATCGGAACGCTCGCAAGGGCCTGGACGAACTGGCAACCGTGAATTCCGGCAAGAAGCCGATTCATCCTCAGCATGTCGCACGAGTGCTCGATCAACTCGCGGCCGAGGACGCGATTTTCACTTGTGACGTCGGAACCCCGACCATCTGGGCGGCGCGGTATCTCACGATGAACGGCAAACGAAGGCTACTGGGTTCCTTCACGCACGGTTCGATGGCCAATGCGTTGCCTCAGGCCATCGGCGCGCAGGTAAGTCATCCGGGCCGTCAGGTGGTCTCGATGTCGGGCGACGGCGGTTTGGCGATGCTCATGGGGGATCTGCTCACGCTAAGGCAACACGAATTGCCGGTGAAAGTGATCGTCTTCAAGAACGATTCTCTCGCTTTTGTCGAGCTTGAAATGAAAGCGACCGGCATCCTTGACTTTGGAACAAACTTGCATAATCCGGATTTCACCAAAATCGCCGAGGGAGCGGGACTCCTCCAACTGAAGGCGGAAACACCTTACCAGGTAGAACCCGTGATCATTGAAGCTCTTGAGTATCCTGGCCCCGCGTTGGTCGAGGTTCTGGTGTCCCGTCAGGAGCTCTCGATGCCGCCGACAATTACTTTGGAACAGGCCAAGGGTTTCAGCCTGTTCATGATGAAGGCAGTCCTCAGCGGACGCGGCGACGAAATTGTCGATCTGGCGCGAGTCAATCTCCTCCGCTGACGAGTCCCAAAACCCTCAACCGCAACCTCTAGAAAGGAAACCTACAAATGGCGACAGTCGAAACAGTCCCTCAGTCGAGTCTAGCGGATGCTCCTCGCGGTATGAATCTGCTCGATAGCCCGTTACTGAACAAAGGAACGGCCTTTACCGACACAGAGCGCAGCGAGTTTGACCTGCACGGCCTTCTGCCCCCACAACTAGAGACGCTTGACGAGCAAGTTGTGCGCGCCTACGAGGCTTACCAGAGAAAAGACGACGACCTTGAGCGGCATATCTATTTGAGGGCTCTGCAGGATACGAACGAAGTTCTCTTTTACAGACTTCTTCTCGACCACATTGCCGAAATGACGCCGATTGTTTACACACCAACGGTTGCACTCGCGTGTGAACAGTTCAGCCACATTTATCGACGACCTCGTGGACTGTTTATCTCCTATCCTCGCCGCGACTCCATACCCGCGCTCTTGCGAAATCGCCCCAATAAGGACATCGATGTGATCGTTGTAACCGACGGGCAGCGTATTCTGGGCATCGGTGATCAGGGTGCAGGCGGGCTCGGTATCCCCATCGGGAAGCTTTCTCTCTACACACTGATTGGCGGCATCCATCCCGCACGAACGCTGCCGATCGTGTTGGATGTCGGAACGAACAACACGGAACGACTCAAAGATCCTGAATACCTCGGCTGGCGTCATGAACGAATCACGGGTCAAGATTACTTCGACTTCGTTGACCAGTTCGTTCAGGCAGTGAAGCAGGAGCTTCCAGGAACATGCCTGCAGTGGGAGGATTTCGCGACTCCACATGCCCGCCCGATCCTCCAACGTTATAGTGACCAGTTGTTGACGTTCAATGACGACATTCAGGGGACCTCGGCCGTCGCCCTCGGAGCTATCTTAGGCGCGGTGAAGGTGACTGGAAAGAGTCTAAAGAACCAACAGATCGTCATGTTCGGTGCTGGCTCAGCCGGGATCGGTGTTGCCGATGGGTTACGGGAGGCAATGAAAGGAGAAGGATTATCCGAATTGGAGGCGCGAACACACTTCTGGGTCATCGACAAAGATGGCCTTCTCCACTCAGGCCGGAAGGACCTTACTCCGGAGCAGAATGTTTATGCCCAACCGGAGAGCCGGATTTCAGGGTGGCCTCGAACTTCCAACGGGCAGATCGGTCTTGCTGACGTGATTGGAAAGATCGATGCTACGGTCCTGATCGGTCTCTCTACGGTTGGGGGCGCATTTACTGAGCCGATTGTTCGCGAAATGGCCCGCAAGGTCGAACGGCCAACTATATTTCCTCTCTCGAATCCCACCACGAGGTCGGAAGCAAACGCCGAGGACTTGATTCGCTGGACTGAGGGACGTGCACTAGTAGCCGCAGGCTCGCCCTTTGCACCTGTTAGCTACGGCGGGCGCAAGATTCCGATCGCACAATGCAACAACGTTTACATCTTTCCTGCAATGGGACTGGGCGTGGTCGCATCCGGCGCTCGCCGGGTCACGGAGCCGATGATGCTGGCAGCGGCTCGAACGCTTGGCGGAAATTCGCCTGCCCTGAAAGACTCCTCCGCAGCGCTACTTCCTGCTCTGACAGAGATCAGGAGAGTTGCCGCGGAAATCGCGTTTGCGGTTGGCATCGAAGCACAAAAGAACGGCGTTGCTCCCAAGCTCAATGAGGAGGAACTGCGCCGGCGGGTGCGCGAGACCCAGTGGACTCCTGCTTACTCGCCTTCCGTTTGAGGTGGTTCACGCACCACTGCAGTCTATCGATCGTTTTCGAAGAAAAGGAGAGCCATTTATGGGTGTTGATCTCACAAAGTCGCTGGTTTGGAAGCTTAGTCCGGGTGCTGGTCTCGTCCTAGGGCTAATCATGATTGCGGGTTCGTCCGCGCAGGCGTGGACGTTCGAAGTACCGGAGGATACCGCACTCCGGATTCGCTTGGACGACACGCTGACGAGTGATGATTCCCGGGTCGGCGATCCGTTCAGTGCAACAGTGGTTGACGCGGGCGAGTATCGGAATGCCCGTGTGTATGGACACATCACGGACATTGATATGTCCGGAAAGGTTAAAGGCCATACCAGCATGATGCTTCGCTTCGATCGAGTGGTGATGCCGGATGGGCGTCGCGCGCGGATTCATGCCGAAATTGTTGAGCTTTACCATGCACCGTCCGGCGAGAAAGTAGACGTGGAAGGCGCGATCGAGTCAGGTGGCAGGGGCCGAAAAGCCATCGTGCATACGGTGATCGGGGCGGGAGCGGGCGCTTTGCTCGGCGGAATCTTCGGCGGGGGTAAAGGTGCTGGGATCGGGTCCATCGTCGGCGGCGCCGGCGGACTTGGGACTACCGCGTTCCATGGACACCAGAAGATCACACTCAGCAGTGGGCAGGAGATGTTAATCCGCATTATTGGCCGCTGACCATCGAACGAGAGAGGAAACTATGCTGTGCGTAACTTTCAAAGTTCGGTCGTCGGCGCTGGCGAGGATCGCTTACGTCATCGGCGGATTGGCGCTTGCTGGCTTCGTTGGGGCGCAAACTACGCAGGACACCGCACCCGGCTGCCCCAGCGGGTCGAGCAAGCTCCCGCTAATGACCTACGACGAGAATGTTCAATCTCTGGCGAATCCCACGTGCCGAACCAGCTTTCTAGATCCGATCCAGTTTATTCCGCTCGATGGTGAAAATGAGAACTACTACCTCTCGTTTGGCTTCTGGATTCGGGAACGCGGCGAATACGCCAGCAACCCAAACTGGTCAAGCACTCCTCCCGGCAATGCGTATCTCATGCAGCGGTATTTCTTTCATACGGATCTGCACCTGGGTGAACGTTTCCGCTTCTTCGGTGAACTTGCAAGCAGTCTCGTAGACGGCAGGAATGGAGGGCCGCGGCCTGCGTTAGATGAAAAAAAGATGTACGTGCATCAAGGATTCTTCGACCTCGGCCTTTGGAAGTCCGGCCACGACAGCCTGACGCTACGAGCCGGCCGGCAAGAGGTCGCGCTCGGATCGCAGAATTTTGTTTCGACCCGCGATGGACGCAACATCCGGCGCAGCCTCGACGGGGCCCGGCTTACGTGGGTGAAGGGGGATTGGACTGTTGATCTCCTTGCCCTCAAACCAACGCTGGAGAATTCAGGCTATTTCGACGACCCGCCCGCGCATGGCAGCAGCTTCTGGGCCGCATATGCAGTGCATCCATTCCAGTTTCTGCCGCGGGGAAATATTGATCTTTATTATATGGGCCTGGATAACCGAAGCGTGCCGTTCGATGGCAAAGGAACCGGCCGGGAACAGAGAGAAACGGTTGGCACACGCCTGTGGGGGACGACGGAGCACTGGGATTACAACTATGAACCTACATTTCAATGGGGCAGCTTTCAATCGTATGACATTCGGGCGTGGGCCGTTTCGACTGAGACAGGCTATCGGATCGACTCCGCGCCTCTATGCCCAAGATTTGGCTTTCGAGCCGTTGCCTTCAGCGGCGATCAAAAACCATCCGGGCATACACTGGGCACTTTTAACTCGATATACGAGAAAGGTCCCTATTTCAGCTACGCCGAACTGTTTGCCAGGCGTAATTTGATCGTGCTGCAACCATCGGCAGAGCTCAAGCTGAGGAAGTCCGTCACTTTGACCTTCAACCCCGCTTTTTTCTGGCGCGAGAGCACTAGCGATGGCCTGTATAGCGTTGGCAACGCGGTGATCGTTTCGGGCCTGAAAAGCGATGCACGATATGTCGCCACACAGGCGTCGGCGCAACTCCAGTGGAGGATGACTCGCAATCTTGGCTGGTTCACGGAGTTCGGCCACTTCTTCCCCGGTGAGTTTTTGATGCAATCCACGCTCGGTCGCAACCTCAATTATTGGACTGGGTGGCTGGACGTCAGGTACTGAGGTAACGAACCAATGGCAACACAATTGAACGCTACTCCCAGTGTGTCGGATGCAAGCGTGGTCACGACTAGAATCACGCCCACTACGACTGAATCTCACACTCGCCCATGGCAAGTGATAGCGCCGATCGCAGTAACAGTAATTCTGGCCTTATTGCCATCGCCACCAGGGTTGGCTCATTTCGCGTGGTTATACTTCTCGATCTTTGCCGGCGTGATCGTAGGGCTCATTCTTGAACCATTGCCAGGCGCCGCGATCGCAATGATTGGCCTGACCCTGGTCGCCGTGCTCGCACCTTTTGCACTGTTCAGCCCCCAGCAGTTGTCGGCCTCGGGATTCCGTCCAGCGAGTGCCGCTCTCACCTGGGCGCTGTCGGGATATAGCAATCCCACAGTATGGCTCATATTCGGAGCATTCATACTCGCGCTTGGGTATGACCGAACCGGTCTAGGCCATCGAATTGCGCTCTTAATCGTGAAGAAGATGGGCAAGAACACTCTCTTGCTCGGTTATGGCATAACATTTGCCGATACGATTTTGGCGCCGTTCATACCTTCGCCTACGGCTCGCAGCGGAGGCATCATCTACCCGATCGCAAGCGACCTCGCCGCTGATTTTGGGTCAAAACCGAACGATCCGTCCTCGCGGCGGGTAGGCTCTTACCTGATGTGGGTGGCCATCGCCACAACGTGCGTAACGAGTTCTCTCTTTCTCACCGCGGCGTCATTTAATTTGTTAGCTGCTGGGTTCGTCGAAAAACTCACGCATATTGAACTGCGCTGGATGGACTGGTTCACGACTGCCGCGCCCGCGATCATTCCGCTCTTACTTCTGCTCCCGCTGCTGACTTATTGGCTCTACCCGCCCGAAGTCAAGCGCTGCAGTCAAGTTTCAAACTGGGCGGCGGAGCAGCTCGACAAGCTTGGATCCCCCACACGGCACGAAGGATTTCTCGCGGGAACCGTCGTTCTCTCGCTTGTCCTGTGGATTGCGGGCGGCGCTTACGTCTCCGCCGCGACCGTTGCCTTCATCGCGGTTTCGCTGATGCTGATCACCGGCGTGGTGACCTGGAGCGACATCGCCGGGCATAAGCGCGCCTGGACTACTTTCGCCTGGCTGGGAGCATTGATTGCCCTCTGCGATGGCCTGAATCGAGTCGGCTTCGTCAAATGGTTTGCTGACGGCGTCGCCACGCATATGCGGGGATTTTCGCCTCATCTCGCGATGCTCATCCTACTAATGGTGTTCTTCGTGGCCCATTATCTGTTCGCCAGCGTCGATGCGTACACCACTGCGTTGTTGCCGGTGATCCTGTTGACTGGCGCTGCGATCCCGGGCATCCCCGTCAAGGAATTCGCGCTGCTTCTGTGCATGGAATTGGGAATCAT
>Ga0335069_10005252_pt1 | contig 19066 bp, 10 predicted proteins | sample Lox_Sample_11_FD_206714 | JGI IMG/M metagenome (GOLD analysis project Ga0335069, IMG submission 206714) | Soil microbial communities from Loxahatchee National Wildlife Refuge, Florida, United States - Lox_Sample_1.1 | ecosystem: Environmental > Terrestrial > Soil > Wetlands | place: USA... | reverse complement strand
CGCGCCTTGGCGAACCGCATCTCGCGATGGCAGAGCGAGGCGCCACTTAGACAACTCCCTGCACAGAAAGGTTGACTAGCCACTGTGATTTCAACCTTAAGCGTGACCTACGGGAACCATATCCAGGTCAACACGAGAAGGTTGATTGTTCTTGGGGCGAACAATCCGTCATGACGATTGCGACACCAGAAACTACCAAAGAGAACGACATAGCGCCGTCAGGCCATTCGCTGAGGCTGTGGTCGAAACTAGAGGCCCGGAGGAATGAACGCCACGGCGCGGGATTCACTGTGTCTTGGCGCGAACCTTCTCGAACGGTCTCACGCGCGATCCTTTGCCGTCATCCAAATGATTTTGCGGATCACAGCCATCATCCGAGAACGATGCGCACGCGATGGGTGAGACCGTCGTCGCTCAGAGGAATGTGCCGGGAATTGTCTGGAAGCGCCCGGCCATCAAGCTCGAGGTAAGTGACTCCGCGGCTGACTCTGCGCGGGTTTTCGACCAAGACCTCGTAGCGCGCGGAGCCGTACCTGAAGCTGACCTCGTAACCTGGCCAGCTACTCGGTATGCAGGGATCGAAGAGTAGCGTTTCGCCCCGCAAACGAAATCCGAGTACCCACTCCAGGCCCGCCCGATACATCCATCCAGCCGAACCGGTGTACCAAGTCCACCCGCCGCGTCCCGTGTGGGGGTGCATCGAGTAAACGTCGGCGCAGGCGACGTACGGCTCGACCTTATAGCGATGAATACCGGCGCGTGTATGTGAATGATTGATGGGGTTCAAGATCGAGAACATCTCACCAGCTTTGTCGCCATCACCGAGCATCGCGAAGGCGATCACCGACCATATCGCCGCATGCGTGTATTGGCCGCCGTTCTCCCGTATGCCCGGCGGATATCCCTTGATATATCCAGGGTCGAGCGGCGTCTTATCGAACGGCGGGCTGAAGAGGAGGACCAAGCCGTCCTCTCGGCGAACGAGGTATTCGTCCACCGCCGCCATCGCGAGCGCCGCGCGAACCGGATTCGCGGCGCCGGAGATCACCCCCCACGACTGTGCGATCGAATCGATGCGGCATTCGAGGCTGGCGGCAGCGCCAAGCGGCGTTCCATCATCGAAGTAACCGCGCCGATACCAACCGCCGTCCCATCCTTCCCGCTCCAGCGATTCCAGCAACCGAGTCGCATGATGCCGCCATGTCGAGGCACGCGCATCGTCGCCGCGATCATGAGCGAACTGTGCGAATACCGAAAGCGCGGCATGCAGGAACCAGCCCAGCCAGACGCTCTCGCCGCGACCTCCTTCGCCGACTCGGTTCATGCCGTCGTTCCAGTCTCCCGTACCAAATAGCGGCAGACCGTGGCTGCCGACCGCAAGACTCAAGTCGAGAGCGCGTGCGCAGTGTTCATAAAGAGAACCCTGCTCTTCGGACACCGTAGGCAGAAAGTACGATTCATGGTCGCCGGCGGCGAGAGCGGAGCCTTCGAGAAAGGGAACCATCTCGTCGAGAACAGCGAGATCGTTGGTAACCTCGACATAATGAGCCGCGACGAACGGCAACCATAAGCGGTCGTCGGAGACTTTAGTGCGCACCCCCTGGCCCAACGGCACAGTCCACCAGTGCTGAACGTCGCCGGCGACGAACTGGCGAGCGGCCGCGCGCAGCAGATGCTCTCGCGTCATGGCGGGCGTCGATACCGCCAGCGCCATCACATCCTGAAGCTGATCGCGAAAGCCGTATGCGCCGCTCGCCTGGTAGAATGCCGATCGCGCCCACAAGCGGCAGGCGAGGGTCTGATAGAGCAGCCAGTGGTTGAGCATAATGTCCATGGAGCGATCGGGCGTCTTCACTGCAACCGCGCCGAGGACGTCGTCCCATAGACGCGTGGTCGCGGCGAGGACTGCGGCAAGGTCGGCGGTCCGGTATTTTGCGATCAAGGAAAGTGCTTCCGCCTTGCTCGCCGCCTCGCCCAGAAAGAAAACGACTTCGGTCGCGCCGTTTGGCTTTAGCTCGAGACGGGTCTGCAGGGCGCCGCAGGGATCGAGAGCGGCACCGACTCGATTGGAGAGCGGCGCGGCGCCGGCGAGCGCGGCCGGATTGTCGAGACTCCCGTTGCGGCCAAGGAATTCCGTGCGGTCGCCGGTCCATGAGAGTTGCCGGCCACCCAAGTCCGCGAACGCGATTCGGCTGCCATAGTCGGTGCTGAAGGAGTTCCGCGCGAGCATCGCGCTGCTATCAGAATCGATCTCGGTCACGATGAACGGCGCGGACGCGACACGCGAAGCGCCGAGTACCCATTCGACATACGCGGTGACTGAGAGATGCCTCGATCGCACCGAGAGATTTCGAATCTTCAAGCGCGAAATTTTTATTGGGTCTTCAACCGGCACGTACTGCTCGAGTTCGAGCGAAACTCCGTGGGCTGCGTACTCGAAAATGCTGTAGCCGTGGCCGTGACGAGCGGAGTATTGTGTGCCATCCTCGCGAATCGGCAATGCAGTAGGACCCCAAAGCTCGTTAGTGTCTTCGTCGCGAACGTAGATCACTTCACCGGGCGGGTCGCTGACCGGGTCGTTCGACCACGGAGTGATTTGGTTCTCGCGACTATTGATAGACCATGTGTAGCCCGCACCTTCGACCGAGACCTGGAAGCCGAACGAAGGGTTGGCGATCACGTTGATCCACGGCGCTGGCGTCCACTGCCCCGCGCCGAGAATACTCGCGTATTCACAGCCGTTAGCGGCAAAGCCACCGAGGCCATTGAAAAACTCCAGCGCGGGGCGCGGCGAGGCAGCGTCTGGTTCGCGAATCGCCGGCGAGCGGCGCGGCGGGGGCGCTGCAGCGGGTTCGATTACCTCCAGGCGTTTGACTTGCTGAGAGAGCGTCCCGCGCCGGCTGAGCAGGACCGCGCGCGCCACGGACTGAAGGAGGTTTCGCACCTCGACAGAAACCAAGTCGGCTCTCAGCACGAAGACCTTTCCGCGGGCGCTTTCCTTGTCGGAATATGGCCGCGCCTGGTTCGCACGGATCAGAGCCTCGAGTGCTGTCTGTAAGTCCTGATCGTAGGAAGACGGCCGCTCGTTTACAATGACCAAATCGACGTCGAAGCGTTTCATCCGCCAATACTCGTGCGCGCGCACAAGCTCGCGAACGATTTCAAGGTCTTCTGCCGCATCGATCCGAACCAGCACGATCGGCAGATCACCCGAGATCCCGCTGGCCCAGAGTTTCGATTGTCCACCGGCGCTTCGCTTCAGAACGTCCGGCGACGGACGCAGCGTCGGATCAGAATAGAGCGCGCGATTGGCAAGACGCTGGAATAGATGTGCTTGGTCGGGGCCGACGCCGAGGTGATGTAACTGCACTTGCGACTGTGTCCACGCGAGTGTCACGGCTCGCTCAAATGCTGTGGTGTCGTGATGCTTATCCGCTAAGTCGAGTGCCTCGGCACGCGTTGGTGCGACTATCGTCCAGAAAGCGACGCGCACCGTAGCGCCAGCCGGTATTCGTACGCGGCGGCGAAGACTGAAAATCGGATCGAGTACAGTACCAATTGTATTAGAGAGCGGCCGGCCATCGATTACCGAGACCGGCGTGCGCGCGCCGCGTCCGCGTCCCAGGAAACGTGCCCTGTCGGTCTCGAATTGCAGGTTGCCCACTGACTCACCCTCAACCACCGCAAGATGTGCAGCCCAGACTTGAGCGTCAGCGGTCGAGCGTGGCCGTCGCGTGGCGAGTAATGCGCCGACCTCGACCTCGAACTCCGTCTGCAGGAACATCTTGGAGAATGCCGGATGGCCGGCATCGGCTGCGTCAGGCGCCAACACGACCTCGGCATAGGAAGTCAGTTCGATCTCCCGAGTGCGGCTGCCGAGATTAGAGATCGAAACGCGGCGAACCTCGGCGTCATCTTCGGGCGACACCACAACCTCGAGCGTCGTCCGAAAAGCTCCATCAGTTCTAACGATCTCGGCTCGATCCTCGGAGAACTCGACTTCATAACTGTCCGCCTCGACGTTACTTGGTTGATAGCCCGCCGACCAGACAGCGCCGCTGTCCACGTCGCGCAGGAAAATGTAGGCTCCCCATGAATCGCAAGTGACATCCTCGCGCCATCGCGTGACCGCCAAGTCACGCCATCGGCTAAATCCCGAACCGGCCGCCGTGAGCATCACCGTGTATCTTCCATTCGACAACAGATGAGTGCGCGGAATCAGATCGTGTGGCGAATGAAACCGGCGAATTGTGGGCGGAGTAATCTCGCGAACATTGGCAGCGGCATTGACCTCTTCGGCGCGCGGGCGCGCAACCAGAACATTGCGCGGAATCCGCTCCTGCAGCAAAAGCTCCGTCGCCTGGATGATCGCATCGGAGTGAAAACGCCTACGCATGGCTCCACCGTGGAGTGCGTCGGCGATTGCTACCAGCGTCATTCCTTGATGGTGCGCCATGTAAGCACGCACGATCGCAACTGTCTCGCCCTCAGGAACGCGTGCCGGGGTGTAGTCCAGAGCCTCATACCAGCCGAATCGGCCGAGGCCGCCGGCGGCGCGAAGCCGCGAGAAGTTCTGCACGGCGGCCTCTGGATCGACCATTGCCGCCAACGCCGTCGCGTATGGAGCGATGACGGCATTCTCTCGCAGGCCTCGCTTGAGCCCCAGACCGGGCACCCCGAAGTTCGAGTACTGATAGGTGAGCTCAAGATCTCTTGCGTTGTATGCGGATTCTGAGACGCCCCACGGCACACCAAGCTGGGCGCCATATTTGATCTGGCGCCGCACCACGAGACGGTTGGTCTGCTCCAACAGGCTCCCCGCCGGCGCGCGCATCACCAGCGACGGCATCAGGTACTCGAACATCGATCCCGACCAGGATATCAACGCCGAACCGCGAACCACCGGCGTCAGACCACGCCCGAGACGAAACCAATGCTGGGCCGGCACGTCGCCTTTGGCAATTGCGACGAAGCTCGCAAGGCGCGCCTCAGAGGCAAGCAGGTCGTAACAGTTGGAGTCGAGACTGCCGTCACTTACGCGATACCCAATAGAAAAAAGATGGCGCGCAGGATCGAAGAGAAAGTCGAACTTCATCGCATCGAACATCTTCCTCGCGATGGTGCTGAGCGCCGTCAGCCTTCTTTCGAGCGCTCGGGCCGCGTCCGCAGAGCGCACAAAGGCTTCGGAGATCACGTCGATCCGTGCAACCGAGTCGTCAGTTGCGGTCGTTTGCGTCGCGAACTGCATCTTGCGAGCTGCGAGGATGCCGATCGCCCTTGCGCAACGGTCAGGCAGATCGCTCAAGGTCGGTATCGATTCGATCAGCCTGCCGAACACGTCGTCTTGAGAAATTCCATCCGCCTCTTTCGACGCAGGCGCGATCGCCGCGTCGAGAGTAACGAGACTCGCCCAGGGCATAAGCAACTCGACTTCGCGCCGATGACTATCGATCGAGGCGCGGATGGCATTCGCCCAAGCGAGCAACTCCACACCGGCGCCATCGCCACGCTCAGTAGTCAGCGTTTGCGAAATGTCGACGACGGAGTCGGCCTGTGATCCAAGTTCTGCCAACTGCGCCGCCAAACCCGCTGGAGTTCGCGGCTCCGACTGAAGCACCGCGGAAAGCGCATCGAGTGCCTCGTCCAGCTGCTTCGGAGTGACCGTGTCAGTGCGCAGGTCGCGGGCAAGCGCGGGAAGTGATTCGCGAGTGAGCGTGACCGCGTCTTCAATCCCGGACCGCCATGACGAATCCGCGATCGGACGGCAGATGATCCCGCGGCACGCGTTTGCGAACGCAATCAGATGCCCGGCGAGATTCCCGCTATCCACTGAAGAGACGTACTTCGGGTCCAGCGGACGCAGATTGCGGGTGTCGTACCAATTGTAGAAGTGTCCGCGAAACCGTTCGAGCCGGTTCATTGTCTCGAGTGTCGCTTCCATCCGGTCCACCATCTCGTGGGTACCGATCCAGCCGAAATCGCGCGCTGCTATCGCGGACAGCAGATACAGCCCAAGGTTGGTGGGCGACGTTCGATGAGCCAGCGCCGGCTTCGGGTCTTCCTGAAAGTTGTCGGGCGCAAGCATGTGATCTTCTGCAGTCACAAACGTCTCGAAGAAGCGCCATGTCCGGCGTGCGCTCTGTCTCAGCGCCAGAATGTCGGCGAGGCGCAGCGGTTTGGACCCGGCCGATTGCGACGGAAGACTTGCCCACCGCGCGACGGCGGGCGAAAGCATCCATAGGATTACTAACGGAGCGGCGATCAAGCGGGCCCTTGGTCCTGCCCACCCTGCAGAAGCCGCGGCCACGGCGCCGAGCGCGACGCCGCCGGCCATCCTGATATAGAATCCGCGAACATCGAGGCGAGCCGTCAACTTGGCCCGCGCAGCAGTCGTCCACTCGAGCATCCGTCGATGACTGACGAACAGACGGTAGAGGGTTCGTGCGATTGCGTCCGTCATCAGCCATGCCTGATGCGCGAGCAGAGTGACAAGCATCGTCACCTGTGACGCAGCAACGCTGAGATCCGCGCCAACCGCACGAGCATGACTGCGCTTGGAAATGCCGAGCCGTCGCGGTATCAGCCCGGTGAGGAGCGGCAGCGTCGCCGGCATCGCAAGCGTCGCGACAATGAACCCCGCCCAGATCCCGGCGCAAGCGGGAGCGAGGGTCCATCCCGCAACCAGTGCAAGATAGGCGGCGGGCGCGGATAGCGTGCGGCGAAGGTTGTCGATCATTTTCCAACGTCCGATCAGCGGAATCCGGCGGCGGGCGGGCGTCGCGTCCGTGCCGCAGCCCGAGTTTGAGCCGCTCCCGCCTCCCACGATCCAGGGGAGCAATTGCCAATCGCCGCGCGCCCATCGATGCTGCCGGGCCGCAGAGACGTCGTAACGAGCCGGATATTCCTCGACTACCTCAACGTCGGAGACCAATCCGGCGCGCGCGAAGATTCCCTCGAGCAGGTCGTGGCTCAACAGCGTGTTATCGGGAACGCGGGCGTTCAGTGCGGCTTCGAAAGTATCAACGTCATAGATTCCCTTCCCGCTATACGAACCTTCGCCGAATAAATCCTGGTACACGTCGGAAACCGCGAACGCGTACGGGTCGATGCCACTCGCGCTGGAGAAGACGCGCTGGAAGACCGAACCTTCTCTACCCATCGGCAGCGAGAGCGTGACTCGCGGCTGAAGCACTCCGTAACCTTCGACTACTCGACCACAATGGGCATCAAACCGCGGAGCATTGAGCACGTGGGCAATCTTGCCAACCAACCGCTTGGCGGCCCCGCGCGGCAAGCGGGTATCGGCATCGAGGGTAATCACGTAGCGGACCCCGGCAGGTACGACAGGGGCCTGTCCGCCGCTCGCGAGGAAGGTCGTATCGGTCGCGCCGCGGAGCAAACGATTCAACTCGCGAAGTTTTCCGCGCTTGCGTTCCCACCCCATCCACTTTCCCTGCGCGTCGTTCCAGGTTCGCCGGCGATGGAGCAGGAGAAATCTCTCCCCATCCGGCGCGGGTCCGTGGCGCTGGTTTAAGCGCGCGATCGCGGCGGCGGCCGCCCCGAGAAGTTCGTCGTCGCCTGGCGCACTTTCGGTCGCGGAATCGGTCCAGTCCGAAAGCAGCGCGAAACGAAGGTCGCCGTCCTGACTCGCCAGATAGTGAATCTCCAAGCGCTCGACTTGCTCCTCGAGTTCCGCACGCGTCGTAAGAAGAGTCGGTACCGCGACCATCGTCCGCAGCGCTCGCGGTACTCCGTCACGAAGCTCCAGACCAGGCAGCGTTGCGGGGCCGATAAAGGTCGCGACGCCGCGGTTCACTAGCGACACAGCCGCGTCCACTGCGGGAATCGCCGCGAGAATGCCGAGAATGAAGCAAGTCCATCCGCCGACGCCGGACTCCAACAGAGCGAACAAAACCAGCGCCAGGAGAACTGCGCTCACGGCGGCTATCGTCCCGAGATAGCCCAGGATTCCGACGGCGGCGTTGGCGCGAGCTATCCAGTCGCGGACCGGAGCGCGAAATCCCAGCTCTTTCTCGACCGAATGACGCCCTCTCGAGATTAGGTAATAGCCGGGATCCTGCTCGCGGCGAACCGTGGCACCGTCGCGGTTTGGACCTTCGGGAGCCGCGCGCATCGCGGACGCTACCGCGAGCTGCGCAACTTCGATCTCGCTGTGACCCGAACCTCGTGCGAGTTCCTCTATTGCGTGCCGATAGCGATCGCGGGTCGGGAAATCCATCGCGGCGAAATTGCTATCTGCCCGCAATACCGCATCTACGTGACTGACGCCCTCGAAGAATTCTGCCCAGTCGACGGCTGAAATGAAGCGCATGCTCGTGATCACGTTGCGCACGGTCACGTTCATCGCGCCTTGCTCTTGATGCTCAGTGCGGACGATCTCGTCGGCCGTCGTGCCTTGGGCCGACAGCCGCCGGTCCAGCCACTGCAGCGCCGGCGTCACCCTGGGATCCTGATCGCGCAAGCGCTGAACTAGCTCGACCGCAAAAGCTCTCGGCAAAGACTTTTGTCCAAACCCCTCAAGCACAGTGCCCGCGGGCTCCGCTTCGCGACCTCCGACGCCCAGCAGCCGATCGGCCAGCACGTCGGCCTCTCGTCGCGCCTCCCGGCTGCCCGCGATGCGCTCAGCGCAGCGTCGCAAGTTTTCCACCAAGACGATTCTGAGTGTGATCGCAACCGCCCAGAGCTCACCGATAGTCAGCGGCTGCACCCGCTGGTAAGCCTGCACGAATCTGCCGAGCATCTGCGGGTCGAACCGGCTGTCGGTGTGCGCGACAAAAGCCCAAGCGACGCCGAACACGCGCGGATAGCCCTCGAGCGGGCCGTCGGCAAGCTTCGGCAGTTGACGATAGAAGCCGCGAGGGAGGTCGTCACGGATTTCGCGAATCTGTTCTTCGACTACATGAAAGTTGTCGACCAGCCACTCGGCCGCGGGCGTGATTGCGCGTCCTTCGCTGACGGCGAACGCGATGACACGGTACGCGTCGAGAAGGACCTGGCCGTTTTCGCTCAGCCGCGCCGCCAACCGGCGTCCGATCTTCGGCCTCGGCGTGACCGGCTGTGCAGCTGCGAGGCTCTCAGCATGCTGCTCGAGGCGCTCGATGCTGAACAGTTCCGAGCGGATCGGCTCCTCGGTGTCCGCAAAATCTATTGGCTGAAACTTGAGAGCGCGAAGGAATCCAAGATTCACGCTTGCCTCTCCGTTCCGCGGACGCGCCAGAGGCTGAGCGTAGGGTCATCCGTTGGTCTTTTCATCTCGCTCCTTAGCGGACAATGCGCTGTCGCGATCAGCCTGTCGGACGGGGCTCTGTAGGCGCGAGAGCGCCCTCAAAAGATGCAATTCGTCAGTGCCGATTTGCGACTGGCCAGAAACTCGAACAGCGCATTTTTTCGTCCCTCGTTCTGCCTCTTGGACATGCGCAAAATTCCACTGGCATGAAAATCAAGTCGTTCCTCTGGAAGACACCGACAGTACGCCGTAGCTAAGCTTTCGACAGACATTCCTTTATTCAAGTTTTAGCACACTGGACTCGACTTTCCGCGATTCGGCGAAGTTCCGACAAGTCCCGACCCGCACTTTCTGTGACGTTCACTGCCGGCGCCTGGTCAAGAATTTGGCGACCGTCGACCGGGCGACATGTACCAAGCACCCACGCACCTACACGGACGAGGCTCCTGGTAAGCGCAGGCTGAGGTTCTCGCGAACGAATTTTTGCGAGAATGGAACTCGAAAATCAACACAATTCCCAAGCTCGATTTATGATAGTGTAGTGTAAAGCCTGTTGAGACGCGCGAAGTGTCGATTGTCCTCGATCCGGTTGCGTTTCGGAACGAGATGACAGGCTAATACGCACTTGAAAAGAAACGGCACGAATAGCGACATTTAAGCTCGCACCCTGCAAGGTCCATTTCCGGAGTTATTTGTGACAATCTCCTACCTTAATCTCGAAGAGCAATACCGTTCGACCCGTGCAGCTCTGGTTGCTGCGGGGCTCGACATGAGCGGCACCATCGACGCGCTTTACCGCGACTGGCGCCGGTGGCGTGAGAAACCGAAACCCTTGGCCCCATTCGATAGTGTGACTATACGGAACGCCGACCAGTGGTGGGCTCGGCATATAGCCCAGTTCCAGCGCTTGATCGATCCCGTACACGTCACCGCGCGGGCTGTGCGCGCGCGTAAAGATCGGGGTGGTGTCGCGGGCGGTAATGCTCCCACTGTTCGGGCCAACGACCGCAGAACAAATGACGTGAACCATAGCCTCGACACACAATAACTTCCGAGTGGGATGCGTAAAACGTACGGCTACGGGCAGTCAGGAGACGAATAAAGCACCAAACATTTGAGAACATAGGCGCCCTCGACCGAAGTCGAATGTTCCTGTCGTTACTGAAAATCCGATCTTAATGTGGTGAACGGCGCGGTCTGCGGGGTGATAGCTTGAGCGCGAACCCAAGGTTACGAGTTTGCCGGCGCGAACGTCGAGGGGAAGAGACCGGTCGGCAATCAGACAACGCACTCTGGCTGCGCCGCGGAAGAGATGCCGGCTGGATGGTCCCACTCCTTGTCCAACGGAAGAACAACCACTCAGGCCGCGAGACGTTCGTAGCGGTGATGCAAGCCACCGACTTCCGGGAACGCGATAACCTTCCCTCGTTCGGGAAAGTGGACCGGGCGAGTGTCGGGGCAATCCTTCTCGAGTGAAAGATGGGTTCGCGTCCGCTGGTAATAGTCCACGTACGATGAAAGCACCCGGCGCAGATGGCGCTCGCCGAACACGATTACGTAATCGAGACACTCGCGCCGGATCGAGCCGATCACTCGTTCCACATAAGCATTTTGCCATGGCGAGCGCCGCGCGGTGACAACCTCACGGATGCCCATCGCCTCGATCCGCTTGCTGAATACGGAGCCATACGAGCTATCGCGGTCACGCAGCAGAAATCGCGGCGCGCTATCCCACGGGAACGCTTCGGTCACTTGGCGGGAGCGCCACGTAGAGGTCGGGTTGCGCGTAACGTTGAAGTGGGCCACCTTGCGACGGTCGTGCACCAGGATCAGCGCGACAAACAACAACCGGAATGTCGCTGACGGCACGACGAACATGTCGATGGCGGCAATACCCATCTGCTCGTTGTGCAAGAAGGTCCGCCAAGTCGGCGAGGGGCCACCGGACCTCCGCGGCATGTATTTGGCGACGGTCGCCTGGCTGATCTCGATCCCGAGCTTCGGCAACTAGCCGTGGATGCGCGGCGCACCCCACAGCGGGTTGGCTCCGCACATTTGCCGAATTAAATCACGGACCTCGCGATTGATTTTGGGGCGTCCAGACCGCGATCGCCAGCGCCAATAGAGCCTAAAGCCTCTCCGGTGCCACCGGATCACGGTCGCCGGCTTCACCAGCACCATTAGATCCAGGCACCGTGGTCGCACCCGGTAGAGCCAGACCCAGAGGAGGCGGTCTATCGCGAGCAACCGAACACGACCGGGGTGCTGACGGCGCAGGACCGCGAGTTGGTGGCGAAGCGCGATGACCTCAAGCTCCAGAGCTACGCGGCCGTGGCAGCGGCGAGCGAGCCACGAGTAGAATTCCAACAGGAGTGCGAGCATCCGGCGACAGTATGGCGCGTCATCGAAAATCGCCAGCGTTTTCAACGCTTTCGAGATTTTTGGTAGCGACAGGGGTAACCGGATTTGGCATCTCACAAGGCAATCTGAGCGGCGGAGTTAACACCTTGCAACTCAAGTTCCCGGAACACTGAGTGCTCGCACGAGCGTCCGATCCTTCAATGAAGGCGGCCCGGATTCGGCCCGCCTTCATTCTTTTGAGGCGTCCCGATGAGCGGACGGGTATCGACGCGAGAAAAGCTGTAAACGAAGAACCGAGCACCCCTGCTTCTCTGGGACCTGGTCATTACAGCCGCAGCGACCGCCCGAGCGTTGTCCATACCAAAAATTCAAAAAGGTGGTGATGGTCTTACCCCTTTGGGTATCCCGTTCAGAACTTAGTGTCGGCCGGCGTTTTCGATTCATCTATTCATTCCACAGTTTTTCGGGCCGCCCTTCATGATCTGAGGGCGGTCGAAAAACGATCAAGTTTTGGGTCCGAAGCCGGAGCGCGTTGCACCGCGCTGGCCGGCTCCGGGACTGGCGCGGGCCAAGCGGTGCGCGCGATGGCCGAGCTCGTTTGATGCTTTGCCGCGAACTCTTCCGGGGTCAGGTTGCCGAGGCTCGAATGGGGACGTTCGCGATTATATTCGATGCGCCATTGCTCGATCTTGCGGCGCGCGTCGTCGAGTGAGGTGAAGACGTGTTCGTTGAGGCATTCCTCGCGCAACCGTGCATTGAAACTCTCGATGTGCGCATTCTGGATCGGCTTGCCCGGTTCGATGAATTGCAGCCGCACGCCGTGATCGTAGGCCCACTGGTCGAGCGCCCGGCCGCGCAGTTCCGGACCGTTGTCCGCCTGAATCACACTCGGCAGAGCCCGTGCAGTGCGCAGACGCTCCAGCACTCTGGTGACGCGCTCGCCGGTAAGTGACACGTCGACTTCGATCGCCAGACTCTCGCGGCTCCATTGGTCGAGCACGGCGAAGGCGCGAAAGCGCCGGCCATTGCTCAGACTGTCGTGAATGAAGTCGACCGCCCAGATTTGATTGGCCGCCACCGCCCGCTCGCGCACCACGCGCAGATGGCTCAAGCGTTTGCGCCGCCGTCGTCGGCGCAGCGACAGTCCTTCCTCGCGATACAACCGCTCCACCCGCTTGTGGTTGGCGCGCCAGCCTTCGCGCCGCAGCATCAGATACAGCATCGGGCAGCCCCACCGGCGGCGTTGCTCGGCCAGCTCGCGCAGCCGCTGGCGTAATGGAAGGTTGCGATCCGGCGCCGGGGCCCGCTGCAAACCGCGCCGCGTGATGCCGATCAACTCACACGCGCGTCGCTGCGACAAAGCATGAGTGGTCATGACTTCCGCCACCATCGCGCGCTTCACCGCGGGCCGTAACCGTTTTTTGCCAGTACGTCCTTCAACGCACGAATGTCGAGCGCCTGGTCCGCCACGATCGCCTTCAATCGTCGATTCTCTTCTTCGAGCTGGCGCAACCGGCGCATCTCCGAGACCTCCAAGCCGCCGTACTTGCTTCGCCAGGTGTAGAACGTTGCGTCGGAGATCCCGTGGCGCCGGCACAGCTCCGTCACCTTGGCTCCGGCCTCCGCCTCCTTCAAGACCGCGATAATCTGCTCCTCGCTAAACCGTGCTCGCTTCATGTCTGCCTTCCTTCCCGGCAGACACTAACTCATCCGTGCGATACCTGCAGGGGAAAGACCAGCGAAGACTCAGGTGATTTTAGGCCTGTGCCTCCTCACCTGATTTACTGAAAAAGCACCGCCCCTGAGTCCACACCATCGCCGTTGGCGATACCCGAACAGCGCGCAACTGTTTGAATCGATACCTAGTGCACGCTCACGAGAACGCGTGGAACAGAATAGCGTCCGGACAAACTCGCTTCGACGATTGGCCCGAGAGAGGTGCAGAGGTCGTTCGGATTGGAAAACGATCCATCTCGAGGAAATAACAGCGTTTGAACAAAAGGATCTTCGCGTCAACCGCGGCAGTGTCAACCGCCGCTTGTCAACCACCGGATGGGCGTCAACCGCCTTGTCAACCATTGATCGTCAAACGCCGTATCGGGGGAGGTGGTGCGGAGAGGGTGCTCAAGCCGAACGGCGCGATTCACCTCTTCCCTGATCCGTCGTGAAAATTCCCTGATCGGCAGAATAAATTCCCTGTTCGGCGACAAAAATACCCTGTTCGGTTGAGTAGGGAATTTGCCGAAAAACCTGCGGAGTAACAGGCCTTTTTCAAGGCACGGGAGGGCTAGAGCAGCCCGAAATCGATGAAATTCCCTGTATTTTCCCTGTTTATCAGGGAATTTGAACGCAGAGACGCGTTCGCATCAGACTGCGTCATCCACCATTCAGTCCCAGGATTTCCCGACATCTCAGAGAATCGATTGAAATCCGCGCGAGTGCGCGCGATCGCACGTGCGACCCAGAGAGCGTCTCCCGGCGGCACCAATCACGAGAATTTTTCAGGGGCGAATCTCGGTGGCGCCGCGCTCCCAAAAGGCTTGTGGCCGGTGCTGCGGTACTCGTCCGCGTGCATCGTTTCAGAGGAAAACACGACCAGCGAGATCGCCGAAGGAGAGGTAACCGAATCTATGTGCGGTGTGCCATGACCAGATGTTTTGCCAGCCGCTTGGGTCTCTTTGCGCTCCGACGCATCAGGAACCTTGCCATCGTACCTTTCCAGTGCAAGCCCCTTATCGGTGCAATTCCGGGGCGATGTTCACGCTCAGCTTGTTCACCCCGCGAAGGACGCTAACCGCCACCTCGATTCCCACCTGCTCCTCGGTGAGGAGCCGATGCAGCGTATCGATTTCGGAAACCGGGTGCACTCCAAACGCGACGATGATGTCGTTGGGCCGTATGCCGGCGCGTTCAGCGGGACTGTTCGGTTCGACCGAGACGACCAGAACGCCGGTCTCGACGGGCAAACGGTAAAATCGGATCACCTTGCGCGGGATCGGCACATTCATCCCGGCAACACCGACGTAGCCGCGAACAATTTTTCCGTCGCGTATCAGCCGTGCCGCGACGAACTTCGCGGTGTTCACCGCAATCGCGAAGCAAATTCCTTGCGCCGGCAATATCACCGCGGTGTTCACGCCGATGACCTGTCCGAGCGAATTCACCAGCGGCCCACCGGAATTTCCGGGGTTCAGAGCCGCGTCAGTCTGGATGACATTATCGATCATTCGCCCGCTCGCGCCGCGTAGAGTTCTGCTTTTTCACATCAGCAACTCGTATCTGAAACTTGCGCCCGTTGTCGCGACGCTGGTGTCCAACGCGCAAGCGTATGGGATGGTCGAATCGTACGCGCCGACAGCGTCGGATGTTTCGCGCGGCGCGATGGCTTCGGAGTGGACCGCGATCGCACGGCAGGGTTCGGACCTTGCCTTTCTACAGGCCGATCCCCGTTGGCAGGTGCTAAGAACGCAAGGCAAGGCGAAACCGTGGACCGATGACTTCTCAAACGTAGTAAGCGCGATCAAATGGTGACCCGCTTGCGGGAAGCGTAGTGTCGAGCGGCGCGATTTCTGCTCTTTGGCAGAGACATTATCCTCGCGACGGCAATCCGCAAGCAATGTTTACTTTACCAAAGTCGCTGTTTAACCCGGCGGGCTAAAGAAAAGCCCGCGTGTACCGAAGTCGTAGAACCATCGGCTCGTGCCGGTGTAGTACCACAGCCATGAATTCGATTGAAAATCATAGAAATACGGGAAGCTGTCAGGATCGGTAAACAGAGTCGCTGTTAGACTCGGATCGTACAGGTATAGACTGCTGCCGGGCGGATTACCGAACACGTAGTCGAATCCCAACCAGTAGTGATAGAGCCACGGGTAGTATTGATAGCTGTAGTAGCCAAAGAAGGCATGCGGAAGATTTAAATAATACAGTCCGTTTCCAACGGATACCTCACCGTTAAAGAACGCAGGATGAATGCTTAACTCGAACACCGTCCCTGCGTCGTTCCGTCCGCTCGCGGTTGTGCCGTAGAAGTTCCCGTCGCTCCCTTGTATCACGCCACCTTCGGGAAGGCCGCCGTCGCTGCAATTGGCTTGGCTGCAGAAGGAATACAACGTGGTGAGGGCTCCGGCCAGGGTAAGCTTAAACACCGTACCGCCGTCCCAATAGGCGCCACCAGTCCAGGTGGTTCCATAGAAGTTTCCGTCACTACCCTGTATCAAATCACCGGGAGCGCTGCCGTCGGCGCAATAAGGTTGACCTTGGCTGCAAAATGAGTAAAGCGTGTTGAGGACTCCGTCAGGAGTAAGCTTGAACACTGTGCCACCTTCGTAAGCGCCCCCTTCGGTGGTGGCTCCGTAAAAGTTTCCGTCGTTCGCCTGTATCAGCGCGGCTTCTGGATCCGAGCCGTCGCTGCAATTGGTCTGGCTGCAGAACTTGTATAGCGTAGTGAGTACTCCAGTAGACGTAATCCTGAACGCCGTACCGCTGATATCGGCGCCGCCTCTTGCGGTGGTTCCATAGAAGTTTCCGTCGTTCGCCTGTATCAGCGCAGCTTCGGGACCAAAACCATCGTCGCAGTTGGCTTGGCTGCAGAACGAATACAACGTCGTGAGGACTCCCCCAGGGGTAAGCTTGAACACCGTGCCGCCCTCAGTGGCGCCACCGAATTGGGTGGTTCCATAAAAGTTTCCGTCACTGCCCTGTATCAGAGCAGCTTCCGGATCCCAGCCGTCGGTGCAATTGGCTTGACTGCAGAACTTGTATAGGGTCGTAAGTATTCCGGTAGGGGTAAGCCTAAACACCGTACCGTTTCCATTGACGCCCCCTTCGGTTGTGGTTCCGTAGAAGTTTCCATCACTGCCCTGTATCAGAGCGGCTCGGGGACGCCTGCCGTCGCTGCAATTGCTTTTGCTGCAGAAGGAATAGAGGGTCGTGAGGACTCCCGCAGAGGTAAGCTTGAACGCCGTACCGGCGTTTTTGGTGCCACCAAGCCAGGTGGTGCCGTAGAAGTTTCCGTCGCTTGCCTCTATTACGCCTGCTTCGGGAACCCTGCCGTCGCTGCAGTTGGTTTGGCTGCAGAAGGAATAAAGCACAGACTCAGGACCGCCGTCGGCTGCGCGAGTGCTTGTAGACAATTTCGATTGCGTCGCATCTTCGCCGCTATTCGAGCCAGCCTCACTCCAAGCCGCAAGACTTTTATCGGCTTCAGCATTGGCGAGTCGCACTGCTACTACGACGAGCAAGAAAAGAAACAGCACGAACGTAGAACTTACGGAAATCTTTCGCGTCATTACCCTGCCCGAATTGATCAAGGCGAGATAGTTAACCGCTAATTCACTTCGGCAGTTGGAGCAAGGCACGGAGACGGAGATTTGGTCTTCGGTCGGAGCGTCCGAGAACAAAAGGCGGGGGGTCAACGTATCCGTTGAGACTTTTGGACTGTCCGTTGCCGCTATCTCTTGCGTCCTGAGAGCCTCGATCAGGGCTTCAACGTCTCCAGACCCTTGTATCTGTAATTCGGGATTGGAAGACAGGCACACAAGCAGGCGCGGCAGGCCGATGGACCCTGGGTCGGAACAGGCCGTAGGTGAGCGAGGGTCGCCGCGCCATAACTGTACCGGAAGAATGGAAGAACACGTTACCCGGCGCGCGGGCACCGCTCGAACACGTCTATGCGATGATTCGCTATCGGGCGGAGGTAGCGGCTCAGGAGCGGACTGCGAGCCCGGCAGCGCGGCACGTTGTGCGCGATGATCTTTATCTTCGACGACGTTGAGGAGATGCAGGCTTGCTGCGGGTGTCCGGTTACGCCCGACGGTCTGAGGACAACGTCGGTAATCAACAATCTGATGAAGAACTTTGGCGTAAGTCGCGGCAACATGAACGCCGGGGTCATCGACATACTCGCGGACGCCCCAAACTTGCTCTTGTCCAAGCCAGTCCCGCTTCCACCGCAAGCACGGTATAAGCGAGGCCACCTACTACATCTGGAAGAAGCGATACGCGGGCCTTGGGCTGAGCGAGCTGCGCGAACTGCGCCAGTTGCGCGAGGAAAACAGCAAGCTCAAGCGCCTGGTTGCGAATCTCTCACTGGACCGGCATATGCTGCAGGAGATCGTGCGAAAAAAGCTGTAAAGCCTCGTCATCGGCGCGAGTTGGGGCGCTGGGCGCAAGCCGCCTTTGAGGTGAGCGAGCGCAGGGTGGCGAGGCTGTTGCCGATCCAACTGGCAACGTTGCGTTATCAATGCCGGCGGGAGCCACAGACCGCACTTAGGATGCGGCTGCGGGAACTGGCGGCGAGCCGGGTGCGGTTCGGGTACCGGAGACTGACCGTGTTGCTGAGGCGGGAAGGCTGGGCAGTGAACGCGAAACGGATCTATCGGTTGTACCGGGAGGATGGACTGACGGTGCGAACCAAAGTGCGCAGGAAGATCGCGCGGCGGCAGCGGATGCCGCTGCCGAGAGCCACGCGACCCAATCAGCGCTGGGCGATGGACTTTGTCAGCGAGCGGCTGGCAGACGGGCGCTGGTTCCGCGTGCTCACGGTGGTCGATCAGTTCACCCGCGAATGCCTGTTGCTGCTGGCCGACAGTTCGCTCACCGGGCAGAAGGTTGCTCTAGCTCTGTCCCAGGTGATCGCCGAGCGTGAAGCGCCCGAATCGATCACGGTCGACAACGGAACCGAGTTCGCCAGTAAGGCGATGGACGCATGGGCGTATCAGTATCGGGTGCAACTCGACTTCATCCGACCTGGGCGACCGGTGGAGAACGGCTATATCGAATCGTTCAACGGACGACTGCGCGACGAATGCCTGAACGTGCACGTGTTCTTCACGTTGGCCGACGTACGCGAGAAGCTTGAGCTGTGGCGGGAAGACTACAACCAGGTAAGGCCGCACAGCGCATTGGATGACGCCAGCCCACGGGTCTTCGCAGCCAACTGGAAGCGGAACTCAGCCGTCGCACGCAGCGCTACGCCGGCCAAAGACTTGCCGTCCTGCGCGCTGCAATGCGCTCCGGCTTCGGCTCCAGAACTCGGAGAGCTTTCCGGCCCGCCCTCGACAGAGGTGAAGGGCGAGGCCGAAAAGCTGGGAATCGATCCCATGGCAACCACCGGCAGGCCGGGCATTTTGCTAGAGGTTCTCTCTTGAGGTACTTGATACTCATAACCGCCGGTCAGACCGGCCTTAACCGATCGCACCGAGCCAAAATCTCCACTTCGGATCGTCCTAGTTCCGCGGGGCGGGTCACGGTGTCCGACTATGAAGCTGGATTCGAGCGGATTTTGGGGAGCACCTCCGTGCCGAAGCGTTAGAGCGAGCGATGCGCTTTTGTCAGGCGTCATGTGAAACTCTCCCCTTAGATGTCGTTTGAAACTCCCCCCTCCCACGCACAGGAGGATATGGGAGCAATGGAAGACGAACAGAAAGAGATAGTTTCTGCGTCAATCGAAACGGG
>Ga0335069_10005250_pt1 | contig 19071 bp, 14 predicted proteins | sample Lox_Sample_11_FD_206714 | JGI IMG/M metagenome (GOLD analysis project Ga0335069, IMG submission 206714) | Soil microbial communities from Loxahatchee National Wildlife Refuge, Florida, United States - Lox_Sample_1.1 | ecosystem: Environmental > Terrestrial > Soil > Wetlands | place: USA... | reverse complement strand
ACCTGCAGCCACGCAGGCTACGAGGAACCAGGTGGTCTGGTAGTACGCTGGGGCGACCGAGAAATCCAGGGAGTCGCCGCTTTCGTTCCAAACCCCGCTGTTATTGCAGGCGATGACGCGGAAGCGGTAGTTGTGCGGCTTCAGATTCGTATACTGCACCTGGCGCACGTTGACCACCTCCTTCCATTCGGTGTCCTGGCCCTCCAGCTTGTAACGGAAACGGACCATCTCCGGCGCGACCAAGCTCGGCGCCGTGTAATCGATTGAGATATCGCGGACTAAGGCAGGCAGGCGCAGTCCGCGAGATTGCTCGTAAGTCTTGTTATCCGCTTTTTCTTGCTCGATGTGTACCGGCGGCGCGAGTTTGTTGAAGGGAAGGTGAGGCGGGTCGATGACGCTGACGCCGTCCGCCGTCGCGAACCAGATATTGCCATCGGCGGAAATCGTCATGCGCGGACCCGTCTCCCGAGTGCCAGCCTGAGCTTTGACTCGTCTGAAATGCCAAACAGGGTTGCCTGCACCCGGCGATTTGGATCTGCGATCCATGAGTCCAGCTCGGGTGACGTAACGCGGACCAGACCGCAGTCCATATAGATCCACAAAGAGCGATTGCCATCCAGCGTAACGGCGTGGGCGTTATCACAGGGCAGGCCATTGCTGGAGTTCAAAGTGCCGACACGGCCGTTCCCGATGCGGCTCACGCCAACATCGGTCGCGGCCCAAAGCGTGTTCTCGGAACCAAGTTGAAGGGCGTGGATGCTGGCGGCCGGCAGCGCGCTAATGTCCGCCCGGTCAGAGTCGGGGTAATTCGTCAGCTTCCCGGATTTCCAACTGGCCAAACCGCCACCCGTACCGATCCACAGGGTTCCATCGCGAGAGGTCATCAGGTTCCGGATCTCCGTGTTGGGAAGACGCTCCCCCGGTGGCGGTTGCCACTCGACCGCTCGGATCCCGTCGAAGCGGCGCCAGCCCAATTCGGTGCCTAGCCAAAGATACCCGTCGGGCGTCTGGCCTACTTCCCAAATTGTGCCCTTACCAAAGGTTTCGCTGAGTTTCCAAGAGGCGTGGGCGTATTGACTGACATCCAGCGAGGAATCCAAGGCGAAAGTGCTGACACAGCAGAGGAACAAGCAGGCGCACACCCGGATTGCGCACCGCCGGGTGTCACGATCCAACCTCCCCTCGCCATTTATTGGCCAATCCGCGCTGGCGGCGCTGCTCAGAGGCCCGTACGTTATCGAAGCTGGCCCACCGGACAGTAGCCCGATTGTCCGTGCCCGCACACGCCGCAGCACGGCCGACCGCAACATCTTGAACCCGGAAAACAAGCGAATGGCCGCCCCTTCTCGTCGCGGATTAGATCTAGAGCCCGATAACGACCATTCACTTGCTGTCCGCTGTCTCCACGCACGCACAATTATCTCGTATCCCTTCAGTTTGCGCCCGATTCAGGCCGAGGGCATTCTTTTTCTGGTCCCGATCGATGGGAAAACTTCACTCTTTCGAGGGTGTCCGTGGATGCTTCGCCCCGCCTTCCTCGTAAACAGACGAAGACGGCGGCCGGCATGACTTCCGTAAGCCACCGACGCGGGGATTCTCAGTTCCAACTCCGTGTCAGCCCCGTGTTCGCTCCAGACTTCCAGCTGTCCGCCGGCACTTTTCGCGCGCTCGCGCATGCCGGGCAGACCGTAGTGACCGGCGCGCCCTTCCTGGCGAAGCACATCCGCATCGATTCCGGTTCCGTTGTCCCGCACCCGGACGCGAAGCTCCCGTACATCGTACCGGATTTCCACTTCGATTCGCCGCGCCCGCGCGTGGTGGAACGCGTTGCGCAACGCCTCGCCCGCAATGCGGTAGATCTCATCCCGCAAGATCGGATGCAGGTCTTGTGGTCCACCCTCAACTTCCAGCGACAAAACGGGCGCCTCCCCGTCGGAAGCTTTCTGGCGGGCGGCCACGAGTTGGAAAGAGCTGAGCTGGCGAGGGGAATCAACAAAGCAGTATTCACGATACCCATCGGAGCGCTGAAAGAGATCTGGAACGAAATGCCCCGCGCGGATTCGGCGCTACGCAGGTCGGTTTGACGCTGCACAGGCAATTCGAACTTGGGGAGCGGCTTTCGCTTCAGGCGCGAGCGGATTTCTTCAACATTCTCAATCATCCCAATTTCGGGCCCCGACCGACTACCTAACCTCATCGACGCAGACGCTGGGAACATCGTTGGGGAGCGGCGGCCAGAATGGCGACCTCAATCCGCTGTATCAAATCGGTGGCTACGCTCAGCGCAACTGGCCCTCAAGTTCGTATTCTAATCGCCTGAACAAAGTCCCGCTACGACGCGAGCACCGCGGGTTCTTCGCCGGGATCGCATTCATTCGCGATCCGGTAGACGGTGGCGCGGTTGATCCCCAAGATTTTGGCGGCATGTACCTTGTTGCCTCCCACCTGCTCGAGCACTTTCAACACATGCCGGCGCTCAACCTCGGCAAGTGGCAACAGTTCGTCCGGGGCTTCGTCCCTGGTCTCGGCGGCCCGCGTGCGGATCCGTTCCGGCAGGTCGCGCACGTCGATCATGTCGCCCTCCGCCATCATGCAGGCGCTGCCGAGCATGCTCCGCAACTCCCGGATGTTGCCCGGCCACCCATACCGCGCCAGCACGATTTGCGCCCGGGGAGTGATGCCTTTGAAAACCCTGCCGTACTGCTCCGCGAAGTGCTCGACGAAGAAACGTTGTAATAGCGGCAGGTCTTCCCTGCGCTCGCACAATCGTGGCAATTCCACCTCCACCATCGACAACCGGTAATAGAGATCCTCCCGAAACTTCTTTTCCGCGATCAGTTCCCGAAGATCGCGATTGGTGGCGGCAATCACGCGCACATCGACTTTCCTCACTTGAGGAGAGCCGACACGCTGGATCTCGCGATTTTCGAGGACCCGCAGCAGTTTGCTTTGCATCTCCAACGAGATCTCGCCGATTTCATCCAGGAACACGGTGCCGCCGTGCGCAAATTCAAATAGTCCCACCTTGTCCTGCGTTGCTCCGGTGAATGCTCCCCGAACATGCCCGAAGAGTTCACTCTCGAACAGCGTTTCCACAATGGCGGAGCAGTTGCTCACCGCGAGGCGATTGTGCGCAACGGGGCTGAGCCGGTGCAACGCGGCCGCGACCAGTTCCTTCCCCGTCCCGCTAGCCCCGGTAACGAGCGCGGTACGATAGTGCGGCGCCACGCGCCGGATTCTGGCGAACACCTGAAGCATGAGCGGGCTTCTCCCGATCATGCCCTCGAACTGGTAGGTCTTGAGCAGTTCGGAATCGAGTTGCAGCGCCGCTTGCCGCTGCTGCGCTTCCGCCACGAGCTTGGCAACCCGTTCCCGAAGCACATTCAGGTTGATCGGCTTCGTGATGTAGTCGCTGGCGCCGCGCCGGATCGCCTCCACGGCCGATTCTGGCGAATACTGCCCGGTAATGAGAATCACTTCCGTTTCCGGAGCCGCCTCGACGATGCGGTCAAGGACGTCGAGCCCGTTCATCGACGGCATCATGAGATCCAGCAGGACGATTTGCGGCCGGCGATCGAGGACCATCTTCAATCCCGTGGTAGCGTCGGTGTCGGTCAGAATCTCTACGGGATGATGCTTCAGAGCGGCCCTGATGAAATTGAGGCTGCCCTGGTCGTCATCGATCGCGGCGACCGTGACCAGGTGCGGTCCTATAGACTCGTCCTTCAAGCGCGTGCTCCCAGAAGTTGCTGAACCTGCTGCCTCAACAGCGCCACCCGCAACGGCTTGGTCAGGTAGGCGGTGAATCCGGCGGCCATGCCCTTTTCGCGATCGCCCTCCATTGCAAAGGCGGTGACGGCGACCACAGGCAAACCGGCGAGCGACTGGTTCTCTCGAATCCTCTTGACTACGGTGATTCCATCCATGCCCGGCATGTCGACGTCCAGCAGGACCAGGTCGGGCCGCTCCCGCCGAATCAGATCGAGCGCCTGCTGGCCGTGCGAGGCTTCGATGATATCGCAGCGGACGGGCTTCAGAATGGCGCGAATCAGTTCGCGGCTCGCCCGGTTATCATCCACGATCAAAACTTTCTCCATGATTGCCCTCTACGCCGTACTCGAAGACAGTCGCTTCGGCGCTTGCTCGCCGGCATGCGCGGCCGGCATGGTGAAGAAGAAGCGGCTCCCTTCTCCCCCGGCGCTTTTCAGCCAAATGCGCCCACCGTGCATTTCCACGATTCGTTTCGTAACTGTCAACCCCAAGCCGGCTCCCTCTTTCACGCCGCTGGCAGCCGGCGCCGCCTGGGTGAACTCCTCAAAGATAGCGGCGTGTTGCTCGGGTGGTATGCCGAGGCCCGTATCGCTCACGCAAAAGCGAATCTCGCCGTAATCCGATTCGGCGGTTACCCGAACACTGCCGCCGGCCGGCGTAAACTTGACGGCATTGCTCAGCAGGTTATAGAGAATCTGCTTGAAACGGGTCCGGTCGCCACATACCACCAGCGCCGGCGATACATCGCTGCACAGATCGAGTTTTCTCGCGCCGGCCAGCGGTCCGATGACCGCGAGGACCTCAGAGACCGCTTCCGCGGGGGCAAACGCCTCATGCCGCAAATCGATACGGCCCGCTTCGATTCGGGAAAGATCCAGGACGTCACTTACCAGCGCCAGCAGGTGGTGCGCCCCGTGATGCACGTGGCGGACATATTCGGCATAAGCCTCTCCGATGGGTCCCTCTGCCTGCTCCGCCAGTAGATCGGTAAAGCCGATGATGGAGTTGAGCGGCGTACGGAATTCGTGGCTCATTCGCGCCAGGAATTCGCGCTTCATGCGGTTGGCGCGCGCGAGTTCCTCGTTCTGCGTCGCCAGCCGGCCGTTCGCATCCCCAAGTTGAGAGGTCCGCTCGAGAACGCGTCCTTTCAGTTCCAAATTGAGGCGCCGGATTTCAGTCTCCGCAATCCGGCGCTGTTCCTCCTGATCGAGAGTGCACAGCGCAAACGATACGCCGGAAGCCACCTCCTCGAGCAGGCGGAGAGTCTCGTCGTCGAAAAAGCCCGGGTGGGACGCATACAGGCCCAGGATTCCATAGGGCCGGTCTTGTAGCCGGATGGGGAGCACCGCGCAGGAACGAAAACCTCGCCGGAGCGCTTCGTGGCGCCAAGGCATCAGCGATTCGGACTCACTCTCGATCGAATTCCGGACGCCGCGCACATCCAAAGTCGTTTGCACGGTTCCAGCGAGACGCGGCACATTCCGGCCGGCGAAATAGAGCCGGACATTCTGGAGGTATCCATCTTCCCGGCCCCACCACGCAATCGGCCTGATGAGGCCGCTGCCGGATTCCGGAGTTCCGATCCACGCCATGGCGAACTGGCCGTGCTCCACGGCTACGCGGCAAATCTCCCGGAGCGATTCGTCTCGCGTCCGCGACCGGACAATCGCCTGGTTGGCCCGGCTGAGGAACGCATACAGCCGGTTGAGATGAATCAACCGCGACTCCGAGCGCTGGCGCCGGCGGATCTCGCGCTCCAGGTAAGAGTAGACGGCAAGCAGAATTACGAAACCCAGGACGGCGCTGGCGCAGAACACATTTCGCGCCTGGCGCGTGCGGAGGTCCAGCGCTTCCTTCTTGCGCCGCAGAAGCGACTCCTCCGTCGACTTCATATCAGACATAAGTTGCCGCATCCGGTCGTACAATAGGTCTCCACGCCCCTCATGATAGGCGGCATCGGCCGCGGCAGCACCTTCTTCCGCGGCCACCTCCTGCCTCCACTGCTGCAACGCGATGGCCTGATCGATGACCCCTTCCAGTGACTCGATACGCTTCTGCTGATCTGGATTCTCCGCTATACCCTGACGGACATCCCGGACCGCCGCCTGAATGGACTCGACCGAATCGCGGTGCAATTGGACTGCGTCAGGCGCGTACCCGCGAAAGGCGCCGACGGAGTCGCAGAGCCGTAAGAGGTCATTCAGCCGCTTCCCGACCGCCTGCGCACCAAAGACTCGCCGGGCGGTATGCTCTACCTGCGACACATCCCGCGACAGCAGAATTCCGGCCCCGCTGAGAGCCGCCAGAGCGATCCCGAACGCGATCCTGACTTTCGTGGGCCGGAAATTACCCACCGGCACGACAGTCTCATATTCTGTCGTCGATGGGCGGCGAGCGCTCATGCCGCAGCCTCGCCTCCCGCGAAAATTTCCGGCAGCCCTGTCGCAAAAAGAATCATGGGCGATCCTATGCCGCTTCCGCCCAGTCTTCGGAGTTCAGAATCCGTCCTCTTTGGCCCGATGAATCATCCGCCTTCTCCTGGCAGCCGATGCAGAGCTCCGCCCACGGTATTGCCTTCAGGCGTTTCGGGGCGATCTCCTCCTCGCAATCCAGGCAGATTCCATAAGATCCGTCGTCAGTGCGGCCAATCGCCGAACGAATCCGCCGGGCGAGCGCAGATTCGCGATCGAGTATCTGCACTGCCACGTCCCGTTGCGCGGCTTCCTGCGTCATGTCGAGGGGGTCGGCCAACTGCTCGATACGGATCGCGTCGCCGAATCTGTGATGGGACCTCGCTGCCTTCAGGTGCGACTCCAAAATCTCGCGTGCCATTCTGAGATCTGTCTTCAACATCGTAGTTTCCTTTCAGTGGACCGGATCTGGTCGATTCCTCCAAGGCACGTCGTGTTCCAATGCATGCGCCCATCACGAGGGTAAGGCAACGGTAGTACTTGCAACGCGGCGCTCATCCAGGAGCGCCCCCGATGTGTGCCACAGATTCCGTCAGCTCTGGAGCAAAAGGAAGCATGGCTTTTGCATACTCCTGCGCGGCACATTCATCGGATTGGTGCGAAGACTGTGATCGAAGAGCGCAAGCTAAGGGAAGCGGGAATGGCGTACCTCAACGTGCCGATGACGCCGGCGCGAGGCAGATCGCACGGGTGCTGTCATCGCTGCCTATCACCTCCACCACTGGGACCATGCGCCTGCGCTTAAGGATGCCAAGGCCGGCAGGCGCCGACATGCAGTGCCGAAGAAGAGCATGGTCGCCGGCAGGAAGAATCCGAAGTCTGACCTGGCCATGAGAGACCTCATTGGGAATGTCGAGCGATAACGAGAGGAATCCGTGATGGGAATCTGGCAAAGGAAAGCCGTGACGATCAACAAGTCCGCAGTGCCGCCCGGGCTGAGATTACGCGCGGTCCACCAGCCGGCAAGAACGAGAGTGCCCGCGCCGGCTCCAACGATTTGCGCGCGACGGGCGCAATGTGAGATGTGGTCCTAAAGAAGGCAATTCCACAAACTCCACAGCGAAGCAGCGTGGCGCCGGCAAGGCGGCGCCGGTGCACCATTCTTCTGCCGGGCCAAGAGTCTGCGAGAGCCGAGAATCGCCGCCCCAAGGACTGTCCGGTTTGTCAACGACAGACCGGCTCGCGAATGCGCCCTGATCAAATCGGCGGCAGAGCCGGCCGATTTGTTCCTTTCGTCGGCAGTTGGGCTCGCACGACAAGCAGGTACACGCATGAAAACAAACGAGCTGAGGTTGGTCGCGCGAGTGCCTTTTACAGGGGCGTGCAGAAGGAGATTCAATCAAGCAGGCAATAAGAGATCTCACGATCTACCTGCAATCGGAAAGGGAACATATATGACTCAACGAATGAAGTTCGCGTTTTTGGCGCTGCTCGCTGTCGGCGCCGCTCTGTTCGCGCCCGCGGCCAGGGCGGATGACTGGGACAAGCTGACCGTGATGACGTTTAACGACCCCGTCGAAATCCCCGGAAAGGTTTTGCCGGCGGGGACGTACGTATTCAAATTGCTCGACAGTCAGACCGATCGAATCATCGTCCAGATCTTCACGGAAGATCAGAAACAGCTTGTGGCGACGATTCTGGCGAAGCCGGATTACCGGGATGAGCCGACAAGCGAGACCATGGTCACTTTCGATGAGCGGCCTTCGGGCTCGCCGGAAGCGCTGCATAGCTGGTTCTACCCGGGCGATAACTACGGCTTTGAATTCGTCTATAAGCGGTCGGAACAACAGGAGGTAGCCCAGTCCGAGCAACCGGCGATGAAGCCGGTGGCACTTCCCGCCGCGCCAGTCTTGCAGGAAGCTGATGCCGTGTCAACGGTCCCCGCTGTCATGGGCGAAGAAGAAGAAGAAGAAGAAGAACAAGAAGAAGTAACTATCGCTGAGACGGCGCCGGCTCCCGCTGCGTCCGCTGAAAACGTGTCCGCCGGTCTGCCGGAGACGCTTCCGCAAACCGCGGGCAACTTCGCGATCCTTCCGCTTCTTGGTGTGGTGCTCTTGTCCGGCGGCTTCGCCGCGATTCGATTCGCTGCCAGGCAGGCTTAGTGGGCGGTTTTCGATGCAGACGAAACCGCTGTTCTATTTCGGGTGCGTCCTCGCAGTTGGGGGCGCACTCGCCGTGGCCTGTTTTGGGTACCTCGAATGGAATATGGCTCGTGCGCAACGTGCGGCGAGCCAGCTCCTCGATCAGCAGATCAAGCGCAATGCGGAAGCGCCCCACGCCCAACCTCTTCCTCGTACCCTCGTCATAGTTCCGCCTCGGCCCGGACAGCCGATCGGGCGAATCGTGATCCCCCGGCTGCATGTCTCCGTGATGGTTCTCGAAGGCACCGCGCCGCAGATCCTCCGCGCGGCGGCCGGCCACATCCACGGTACTGCACTTCCGGGGACCACGGGAAATGTGGGTATCGCCGCTCATCGCGATACGTTTTTCCGCCCTCTGCGTGAGCTGCGGCGAAACGACGAGATCCTCATGACGACTTCCTACGGAACATTTCGATACCTGGTGAACGCAATCGAGATCGTTGATCCAACCGGCGTGCAGGTCCTCCGTCAGACGGCTGATCCGCAATTGACACTCGTTACCTGTTATCCGTTCTCGTATCTGGGGCGGGCACCGAAGCGATTCATCGTTCATGCGCGGTGTAGTCACTCGAAAGAGTGAAAATGCATCCCGTTACGAGCGTGCGACAGGATTCAGCCGCTTGTCGGACGTCCGGCACGAAGTCGCAAGATCCGACACCTGCGTGGTGCGATGGCTCATCTCCCCAAAACGGCAACCCCCTATCGACTGCCAACTCCCGGCTGTCTCGCGCGATCGCTCGTCTGGAATCCCAATTGCACCTCCCGTGAGCGGGCAATGGGCCCCAAGGTGCGGCAAGAGCCGGGAATGAATAGGGACATGAGGTGGAATAAAGTGGGGATCAACGGTGCTTCTTTGCAATGTGCCGGAGGGGTGCTCGGGCGGCATCGTCACATTTGCGCTTTCTTCAACGACATCGGCGAAGAGCACAGAGTTCTTCGCTCCTTCATCAAGGACGGCTTTGAGCGGGGAGATAAGTCTTTCCACATCGTCGACCCCGACTTGCAGGAAGATCATCTGAAGCGGCTCACCGAAGCAGGTATCGATGTGGCGCACGCCATGAATACCGGGCAACTCGAAGTGCGGCGTTGGCAGGAGGCTTATCTGCGTAGGGAACGCTTCGACCAGAACGCGATGTTGGCTTTGATCGAAGAGCTGCTCCAATCGGGGGAAAATGCAGGATACGCCGTCACCCGGCTCCTGGCGCACATGGAATGGGCGCTGCTCGACAAACCTGGTGTGGATGACCTGTTGGAATACGAGACCCGCCTCAACCACGTGCTTCCCAAGTACGACGATCCGGTGATCTGCACATATGACCTGTCGAAATTTGGCGCCGACATGGCCATAGACATCATGCGTACGCACCCGGTCGTGATTATCGGTGGGGTACTGCAAGAGAATCCGTTCTTCGTTCCGCCCGATCAGCTCCTGGCCGAGTTGCGAGAGCGGCGGGCGGGTCGCGCGAACGTCGGCCTGGCCGATTAACGCCATGTACGCCGATGCCGAAGTCCTCCGCCTGAGAAGAGCGCTCAGGGATCTCGTGGCACTTTCGGCTATCCCGCCCGCGTGGGTGGGGCGGGCGCCGTCTGCCATAGCCGCCGGTCTCGCCGACGTGTTGGTTAAGTTGCTGGACCTGGATTTTATCTTTGTGCGATTGCGCGACCCCGAGGGTGGCGCTTCCGTCGAGGCGGCCTTTGGAAACCAGTGGAATGCATCTCCGGAGTGGCTCGAACGGCGGCTCCGCGCGGCCGGCTCCCTTTCGCACCGGGAGATCATTCCGGACGTTGGGAGCGCTGGCCAGCCCTGCCGCGCGGTGATCATTCCTGTCGGTTTCGAGGGCGAGGGCGGCCTGGTGGCGGCTGCCTGTGATCGCGCCGGCTTTCCTGATCAGATCGACGAACTGCTGCTCTCCATGTCGGCCAATCACGCCGTTACTGCCCTCCAAAGCGCGCGTCTGATCCAGGAGCGCCGCCGCGCGGAGGAAGCTCTGCGCCAAAGCAACGAGCAACTGGCCAAAGCCAGCCGGCTGAAAAGTCAATTCCTTGCCCGGATGAGCCATGAGCTCCGCACCCCCATGAACTCCATCATCGGCTTTTCCGACCTGCTCGCCGAGGAGGCGGAGGGCTCCCTCGGAGAGAGCTATAGGGATTACGTTCTGCACATCCGTGAAGGCGCCAGGCACCTGCTCTCATTGATTAATGACGTGCTGGATCTGGCGAAAATCGAGGCCGGCCGCTTGGAGCTGTGTTGCAGTGACATCAACGTCGCCGATCATCTCGCCGAAGTATTGAGCGCCGTCAAATCCCTGCCGGGCGCGAGTCGGCTTCTATTTGCGAGCCAGCCTCCCAGAGAACTGTATGCGTACGCCGACCGCACGCGATTTAAACAGATCTTCTATAACTTACTCAGCAATGCGGTCAAGTTCACTCCGGAGGGCGGAACCATCTCGATTGAGGCGGTGGGGCAGAGCGAGTGCGTCGCGATTGCGGTGGCGGACACGGGTGTTGGGATCCCAGCCGGGGAACAGCATGCGATCTTCAACGAGTTCCATCAGGTGAGCGCCACAACCAGAGGCGTGAAGGAAGGCACGGGCCTGGGCCTGGCCATTACCAAGCTTCTGGTGGAACTCCACGGTGGCGGTATCCGCGTCGAAAGCGAGCTGGGTAAAGGCAGCCGGTTCACTGTCACCTTGCCCTCGGGTTGCTCGAAACACCAGGAGGCCGCGGGTCGCGACCGCGTGCGTGAACACATCGGCACTCAGACGAGAACACTGGAGACCCTACCGTTGGAATGAGCGCATCGATTGCTCGGGCATCTCGATAAAAGCAGAGGCTGTGCCTGCGGGGGCCGATATCCCATTTTCGCTGGTGGCGTGCCTGGCATGGCTTGGCGTGCCCCCGTCTGATTGTCGCCATGACCGCATTTCACAATGCTGCCACAGGGTTGGCACCCGTGCCAAGTTCTTAATCGCGGTGATGGAAGGCTGTTGGCCGCATTGGCCGCCGCGCTGGCCATGCTCGGGCCTGGGGCCCGGCCGATCGACGCCCGCGTTCAGCTGAGCCATCGCAGTGGGCATGGCTGACGCCTCTCGTAAGGAATGACCGGGCGGATCGCTCGGATTGTTTGAGCGTCGCCGAATCTTTGCCAACAAAGAACGGATATCATCCCCTCCTCATCAGCAAAGGAAACTCCGCGGCAAATCCCCGCAGTCAGGAAGCACGGAAACTCCCCGCGCCGGGGTCGGAAATCCGACATTCGAAGACCTGTGCCGACACGGATTCGGCTAAGCAACCTCGCTAGCCCCAACTAATCAAAGCGTTTTGCCTCCACCGAAGGTTGGCCGGAGGAGTGCCCCACCAAAGTTGCAGCCGAGGGGTTGACCGACATGATTAACGCACCAGTGACAAAAGGACGATCGCAGCAGGACCGTGAAGTGATAGATAGATTCTTCGACTCTCCCAGCGAGCAGTCTTTCGAGGACCTCTTCCATGCATTCGCGCCACAGGTCGTCGCATTCTTCCGTTCCCGGCGCTGTGAGTTGTCCCTGGCCGAAGACCTGGCGCAGGAGGTGATGCTCACCGTTTACCGCAAGGCAAGCCAGTTGAGAGATCGCCGCTCGTTTCGCGGGTGGCTATTCAAGATCGCGCTCAATGTGATGCGCGTGTATTACGGCAGCAACAAGGCGCATGAACTGGAAACCGTGGACTTGGCGACGGTCGCCGACTGGCTGGTAACCAAGCAAAACCACACGCCCGCCGGTACGCCGGCCTTCGAATTCCTTCATTGGATGTCCTTCCTGGGTCCGCGCGAAAGCGACCTCATGAAGCTGCGATTTATCGAGCAGTGGGAGTATCACGAAATCGCCGCGGCGCGGTCGATCCCGATCGGCACGGTGCAGTGGCGAGTATTCAACGCCAAGAAGAAACTCGCGCCGTATTTGACCACGAAGGCCGCTTGAGTCCGGCGCCTGGCCAAAATGGGCTCAGACAGCGCCAGCCGGCGCGTAAAAGCGACTCACCACGCGGCTCTTCTTTTCTAGCGCAGGATTTAACGGGAGGACAGCCTTAACCTTTCCGCCATCCTGACCAAATCGGCAAGCGACTCGGCTTGCATTTTCCGCATGATGTGACCACGATGCATCTTGATGTTGATTTCGCTGGTCCCGAGTTCGAAAGCAATCTGCTTGTTGGGCATGCCCGAGACCACGAGTTGCATCACCTCCCACTCCCGCGCGGTAAGCAACTCATAACGCTTGCGCAAATCGGCCATTTCACTCTGCTGTTGGCGCCGCGCGCGATCGCGTTCGAGTGCCTGCCCAATCGCATCCAGTAGATCTTGATCGTGGAACGGTTTGGTCAGAAATTCGATCGCCCCCGATTTCATGGCCTTCACTGACATGGCAATATCACCATGGGCCGTGATGAAAATGATCGGGATTTCGAAACCTGCTGCGATCAATTTCAGTTGAAAGTCCAGGCCGCTCTCCCCCGGGAGCCGCACATCGAGAACCAGGCAACTGGGCTCCTCGGCGCTCCACCTTTCGAGGAATTCCTTCGCTGTCCCGAACGCCTCGGAACGCAGGCCTACCGATTTCAGCAGGCCCTGGATCGCGGCCCGCATATCGCCGTCATCGTCGACGACAAACACGGTCGAGTCGTCCGCCATGGTCACACTTGTGCCTCATGCTTTGTGGGCAGCGCGAAATGGAAGGTCGCGCCACAGGCCTCGTTGGCGGTTGCCCACAAGCGGCCGCCATGCGACTCGATAATCCTCCGGCAAACAGACAGTCCCATGCCGGTGCCCTGAGGTTTGGTGGTGAAGAACGCCTCAAAAAGGCGTTCGGCTCCCGCCGCAGGCAGTCCGATCCCCGAGTCCGTCACGGATACCAGCAGTTGATCATCCTCAGCGTTCTTCGATGTGACTGTCAACTCACCACCGGTCTCGTTCATCGCCTCGATGCCGTTGAGTATCAGGTTCATCAATACCTGCTGTAACTGTACACGGTCGGCTGTAATCACCGGAAGCCGCGCCTCGAGGTTGGTGCGGATGGAAATGGAGTGCTGGCTCGCCCTATCGTGCAGTAGTGCGATCATCTCTAAAATGATGTCGTTGATATCGACCAGGTTCCGTTGTGGCTTGTCTCGCCTGTATAGAGACCGCACACGGTCAATCAAGTCGGCGGCGCGGTTAACGTCCTTGACAATTCTCGATGCGGTCTCGCAGGCCTCTGCAATGTCGGGCGTATCTCTCTGCAGCCATCGCAGGCAGGTTCGGGCATCCGTCACGGCGGCGGCAATCGGCTGCTTGACTTCATGAGCCAGCGAGGCTGCCAGTTCTCCCAGCATGCTCACGCGGTTGATGTGCGCAAGATCCGCCTCCAGTTGGCGCAGCCGCTCGCGCTCCTCCCCCGCCCGTTTGCCTTCCGTCACATCTACCAAGGTCCCGACATATTCAGTGACTTCTCCGGCTTTGTCGAAGACCGGATGGCCGATCACATTAAGGTGTTTCACGGCGCCATGCGGGAGCACCACCCGCCACTGGTCGGCGAAATCGCTCTTCTCGCGGAACGCCTTCAGAGCGGTTTCGCGAGCTCTGCCGTAATCTTCTGGGACGAGTCGTTCCCAGAGTTTCTCGCCGATCGGGAACTTCTCATGTGGATTCAATTCAAGAATTCGGAAGGTTTCCTCGGAGCAGTAGTGCATTCCCTGGTTCTTGGGATCCCACGCCCAACTGCCCGTGTGGGTCAGTCTCTGCGCTTCAGCCAGGTAAGCTTCGCTGCGCCGCAGCGCTTCTTCAGCCCGTTTGCGCTCCGTTACATCCGCCGCCGTACCGAGGTATTCCAGGAGCTCTCGGTTGTTGTCCACGACCGGATGCCAAATCACGTGAAGGTGCTTGACAGTGCCGTCAGGCAACAGCAACCGGTACTCTGTCGTGAAGTCCGCTTTCTCGCTGAATCCCTTCCGGACGGCTTGGGAAAGCCCGGCGCGATCCTCAGGATGGGTAATTCGAGAAGCGTCGTCAGCATCCGGGGGACCGAGTCGCGGATCCAATCCATAAATCCGGAGCATTTCCTCGGACCAGTACAACGTTTGGTTAGTGGCAGGGTTGTATGCCCAACTGCCCGTGTGGGTCAGCCTCTGCGCTTCGGCCAGATAAGCCTCACTTCTGATGAGAGCTTGCTCCGCCCGCTTGCGATCTTCAATGTCCGTCAGGACCCCATACCATTTCAGGATATTTCCGGCTTCGCCGCGCAGCGGCACAGCCCGATCTAAGAACCAGCGATATTCCCCGTCCGCCGCGCGCCGGAAGCGCGCCTCGTCTTCGAACGGCTCGCCAGTCGCCGCGCACACTCGCCATCTCTCCATGTGCCGTTCCAGGTCTTCCGGGTGGACTACTTGTCGCCAGCCAAATCCTGCCGTGTCCTCCGCAGACAAGCCTGTGTATTCGCGCCATCCGCGGCTCACGAATGCACTGGACGGCCCAGGCAAAGCGACAAACACGATTGCTGGAACGTTTTCGATCAGATCGCGGAGCTCACTTTCACTCCGGCGGGCAGCCTCTTCCGCGCGTTTCTGCTCTGTAATGTCCTCACATACAACCAGCAACACGGGCCGGCTTTTCAGCAAAACAGCATTGGCCGTTTCCCTGACCCAAAGCATCGTGCCGTCTTTTCGGATCTTTCTGGCTTCCCACCTCCGCATCCGGCCGAGCTGTTGGAAACACGCTTCGGCATGCCTTTGGACGGCCTCGCGGTCGGGTTCGTAGAAAACATTCAACACGCCCTGCCCGGCCAACTCACTCGTCCTGTAGCCCAGGTGCTCAGCACCAAAGAGGTTTACCGACAGGATGTTACCGGCACGATCCAGCATGAAGTACATCGTCGGGTTGCTCTCAAAAGCGGCTCGCCATTGCTCTTCGCTGTCGCGCAACTGATCATATAATTCGCGCAGCCGGCGAACGGCATAATTGAATCCCGTTCCCAATGTTGCCAGTTCGTCTTCGCCGGTGACTTTGACCTCATGCTGGAATTCGCCTCGTGCCAGGGCTTGCGCTCCAGTGTACAGCTCCGAGAGTGGTTCCGTAATGGTCCGAGTGACGCGCCATCCCAGAACAACCGCCATCAACATCGTCAAGACAGCCGTCGCAGGCAACACCAGGAAAAGCTCCCGGCTTGCCCGCTGCGTCCTCTCGATCGCCTGTGCTCGCTGGTAGGAGACTTCCCGGTCAACTCTTTCCACCAGCAATGAACTTAGGTCCATCAGACCTTGCACCTGGTCAGTTAAGCGAAGGCGCACGGCTTGCCAGTCATTCACGGCCGCCAGTGCCATTACGCTGCCAACCTGGGAGGGGAGCGTCACCTCCAAGGTTTGCAGTGTGCTCAGAATCACCGGGTCATGCTCGACATCCGTGGCCGCCATAAACAATTGCTGAGCATGCGCAACATCCTCCAGGAGTTTGCGTCGAAGGGCTCCCGCCTCACCCGTGAATTCTGGACCATCATGGGTGTCCGCAAGCCCCGCCAGCCTGTTCCTTAAAGTGACTGTGTCCTGAAGGACACGCACCGCTGCGAGCGAGATCTGGTCGGCTCGGTTAAGACGCTTGCTGGAGTCGGCCATCCGGCGGAACTGCCACAAAACGGCAATATTCGCAGCCAACATGGAGAGTACGATGGCGACGAAACATGCGGTTAAACGCGTTCGAATCCTCATCTGACCCCGGCCATGCCGATTATAAAACGGCCGCGGCCCAGGCTGTATTGATTCCGCGGTTACGATCGTGGTTTTCTCCAGCTTGCTTGAGGAATTGACACGCCGGCCACCCTCCCTTGCGCTCTGAGGAGGGTGATTTTGGTAAGTGCTCTCTCCAGTTCGGCGGCCGCCGTTTCGGCCGTCTCTCTGTGAGTGAGCACCGCATGCACCGCCTCAAAGTAGGCCCGGGAAACCTCGGGATACAGTTTGCCGGTTACAGTGGACGGCCGCGTGATCATGCCTGTGCGATGAATCTCGAAAACGTTTGAGAAGTAAGGGTTCGCTGCCAGAACTGAAGGGCTGCTGTACAATTCCGGTATAGTGGGCGGTTCGGCCGGGCTTTGGCTTCTTTTCAACTGCTCGCTCCGTCCGCACAGAAACCGGACCAACATAGCAGCCTCGCGTGGATGAACCGAGTAGCGCGAAACCCCGTAACCATTGCCTCCCAGAGTGCCGCTCATCCCTGATCGGCCCTTGGGCAAAGCGCATATTCCGAACTCGCCTCTCGTCGGCGAACTGGCTGCGCTGGCCGCGATGTAAGCGTTTGACCAGTTCCGCATGAAGGCTGCCTCTCCCGCTTGCCAGCGGTTGAACGCATCCCACTCGGTGTACGCAACTACGCTGGGCGGGGAGATGGAGTTTGGCCAGCGTGCCGCCATTTTCCATGCCCGAATCGCCTGAGGATTGTTCACGGTGATGGCCCCGTTCTCGATGATGGTTCCACCGCCTTCGGATACCTGCCACTCCAAGGCATTGCAGGTCAGGGCTTCGGAAGCGGCTCCTTGCCAGACGAACCCCCAGAAGTTCTGCCGCCCTCGGGCACGTTCCCCGGTCTGAATGCGCGCGGCCGCCTTCTCGAGTTCCTCCCAGGTTTGCGGTGGCGCGCCGTAGCCGTACTTCCGCAACAGATCGGTCCGGTAAAATAACAGGCCGGCATTCACATAGTTCGGCAGCGCCACCAACCTGCCGTTCACTGTATAGTTGGCAATCAACTCCGGAAATTGTTGCGCGATCTCTTGCGCAAGTACGTAGGACTTCAGATCCAGTAAATGCTCTGCAAGGATCGCCGGCCAGATCACGTCGATTGCATAAACGTCCGGTACTGTGGCGTGCTTCTCCAGCAGTTTGCGCCAGACAGCCAATTGGTCCACCGCACTCTCCGGGGAAGGCAGAACTTCGACGCGAATTCCGGTTTCGTTTGTGAACCGGCGAAGCTGTTCGTTACGGTGGCGGCGCGATTCCTGATCCGGCCAGTTCTGGTCGATCACCGTGAGCGTGATCGCGGCGGCCGGCTGACCTGCTGGCTTGCATCCTTGTCCAACGAACAGAACTGGAATACAAATGGCAGCGGCGGCAGAGAGCCGGCTCTTCTCGAACAGCCGTTCGAGTCTGTGACGGCTGAACACTGACCCACACTTAAGTACCGAGGCCAACGCGATGCAACAGTCTTTGAAAGCGCGGGTCAGAACGTAAAGGATCCACGCAAGGGTCCAACTTGAGGTAGGTGAGCCCTTTGTCATGCGCCTTGTACGACTTTTCCAGCCAGGCGAAAGCTTCATTCTTGTCACCGAGCCCTGCATAGATAAGGGCGATTTCGTATGTACCTACTCCATGTCTCTGTACGTAATCCTTGAGTCTGGAAATGGCCTGGCGCGCCTCTCTGAATTGACCTGCTCTGGCGTAAGCATTACCGGCGTGCCCTATGGCGTGGGGTTGGTCGCCGACGACCCGGAATTCCTCGATCGCCTTCTCGTAGTTACCCTTATCACGGTAGATGATGCCGAGAGTCCAGTGGATCCAACTACCCGGGGCTACCAGGTTCAACTCAGAGGCCTTGCGAATCTGGTCAAGCGCCCTGTCATATTCGCGGGCGCTGTAGTCGCAGTACGCCACGACGTGATGCGCCAGCAACGATATTGGATCGAGTTGCAACCCTTTTTCCGCCTCCGATATGGCTTCCCGCGATCTGCCTAGTCTGGCGAGGTAAAGCGCATAGTCGTCGTGCACCGGACCCGAATTCGGGTTGAGTTCCAGTGCCCGCCGGAACTCTTCTCCCGCGGCCGTCCAGTCCCAATCCAAATCAATCAGGGCGTACGCGAGCGCGGCGTGTGCATCCGCGAGACCGGCGTCCAGCTCAATCGCTTTCCTGGCAGCGGCTTTTGCCTTCGAGTAGGCTTCGAGATAATTGAGGGTGCCCGCCTGCCCCAGGTAGTTGTAGCAGGCCGCCAATCCCGCGTACGCCAGCGCGAAGGAGGGATCCTTCTCGATTGCTTTTTCGAAATTGCCAATCGCCTCCTGATGGTCGGAGAAGCCCCCACGGTTCCAGAAGTACCTGCCCTGTAAGTAAAGTTCTTGGGCTTCGCGGTTGACCGGTCGAGTCAGGGCGAGGCGGGCCCGCTCCTGCGGCGTCACTCCAACCCTGATTTGCTCGGTGAGTTCTCGCGCCACCTCGCTCTGGAGGTCGAGCGCGCTGCCCAAGCTGCGAACATAATCATGCTTCCAGAGTTGGCGGCCGCTTCTGGCGTCGGTCAACTGGGCGGTGATGCGTAGCTGACCGTCCTCCCGCATGACAGATCCGCCGACCACGCCGTCGACGCCCAGCTCGCGGGCAATCTCGGGCAGTCCTTTATGGCTGCTTGCCAGATTCATGGATGACGTTCTGGAAATGACGCGCAAAGCCGATATCTGGCCAAGATCGGAGATCAACTTCTCTGTCACCCCATCGGCCAGGTACTGCTGACTGGGATCGCCGGAGGCATTGCGCATAGGCAGGACCACGATCGCCTTAATCCGGACTGTGTGCGCGCGCGCGCGCCAGGCTCTGACGCCGAGATAAACGATAGCCGGGACGAGAGCCAGCGCCACCAGCACACCCGCCCGGGGGTGGCGACCCAGTTGCGAAGATGCTTTCCACGGAGCCATGACAGACCGGGCCATTT
>Ga0335069_10005249_pt1 | contig 19072 bp, 17 predicted proteins | sample Lox_Sample_11_FD_206714 | JGI IMG/M metagenome (GOLD analysis project Ga0335069, IMG submission 206714) | Soil microbial communities from Loxahatchee National Wildlife Refuge, Florida, United States - Lox_Sample_1.1 | ecosystem: Environmental > Terrestrial > Soil > Wetlands | place: USA... | reverse complement strand
GTCGCGTCCAGACGCTCCCCCACGCCGCACGCGTGATGTAGTCCTGGAAGGGCTCGGTGAACGGCGTCGTGCGCGCGATGGCACGGTCGACGTGCGCGTCGCCGAGCACCTCGCGCCGCACGGCCATGCCTGCATCGTAGATCGGGTCGGTCATGGGGCCTCGCTTGGGTCGAGATGGCCGAGCAGCAGGGCGCTCACGGCCTGCGGCTGCTCGATGCTGGCAAGGTGGGCGGCCGGGTGCAGGATCTCCAGGCGGGCGCCCGGGATCGCCGCGGCCAGCGCCATGCCGTGCGCCGGCGGGATCGCGGGGTCCTCAGCGCCCGCGATCACGAGCGTCGGAGCGCGGATGCCCGCGAGCTGATCGCGCAGGTCCATGGCGGCGATCGCCTCGCAGCAGGCGGCGTAGCCCTCCGCCGGCGTCGCGACGAGCATCGCCCGCAGCGCGCTCGCGGCGTCGGCGTTCGCTCGTGCCCACGCGGGCGTCGTCCAGCGCGCGACGACGGCGTCGGCGACCGGCTCGACCGTGCCGGCCGCGCGAACGGCGCGGGCGCGCTCGCGGTACGCGTCGCCCGACTCGAGGTGCGCCGAGGTGCACAGGAGCACGAGGCGGCCGACGCGCTCCTGGGCGTTGGCGGCGAGCCACAACCCGACCATCCCGCCGATCGACAGGCCGGCGTAGTGGGCGCGCTCGATCCCGCGGGCATCCATCAGCGCGAGGACGTCGCCCGCCAGATCGGCGATCGAGTAGGGCCCCGGCGGGACCGGTGAGGCGCCGTGGCCGCGGTGGTCGAAGGCGAGCACGCGGTGGCGGCGGGCGAGCGCGGGGAGCTGCGGGGCCCACATCGCGCGCGTCGTGCCGAGCGACCCGCCGAGCAGGACCACCGGCCCGCCCTCGGGGCCCGCGGCCGCGGCGTGCAGCCCGACCGTGCTCACGCGCCCCAGTGCGCCGCCAGCGCGCGGTCGACCAGGGCCGCGGCGCCGGTGGGCACCCTGCTCGCGCCGGGGACGCCGGCCCGCTCGAGCAGGGCCAGGTTCGCGGCCATGCGGCCGGTGTCGATCTCGAGGTGCTCGAGCAGGTCGCGACCCCAGGCCGCGGCCGAGCCGGTGAGCGCGAGCAGGTCGCTCGCCGCGCCCCGCTCGGCCTGCCAGGCGCCGGCGGCGCGCTCGTGCTCGGCGGCCATCGTGGCGAGCAGCGTCCCGACCAGGCCAGGGACGCGTCCGGCGCAGGCGAGCACCGAGATCGCCGCGACCGGGTTGCGCTTGTGGGCCATCGATGACGAGCCGCCGCGGCCACCGGCGCCCTCGCGCACCTCGCCGACCTCGTCGGCGCCCAGCAGGATCGTGTCGCGCGCGACCTTCGCGAGCGCGCCCGCCAGCGTCCCGAGAGCGCCGCCGAGGGTCGCGACGCGCGTGCGGTCGGTGTGCCAGGGGAGCACGGGCTCGGGCAGCCGCAGCTCGCGCGCGAGCGCGGCCGTGAGCGCGGGGTCGCCGGCGCCGACCGGCCCGCCGAGCTGCACGGCGAGCTGCCCCTCGGCACGGGCGACCTCGGCACAGGCCCGATCCAACGCGGTCATCCAGCCGGCGGCCTTGAGCCCGAACGTCGTCGGCAGCGCCTGGCGTCCGAGCGTGCGGCCCACGATCGGCGTCTCGCGGTGCGCGGCCGCGAGCGCCGCCGCGGCGTCCGCCGCCGCACGGGCGTCGGCGAGCGTCGCCTTCAGCGCCCGGCGCGCGATCAGGACGAATGCCGTGTCCAGGACGTCCTGGCTCGTCGCGCCGGCGTGGACGAACGGCGCGTACGGCGCGCCGACGGCCTCGCGCAGCGCCGCGACGAGGCCGATGACCGGAGTCGCGTGCGCGGCCGCCTCGCGCTCGAGCTCGTCGGCGTCGAAGCGTTCCGGCCGGCAGGCCGCGGCGATCGCGTCGGCTGCCTCCGGCGGCACGCTCCCTGCCGCGGCGCCGGCCCGCGCGAGCGCCGCCTCGGTCTCGAGCATGGCCGCGAGCCACCCCTCGCGGGCGACGGCCGCCGCCGCCGCGCCCCGTCCGTACGTACCTGAGAACACGACCCTCAGATGTCGAGGAACACCGTCTCGTCCGGCCCCTGAAGGCGGATGTCGAAGCGGTAGCCGGCGTCCGCCGGCTGCGCGAGCAGCGTGGCGCGCCGCTCGGGCGGGATGCGGGCGAGGATCGGGTCGAGCGCGTTGGCCTCCGGCTCGTCGGCGAAGTAGATGCGCGTCACCAGGCGGTGGAGCATCCCACGCGCGAACAGCGAGACGGCAAGATGCGGTGCCTGCGCTGCGCCGCCGGGGCCCGGCACGGGGCCCGGCTTGAGCGTGACGATCTCGAAGGTCCCGTCGCCGCCCTCGTGGCCGCAGCGCGCGAACCCGCGGAAGCCCCGGGCCGGGCCAGCGCCGCCGAACGCGTGGACGTCCGGGTAGCGCCCGTCGGGACTCGCGCCCCAGACCTCGATCATGTGGTCGGGCACGAGCTCGCCCTGGCCGTCGAGCACCGATCCGCTGATGCGGATGGCGCGCGGGTCGGCGGGGTCGACCGCGTTCGGGCCCTGCGGCCACGGCAGGCCGATCGCGAAGTACGGGCCGACCGTCTGGGATGGGGTCGCCGGGAAGATCACCACGCCTCCTCGAACGGGGTCGCGCCGGGGCCGCGCAGGACGATGTCGAACTCCCACGCCTGTGCCCAGTTGGGAACGGTCCCGTGGATGTCGAAGCGGGCGATCAGCCGCCGGCGGGCCTGCTCGTCGCGGATGCTGTTGTAGATCGGGTCGTAGTCGAAGAACGGGTCGTCGGGGAAGTACATCTGCGTGACCAGGCGCTGCGCGAACGCACGGCCCAGCAGCGAGAAGTGGATGTGCGCCGGACGCCAGGCGTTGTGATGGTTGCCCCACGGGTAGGGGCCCGGGCGGATCGTCGTGAACGCAAAACGGCCATCGTCGTCGGTGACGCAGCGACCCGCGCCGCTGAAGTTCGGGTCGAGCGGCGCCTCCCAGCGGTCCCAGCGATGGCGGTAGCGCCCGGCGGCGTTCGCCTGCCAGATCTCCACGAGCGTGCCGCGCAGCGGCTTGCCCTCGGTGTCCATGACGCGCCCGCCGAGCAGCAGGCGCTGGCCGACCGGCATCCCCTCGTGCTGGCGGGTGAGGTCGGCGTCGAGTGGCCCGTGCACGCGCTCGGCGCCGAGCTGGGGCCCGGTCACCTCGGTGAGCGTCTGCGGCACGTACACGAGCGGCTGCTTGGGATGGCGGTACTGCGTGGACTTGTAGCCCGGGTCGTCCATCGGGGGATGGACGGCGCGGTCCTCGCGCGTGTAGCTCGTCGGCGTGTCGTCGTTGGGGGTCCACAGCCGCGGGGGTGCCTCCTGCACGTCGCTCATAGCGGCAGCCCCACGTAGTTCTCGGCGAGGGTGGTCATCGCGGCCTCCGATGATGTGACGTACGCCAGCTGCGAGCGTTGCAGGGCGCGGTCGAACGGGTCAAGGTCGGGAAAGCGGTGGAGCATCGAGGTCATCCACCAGGAGAAGTGCTCGGCGCGCCAGATGCGGCGCAGCGCGCGCTCGGAGTAGCGGCTGAGCTCCTCCTCGCCGGCGCGCCCGGCGCACAGCTCCTCGAGCGCGTCGGCGAGCACGCGGACGTCCGCGGCCGCGAGGTTCAGGCCCTTGGCGCCGGTCGGGGGGACGATGTGCGCCGCGTCGCCGGCGAGCGCGAGGCGCCCGTGGGCCATCGGCGCGGCGACGAACGAGCGCATCGGCGTGATGCCCTTCTCGGTGATCGGCCCCTCGTGCAGCGTCCAGCCGTCGCGCGCGAGACGCAGCTGCAGCTCCTCCCAGATCCGCGCATCGGGCCAGTCCTCGATGCGCTCGTCGTGACCGACCTGCACATAGAGGCGGCTGACCGCGGCGGTGCGCATCGAGTGCAGCGCGAAGCCCCGCTCGCTGCTGGCGTAGATGAGCTCCTCGCACGAGGGTGCGACGTCCGCGAGGATGCCGAGCCACCCGAACGGATACTCGCGCTCGGCGATCTGCAGCGCCCCGGCGGGCAGCGACGCGCGCGCGATGCCATGGAAGCCGTCGCAACCGGCGATCGCGTCGCACGCGAGCTCGTGCCGCGCGCCGTCGGGCCTGGTCCAGGTGACGCGCGGCACCGGGGTCTCGATGTCGTGCAGCGTGACGTCCGCGACCTCGAAGTGCAGGGGCAGCCCGGCGGCGATGCGCGCGCCGACGAGATCCTTGACGACCTCGGTCTGCGGCCACAGCGCCACGCGCCGGCCGGTGAGTCCGGTCATGTCGATGCGCGTGGGCTCGCCGTCGACGAGCAGCTCGATGCCCTCGTGGAAGAACCCCTCCGAGCGCATCCGCCCGCCGATCCCGAGCTCGTCGAGCAGGTCGATCGTCAGCTGCTCGAGAATCCCAGCGCGCTGGCGCTGCTCGACGTACGCGCGGTCGCGCGCCTCGAGGATCACCGTGTCGATGCCGCGGAGCTCGAGCAGCCGGCCGAGCAGCAGGCCCGCAGGTCCCGCCCCGACGATCGCGACCTGCGTGCGCCCGCTCACGGGCACCGGCGGCTCACGGGACGACTCGTTGCCCGGGGCGACGACACTGCGTGCACAGTAGCTGACTGTGCACAATATATGCAAGGGAGGGGACGTCTCGGGCGACGTCCCCTCTCCTCGCCGTCAGCTCGCCACGAGCTGCTCCTGCCGCTCCGCAGTCGCCGCGTGCGCGCCGCCGCCGCCCCGCCCGCTGGCGACGACCACGAGGAAGGCCATCGCCGCGACGACGCCCATGAGGATGAAGCCCAGGCCATAGCCGCCGGTCGAGGACTTCACGATGCCCATCACGACGGGCGGGAAGAAGCCGCCCAGGCCGCCGGCGGCGCCCACGACGCCGCCGACGACGCCGACCTTGCCGGGATACCACTGGGCGACGAGCTTGAAGACGGCACCGGTGCCGAGGCCGAGGCACAGGGCCATCGCCAGGCAGGCGATCGTCAGCGGGACCATGTGCCGGTAGGTGCCGGCCAGCACGAGCGCGAGGACGAGCGTGCCCGCGAACGAGACCTGCAGGACCCGCGCCGCGCCGATGCGGTCCGAGAGCCAGCCGCCGAGCGGCCGGCCGATGACCGCGAGCGCGGCGAAGCCGGCGGCGCGGTAGCCCGCGTCGGGCTTGGAGAGGTGGTGCACGCCAGTCAGCATCTTGGGCAGGAAGAGGAACATCGCGACGAACCCGCCGAACGCCATGAAGTAGAAGAGGGTCAGCGCCCATGCACGCCGCGCGTCCGGGCCGCGGAAGACCGCCAGCGGCGCGAGCATCGAACCCGTCGCGGCGGGGGCGCGGCGGGGGGCGTCGCGGGCCAGCGTCCAGAAGACGGCCGCCATGACGGCCACGAGGCCGGCGGCGATCCAGAACGGGACGGAGAGGCTCGTCGAGTCGGCGATCTTCGGCGCGGTGAGCGCCCCGAGCACGGTGCCGCCCATGCCCATCCCGTAGACACCGAGCGCGAAGCCCTGGCGCTCGGGCGGGTACCAGCCGTTCACGAAGGGGACGCCGACGGCGAACGACGCGCCCGCGAACCCCAGCAGGAAGCCGAAGCCCAGGACGGCCGCCCACGAGTGGTTGAAGAGCGCCAGGCCGATCAGCGGGATCGGGGTGAACGCCATCAGCGCCGTGAACACGCGGCGCCCGCCTTCGCGGTCCGTGAGGATCCCCAGCGGCACGCGCATGAGCGACCCGAGCAGCACGGGCACGGCGACGGTCACGAGCAGCTCGAAGTCCGACAGGCCGAGCTGCTTCTGCAGCTTGGGGCCGAGCGGCCCCAGCAGCGACCAGGCATAGAAGCAGACGGTGAACGCGATCGTCGCGAGCGCGAGCGCGGAGGTGCTGCTGCTCTTGCGGGTGGGCTCACTCGTGGACATGGGACCCTCCTTCGGTGGGTGTCAGCACGGCGTCGAAGGCGCCCGCGCGCACGGCCCTGGGGGCGCGCGCCCGGTAGACGATCGGCCTGCGGCGCAGGTAGGCGACCGGCACGCTCCAGGCGTGGACGAGCCGCGTGAACGGCCAGATGGCGATGAGGACCCATCCGCCGATGGCGTGCAGCTGGTAGCTCAGCGGGACCGACGCCCGCGTCATGAGCGAGGCGTCGGGGTTCAGGAGGAACAGCCCGCGGAACCAGGGCGAGACCGTCTCGCGGTAGTTGTAGCCGCCGCGGATGAGGTTCTCGACGACGGTGTTCCACATCCCCGTGGCGACCATGAACGCCAGGAGCGCCATGACCGCGACGTCCCAGGCGCGCGTGGTCGCCGCCACGCGCCGGTTCGCCAGGCGGCGGACGATGAGGATCGCGAGGCCCGCGAGCATCGCGGTGCCGGCGAGCGTGCCCATCGTCGCCGAGAAGAGCCGGTAGGTGTGCTCGGAGATCCCGAGGGAATCGGTCAGCGACTGGGGGATCAGGATGCCGATGACGTGGCCGCCGATCACGGCGAGCAGCCCGAAGTGCAGCAGCGGGCTGCCGAGCTTCAGCAGGCGGGACTCGAGCAGCTGGGTCGAGCGCGTGGTCCAGGTGAACTGGTCGCGCCGCCAGCGCCAGAGGTGGCCGACGACGAACGTCGCGATCGCCAGGTAGGGCAGGACGACCCAGAGGAGCGCCGCCGCGCGGCTCGTGGCCACCGGGATCATCGCGGCGCCCCCGCGAGCGGCATGACCTCCGGCGGGGCGAACGGCTCCAGGCCGACCTCCTCGTCGGGGGGCCCCTCGGCGGCGATGCGCCGCGCCTCGGCGAGCTCTTCGGCGCTGAGCGCCGGAAGCACCCCGGAGACCGCATCGAGCAGGGGGGCGTAGGCGCTGCCCTGCTCGTGCAGGGTGGCGCGCAGCAGCTCGATCCCGGGGCGCATCCGCGCGAGGATCTCGTCGGCGGCCCTGCCCGGCGCGAGCGCGGCGAACTCGAGGATCGCGGGCAGGTAGTCGGGGAGCTCGCCGCCGGTGAGCTCCAGGCCCGCCTCGCGGTAGCGGCGCTTGAGACCGAGCAGCGTCGCGCCGCGCTGGCGACGGTCGCCGTCGCGGTAGTAGGAGAGATGCAGGGCCGCGCGCTTGTGGAAGTCGAAGGTGGCGACGTACTCCTCGCGCGCCGCCCACGGATCCATGGCTGCGCGGCGGTCGAGGAACGCAGTGAGCCGGCGGCCGGCCGGCCTGGAGACGTCGGCTGCCGCGGCCCGCAGCCCCGGGGTGGCGGCCAGCAGCTCGTCGTCGGGGTACTCGAGCGCGATCGCCGCGATCCGCAGGATGCTCTCCCGGCTCATGCGTCCCCCCTCCCCCGACCGTTCACCCGCACGATCGGAAGCCCGCCGCCATCGCCCTGGGCGACCTTGACGAGGTCGAGGCCCTGGCCGGCCGGCGGGTCGCTCGTGTCGAAGCCGGGGCCGCACGACCCGGGACCGCCGGCGAAGTCCAGGCCGCACCCGCCCTGGCGCGCCTCGAGGTTGTCGGCGACCTCGCGGTGGGCGAGCGGGATGACGTAGCGCTCGTCGTACTTGGCGATGGCGCACAGGCGGTACATGTCCTCGATCTGCGCCGCGGTCATCCCCACCCGCTCGGCCACCGCGGCGTCCGGCTCGCGACCGAGGAGCTCGGCGCGCATGTGGGCGCGCATCGCGGCCAGGCGCCGCAGCACGCCGCGCACGACCTCCTCATCGCCGGCGGTGAGGATGTTGGCCAGGTACCGGACCGGGATCCGCAGCTCGTCGATCGCCGGGAAGACGTCGTCGGGGTCGGCCTCGGAGCCCGCGCCCTCGATCAGCGACATGACCGGGGAGAGCGGCGGGATGTACCAGACCATCGGCAGCGTGCGGTACTCGGGGTGGAGCGGCAGCGCGATCCGCCAGTCCATGGCGAGCTTCCACACGGGTGAGCGCTCGGCCGCCTCGAGCCAGTCCTCGGGGATGCCGTCGCGGCGCGCCTGCGCGCGGACCTCGGGGTCGCGCGGGTCGAGGAACACGTCGAGCTGTGCGTCGAGCAGGTCGTGCTCGCGCGGGGTGGATGCGGCCTGCTCGACACGGTCGGCGTCGTAGAGGACGATCCCGAGGTAGCGGATGCGTCCGACGCACGTCTCCGAGCAGACGGTCGGCATGCCGGCCTCGACCCGCGGATAGCAGAGCGTGCACTTCTCCGCCTTGCCGGTCTGCCAATTGAAGTAGACCTTCTTGTAGGGACAGCCGCTGACGCACATCCGCCAGCCGCGGCACTTCTCCTGGTCGACGAGCACGATCCCATCCTCCTCGCGCTTGTACATCGCGCCGGACGGGCAGGAGGCCACGCACGCGGGGTTCAGGCAGTGCTCGCAGATGCGGGGCAGGTACAGCATGAAGACGGACTCGAACTCCGCCCGCACCTGCTCCTCGACGCCGTCGCGGAGGTTCGGGTCGAGCTTGACCTGGGCGGGCCCTCCGCCGAGGTCATCCTCCCAGTTGGGACCCCACGTGAGGTCCAGGTGATCGCCGGTGACCCGGGAGACGGGGCGGGCGACGGGCTGGTGCTCGCTCGGGCCCGAGCGGATGAGCGAGCCGTAGTCGTAGGTCCAGGGCTCGTAGTAGTCGTCCAGCTCGGGCAGGTCCGGGTTGGCGAAGATCGCCGCGAGCTTCTTGAGCTTCCCACCGGCCTTGAGCCGCAGCTTCCCGCGGCGGTCGAGCTCCCAGCCGCCGTTCCACTGCTCCTGGTCCTCCCAGCGCTTGGGATAGCCGACACCGGGCTTGGTCTCGACGTCGTTGAACCACATGTACTCGGCGCCCTTGCGGTTCGTCCAGACGTTCTTGCACGTGACCGAGCACGTGTGGCAGCCGATGCACTTGTCGAGGTTCATGACCATCCCGACCTGGGCCATGACGCGCATCAGTAGGTCACCTCGCCGCGGCGCCTGCGGATCAGGGTCAGCGCATCGCGCTGCGAGCCGATCGCGCCGTAGTAGTTGAAGCCCCAGGACAGCTGGGCGTAGCCGCCGATCAGGTGGGTCGGCTTGATGATGATCCGCGTGACGGAGTTGTCGGTCCCGCCGCGCGTCCCGGACGTCTCGCTGATCGGGACGTTCACGTGCCGGTCCTGCGAGTGGTACATGAACGCGCACCCGTCGGGGATCCGGTGCGAGACGACCGCTCGGCAGGCGATGACGCCGTTGCGGTTCACGCACTCGACCCAGTCGTTGTCGGCGGCGCCGATCCGCCCGGCGTCCTGCGGCGAGATCCAGACGACCGGTCCGCCGCGGAACAGCTCGAGCATCCGCAGGTTGTCCTGGTACTCGGAGTGGATCGACCACTTCGAGTGGGGGCTCAGCCACCGCACGACGACCTCCGCCTCCCCCGGGTCCAGGTCGCCCCGGGCGTGCTTGGCGGTGTGCAGCGGCGGACGGTAGGCCGGCAGTCCTTCGCCGAACTCGAGCATCCAGTCGTGATCGAGGTAGAAGTGCTGGCGGCCGGTGAGCGTGCGCCACGGCACCTCGCGGTCGACGTTCACGGTGAACGGCGAGTAGCGGCGGGTGCGGCTCTCGATGCCCGACCACTCCGGCGAGGTGATGACCTTGCGCGGCTGGATCCGCACCTGCTCGAGCGTGATGCGCTCGTCCTCGCGGTCGGCCGCCAGGTCGGCGAGCCGTTTGCCCGTCCGCCGCTCCAGGAACTCGAAGCCCTCGACGGCAAGGCGCCCGTTGGTGGTGCCCGACAGGCGGAAGATCGCCTCGGCGACCTGCTTGGCGGTGCGCAGCTGGGGCCGCCCGTCGGCGATGCCGCCGCGCACGGTGCCGTTGCGGCGCCTCAGATCCTCGACCTCCTGCCCGGGCTTCCAGGCGATCCCCTTCCAGGCGGTGCCGGCCTGTTCCACGAGCGGCCCGAGCGCCGTCATCTGCTCGTGCAGGGCGCCGTAGTCGCGCTCGACGACGATGAGCTTCGGCATCGTCTTCCCCGGGATGGGCTCGCACTCGCCGGCCTTCCAGTCGCGCACGACGCCACCTGGCTGGGCGAGCTCCTCGGGCGTGTCGTGCAGCAGCGGGGCGGCGACGAGGTCCCGCCGCACGCCGAGGTGCTTGCCGGCCAGCTCGGCGAAGCGCTCGGCGACGGTGTTGAACGCGTCCCAGTCGCTGCGGGCCTCCCACGGCGGCGGGACCGCCTGATCGAACGCGTGCACGAACGGGTGGAGGTCCGTGCTCGAGATGTCGTGCTTCTCGTACCAGGTGGCGGCCGGGAGGACGATGTCCGAGTAGAGCGCCGACCCGTTCATGCGGAAGTCGATCGTCGTGAACAGGTCGAGCTTCCCCGTGGGGGCCTCCTCGTGCCACTCGACCTCGGTCGGGCGGAACGCGTCGGAGGTCTGCTCGGCGCGCAGGCCGTGCTTGTCGACCCCGAGCAGATGCTTGAGGAAGTACTCGTGCCCCTTCGACGACGAGCCGAGCAGGTTCGCCCGCCAGAGCGTCAGCACGCGCGGGAAGTTCGCCGGGTCGTCCGGGTCCTCGGCGGCGAATCGCAGGCGCCCGGCCCTCAGCTCCTCGACGACGTACTCGGCCGGCTCGAGCCCGGCGGCCGCCGCCTCGTCGCACAGGTCGAGCGGGTTGCGGTCGAACGTCGGGTAGCTGGGCAGCCACCCCATGCGTGCCGACTGCGCGACCGTGTCCGCGAAGTGCTTGCCGGCGAAGCGGCCGTCGCCGAGCGGGCTCGTCAGCTCCTCGACGCCGAAGCGCTCGTAGCGCCACTGGTCGGTGGCCAGGTACCAGAAGGACGTCGCCGCCTGCTGGCGCGGCGGGCGCACCCAGTCTGTCGCGAACGCCGCGACGCCGAACCCGGTGATCGGCCGGACCTTCTCCTGGCCGACGTAGTGCGCCCAGCCGCCGCCGTTGACCCCCTGGCAGCCGCACAGCAGCACGAGGCTCAGCATCGCCCGGTAGATCTGGTCGCTGTGGAACCAGTGGTTGGTCCCCGCGCCCATGACGATCATGGAGCGTCCCTGGGTGACCTCGGCGTTGCGGGCGAACTCGCGCGCGATCCGGATGACCAGGCCCGCGTCCACGCTCGTGTGCTCCTGCTGCCAGGCCGGCGTGCCCGGCTCGGGATCCAGGTAGCCCTCCGGCCAGTCGCCGGGCAGCCCGTCGCGGGCGACGCCGAGCTGCGCGCACAGCAGGTCGAACACCGTCGTGACGAGGCGGCCGGCGACACGCCGGGCCGGCACGCCGCGGCGCATGATCCCGCCGCCCTCGGTCTCGCCGACATCGAAGCGCGGCAGGTCGAGCTCGACCAGCTCCTCGTGCGCGCCCAGCATCGTGAGCCGTGGAGTGACGCCGTCGAGGGCGAGGTTCCAGCGGCCCTCCCCCTGCTCGCCCCAGCGGAAGCCGAGCGAGCCGTTGGGGACGACCGGCTCGCCGCTCGCCTCGTCGAGGATGACGGTCTTCCACTCGGCGTTCTCGCCGGCCTCGCCGAGGTCGCTCGCGCGCAGGAAGTGGTCCGCGACGTAGGCGCCGTCGCGTTCGCGGAGCGTGACGAGGAACGGCAGGTCGGTGTGCTTGCGCGCGTAGCCGTCGAAGTACGGCGTCGATCCCTCGACGTAGTGCTCCTTGAGGATCACGTGCGCCATCGCGAGCGCGAGCGCCGCGTCGGTGCCCGGCTCGGCGTTGAGCCAGTGGTCGGCGAACTTCGTGTGCCCGGCGTAGTCGGGCGAGACGACGACGACCTTCTGCCCGCGGTAGCGGGCCTCGGTCATGAAGTGCGCGTCCGGCGTCCGCGTCTGCGGGATGTTCGACCCCCAGAGGATCACGTAGCCCGAGTTCCACCAGTCGGCGGATTCGGGCACGTCGGTCTGGTCGCCCCAGACCTGGGGCGAGGCAGGCGGCAGGTCGCAGTACCAGTCGTAGAACGACAGGCACACGCCGCCGGCGAGCGAGAGGAAGCGGGTTCCCGCCGAGTACGAGACCGGCGACATCGCGGGGATCGGTGAGAAGCCGACGTTGCGATCCGGCCCGTAGGCCTTGGCCGTGTGGACGTGCGCCGCGGCGATGATCTCGCAGACCTCGTCCCACGAGGCGCGCACGAACCCGCCGCGGCCGCGCTGCGACTTGTAGGCCCGCGCCTTTGCCGGGTCGGAGACGATCGCCGCCCACGCGTCGACCGGGTCCCCGGTGCGCTCGAGCTCGGTGCGGTAGAGGCGCAGCAGCGTCCCGCGCACGTAGGGGTGGCGCACGCGGATCGGCGAGTAGACGTACCAGGAGAACGACGCGCCCCGCGGACAGCCGCGCGGCTCGTACTCCGGCATGTCCGGCCCGTTGGACGGGTAGTCGGTCTGCTGGGTCTCCCAGGTGACGAGCCCGTCCTTGACGTAGACCTTCCACGAGCAGGAGCCGGTGCAGTTCACCCCGTGCGTCGTGCGCACCACGCGGTCGTGGCGCCAGCGGTCCCGGTAGAGCTCCTCCCACTCACGCGAATGACGCGAGTGGGTGCGCCAGCCGTCACGGGGAGCCGCCTGCTCCCCCGTGCGGCGGAAATGCCGGGGCTCAGGGAGCCGGGCCTTGCGTTCGGTGCTCACCCGTGCGACCATAGTTTTCACACGATCTGTAGGGAAACCGTGGGAACTACGGACGATCAGCGCACCGAGGCACGCATCATCGCGGCGCTGCGCCGCTCTGCGACGCCGCTCGGCGTCGCCGATCTGGCCACGCGGCTGAACCTGCACCCGAACGGCGTGCGGGTGCACCTGCGCCGGCTCGAGGCGCTGCACCTCGTCGAGGGACGTCCGGCCCAGGGCGCCGTCGGGCGCCCGCGCATCCTCTGGTCGGTGACGCCGCGCGCAGTGGCCGAGGCCGAGCGTCCGCACACCGGCTGGGCTATGGCCCGGTCGCTGGCGCGCGCCACCCCGGCGACGCCGGCCCGCCTGCGGGAGGTCGAGGACGCCGGCGTCGAGATGGGCCTCGAGCTCGTCGACGCGATCGGCCCGGTCGCGCGCCGGAACGGCGACGCGGTCGGGGAGGCGCTCGCCGCGCTCGGCTTCGCCCCGCAGCGCGAGGAGCACGGCGCCGTCACGCGCTACCGGCTGCGCACGTGCCCCTACGCCGAGGCGGTGCGCGAGAACCCGGCGGTCGTCTGCGCGCTGCATCGCGGGGTCGTGCGCGGGGTGCTCGAGCGCCTGCGACCCGGCGCCGAGCTCACCGGCTTCGTGCCGCGCCCGCCGGAGGTGGCCGGCTGCCTCGTGGAGGTCACGGGCGGACAGGGCGACGCGCCGTGAAGCGCTCGGCCGCGCTGGCACCACTCTCGCGTGAGCACCACGTCGCGCTGGAGGTCGCGCTGCGCCTGCGCCGGGCCACGGATCCCGCCGCCGCGCGGGACGCCTTCCTGCGCTTCTTCGACGACGAGGGCGAGGCCCACTTCGCCGCGGAGGAGACGGTCCTGCTGCCGTTCGTCTCGGATGTCCTGCCCGCCGACGATCCCGATGTCGTGCGCGTCCTGGACGAGCACCGTGAGCTCCGCCGGCGCGCGGCGCGCTGCGCTCAGGCGCCGGCGCGGACGAGCACGACCTGCGCGAGCTCGGCGCGCTGCTCGAAGGCCACGTGCGCCACGAGGAACGGGTGCTGTTCCCGCGCATCGAGGCCGCACTCGACGGCGCGCGGCGGGGCGAGCTCGGCGACCGCCTGCACGAGGCCGGCGAGGGCCACACGCCGCCCCGCGTATAGGCGCCCGACGGCCCTACTCCTCGGGGTCTGCGCCGCCGTCCTCGGGCGACGACGACGAGATCCGCTGCAGCGCAAGCTCGGAGGCCGTGCTGACCTCGACGATGCCACGCCACTCGTCCAGGAGCTCGACATCGAGCCCGGCGAGCCCGACACGGACGAACTCCTCGGTGAAGTACCGGTTGCGGTCCGCCTCCTCCTCGGTGTCGAACAGGATCACCGTCATGATCTCGCCGTCGGAGGTGCGGACGATCTGGTAGTCGACGAAGCCGACCTGCTTCTCGACCGCGCTCGCATACACATGATCGGTGCGATCGATGGTCGCGTCGGTGTCGCCGTCGGTCCGGTAGCGGCGGATCACGGCGAACATGAGTCGGCCTCCGGGCCGTCGCGCATCGTCATCGGGAACGATTCTACGTCGCGCGTGCGCGACAGCGTGGCGAGCCGTCGGGTGATGGCGCCCGCCGGCGGCCGTCAGTGAGCCTCAAGCGAATCTCCAGTGGCCTGCGGCACAGTGCGCCGAGATGACGCGGCATCCCGCCGCGTCCCGCCAAAGGAGGACCACGAATGTCCGAGCACAAGCTCCACAGCGCGGCGCTGGCCCTGGCCGCGGCGCTCGCCGCCCTCGCCGGCGCCGCGCCGGCGGCCCCCGCGGCCGCCAGCACGACCTACGCCGTGTCGGGCCGCCAGACCATCGTCGACGAGAACGCCGGGACGTCCCTCATGCGCGGCGACCTGCGCGGGGCCTGGAAGACGACCTCGTTCACGGAGATCGCGAAGGAGCCGATCTACCAGGCCAAGGGCACCGAGGCGTTCAAGGGCTGCCTGGATCGCGGGCGCGACGGATCATGCGCCGGCGACCCGTCGGGCCGGCTCGAGTTCTCCTTCCTGTACTGGGGCTCGTTCGACGCCTCCGACAACCTGAACTGGGGCGCCTGCTACCACCCGATCACCGGCGGCTCCGGCGACTTCGCCGGTGCAACCGGGGCGCTCGTCTTCACCGACACGCCGAACGGCAAGGACGTGCTGACCCGCTACATCGGCACGCTCACGCTGGACCGCGGCCACAACGCGCGCGCGCACCGCAGTGCCGCCCGCGCGGCGCGCACCGCGGGCTGCGGCGCGCACTGACGCGACGATCGCGTGCCCGCGAGCGCCGGCGCGGGCACGGGGTTGCGATGGCTCACCGGATCGGGCAGGCTCACGCAGGGGACACGCGATGACCCACGGACCAGCTCGCAGTGGCCAGGTAGTCGCCACCTACGAGGTCGGCCGCTGCATCGGCCGCGGCGGGATGGGCGAGGTCCACCTGGCCCGCGACGAGCGCCTGGGCCGGCCGGTGGCCCTGAAGCTGCTCGCCCCGCCGCTCGCCGCAGACACCCTGTTCCGCGAGCGCCTGCTGCGCGAGTCGCGGCTGGCCGCGAGCCTCGACCACCCGAACGTCATCCCCGTCTACGAAGCCGGCGAAGACGGCGGACGGCTGTTCATCGCGATGCGCTTCGTCGACGGACCGGACCTGCGGAGCGTCCTTCGCGAGGTCGGGGCGCTCGAGCCGGCGCGCGCGCTCGACCTCGCCGCCCAGGTCGCGAGCGCCCTGGACGCCGCTCACCGCCGCGGGCTGGTCCACCGCGACGTGAAGCCGAGCAACGTGCTCCTCGACCAGCAGGACCGCCGCGAGCACGCCTACCTCGCGGACTTCGGGCTGACGCGCAGCGCGAGCGACGAGGACCCGGCGGACGGGCAGCTCATGGGAACGATCGACTACGTTGCGCCGGAGCAGGTGCGCGGGGGCGAGGTCGACGGTCGCGCCGACCAATACGCGCTCGGCTGCCTGCTCTTCGAGTGCCTCACGGGGACCGTCCCCTTCCCGGCGCAGTCGGATGTCGCGGCGATCTTCGCCCACCTCGAGGAGCCTCCTCCGTCGGCCAGCGCCCGCGCCCCGGGGCTCGCGCCGGCGGTCGACGTCGTGCTGGCGCGCGGGATGGCCAAGAATCCGGCCGACCGCTTCCCGACCTGCAGCGACCTGGTCGACGCCGCCCGGGCCGCGCTCGGCATCGAGCCCGAGTCGCAGCGACGCAGCCGCCTGATCCCGGTGCTCGCCGCCGCCGCCGTGGTGATCGCCGCGCTGACCGCGGTCCTCGTGCTGGCGTCCCGCGGCGGCGAGGCGAGCGCGCAGGCGCCGCGCGGCAGCCTCGTCGGCATCGACGCGCGCACCGGACGCGTGACCAGCCGCACGACGGTGCCCGGCTACCCGAATGCGGTCGAGGGCAGCGTCGGCGGGATCTGGACGGCCGACTTCCGCCAGGGGGTGCTCTGGCGCTTCGACCCCGGCGCCGGCACCCTGCAGCGCGTCCCGTCCAACGGCGAGCCGCGGGACATCGCCGCGCTGGGACCCGACGTCTACGTCGCCGCCGACGGCAACGACGTCTCCGGGACCGTCTCGCGCTACGACGCCACCACCGGCGTGCGGCGCGACAGCATCGATCTGCTCGCCTGCGCGGTGGGGTCCGGGCAGGGCGTCGTGTGGGCCGCCGGATGCCCGTACGTCCAGCGGCTCAGCACCGGCCCCAGGCGGCTGCACGTGCTGCGCCAGCGGTTCCTGCCGTTCCTGGCGCCGGCGACGGTGTCGAACTCGCGCGTCGCGTTTCGCGAGCTCGCGGTCGGCGCCGGGTCGTTGTGGGTGCTCGGGGACGCGCTGGACCCGCGACTGTGGCGGCTTGACCCGCGCACCGGCCGTGTGCTGGCGACGATCGACCTGGGTTTCCCGCCGCGCTCGGCGGCCGTGGCGGACGGGTTCGTGTGGATCACGGACGCGTTGCATGACACCGTCGTGCCGGTCAGCGCCGCCACCAACCGGGTGCTCGCACCGGTGGCGGTGGGCGCCGGCGCCGCCGGCATCGCGGCCGCGGACGGTTCGGTCTGGGTCGCGAGCACGGTCGCGGGCACGGTCTCGCGCGTGGACCCCAGCACCCGGCACGTCGTCTCGACGACCGCGGTCGGCGGGTATCCGAGCGAGCTCGCCGGCTGGCGTGGCACGGTGTGGGTGACCTCGCATGACCCGTAGGGGGGCGTTCGCCGCGCTGCTCGCGACCGCGCTCGCGGCGGGCGTGGCCTCGTGCGGCGGCTCCGGCCGTGCGCCCTTCACGATCGGCGTGATCGTCGACTGCCAGGGCGCCTTCCGCGGCCTGCACGATCAGGAGCTCGCGGGCGCCTCCCTGCCCCTGCTCACGCGCGGCGCCGCGCCGTCGCGCGACCCGGCGAGCGACGCACCCGGGCCCGTGACCGTCGCCGGGCGCCGGGTCCGCCTCGTGCCCGCCTGCGCCGAGTCCGGGGAGTTCGCGTCGCTCACGCAGGCGGCGCGGACGCTCGTGGGGCGCGAGCGCGCCGACGTCGTCGTGGACGGCGGCCCGTTCACGGTCGACGGGATCGTGCTGCACGAGATCGCCGCCCGCCATCCGGGCGCCATCTACCTCAGCGCCGGCAACGGCCCGCGCGAGGTGACGCTCCGGGGCGCGGCGCCCAGCCTCTACCGTTTCGCCGCCGACCAGACCCAGGGCGGCGCGGGCCTTGCCGCATACGCCTACCGGCGCCTGGGATGGCGTCGTGCGGCAGTGGCCGTCGAGGACTGGGGGGCCGGCTGGCAGCCAGAGACGGCGTTCACGCGCGAGTTCTGCGCACTCGGCGGGCGAGTGGTGCGCCGCACGTCGCTCGAGAGCCTGAGCCCCAGCGCCGCACAGGCGCGCGGCGTGCCGCCGCGCAACGCGGACGGCCTGGTCGTGTTCGCCTCCCCCTTCTTCATGAATGGCGACCTGCTACGCGCGCTCGCGCGCGCCACCGGCGACCCCTCCCGCCGCCTGCTGCTGGGACCCGAGATCGTGGGCGACGGCGAGCTGCTGCGCGACGCCGGGCGCGTCCTGGCAGGCGTCGTGGGCTCGTCGTACACGGTGCCGCCGGCGGATTCGCCCGCAGTGCGGGACTATCGCCGCGCATTTTCGCGCTTCTACCCCGGATCGCTGCTGCGCGCGGCCGGCGACCCGCTGGTGGTCGGCTACCGCAACGCGGTCGAGGCCACGCTGCAGGCGCTCCAGCGGGCCGGCGGCGAGCCGGGGCCCGGTCTCCGGCGCCTACGCGCGCAGCTCGCGGCGACCGACACGCGGCTGCTGGGGATCCCCGTGCGGCTCGACGCGCGTCATCAGGCCGTCGTGTCCGCGACGCTGGTGCGCGTCGGGCGCGCCCACCCCGGCGCGGTCCCGCCCCTGCGGCGCGTCGCGACGATCCCCGGAGTCGACGCGACCCTCGGCGGGCTGGTCCCGGCGGGATACGTGCCGAGCTCCGCGGGCCCGGGGGCGTGCCGCGAGCGCACCGCCCGCGCGCGCGGCTGAGCGGCGAACGCCGCTCAGGGCGCGAGCGTCCAGGTGAACCGCGTCGCGCCGCCGCGCGGGGCCAGGCCGCCCGGACGCAGCCCGCGCCGGACGAGCAGGACCGCTGCCTGCGGGCGCGCGGCCAGCGCCGTGCGGGTCGCCCCGAGCCCCTCCGAGCGCCAGCGCTCGGTCAAGCCCACCACGACGATGCCGGCGCGCCCGGCGACCTCGAGGACGGCCTGCGGCGCCGGCTCGACGAGCAGCGGCTCGGCGGCCACCCCCAGCGCGCGCTGGACGGCCAGCGAGGCGTTCGCCAGCAGCCTGCTCGCGTCCCGCCCCTGGGGACCGGTGCTCGCGCCCGCGAGCTCCAGCGCCGCACCGCTGCCGCGCGCGAGCCAGGCGCCGAGCTCCACCGCCGCCCAGTCGTGCTCGGCCCCGGAGAACGGCACGAGCACCGGTCCCGGGCCTGGTGAACGGGTGCCGACCGCGACGGCCACATCGCACGGAGCGGCGTCCAGCACGCTGAGCAGGCGCGCATCCTCGAGCAGCCCGGCGGGCGCATCGACCACGAGCAGCTCCGCGTCCTGCTCCTCGGCGAGCCGCGCCAGATCCCCTCCCGGCGTGACGGAGGTGAATGCCGCCGCACGAGCGGTCAGCCCCTGGGCCTCCAGCAGCCGCTGCGCGGCGCGCACGAGCTGCGAGGTGGCGGCCAGCGTGTCGGCGCCGGGGGCGGTCGCCGCGAGCAGGACCTCGTGACCGCCGGCGCCGAGCGGGGCGACGAACCCCGCGAGTGCCTCGAGCGCAGCGGGCTCGAGCGCGCCGGCCATGATGCGGCGCTGCGCCGGGGCGGCGCTGGGAGCCCCGCGCGCCGGGTTGAGCGCGGGGTCCTGCGCAAGGATCGCGCGCTGCAGGTCGCGCAGCGGGGCACCGGGCTCGATCCCGAGCTCCTCCACGAGCGCGGTACGCGCGCCGCGGTAGGCTGCGAGCGCGTCCGCCTGGCGCCCGGCGCGGTACAGCGCGA